>Ga0073928_10009193_pt1 | contig 12093 bp, 14 predicted proteins | sample PaiPotPPA55metaG_FD_76969 | JGI IMG/M metagenome (GOLD analysis project Ga0073928, IMG submission 76969) | Iron sulfur acid spring bacterial and archeal communities from Banff, Canada, to study Microbial Dark Matter (Phase II) - Paint Pots PPA... ...
AGCGGGGCAGGCGGCGACGAGGGCATTCTTCGGAGCGACCGTGCGCTATGCCAATGCCGCGGGAGCGGAGCGAGTGGTGAGCATCGTTGGCACAGACGAAATCGATCTCAAGCGCAACCACATCAGTTGGGTGTCACCTCTGGGGCGCGCGTTGATGAAGTCGGCAGCGGGTGACAGCGTAGTCCTTCAATTGCCGGGCGGTACAGAATCCCTGACCGTGCTGGAAGTGTGTTACGAGCGCATTTCTGTGGAACCGTTCCGTGAACCACCTGGAGCCGAGGCCTCGGCAAAGGAACTCCCTCGCCGACGCTCACCTGACGAAGAAGAGACGAAACGGCACAGGTGGTGAAAGAGCGCCGACCGTAATAGCGCGCGTCCTAAGGGTTAATTTGAGCGTCGGAGGGAATCAAACCCTATTCGAAAAAAAACATTCTCCCAAAGGAATCGATGATGTTAACTGTGTGTTGTAGGCGATCCGTCAAAGTGCCCTGAATAATCCATTACAGATCAATCCAGTTTTTTCGATCTGTATCGTCATAGCTGTCTGTATCTGCACGTTCATTTTCCCTGGTGGAAAGGACTCTACAAAGGCGACGTGGAGATTGCGGCTCCTTAAATATTGTTTTATGCCGGAACGTATCTCACTCGATGGCGCCGGAACCCTTCCGGCGCCTTTTGTTGGGAGTAGGAGGTTACGTTGGTGATCTGTTTCGGGCTCACCCTGCGCTATACGATACGGGCTGTCTGGTCGGTCGTACACAATCACAATCGGCAATATGAGTGGGATCCCTGTTTCAACTTCATCCATCACCTTGCGAAGCTTCCAATAACCCGGCCTTGCAGCCCAGCAGTGGCCGCAGCCCGGTGCTCGACGCGCTGCGCGGGATCGCCATCCTCCTGGTGCTGGGCAGGCACACCAACGTTTCACAATTCTGGACTCAAATTGGGTGGTCGGGTGTCGACTTGTTCTTTGTGATCAGCGGTTTTCTGATCTCAGGCCTGCTCTTTCAGGAATACAAACGATTCGGCGATATCCATCTCAAGACATTTTGGATGCGCAGGGGAATGAAGATTTATCCGGCCTTTTACGTCTGCACATTGGCGCAGGCGGTCACGTATGTGCTGATTTACGGCAAGATGCGAGGCTTCCAGTGGCCGGTACGTCTGGTCTTAATTGATGCAACATTCTTATCGAGCTATTTCGCGGGACTTTCGGGCCACGTATGGTCACTGGCTGTCGAAGAACATTTCTACTTCGTGTTGCCGGTATTCCTGCTGGTTTTGATGAAACTACGCGCTGAGAAGGCTGGGAAGGCTGGGAAGAAAGATCCGTTCGCGTCCATTCTAGTCGTCTTTTTGCTGATCGCGGCGGGTTCGCTTTGGCTTCGTATGACGGCAACACCGGAGCCCTACGGCAGTGTCTATAGCTATTTGCTGCCGACTCATCTTCGGATGGACGGCCTGTTCAGCGGTGTGGTGATCGGGTACTTATTTCATTTCAAGCCGCAGTTTCTTGCGCGAGTGGCGCGTTGGCCGCTTCTGGCTGCGGGCGGGGTGCTGCTCGCTCCGGCCTATTACATGCAGCTTGAGTATTGGCACATGTACACGTGGGGGCTGACCTGCACATTCCTCGGTTTTGCCTGCATATTGACCTGGGCAATCCACATGCCTTTCCAACCGGGACACCTTTTGGCGTTGCCGGTTCATCTGCTGGCACGCATCGGTTTTTATTCCTATTCGATCTATCTATGGCACTGGAATATCCTCTATTATCTTCTTCCCTGCTTTCGATACAGATGCATGGTAACCGGCAGCCCCGTAGCGTGGAGCGCGACCATGGAGACGTGGCAATGGCCATTCTGCATGCTTCTCAGCATTCTTGTGGGTATAGCGATGGCTATGGTGATCGAGCAACCAGCACTCAGACTTCGGGATCGCTGGTTTCCATCACGGACGCGGTCGATTAACAGGGGATCGCAATCGCAAACGAGTTTTGCAGCACCCTCTGAACCCCTGCCCGCGACAATCTAACGCGGACGATAGTAAGTTTGGACGATGCTTGGTGGGACGAGTGTTGGTTCCACAGGCGTTGGTTCGACGAGCGTTGGTTCGACGGGGTATGTGCTTTGCGATTGACTCAGGCGTTTGCCCCAGTGGAAGTCTGGTAAGCCAGTATGAACCCACCACGGAATACCTAGCCCTGCTCCCCGAATTAGCCAAAGAGGTATGGGCCAAGCGCCAGGAGCGGGCAAAGCAGGACTCCCGCGCACTGAATATCCGGTTGCAGGAGCAGAAGCATTTGAACTCGCAGGCAATCAAGGCAAAATTGAAAGGTGAACTGTCAGCAGAAGATTTCGCCGCGTTCAGCCTTTTCAGGGCTGGATACAGCCAGCCTATCTCCCTTTTTGGTCAATTACTTAACGTGTCGAGGTGGCCACAGTCTTGTGACCACTCTGTGACCAGCGCCGATGTTCGCCTAAGCGTCGGCTCAGCCACTGAAATAGCGTAGTGCGAGGTAGCCCAGCGTCGCAGCAGGTTTTACGCCCGTGCTCGTCCGCCTCGCACGGCGTGATAGACGACCAAGACCAGCACTGCCCCAATCACAGCAACAATAAGGCTGTACAGATTGACGCCCGTGACGCCGTGTGCTCCGAACATGCTGAACACCCAGCCCCCGACTACCGCGCCAACAATTCCCAGTACGATATCTAAGAACACCCCTTCACCAGTCTTGTTCACTAGCTTGCTGCCAATGAACCCAGCAATCAATCCCAACACGATCCAGGCCAAAATCGACATAATCCATCTCCTTATGCTTGGTTTGGTCCTTCAAATGTATCGAAGGCAATTTCAAAACCGACTCCTGACCCGAGGCGCCCCCCTGCTTCGGAGGCAACCCCGGTCACGTGACTCTCAAGCAGCCTTGCTATATGCGTCTGAGCCGTGCTGCTTTACCATTTTGTTGTAAACGCCCATTAACAGGAACGCCGCCGGCCACTGTCCTACAAACAGCGCCCAGTCATCCTTGCCCACAATCTTCAGAATGGCTGAGGCAGTGATAGCACCAAATGCTGCCGCCAAGTAGCCGGAACTTGGGATCTTGGACGTTTGCGATTCAATGGCACCCGTGAAACGATCTTCTGAAACCCCGCTACGAACTTTATCTTGCATATGCCCTCCTTCTTTATTGACTCGTTGATTTTTACGCCGACTTCTTCACTTTGGTCTTTCCAGTCTCATCACTCACAGGCTTATGGCTCTTAGCAAATGTCTTTCCGTTCCGCCCCGAGGCTCCCCGTTCGAGTTCTGGGGACTCAACGACTTTCCATTTGCCGCCCTCATTCCAAGGACCGCGAGCGTCAGTTTCGCCTTCATCGCCCACTCCGGTGGAGTCGTTGAAGTATTCGTCCACCAAGCCGGGAGTCGGGGGAATGTTGCCAATGGAGAAGGGATCCTTCCCCAAGCTCTCAAGCGCAGCTGTGAATGCCTTCATGTGAGTGATCTCACGCGTCATCAGGAATTGAAGTGCGTCTTTTGTTCCTGGGTCGTCAGAGAAGTTGATCAAGCGTTCGTAAACGATTTTCGCCCGCGCTTCGGCGGCAATATTGCTACGCAGATCAACATCCAGTTCGCCGGTGATCTTCAGGTAGTCGGCGGTCCAGGCGTCGCCCATGGAGTTGAACAAGCCAACGCCGCCTCCACCCGCGATCGCGATGAGGGGATCGGCTTCGGCCGAGTCCCGACTCTTCTTCATCGGCTTGAGGTGCATGCGTGCCAACGTGCCCACAATTTCCAAATGGCTCAATTCCTCTGTTCCGATGTCCATCAGCATGTCTTTTCGGTCTGGATCATCACAATTGAGGCCTTGAATTGAGTACTGCATCGCAGCTGCCAGTTCCCCGTTAGCACCGCCGAATTGCTCCAGCAACATATTGCCAAAGCGGGGGTCGGGACTTCCGACATTCACCGTGTACATCAATTTCTTTATGTGGTGGTACATCTGTAATTTTCTCCTCTTATTTAAGTCGTGCTCGCAATGCCTAACGGATCCCCGTATTCGAATTCGCTAAGCGACGCGCCTTGCCGTCTTCTTTCCGCCGGGCGATGAGTCCTGTTGTTCTTGAGAACCTTCCTCGTTGGCTTGTGAGTTGATCTCTTTTGCGAGATCAGAAAGTTTTTCGTCGGTTTGCTTTTCTTCTGCGAGGGTCTTTTCGAGCAGGGACGAGTGCTTGGTTTGTCCGAGTACTTTGGCGATCTCGCAGGCCGCTGCGTATGCTGCCATCTCGTAGTGCTCCACTCGCCGAGCCGCGCCGATCAATCCCGCGTCCAATACGGCGTCTTCAAAGCCCTGTTCCATGACCTCGGCACCTTCTTTGACCAAACCCTCCATGCCGACGCACTTCTTGCCCTTCGGGCTCTCGTCTACCGATTCGAATATCTCTTCAAGACGTTGGACGTGGACCTTGGTTTGCTCCAGATGCTTTTCGAATCCGGTTCGTAGCTCGTCTGAAGACGCAGCTTTTGCCATCTTTGGCAGCGCTTTGAGCAGTTGATTCTCTGCACTAAACAGGTCCTTCAATTCGTCCACGTACAGTTTTTTCAAATTCTCGTTCGGCACTTTTCCTCCAGAAAATGAGTTCGTTCGGTGGGCAAAGGCGACACTCCCACCATCGGTTACAAGTAACGGGGCAGCGAACCAATATCCGCCATCGCGGCGATTCAGTCCGCTGCACCCAGTGGCTCAGGCTACTTCGCGAACACGAGCCTTATCGTCTTTGTCGGCCGTAGCTTCGCCGGTCGAGGACACATCCTGTGCGCCAGTGCGCTCCAAGATTTCCTTTGCTTTCTTGGTCCAAGTGGAATCGTCAGAATGAACGGATAGAAGAATCCCGCCATCTTTAACGCGGCCTTCGTATCGCTTGGCTTCGTACTCGGGGATTCCCATGCCGATCAGAGCACCCGTAAGCCCACCCACTGCTCCGCCGACTCCGGCTCCAGCAAGGGCGGCCATAATAGGTCCGGCGGCTATGAAAGGCCCCAGTCCCGGAATGGCAAGGGCACCGATACCGAGAAGCCATCCCAAACCGCCGCCCAGCAGAGCGCCTGTTCCGGCCCCCGTCGTGGCACCTTCCGGCGCTTTGGTGTTCTTCTCGTGCGCAAAATCCTTGGTCCCAGCACCTTCGGGAAGAAGTACCGAAATATCTGAGTTCCGAAAATTGGCGGCTTTCAATGCGTCCACCGCGTTCTCTGCGCTCGTTCGATTCGGATAAATGCCAAATACCGCTGTATTCTTACCTGCCATGTTGATTCTCCTTTGTCTTGTAGATCTCAATGTTGTGGTTTGATGTTCAGTTCGCTGGTGACCTTGCCGTCGCCGGCGACTTCCGAAGCCTTGGTCTCAATCGCTTTCTTCTCGTCCTCTGATCTCACCGGCCCTTTGAGTGTTACCTGACCGTTCTGCGTAACGATCTTGACGTTGTGTGCATACGTGGAGAGCGACTTGTCTTTCATGAGGGATTGTCGAATCTGCTGCGTGATGTCGCGATCAGAACGATTGTCCTTTTGCTGATCTGCGGTCGGCTCATTCTGGCTCCGATCCCGTTCGTTGACTTTGGTGTTGTCGGGCGCCGGAGAGGCCTGCTGGGTAGATGGCTCTTGCGCAGACGCCAATACGCCAGCACTCAGTAGCAGACCGGTGCACAAGACCGTACGAACAACATTTCTATAAAGCGCTTTCATCGTCATTTCCTCCTGAATAGAGATTTCGAGAGCAGAAGCGTTCGATTGCCCAAGCGTTCGAAAACACCTCTTGCGCGAACTGCACGATTTCTTAAGTCACCGACCAAACCGAGCCCCGGTCACTTGTTTTTGATTGGAGAGTTGCGGATCGCCAACCGACGTCAGTGTCGATTCCTGCCGAAGCGGGCAGGAATGACAAGGAAGCTGTGTTTGACCATATCGGGAAGAGTATGTTGGGTACTATCCCCATCCCGCTGTACTAGCCCAGTTGATGTACTGTAGGGCGCGAACCGGGGGAAATGCGCTCCGAGCGATGCTGCGTCGTGCAGGCTTTTGCCCGCGCACACTAGCGTTGCAACGTGGGCTGCGGAAACCTCCGCGCTTTGGCCCGCTAGCATAGCAAAAGGATAAGGGGTAGCCAACGGGCCGGTTTCTTTCTGGAGAGGGGGTACCGAGGCACAAACATCTCGGACAGGACGAGATTGTTCTGGGAAAATGGGGCCGCTCTCGTTCAGGGAATTCACGGGCGGCAACTAATTGGAGCCGGTTGGGCACTTCCACGTATAAAACGACTGTGCAGTATTCTTAGAGCGGATCAATTCTGAACATGTTCTTCAAAGTTGGCAATAAGTCTACGGCGAGCCGTGCCTTGTCTATGCAGCCATGCGCGCCAACTTCGAGTGAATGCGGCAAGAGTTGTTTAGGATCGTGCTGGCTGATGATTAGAATTTTGACCTCCGGAAATTTTTCCCTTAAAAGGCGTGCTGTATTCAGGCCATTCGTACCGGGCATACTCACGTCGAGCAAAATCAGACTAGGCTTTAACTCGTCAGCTCTCTTAAGCGTTTCGTCGGCATCCGAAGCTTCTCCGCACACTTCCAACTCGTTCTCGCCGGATAGCACGGTAGCAATGCCGCGTCGAACCAGCTCATTGTCATCCGCAATGAGGACTCTGATGGACCTGGTCACTATATGCCCACTTTTCACACAGCAGCTTGCAAGGGCTCAGTCTTCGTCTGTTCTTCCGAGCGTGTGGTTTTGGGAATTGGGATCGTCACGAATATACGCGTACCAGAACTCCCGGAATCGATATTCATCGTGCCCTCGAACTGACGCAGCCTTTCTTGCATTCCTCTGATTCCAACGCCCGAGCGCCCCGACCGAATCTCAGCTAAACGTTCAGGCGAGATACCTTTACCTTCGTCCTCGATGTCTAACGTGATTTGGCTCGATTCTCGTGCAATTCGGATCGAAGCCGTCTTGCTGTGGGAATGTCGATGGACGTTCGTCAAGCATTCCTGCACCAAACGGAAGATGACGAGTTCCATATCTCGCGGTAATCTCCCAAAGTCTCCAGGGATCTCTAAACGAATGCCCAAGTCGCTGCGTTCGCGAAGCCCGTCCATGTACCAGTTGATGGCAGAATACAGACCATTTTCATCCAGTAGTGGTGGGTGCAACAGGTAAGAAGCGGTGCGTATTTCACGATGCAGCTGTTGAACCGTCCCTTGGATTTTGTCTACGTCGCTCGCAATTTCGGGCGAACGCCGGCCGCTCTTCTGAGCCAACTGAGCCAGGCTCATGCCAAGCACCGTTAAGGTCTGCCCTGCGCTATCATGCAACTCGCGCGCGATATGACGGCGCTCCTCGTCCTGTATTTTCATCAGCTGCAAACTTACGTCGGCTTGTCGGGCCTTATCTGCCGCCTCTTTTTGATCGTGGATATCGAGGCATCCGCCCACATAACCTTCAAAAATTCCATCTGGAGCGTAGCGTGGTGTGCCGTGGTCAGTAATCCAACGGTACTCGCCAGTGTGATGTCGCAGCCGGTACTCCATCTCAAATGGCTGACGAGCATCGAAGCTTTTGACGTAGATCTGCAGGCAGCGATCAAAGTCCTCAGGATGGACATTCTCTGCCCATCCATTCCCAGATTCCTGCTCCAGAGTGCGGCCGACGAAATCCAACCACCCTTTGTTGAAGTAATAGCAAAGCTTGTCTAGTCCCGACATCCAAACCATGATCGGCGAGGCATCAGTCACCGCCCGGTAGCGCTGTTCGCTTTCGCGCAAAGCTAGCTCCGCCCGCTTACGCTCCGTAACGTCGTGTGTGATGGCCAGCTGCACGATGCGGCCATCGGGATTATGCAACGGCGCGGCATGCGTTTCCATGTGATGCCGCATGCCGTTCAGCCCGATCATGTCGAACTCCAATGCGGCTTTGTCACCACGGCAGATGCGTTCGTTGAAGGCTCGGAACTTCTCTCGGTCTTCAGGAGCAATCAAATCATAGACACTCTTGCCGACTACCGTTTCCGCGAGCTCCGCCCCTACCATCGCCAGGCCTGCTGAGTTCATGTGCTGCAACGTACCATCGGGCGCGACCACTTTTACACACGCGGGTGTGGTTTCGACTATCGCCCGGAAACGCTCCTCGCTGTCGCGCAAAGCCTGCTCGATTTGCTTCAGGTGCGTGATATCCCGCGCTACGTTAGAAGCGCCGATCACCCGCCCTGCGGAATCTTTGACAGGAGAGATGGTGAGCGATAAATCGAGCGTGCTGCCGTCTTTACGGCGACGGACCGTCTGGAAATGGTCGATCCTCTCTCCGTGTCGTAACCGTGCGAGGATATTCTTTTCCTCGTCCCGACGATCCTCAGGAACGATGAGCGTAATGTGTTTTCCCACTGCCTCTTCGGCGGTATAGCCGAACATGTGCTCAGCACTCTTATTCCAGCTTTGGATGATGCCATCGAGGTTCTTGCTGATAATGGCATCGTCGGAGGAAGCGACAATGGCGGCCAAGTGCGCCATCGCCTCCTCGGCCTGTTTGCGTTCGGTGATGTCCAGCAGCATGTTAATGCCGCCAATAATTCTCCCCTGGGCGTCTCTGATAGGAGTCGGATAAGGAATGAACCATCGACGGGTTCCGTCGGGGCGTTCTGCAATGGCCTCGGCTCCTTGGATAGTGCGACCTTCCTTCAAGGCGATGGCCATCGGACATTTATCATGTGGCATCGGTCGCCCGTCTGGATAGTAAAGCTTCCAGCTGACACACCACTGATCGGTTCTTAGTTCCGGCGTTCTGCCTGAAAATTCAACTGCCGCTGGGTTATAGTGCGTCAGACGCCCTTCTGCGTCGGTGGTGTAGATGGCCGCAGGCAGCGCATCAATCATTTCCCGGAACTGACGCTCGCGTTTTTCGACCTCTTGGCGCGCCATCACCTTATCGGTCACTTCGACGGCGTGCACGAGAATACCTTCAACAACTCCGTCACCGTCGCGAATGGGCTGATAAACGAAGTCGAAGTAACCTTCTTCCGGCTGACCGCTATGAGCCCGGTTCAGTTTCGCCTTCATTTCACGCCCGACGTAAGGAGTTCCAGTGCGATAAACCTCGTCCAACAATTCGAGAAATGGCTGGGTATCAAGCTCGGGCAAGCTCTCACGCAAGGCCTTCCCAAGAAAATCGGAGGCGCTATTGCGTCCTGTCACGCGGACATAATCGTCATTGACGTAAACCCAACGGTGTTCCGGCCCCGATAGCAGTCCTATCGCAGCGGGCGCCTTCGCAAGAAGGTCCTGCATGCGATGACGCTCCAACTCTGCCTGCATTCGCAAACGGGCACCTTGGAGCGCCACTGCGGCCTGGTTTGCTGCTACAGATAGTAGTAAGGACTGCGCTTCGTTTGGGAACCCAGAACTCGCACAGCCGACCACAATGAAACCCTCGTCCCCCGAAATGCCGATTGGATGCATTGCGACCCTTAACGCGTTAGGCCAGGCGGACCGGGTTACCGTGTCAATGTGCAGGCTAGCTGTCACAGAGTGCGGCCACAGGCGTCTGACCTCATCGCTAAATCCAGGGTGCTGAGGACTACGAACCACCTCGATCGTTCTTGGTGACTGCAGACAGACGTATACCGCATCAGCTCGCAAGGTATGCAGGAGGACGTCGGCGACGCTTTCGACAATCTGCGCTCGGTCGCGTCCCACCCACCCCGCAGGCGTCGTGGCTAGGGCCACAAGATCGCGAAGCAGGCGCCGGAGTTCCCTGATTTCTTTCTCACCGTTTTCCATCTCGTTTATGCTGCCGTCGGGCGCGAACTGTAGGCTCCACGTTCCCGTAATTCCGCCAGAAACTCTGCTGGGGGCACGAAGAATGGGTTCTTCTGAAGTACGCCTCCTAGGATCACCATGGGGTGCGTCCGTAAAATATCCATTGCAATGCCAGCGCCAAACTTGGCGCAGTCATACGTTCATATGACTGGGTCTTGATACTTGGGCAAGATGAAATTCAGCCGCGTTTCGTATTCAACCAGATCATTGACGCCGGGGAAGTCTTCCAGTGCCCAGTCCATATGGGCAACAAGCCGAGTAAGCGGAAAGCCCTCCTTAGGTCCTCCAGACAGAACTTCTTCGATGAGGGACAACATACGATCTTGATCAAAATGACCGTCGCGCAAATAAGCATCTTGCCAGCGTTTCACGACCAACTGTCCCCGCAGACCCGCGGCTTCAGTTTCGATTCCTGCCTCTCGCAGGCGGCGAAAATGGTCTTCCATGGTGCGGGGATCCACGATGTGAAAGGCCTTCTCCCCACGTTCGATTCCTTCGCGAATAAATGGGAGAAGTATTCGGTACTCTTCATCCGACGAGTGAAAAAAAGCGCAAATGTGACGCTCGGTTCCGAGCGTCGCGTTAGCAAAATGGATCGACTGCTCGCTAAGGGCCATCAGTTGTCTCCTACACAGCGCGTCTGTTCGTTACCGAGAGAGATCAGTTCAATGATGCTGCCTAGTGGTTTTGGTTCCAGACGTACAGGTAATTGTCGTCAGTAGCGGTCGCAACGTTACGACCCCCTTTGCGGGTTGCGCGATTCAACGCTGCACGAACCCTTTCCTTGCCTTCCGCCAATTCAGCCAAGGGCACCTTGAGTGCAACGCCCTCTTTTAGTTGATCGAGATCAGCGAGAATTTTGGTAACGATCTGTTTGTGCTTTCCATTTCGACCCTGCGGGACATCGTTTTGCGACATCGTTTTGAAATTCATGGCTCGCGGGCTCATGATTAACTCCTTGTTCCAACGAAGGTGGTCAAGGCGCGAATCCCATGGAATAAGCCACGGACTCTGCATTCCCTTTCAGCGCATGATGATTTCACTGCCGGGTGGCCGCTCGATCGCTCCGTTTCGCTGATCGAAGGCTGGCACGGCGGGACTAAGAACGCCCTGCGCATGCTTAATGATTTCGTCAACTACGGGTTGCGAGACTATCCCAAAGACCGGAATCATCCGGAACTTTCTCGAACCAGCCGCATCTCGCCATACCTCCACTTTGGCCACATCGGCCCACTCACTATCGCGCACGCGGTGCAGGCAGCTTCGGCGCCGGCCGCCGCGAAACAGGCATTTCTAGAGCAATTGATAGTCCGACGGGAGCTATCGGTGAATTTCGTCCGCTACAACTCGTACTATGATTCCTTCGAATGCCTCGAGCCCTGGGCGAATCGTTCGTTCGCGCAGCACTCGGGCGACCGCCGTCCCATCATCTATCGCGAGGAGCAACTCGAGCAGGCTGAAACTCACGATCCACTGTGGAACGCGGCTCAGAAACAAATGGTCCTGACGGGCTGGATGCACAACTACATGCGGATGTACTGGGCCAAGAAAATCCTGGAGTGGAGTCCGTCGGTTGCTACCGCTTACCAACGTGCGGTTTGGCTCAATGACCGTTATGAACTCGACGGCCGCGACCCCAACGGTTACGCGGGCATTGCGTGGGCCATTGTAGGCAAGCACGATCGCCCTTGGTTCGAGCGTCCAGTGTTTGGACAGGTGCGATATATGTCACTTGCCAGCACCGGACGGAAGTTCGACTCAAAGAGTTACATTGCACAGATCGGCAAGCAGGAGCGGGCACATGTCTAGGGACTGGATCGCGCTCCTGATCTTCTTCGGAATTTGTTTCGCTGTGGGTGCGAGCGGATCGGTATTCACGGCAAGTTCGGTGAAGACATGGTATCCCGGTCTGCTCAAGCCTCCGGGAACTCCGCCGCCGTGGGTCTTCGGTCCAGTCTGGTCAATCCTTTACCTGCTGATGGCGGCGGCTGCCTCGCTAGTGTGGCGGCAGCGGATCCACGAAGATGTGTGGCTGGCATTGGACCTGTTCCTGGTGCAATTGATCCTGAATGGACTTTGGTCTCTTGTCTTCTTCGGTCTGCGAAGGCCCGGAGCGGCCCTGGTCGAAGTCATCGTTTTGTTGGCCGCCATCGCCATGACCGCCGTGCGATTCGCGGAATTCTCACGCTTGGCATTTTGGCTGATGACACCCTACGGCGCCGGGGTCCTATACGCT
>Ga0073928_10009194_pt1 | contig 12093 bp, 6 predicted proteins | sample PaiPotPPA55metaG_FD_76969 | JGI IMG/M metagenome (GOLD analysis project Ga0073928, IMG submission 76969) | Iron sulfur acid spring bacterial and archeal communities from Banff, Canada, to study Microbial Dark Matter (Phase II) - Paint Pots PPA... ...
AGCGATATCCACGCACACAACACATTCGCGGAGAATAATGTGGTCGCGCCGAAGGCGCAAAGTGTCGAGATCAGAGAGGACATGCTGAGCTTTCGTTTCCCTCCGGCATCGGTCACAAAACTTTCCGTGCACTTGCTGTAAGAACGACAACTCACTGCGACCGATTGGGACAATTCGAGCTCTCATGAGGAACTTTAGGTCCAAGAGATTTAGCGCAAATCTATGGTTAGCAGGTTTCGCGTTGGCTGTTTCACTGCTGTGCCCCGCGTCGGACGGGCCGTGGACCACGCAGCGGGCGAACAATTGGCATTCTCGGCAACCCTTTCTCGTGGGGAGCAATTTTATTCCCAGCACCGCAATCAACCAGTTGGAGATGTGGCAAGCCGATTCGTTCGACCTTCCCGCAATCGACCGCGAACTGGAATGGGCTGAATCTCTGGGCATGAACACGATGCGGGTTTTCCTGCATAGCCTTTTATGGCAGCAGGATTCGGCAGGCTTTCTGAAACGCATGGATCAGTTTCTGGCCGTCTCTGAAAAACATCCCGTTCGGATCATGTTCGTGCTTCTCGATTCCGTCTGGGACCCGCATCCGCACCTGGGCAAGCAGCGGGAACCGCGGCCGCACGTCCATAACTCGGGTTGGGTGCAGGCGCCGGCAGCGGAGCTGCTGAAGGATCCGTCGCTCTGGAACCAGGAATTGAAACCTTATGTGGTAGGTGTGATCTCGCACTTCCGTGACGACAGGCGCGTCTTGATCTGGGATCTGATGAATGAACCGGACAACGACAGCCCGCAATGCAAACACCAGGAACTTGCCAGGAAAGCGGAGGTGGCTCTACGACTCCTCCAAAGGGGGTGGAAGTGGGCCCGCAGCACTCATCCCTCCCAGCCTCTCACCAGTGGCGTCTGGAAGGGAGACTGGTCTGACACGGGATTGAGCGCCCTGGCGCGCTTCCAACTCGAGAACTCCGATGTCATCACCTTTCATTGTTACGATCCTCCCGACGCAATCAAGAAGCGCATCGCATCCCTGAGGCGATTTCAGCGGCCGGTGATTTGTACAGAGTACATGGCCCGCCCGCTGGGAAGCACGTTCGCTGCGATTCTTCCAATCCTCAAACAAGAGAGAATCGGTGGGTACAATTGGGGATTCGCCAGCAGCAAGACTCAAACTATTGATCCGTGGGATTCTTGGGAGAAGGCCTACGGCGGCGAACCGCCGCTTTGGTTTCACGATACCTTGCGCAACGATGGAACGCCTTATAACCCACGGGAGACAGAGTTCATCAAGCAGGTGAGCGAGAGCGCCGCGGCAAATAGACCATGACGAAGGCACCAACACGCACACGCAGTGACCAAATCTCCTTCAAAACGGGGCCGGTGATTCTTCGCGCCTTCCTGGTGTGTGTCTTGTCGGTCTGTGTTTTAGCACAGGAGAAAACAGAGCCGCACCCAACGACGCAAGCTCCAGGCGTAGTGTCGACCGGGGGTGTGCACTCCGCCGTGTTGGACAGCGAAAAGCGGCCGATCACGGCGGGCGGATTTGTCGACAGCGGGCCAGTCGTTTTCAAAGACGTCTCCGCAGAGGCCGGATTGACGCGCTGGCGTCACGTAATGGGCACTCCGGAAAAAACTTTCATTCTGGAAACCGTTGGTTCGGGCGTCGCATTGCTCGACTACGATAACGACGGCTGGCTCGACATCTATCTTGTGAACGGTTCCACGTACGACGCGATGTCGGGCAAGGCCTCTCCACCCCACGCCGCGCTGTTTCACAACAATCATGACGGGACATTTACCGACGTCGCGCAACAGGCCGGGGTTACCAACGATCGCTGGGGATTCGGCGTAGCGGTGGGCGACTATGACAACGATGGCTGGCCCGACATCTACGTCACAAACTTTGGCAAGAACCGCTTGTATCACAACAATCATGATGGAACCTTCACGGACGTCGCCGAGAAGGCCAGAGTTTCGCTGGGCAACTGGTCCACGGGTGCAACCTTCGGCGACTACGATGGCGATGGGCGACTCGATCTCTTTGTGCCCGGCTATGTGCACTACGACATTGCCCATCCACCGGTGCCCGGCTCGGCAGTGGTGGCTTTTTCTACCTGCGAATTCCGCGGTCTGAAGGTAATGTGCGGGCCTCGCGGACTACAGGGCGAACCCGACCATCTTTTCCATAACAGTGGAGATGGCACCTTTACCGATGTGAGTGTAAAGGCCGGCGTCAGCGATGCCAACGCTTACTACGGTCTCACCGCCGTTTTTGTCGATCTCAACAACGATGGAAAAGTCGATCTCGCGGTGGCCAACGACTCCACTCCGAACTACCTCTACATCAATAAGGGCGACGGCACCTTCGAGGACGCGAGCTACGCTTCCGGCTATGCCCTGAATGAGAATGGCCGCGAAACCGCTTCCATGGGAATCGCCGTAGGCGATTATCTCAACCGTGGTTTGCTCGATCTTTACAACACGGTGTTCTCCGACGACTACAATCCGCTCTACCGCAATGACGGTGGCGGCAACTTCAGCGAAGTGAGCTATCAGGCAGAAATTGCTGAGCCGACAATCCCCTTCCTGGGATGGGGTACCGGGTTCCTCGATTTCGACAACGATGGCTGGAAGGATTTGTTCGCGGCCAATGGGCACGTTTATCCAGGCGTGGACAAGAGCGACTGGGGAACGACCTTTGCGGAGCGGCCGCTACTCTTCCGCAACTTGCGCAATGGAAAGTTTGAACTTGTCCCGCCGGTCAAGGGAGCCGGCTTGGCTCTTTTGCTGACAGCGCGAGGTGCGGCGTTCGGCGATCTTTTCAACGACGGCAAGATTGATGTCGTCATCAATCAGTTGGATAACACCCCTGTCCTGCTGCGAAATGTGAATTCCGACAAGAATCACTGGGTTGAGTTCAAGCTTGTGGGAGGCCCCAGGAGTCCGCGCGATGCGGTTGGAGCATCCGTTTACCTTATGGCCGGCGGCATTCGCCAGCGTGCTGACGTAATCAGCGGAGGCAGTTACGCGTCCTCGAATGATCCTCGACTTCATTTCGGCCTTGGAAACAGCTCAAAAGTGGAGAGTGTGGAGATTCACTGGCCCAGCGGCGCGGTTGAGCATCCCAGTCTTCCCGCCGTGGATCGCATCTTCACGATCAGCGAGGGAAAAGGCGTCATGCCGGAGAAATAGCCCTTCTCCGGCGCTAACAGTCCGCCCCGGCTGGGCACGAATATCATCGCCCCGACCCAGCGGATTTCATCCGAGTGGGTAATCGTTTTCTCACTTCCGCACGCTTTTGACAAGCGGCTTGACAGTCCTAATCATTTCGTACTATAGTCGCCCCAATTTGGTGGGGGAGTCAGGAAAATTAATAGACAAACCAACCTGGCACGGGTATCTGCCTTGCTTGCTGCGCTGGCAGTTTTGGCGTTCCCCCCTTTACTTCGCAGTCAAAATACAACATTTGAGAAATCGTTTAACCAGGGCACACGTGCAATGCACGCGGGCGATTGGAACACGGCCGTTACCTCGTTCACCCGCGCCACCAAGATCGTTCCTGGTTCGGCCGAGGCGCATTTCAATCTGGGTTTGGCTCAACTGCAACAAGGCCATCTGCGGGATGCGATCCCGGAATTCAATAGCGCCGTGACCCTGTCCCCGAAACTGAAGGGAGCGCACCTGTTTTTAGGTGTCGCGCGCTATCGCGTCAACGATTATCCGGCCGCAATTGCTGCTCTGCGCCGCGAAACGCAGATCGACGTCAGCAATGCCAAGGCACTAATGTGGCTGGGAGTGGCGCAATTGGCCGCGGGCGACGCCGAAGGCGCCGTGAAGGCCCTCGACAAGGCGGATCAACTGAGTCCGAGGGATGTAGATATCCTTTATCACCGGGGCCGGGCTCACATGTTGGTCTCCAAGGAAAGTTACGAAGAGATGTACAAGGCAGGCCCGAACTCTTGGCGTGTACACCAAGCCTTGGCGCAATCATTCGTGGAAGCAGACCGCTTGGAGGATGCCGTCCAAGAGTGCCTAAATGCGATGAATTTGCGGCCTTCGGAACCGGGTCTGAATGAAGAGCTAGCTGACATTTATTGGAAACAGAATCAACTGGAAAAGGCCGAAGCCGCGTTTCAAGATGAATTGAAGATTGACCCAGAGAGTATCTCGTCCCTTTACAAGCTGGCGGTGGTGAGCCTTGAGAGGTCGAAGCCGGAAGCGACGGTGTCGCTTCTTTCCCAGGTCCTGCACCAATTTCCGGATTACCGTGATGCGCATTACCAGAGGGGACGGGCTGAAGCGCAACTGGGTCAAGTGAACAACGCGATTGACGACTTCAAAGCGGAAGTCGCCAAGGGCGACGGCGCGGATGGCGAGTCAGTGCGGCAGTCCTACTACCAACTCGCTCAGCTCTACAGAAGGGCACAGCAGCCAGAAGAATCCAAGGCAGCCTTGGACTCATTCCTGCGCCTCAAGCAACAAGAAGAGGCGGCGCAGTCCCAGAAACTCCAAGACAAGCTGAAGAGGTCGTCGGAGGTAAGTCGGTAGAAATTGAATTTGGGTCAACGGGTAAACGTTTTCTTTGCGCCTCGAAGCGTGCGGTTAAATGTTTTCAGTCCCGGAGGGCGACTATGCTGCGTTTGCAAGTTCTCTTGAGTCGAGTACTCATCAGCGGTTTCCTGATCGGTATGACCGCTTTCATGCTGTCCTCGATGGCCAGTGGCCAACAAAACCAAGGGTCCATCGCCGGCGATGTCGCCGACTCCACGGGCGCAATGGTTGCCAGCGCAAAGCTGACTGCAAAAGGGCGATCGACGGGAACCATCTATGAAACCGTCTCCACCAGTGCCGGCGCATACCGCTTTCCTAACGTCAACACCGGCGCTTACGATATTACGGTCAGTGCACCCGGCTTCAAGACAGTCACCTTAACCGGAATCCTGGTCCAAGTCGCCACAACCTCGGCCTTGGAAATAAAACTTACCGCAGGCTCTGTCACTGAAAGCATCCTGGTGAGCGCCGACGCGCCTACCGTGCAGTCGGAAAGTTCCGATGTCGGCACGGTCGTTGACACCAAGCAAATCCTCGATCTGCCACTTGCCCTTGGCAGCACAGTGCAAGCGATGCGTTCCCCCGAAGCTTTCGTTTACCTGACCCCGGGCGCAGTCGGTCCCGGATCAGATTCCGGCAACGGCGGAACCTTCGAATCCAAAATCAGTGGCGGTCAGAACTATGGGACCGAGGTATTGCTCGACGGTGCGTCCATGACACGCTCCGAGAATGGTTCGTCATTCGACGAAACCGCTCCATCCGTCGAAGCTCTCGGCGAGTTTAAAGTGATTACTTCGACTTTGCCCGCTGAGTTCGGACAGACCACAGGGGGAATTGAGAGCTTCAGCACGAAAAGCGGGACCAACAAGTATCACGGGGGAATCTACGAAATCTTCCGCAACGATGACCTCGATGCCAATACCTGGGGCAACGACTTTGCGCTTTCTCAGAACCCGGCCAACCGCTCCACATTTGCCACTCCTCTTGACAAACAGAACGACTACGGAGGGACTCTTGGCGGACCCGTCATAATTCCACATTTCTATCATGGCAAGGACAAGACCTTCTTTTTCTTCTCCTGGGAGCAATATCGCCAACATGTTGGCGGAACCCAAACGTCGACGCTGCCGACCCCTGCTGAACTGGGCGGCAACTTCTCCGCGGTGCTCAACACCGCAAACGTGCTCGGCACGAACCCGTGCGACCAAACGCCAATCTATCAAGGGGAAATCTTCGATCCCGCGACCACGCAGACCAAGAGCGGCGTCGAGTGCAGAACCGCTTTTATGAACGAACCTGGCAGCACCGGAAATGTAATCCCCAAGAGCCGCTTTTCCCCGGTGGGTCAGAATCTGCTTTCGTACTATCCGACAGCACAAACGAACAGCTTGGCTAACAACTATATCTTCTCCTACGGCTATCCAATTCTCGATACGACGACCACATTCCGCATCGACCAAAACGTCACCCAGAAAAGCAAAGCCTACTTTACGTATTCTTCCCGCAACAATGTGCGCCTCTCGACTACGCCCGAGTGGGGTAATCCGGCGGGAGCCGGCCGCAATCAGTTCTTCGGCACCCACTTCATTCGCTTTGGTTACGATTACGCTCTTACTCCTTCCCTTCTCAACCACTTGAATCTGGGCTATAACCGCACCAATAGCAAGAACGTGGGCGCTGGAGTAGCCTTTGGCGGTGGCTCGAGTTGGGACTCCAAGCTCGGCATCGCCGGCGCCAGCGGTCCTATGTTTCCCGCAATTGCTCCAGGAGAAGCTTCGACATCGAATTTTGGCGACAATGTGGACGGCGACACGATCGATAATGGCTTCCGCTTTGGCGACACCATCACTTGGGTGAAAGGCAAACACGATTTCAAATTCGGATACGAAGAGTGGTATCAGCAGTACTCTCCTCTCAACTTTCAGAACACAAGCGGAAGCTTTAATTTCGGCAGGGGCCAAACTGCTGGAACCGCAGCTACCTCCAACTTAAGCGGCAACGGCATCGCCAGCATGCTTTTGGGAAAAGTGAACACCGCGAATGTGACGGCCTATGCTAACCAGGCGCGCTGGCTGCGCAACTACTTTGCCGGCTTCGTCCAGGACACGATCAGGGTGACGCCGACTTTCACTTTGAATGTGGGATTGCGCTATGAAATCGACGAGCCTCAAAAAGAGGCCTATGGAGACACGTCCAATATCAGTTTGACCGAGACCAATCCCGGGGCCGGCAACCTGCCCGGCGTGCTGGTATTTGCCGGCAAGGGCGCCGGACGGAACGGCAACGTGAACGAACGCTGGGCGAATATTTGGAAAAAGGATATCGGTCCCCGGTTGGGTTTTGCATGGTCCCCTTCCCTTTTCCAGGGGAAAACGGTCATCCGTGGCGGTTACGGCATCATTTACGGGAACCTGCAGTACGCCGACTTCGGTGGCTTTAACCGCACCGGATTTCAGGCAAATCCGTCTTTTAACAGCCTCAACGGCTTCGATCCTGCTCTCTCGATTGACGCCGGATTGCCTTCCTATCCGGCGCCGCCCAACCTCGACCCGACTCAGCTGAATTTCACCGGGCCGCAATATACGGATCCGTCCTATGGCCGACCACCGATGATTCAGAACTGGAGTCTTGAAGTTCAGAAGGAACTGGTGACTGACTTGATTTTGGATCTGGCCTACGTTGGACAGCACTCCCAAGACTTGCGCTCGAATTATGATGCCGTAAACACTCTGAATCCCAAGTACTTTTCCATGGGCACCGCGCTTCTGTCGCCCATCGGATCGCAAACGGCCGTAGCTCCGCCCTACGCGGGATTTCCCAGTTCGGCTATCGTGGCTCAGGCGCTCGTTCCCTTCCCCCAGTATTTTGGCTTCAATACCGACGGAGCGCTTGAGAATCTCGGCCAATCTACTTACAACGCTCTGGAAGCCCAGTTGACTCGCCGTTTCCGCAACGGGCTCAATCTGATGGCTTCTTATACCTGGTCGAAAACCTTGACTAACGCCGACTCTGCGCTTCCTTTCTTCGCGACACTTCACCAAGGCGGATCGCCGCAGAACGTTTTCAACAAACAGGGCGACAAGGCGATCAGCAATCAAGACCTTCCCCAGAACTTCGTGATCAGCTATATCTACGAACTGCCTTTCGGAAAAAACAAGAAGTTCCTCTCCCGCGGAGGCGTCGTGGACCGAGTGGTCGGAGGATGGTCAATCAGCGGAGTTCAACGGTACGAAAGCGGTCAGCCGATTGCTTTCGGCTGCGCCACCGGTGTTCCTGCATTCGCCGGTTGCATTCGTTACGATCAGATTGCGGGAAGCCATATTTACAACCCAGCGTGGACGGGCGGACACTTCGTCCCCGTAACGGCTGCAACTCTGGCTGCGAATCTCCCCGGGGTCCAGATGTTCAACCCGGTAGATACTCAGGCGGGCGCGGTCAATCCGGCTTTTGACGATCCCAATTCCGCTACGAACCTTGCATCGAGGGGGGCTTACGCATTCGGCACTCTTCCGCGCGTTGACGGAGCGATACGAATGGGACCCTATCTGAGTGAAGACTTCAATCTGATGAAGCGCACGAAAATAACAGAGACCAGCGATGTACTGTTTCAAGCCAATTTCCTCAACGCCTTCAACCGACACATCTGGAACCGGCCGGGAGACCTGAATCCTAACGATGGAGCCGCCTTCGGAGTCATTGACTACGGGAGTTTCTCGACCACGGGAGGTGGCGGCTATCTGCTATTTCCAAGACGAATCCAGCTGCAACTGAAAGTCGAATTCTAATTTAGTTGCAGGCTGGGTCGGCGTGAACTCGGAGGTCGTTGCTTCGGCGGCCTTTGTTCTTGTCGAGGCCGAGGGCTTCTGAAACTGGGCCAACGGTCAACGTATTAGACTAGCAACGTCGTGAGGCAGACTGAAGACAAACGATCGAGCATCCTTCAGGGGAATCTCATCCTGGCCACCTGTCTTCTTGCACTGGCGTTCGCTTTCCAGCAGAGTTTCGGACAAGACCATCCTTCCAGTTCCTCCACGCCACAGGTGGCGGTCGCGGGCAAGTTTGTGGATGTTACCGAGACGCTCGGCATCCACTTCAAGCAGAAAGCCTCGAAGACTTCCAGGAAGTACCTGCTTGAGACGATGGGATCGGGCGTCGCCGTTTTCGACTACGACAACGACGGTCGGCTGGACATCTTCTTCGCCAATGGGGCGCGCATTGACGACCCCATGCCCAAGGGTTCCATTCCACAAAAGGATGGCCCGAGCTATTGGAACCGTCTATACCACCAGAAGCCCGACGGTACCTTCGAAGATGTCACCGAGAAGGCAGGACTCGTGGGAGTTGGCTACTCGACCGGAGTAGCCGTAGGGGACTACGACAACGATGGCTTCGATGATTTGTTTGTCGCCGGCTACGGTCACAGCACGCTCTACCACAACAACGGCGATGGCACCTTCACCGACGTAACCACGAACGCCGGCGTTGCCGGATCTGGCTGGGCCACCAGCGCGGCTTGGGTCGACTACGACAATGATGGGCGCCTGGACCTGGTCGTAGCCCGTTACATGGTCTGGGATTTTGACGATATCTACTGCGGACACCGCGAAGAAGGCTTTCGCTCCTACTGTCACCCCGACCTGTTTAAGCCGATCTCGGTCCTGCTTTATCACAACGAAGGCAACGGAAAATTCAGCGAAGTGTCCCGCAAAGCCGGCATCGATAAGCCTGGTAAAGGTCTGGGTCTGGCCATAGCGGACTTCGATCACGACGGCTCGATGGACATTCTTCTCGCCAACGACTCCATCCCCGAGTTTCTGTTTCACAACAAGGGAGACGGAACCTTCGAGGAAATCGGTCTGCCCTCCGGCGTTGCCCTAGACGGCAGCGGCGCCACTTTCGCAGGCATGGGCGTTGATTTCGATGACTATAATAATGATGGCTGGCCCGATGTGATCATCACGGATTTGGCGAATCAGAAGTATTCTCTGTACGCCAACGCGGGGGACGGCAGCTTTGATTACACGACTCTGACCACGGGACTTGGCGCCATCAGCTTGCTGCACTCGGGATGGGGCGTTCGATTTCTCGACTATGACAACGACGGCTGGAAGGATCTGTTCATCGTGCAATCGCACGTGATGGACACGATCCAGGTAAACGAACCTCATCTTCGCTATCTCGAGTCTCCGCTGTTGTTGTGGAACAACCATGGCAAGCGATTTACCGATGTTTCGCCGCAGTCGGGTGAGGTTTTTGAGCAGAAATGGGCAGCGCGGAGCATGGCGGCGGGTGATCTCGACAACGATGGCCGAGTCGACGTCGTCGTTAACCCAATTGATGGACCGGCCTTTGTGCTTCGTAACGAAACACTCGTGCAGAATCACTGGATCACTCTCAAGCTAGTAGGAGTCAAAAGCAACCGCGACGGAATCGGCGCCCAAGTGAAGGTTTCAACTACATTGGGCAGCCAGTATGCCACGGTTACGACGAGCAGCAGCTACCAATCGTCCGGCGACAAGCGCCTGCACTTCGGACTTGGCGCCGACAGCTCTGTCTCGCGCGTGGAGATTCGCTGGCCCAGCGGGACAAACCAGATTCTGTCCGGTCTAAAGGCAGATCAGATCTTGACGGTAACGGAAGCGAATTCTCCACTCAAGTAGCGGAGCCGATGATGGGAAGAGAATTTGGCGCGGTCATTCTGCTGATTGCGATTGCACTCCCGGTCCGAATATCCGGACAGAGCGGGTCTTGCCCAACTGCGGTGCAGATGTTCCGCCAGCGGCTCTGGTCCGACGCTGCCGCAGCGTTCGAGGAATGTGAGAAACAGAGTCCCGGCAAGACCGATGCCCTGTTGTATCGCGGTAAGTCGCTGGTGAATCTGCAAAAGTTTGACGATGCCACCACAGTCCTGCAAACATACGCCAAGTCACACCCGCAATCGGAGGATGCCATTTACTTGCTGGCCTACGTCTCCTTTCGTCAGGACAAACCGGCCGATTCTCTCCGTCTCTTTTCCGACGCTGCCAAGCTGAAATCTCCCGCTGCGAATGATTTGATGATCGCGGCGCTCGACTATGTTCTGCTCAACGACTACACCGACGCGGCTCATTACCTGGAATGGTCGCTGCAGATGAATCCGGACGATGTTGAGGCGCGTTACCACCTTGGCCGGGTCCGCTATCAGCAGAATCAGTTTGACCTGGCCATCGCCGCCTTTCAGGAGGTGATGAAACGCGACCCTGGCAACGTAAAAGCAGAAGACAATCTGGGCCTGAGCCTAGAGGCTAAGAATCAAATCGAGCCCGCAATCGCGGCTTATCGAAAGGCAATCGAGCTCGATCAGGCTTCAGTCTCCCCCTCCGAGCAACCTTACTTGAATTTGGGTGCGCTGCTGGCGAGGTCGAGCCGCATCGACGAAGCAATTCCACTGTTGGAACGCGCGGCTGAGATCGCACCTGGCGTCTTCAAGGTGCATTACGAACTGGGCAAGGCCTATTTTGACTCCCGCCGTTTCGATCCTGCCCGTCAGCAAGCGGAAGAAACCGTCAAACTCGACCCTTCCGACAGTTCCGGACACTACCTTCTCGGCCGCATCTATCAGCGTTTGAACCGGAAAGAACTGGCAACCGAGCAGTTTCGAATGACGGCGGAGCTGATTCATAACAAGAACTCAAACTCGCCAACCGGGATGGCGTCGGGCACAAAATCCCACTAGAGCACATATGTTGTCAACCGCACAAACCGTCACAGCATGGCAAACTCGGGTGATCGGAGGCTGCGTGTGTATCGGGGGTTTATTGATTTTCGTGGCACTGCTCGGGTTCGCGCAGGGACAGTCTTCCCCGCAGGCCATCATACCTACGGTTAGAGAGGCCGCCGCGGCTCTGGCGGCAGGCGACTCCAACCAAGCCGAGCAAAAACTGCGCGCGATCTTGCAATCTTCTCCGTACGATGTGCACGCCTTGAATCTCCTGGGTATCATCCGGGCTCAACAAAAGCGCGAAGCTGAGGCGGAAGCGCTTTTTCGGCAAGCCATAGCGATTCAACCAAACTACGCCGGCGCGCAGGCCGGACTGGGACTGCTCTACGTCCAGATGGGAAAGGATCAGTTGGCGATTCCGCCTCTTCAGGAATCTTTGCGACTCGATCCCGGGCGCAAAGACGCGCAAGCAGCTCTGATCGGCATCTGGCGCTCCCAAGCCCACTCAGCGGCACAACACGAAGACCTCGAAAAATCACTGGCCCTTCTGATCCAGGCTCGCAAAGTCGCTCCCGACGATCCCGACGTGCAATATGAACTCGGCATGGTGGCTCTGCGAATGGATCTTTTTCCAGACGCCATGTGGGCTTTCGACCAGACCCTGAAACTGCGCCCTGACGACAGTCGCGCCCTTTACGGACTGGGACGCGCCAATATGGCCCTTGCGAAATTTGACGAGGCGCAGCAGACATTTGAACGCTACGTCCAGCTTCGTCCCGCCGATGCGTCAGGACACTATGCCGTGGGCGTCAGTTTGCAGGCATTACAACGCACCGCCG
>Ga0073928_10009195_pt1 | contig 12092 bp, 10 predicted proteins | sample PaiPotPPA55metaG_FD_76969 | JGI IMG/M metagenome (GOLD analysis project Ga0073928, IMG submission 76969) | Iron sulfur acid spring bacterial and archeal communities from Banff, Canada, to study Microbial Dark Matter (Phase II) - Paint Pots PPA... ...
CCGGGCCTGATGTTAATGTCCGGCGGTTGATCGACGATCACTTCGTCTTCACCCGGCTGGAGTGGAATCGGATCGCCGTTTTCGTCTATAGGAGTTACGTCGTCCGGCGGAACGATGGGATCATTTTGGCCGGGCTCATAAATCTGGACTGGCTCGCCGTCGAATTCCGGATCGGCGAAATGGTTGGTCGCACCACGAAAATCAATCAGCGTGAAATAAAACTTCTTGGTGTCCTCATGCACGCGGGTGCCACGGCCGACGATTTGCTTGAATTCTGTCATGGAGCCCACGGAACGGTCCAATACGATGAGGCGACAGGTCTGTGCATCCACGCCAGTGGAAAGCAGGCGAGAAGTCGTCACCAGCACAGGATATTTTGCTTCCGGATCGATAAAATTCCCGAGCTGCGCCTGCCCTTCGGCATCGCTCCCCGTGATTCGCATGACGTAGCGGTGATTTTCGTTGCACAGGTCGTTGTTCTCATTGATCAGAGCCTGTCGCATTCGTGCGGCGTGCTCTTCGTCCACGCAAAAGACAATAGTTTTCTGGAAGCGGTCGTGGCTCTCCTTCAGGAAGTCTGAAACTTTCTTGGCAACGAGCTTAGTGCGGTCGTCGATGACGAGAGTACGGTCGAAATCCTTTGTGTTGTAAATGCGGTCTTCGATCTCGTTGCCGTCGCGGTCTACATCTCCCCGCTCTGGTCGGTAGCCCTCCACGTCCACGTCGATATGCACCTTGACCACTTTGTATGGGGCGAGAAAGCCGTCCGCGATGCCTTGCCTGAGCGAGTAGGTATAAACCGGGGTCCCGAAGTAATGAATATTGGAAACGTATTCGGTTTCCTTGGGCGTTGCCGTGAGTCCGATTTGGGTAGCGCCGGAGAAGTAGGTGAGAATCTCCCGCCATGCCGCATCGTCGGCCGCGCTGCCACGATGACACTCGTCGATTACGATCAAATCAAAAAAGCCCGGCGAGAATTCCCGGAAGAGTTTCTGGCGCTCCTCCGGGCCGGTGATGGCCTGATAGAGGCCCAAATAGATTTCGTAGGCGGTGTCGATGCGGCGTTTTTTGTCCAGCGCCGTCGTCAGTTCCACTTCGGAGCCGTCCTGGCGCTCGATGGTTTTTGCACCCGTGCTGAGTTTGGCCATCGCCGCGCCGAAGGGCCGGAAGTCGTTAACCATTGTCTGATCGACGAGGACGTTGCGGTCGGCAAGAAAGAGGATGCGCTTCTTGCGTCCGGCCTTCCATAAGCGCCAGATGATCTGAAACGCGGTGTAGGTCTTGCCGGTGCCGGTGGCCATCACGAGCAGGATGCGGTTCTGACCTTTCGCAATGGCTTCCACTGCCGCGTTGATCGCATTGGATTGGTAGTAGCGGGGTGCTTTGCCGCTGCCGTCGTCGAAATAATCCTGCAGGACAATCGCTTCCTCGTCGGACGTGAGCCCCTTCCATGCTCGGTATTTTGACCAGAGTTCCTGTGGCGAGGGGAATTGGTCGAGGGAGAGTGAGGCTTCCTTCTCCTTCGCAGCACCTGTCCGGTCGTGAAACACGAAGCCGTCACCGTTGGAAGAAAACACGAAGGGAATATTCAGCGTGGTCGCGTAATCAAGCGCCTGCTGCATTCCGTCGCCGACACTGTGGTTGTTATCTTTTGCCTCGATGATGGCAATGGGGATGTTCGGCTTGTAATAAAGGATGTAATCAGCGCGCTTCGCTTTGCCACGAGTAACGAGCTTGCCCCGAACGATGATGCGCCCCTTGGTGAAGGCGACCTCTTCGCGGATCTGCATCATCCCGTCCCAGCCCGCACGCTTCACAGCGGGGCCTATGAACTTGGAGCAGATATCGCGCTCGCTGAGGTCTTTTTTGTTCATGCAGTGTCTGGGGGAAACGGCCCAACTGTGGCCAAGGATGAGGGCCGCGTGCTCCTCTAACGGATGCTCCCCACCGTTTATACCTTCTTTGCCTTTTGCATGTCACTTCTGAAAAGGCACAACGGAATCTCAAGGTAACTATTCATCTTATTCCCGCGACGGTCCACAACCTCTTTTTCTGGTGAGTGCAATGCCCTTCGGTTTCTAGGGGAGTGCGAATGATGCAGGGGTTAATCGTCTTGGCCGCGCGAGGCTTCGGAGGGGTTGCGGCTCAAGACTCCAATTTCTTCAAAATAACCCTGCCTGTTTCCAGGCTGTGTTGCGCCCGCTGACCAGTTATCTTTTCCCCATGCACAGCGCGGTTGAGAGTGTCCGAAAGAATCATGACGTTGTGCAACACCTCAGTAGAAATTAAGTCCTTACCGTGTAAGTTTGTCGCCAGCATTCCGATGCTCTCGCGTTCCCATTCAAGACCATGCGCTTTTGCCAACTTCGCAAGCCTCCTTTCGAGCTGGATTCGCAAGGTCAGTAGATCGAGCAGTGGCAGTTCTTCGGCTAGGTCCTCGGTGGTCGGGAGTTCCGACTGGAGTTGTTCCGGGAGTGATTGCGTCAGGCGATATTTTGCGACGCCCATTGGCTTGCTCATATCACGCAAAGCATACTCCACGACTAGCCTGTTATGTTCCTTGCAAAGAATGAGGCCCAAACTGGGTTGGTCTTCAGGCCGCCGCAGGAGATCGTCCACAGCGGACAAATAAAAATTCATTTTGCCGGCGAATTCTGGTTTGAATTCTTCGATCTTGAGATCGATCACTACGTAGCAGCGCAATCTCAGATGGTAGAAAAGCAAATCGAGATAGAAGTCCTGGTCGCCGATTTCGAGGTGATACTGACTTCCAACGAACGCGAAACCCTTTCCAAGCTCCAACATGAAATCGCGAACGTGTTCGATCAAACTTCGCTCTAAGTCCCGCTCTTGCACGTCCGGTCCTAACGTGAGGAAGTCAAAATTGTATGGGTCCTTTATCAACTGCTGGGCAAGATCAGATTGAGGGGCAAGGAGGGTCTTATCAAAATTGGTTAGTGCATGCCCCTGGCGGTCAAACAGGTTGGTTTCAATCTGGTGGACCAGGACATTCCGACTCCAGCCGCCTTGCACGGCCTGCCGAATGTACCACTCTCTCAGCTTTGCATCCTTTACGGTGTCCAGAATCCTGACCTGGTGACCCCATGGCAATTGTGCAACAACCTGTTGCACAAATTCTTGGTCAGGGTACGCTTCAGCAAATGCGCGCATATATTTCAAGTTCCTAGCTCGAAATCCACGCATTTCCGGAAACGCTTTGGCCAGATCCTCCGACAGGCGATCAATGATTCTTGCGCCCCATCCTTCATTCTTCTGGCGAGTCAGGATGTCACGGCCAATGCTCCAATAAAGGACAACAAGTTCCCGGTTTACGGAAAGAGCTGCCCGAACCTGAGCTGAGCGGATGCGGTCTTTCAGCTCTTGTAAGAAGCTGTCGTATAGGACAGGAAGCGGACTGGATTTGCCCTTGGTCATTGTTTCGCGCAGGGTTTCCACGCTTTGATAGCATAGCGAAGATTTGGCGGTCTGTGGCAATCTGTGGGCATGGCTCAGAAGAAAATCAACTTCCGACGAACCACAATCGCACGTGACCTAAAATCCTCGCTCATTTGATGAATGTCGGAGCGGCTCCGCGATACACATCGCGATACACAATAACGTTGTCTACGACGTACTTCCAGTGACTTGCGGTGCCGTCCGTGCTCTTCCATGTCGTGGAAAGTACTTGTAACCCGCTAACTGTCACGTCGAAGGACGTGGAGAGCAGTGCAAGACGCTGGAGGACACGGAAAGTCATTGCCGGTCAGTTTGCGGGGGCGTAGTTCAGCTGGTTAGAACGCCTGCCTGTCACGCAGGAGGTCGCGGGTTCGCTGATGGCTGTGCAAATTCGCCTTCGTTTTAGAGGCCCATCAGCCAGGTTCAGGACGAACTGGTAAAGCACTCCAGGCTAATGCTATTCAAATCTCAGCGCATCAACAAGGTTGAGTCGGGCCGCGCGCCGCGCCGGGTAGATACCCGAAGCGATGCCGACGAACAGAGATGAACAGAGAGCCAGCACAACGCCGCTCGGCAGGATAGGGACGTTCCACCCGACGATTCTGCCAGCTACAAACGACAGACCGATGCCTGCGGCTACCCCGATGAAACCGCCTGCAAGACTCAAAATCGAAGACTCCATCAAGAACTGAGCCAAGATCGATCCTTGTCGAGCGCCAACGGCGCGGCGGACTCCAATCTCCCGCGTTCGTTCGGTTACGGCAACGAGCATGATATTCATGATGCCGATTCCTCCGACCAACAGCGAAACCGCTGCGAGCGCGGTTAGTAAGACCGTGACGATGGAGGACACAGACTCGGAAGTTTGCAGCAACTCAAGCTGCGTTTTGATCTCGAACGAATTGCCTGGATGCCGGGCGTCGAGAAGACGCTTGACCTCTTGAACCACTGCGGGAATCTGATTGCCCTCGCGCGCCGTGATAGCAATCAGTCGCAAATCACTCGTGCCAAGAAGCCTTTTCTGCAATGCAGAAAGGGGAATGAATATGCGGTCGTCGGTACTCATTCCGGGGCCTAGGCCGGGACTGTCACCTTTGGAACTAAGGATTCCAACGACCTCGAAATCCACTCCCGAGATAAGGATTCTCTTCCCGATGGGGTCCTGATCCTGGAACAAATACTGTTCGACCGTAGCGCCAAGGACGGCAACTTTTGCCGCCGCCAGGTCATCGCGGTCCGAAACGAAGCGACCATTCTCCAATTCTGCAAGCCGCACACGGGCATAGGAAGAAGTCACTCCCATGACGAAATTGGTGGCCAGTTGGTTCGATCCGAAGCTGACGGCGAGCCGAGTTTCCTGCTGCGGAGAAACTTCGACCACAGAGGGGCAATGCTCCAGGATCGCTCGCGCGTCAGTTAAATACAGAGGAATGGGCTGACGACCAACGCTCGGTGGAGGTCCTGAGTTGACGGCGACGAGGTTCGAACCGAGCGAGGCAATCTGGTTTTCGATGGCCAATCGCGCTCCGGCTCCTATGCCAAGAGTGACCATCACAGTGAGAACGCCCACGATGATGCCGAGCATCGTGAGCAGCGCGCGCATCCTGTGTTTGTTGAGACTGTCGAATGATTCCGAAAAATGGTCTAAAGGACGCATGCACCGCCTCTCAGGGATTAAGTAGCCGCTGCAAGAAGCCCGTCGGCTTTGGCCCCGGTATGGTTGAGGTTTTCTGATCTAGGGAGTGGGCGGTTCTTTCAAATTGAAGATCCGACGGATCGGGATTCGGTTTGAACGCGGCCTCGACTGGATTCACTGTGTCGGTGCGGGTGCTAGCCAAACTCGCATTCAACAATACCCAATCACCCGGTTTAATGTCTCCCGTTACAGCAACCGCCGACGAAGTTTCGCCCAAGCACTGCACGACTCTGCCCTTCCCGCCTGCGAGGATCGACAATTGGTCGCGATCTGGCTTGATACTGCGGCCTGAGAGGTTCGCCGGCTGATTCTCGTGACTGAACGCGAAGACTGATGACCCTCCATTCGCCTTGAGGACTGCTGTCGGCGGAACGAGAATGGCATCCTTGGCGACTGTCCGAAACAGCATGACATTGGTCGGCATACCGATGCGGAATCGGCGGTCTGGGTGACGGATGGAGACAACGACACGATAGGTTGTGACTCCATTGGTTATAGTCGGCTGCAGTGCGATGCTGCGAACCGTGCCTGAGAAGACTTCAGGCTGAAAAGCATCGATGGTGAAGTTGGCTTTTTGCCCAGTCAATACTGCGCCCATGTCCACTGCGTTGACATCTGCGTCCACCTCAAGGTCTCCTTGCTCTGCGATGGTCATGAGTGTATTTGTGGGCTTGGAGACGGCGGCATTCGGTCCGAGGCCCGCAACAGCGGTCGCTGAGCCAAGCATCTCGCCTATGTGGACGTACAGGGCAATCACGATTCCTTTGATTGGTGACCGAAGGCTGGCGCGGTGAATTTGTTCCTCCGCTTGAACGACTGCTCCTTCGTCTGCTTTTGTCAGATGCAGGAGCCCTTCGTAGTTGGCCCGCGCACTGTCCAAGTCGGCTTGTGCAAGAACTTGCGCCGCTGCCAGTGCTTCCGAGCGTTTCAGAGAAGCCTCAGCCAGCAACAGACTCGCCTGATCTTTCTGGAGCGTCTGCCGTGCCTGGGCAAGAGCAGGTTCGAGAAGGCTTAAGTCCATCGTCGCAACCGTCTGACCCTCTGCGACGTGGTCTCCTTCCTTCACGAACAGTCCGACAATGAGGCTCTGCGTGTCGTATTTGATGTCTACGGTTCGTCGCGCTTCGACTGTACCTGTGGCGGTGACAGCCGAAAGGAGGTCGCCTTGCAGTGCCTGCACAATGGCGACATCTGGTAACGCAGAATCCTGATGGAGGAAGCGCCACGAGCCCAGCGCAGCCACTGGGACAACTAATAGTGCGAGAGCCATACGACGCAGCGCCACGGAACGAACTCCGATCTTCATAGAATGGGCGACAAATCGCCCCGCAAGTCGTTCAGCATCTGAGCGAATTGCGCGCGGTCCAGTTCTCCGCGAGCGTAGCGCTCTCGAAGGATCTGCTCAGCGGATGAATCTTCCGGGAGACTGTTGTCCCGGCTCCGGGCCTTGCGGAGCGTCGCCAAAAGCCAGATAAGGCCACCGGCTACGAACAAGACAAGCGCCGCAAATCGAACCAGCTCCACCAGGGGTGGGGCGACGGCTGGCAACAATGGGATAGGACCCAGAAGGCCGAGCCCGATATACAGGAGGGCAAGGCCGCCGAGGATGAAAAGCAATTTGCTTGTTTGCATGGTCAGTGCTCCTTTCGCTGGCGTGTTTGTTTCCGGCACTGGCAACGAAACGCTCTATTGTTTGTCGCCTCTGAGGTCGCCCATGATTTCCTGAAACTGGGTGCGATTGATTTCGCCGCGAGCGTACCGCTCACGGACAATTTCTTGGGCTGATAAGGTTCCGATTACTTTTGGGGAACCACCGCTCGATTGCGCCTTCAGGTTTTGCAGCATTTCGAGATAGTGCGCTCGATCAATTTCGCCACGGGCGTAGCGTTCCCTCAACATTTCCTCGGCAGAAAAGGCACTCCTTGCTGGCGCGGCACTCGGCGCTGCTTGAACTTGAGCAGGCTGTGACGGGTTCACGGTCTTCTTGTAGAGATGAATACCTCCGATTGCGGCTGCAATCAGCAGTAACAGCGTTACGATTTGATCTAAGAAAGGTCCTAATCCTAGAGGCATTTGATCTTCTCCTTCCTCATTGATTTAAGCTCATCGAGCTTGCGTGAACAGGTCGCGTGCAAGTCGAACGCACCTCAGAATCGTGATCAGTACAAAACCAGCGAACGGCAGAAGGACCGGTTCTGAAAAAACGGTGCGAAACACCTGGGAGAGACCGATCCAAGTTGTTTGAAGGTGCTTCATGTCTGCACCATGTCAACGCGGAGGCGACGGGGGCTGATCCGCGACTGAAATGGAATTGCCTGTCGTCCGGTTGGTCATGGTCTCCGCCCCAATCAACGCGTTACCGGCTGGGCCTTGGCGGACCCATCCGCGCACTCGAATGCGGCTCCCCACTCGTACAAGTTGCGCGACTTGGCCGGCCTGCTCTGGTGGAAAATAAACGACAGTGCCTTGGTCCAAGACCACACCATTCACTTCCCCCGCTGCACCGTAGTTGAAACTACGCACGACCCCCGTAACCGTCGTATCTGTGCCCGGATTCGACGACACCGGCGCTGGTTGGGGAACCATTGCGAGAGGAGCAGGCGGAGGAAGAGTAGGCGCACCCGCGGCATTCGGGTCTGGCGGGCCAGACAGTGGCGCTCCTGGGCCAGGTGGTGGCGGAGGTGTTTGGAAGGTTATGGTGGCTCTGTTGTTAGAATTTGTGATCGTCGTCGCATCCACATGCGTGTCGCCTAACGGGCCTGTGTGAATCCATCCGCTCACTTGTACCCGCGCTCCGATGGGAGCCAGAGAATTGAGTTGACCAGCTTGATCGGGCGGGACGTGAACCTCAGTTCCTTGATCCAAGATGACGCCGTTCACATCTCCCGCTGGTCCGTAGCTCAAGGTCCGAACAGTTCCCTGAACCGTTGTGGTGGTTGTTGTGGTTTGGGTTGGTGGCAGCGGAGGTGGTCCTGGAGGTGGGGGTGGAGGCCCCCAGAATCCCCGAGCTGGACGTGGTCGAGCCGGAGGGGGTGGCGGTGGTTGTGGCGTCCAATATCCCGCTCCGACTGGTGGAGGTGGAGGCGGTGGCGGAGGCACTTGCGCAATTGTTTGCGGCACCGCTGCAGCCGGTGGCATTGCTACGGGTCCTGGTCGGCAACTGGCCATCAGAAAACCGAATGTCGTCGCTCCCGTGACGAGTAGAACTTTTTTCCAATTCATCGAATTAGACCTCCCAACAGAAACGGTCTGACTGGTGGGGAAGTGCAACTGCCTCGCCAACCCAATTCTCCCGAGAACCCTTCCGCGATTTCGAGCGTTTTGAAGGCGCTACGAAAGAGATCCGGTGGATGTGTGGATGACTCGTGTCAGCTCTGTTGGGCGGAAACCGGACAATCCTTGTTCGCAAAGCGTACAAAGCGCGGAAGCAAGACACCGATTTATCTGGAACTTAAATTGGCCGTAGCCGTGCACAAGCCAGAGCGTCTCTGGAGGAAGTGAAAGCAGAGAGGAGAAATGCTGATACCGATTGTTATCTTCGTGGCCACGTATGCGTTTGTCGCTATCGGGGAAATTCCTGGGTTGCGAATTGACCGAGCGGGCGCAGCCCTGATCGGCGCTAGCTTGATGATCGCATTCGGCGTCGTATCTCTGCCAGAAGCATATAGAGCTGTTGATTTCGACACGATCCTCCTGTTGTTTAGCATGATGATTCTTGTCGCGTACCTGCGCCTTTCAGGTTTCTTCCATCTCGTGAGTAAGTGGGTGGCGGAGCACGCGCGTACTCCGATCACTCTGCTAATCGCCATCGTGCTGGTGACTGGATTCTTTTCAGCGTTTCTCGTTAATGACGCCATCTGTCTCGTGTTGACTCCACTCGTGCTGGAGATCGCCAGGTCAGCGGAGCTAAATCCATTGCCGTATTTGCTGGGAGTGGCGATGGCCTCGAACGTCGGTAGCGCGGCTACGATTACGGGAAATCCGCAGAACATGCTGATTGGGAGCCTCTCCCAGATTTCCTATGGCTCTTTCGCCAGGGCCTTGAGTCTGCCTGCGCTCGCGGGTCTTGTCTTGACCATCGGATTTATCAGCGTGAGTTTTCGGTCCCAGTTCAGAAATGGCCGCAATCTCGAAATGTCCGTCAGACACGTCCATGTTCACTGGGGGATGGTGGCTAAAGCCTCGGTGGTTACGCTAGCAATAGTGATTCTTTTCTTTGTCGGGAAGGAGCCTGCGAAAGTCGCCTTCGTCGCAAGCTCGATGTTGTTACTCACACGACGCGTCAAGCCAGAGAGGATTTACCGAGAAATTGACTGGTCCCTCCTGCTTCTCTTCGCCGGACTTTTCGTAGTCGTTTCAGCATTAGAGAAGAGCGTGATTTCGGCTGACGTTCTGAGCCGAATGAACGCATTGCATCTCGAACGAGTGTCGGTTATGAGCGCGGTTGCCGCAGTCCTCTCCAACATCGTAAGCAATGTTCCCGCCGTGCTGCTCCTCAAACCCTTCGTGGTGCGCTTACCCGATGCACGGCAGGCGTGGCTGGCACTAGCGATGGCGTCTACGTTTGCAGGGAATTTGACGATTGTGGGTTCGGTGGCGAACCTGATCGTCGTAGAGAAGGCCCGCCGTCAGGGCGTAAGGATTGGATTCTGGCCGTATTTCAAAGTTGGCGCTCCGCTGACGATAGTCACAATTCTGATTGGTGCGCTGTTCCTGCGATGAGGCGCATGATGAAGACGAAAACCACGTCGTCCAAGAAAACTGAGAGCCTTCGGGCGCTCGATTGGCTGAATTTCTCAATGGCCGACGTGCTGACGGGACTCGGGCCGTTCTTGGCAATCTATCTCGCGGCAACCCGTCACTGGAATCCCGCGCAAGTCGGGATCGTTCTCTCTGCCCAAGGCTTGGCTACGGTTGCCGCGCAAGTGCCAGCGGGGGAAGCAATCGATGCGTCTCGGCGGAAACGATGGCTCATTTCGACGGCGGCAATCGGCGTTGCTCTCGGGTGCATCGCCACAGTCCGCGTTCAGCAGTTGGCGTGGATGGTCGTTGTGCAGGTGCTCATAGGAATTGCTGCTGCTGTGTTCCCGATTGCCATCGCAGCGGTGAGTCTTGGCGTCGTCGGCAAGCAGAATCTCGCCGGACGAATCGGGCGCAACGAGGCCTTCAATCATGCTGGAAATGTGAGCTTCGCATTACTGGCTGGACTGATTGGAACCTATATCTCGCAAGGGTCGATCTTTTATGCTTCGGCGTTCCTGGCAATCGGCACCGTCGCAGGGGCGCTGGCAATCCGCGAAAACGACATTGATCACAAACTTGCGCGCGGAGCAGATGAAGAAATTCTGGACTCGGATTCTCCATTGGCAGTCAGAACCGCGAGCTGGTGGACATTGCTCGCAGATCGACGAATACCAATCTTTGCTACATCGGTCGTCCTCTTCCATTTTGCCAATGCAGCAATGTTGCCGCTCGTCGGCGAACTCTTATCTATTGGGCGTCCGCGTGATTCCTCATTTTTCATGTCCGCTTGCATCCTGGTCGCACAGTTCGTGATGGTGCCTGTGGCTCTCGTCACAGGCAAAGTCGCCGCGCGGAGCCGCAAGTTCCCATTCGTAGTTGGCTTTGGCGTCCTCGCCTTGCGAGGCGTCCTGTACACGCTCAGCCACAATTCGCTTTACCTGGTTGCAGTGCAGAGCCTGGATGGTGTAGGTGCGGCGGTCTTTGGGGTCTTGTGGGTTCTCATCACGGCTGATTTGACGAAGGGCACGGGCCGGTTCAACAGTCTTCAAGGCGCTATTCAAGCGTGCCTCGGAATCGGAGCCTTCTTGAGTAACTTCATCGCCGGTTTTGTCGTCAAGAACTTGGGGTATGACGTTGGGTTTCTGATGCTTGCGGGCATCGCTGTGGCGGGATTGGCACTGTTCTATCTTGCGATGCCGGAGACGAGAGCATCTCAACCTTGGCAGGCAGAAGCGCGTTCAATCGCGCTTCCCGACGTGGTTCAATAGTGTCACTGGTGCTGAGTTCTGGGAGGATTGTGACGAGAGTCGGAAGAGTGTTGCTATGCCTGTTGGTGCTGGCGTTATGTTTGTCAAGATGCGCTACGCTTCGCGGCCAGCAACCGCCTCCACCTCCGCCGCCAAGAGGGCGTCCGGGGCCGCCACAGTTGGACCGCACGGGCGTTGCCGATCACATTGAAAGAGTGCGCCGACAGCTCGCAGAATCAAGGCCGAACGACGCAGACGTTGCAACCTTCATCCATGCGGCGAACCTCACTCTAGACAAGGCCGAGGAGCGGTTGCGGGCGAATGACCTCCTACTGGCTGACAGGCTGGTAGCGGCTTCTGATGCGTTCTTGCGAGCGGCACAACATTCTCAGCTTATCGAAGAAGGTCCCCGAGGTCGTCGTCTTCAAGCCCCCGAAATCGCAGAACATTTGCAGCGTATCTACTTTCGTTTGCAACAAGCGGAATACTTTGTACAAACCAGCCGCGACCCCGGCGCAAAGCCTCTTCCTGAACTGGCTCGAAAGTTCTACGAGCGGGCGCTCCAGGCTTACGATAGGAGAGACTGGTTGGCGGCGGATCAATACGCGAAGTCATCCGACGACACGATCCGTGGCTTAGAGAATCTGGCTCAGGCAGCAACACCGTTGCCTCCACGTCCTAGATAAAGGTTCGAGACCAATGCTCATAAGTGGCTTCTTTCGGCGGCGTTTGCAAATGCAATTGCTTCTAGTCCTTTTGGCCGCCGTGTCGGTCGCCGCTCTCAGCGTCCTACTGATATCGGATAGCATCCGAAATGCCGAACAAGGCGTAATCGCCGACATGGGGAAGCAACTGAATGCAGCTATTTCTGAGCTCGGGCAACAATATTCTGACCGGACTACCTCGGATTCAACGTGGCCGAATCTCCCCCCTTCGACGCAAGATGTCTC
>Ga0073928_10009196_pt1 | contig 12091 bp, 9 predicted proteins | sample PaiPotPPA55metaG_FD_76969 | JGI IMG/M metagenome (GOLD analysis project Ga0073928, IMG submission 76969) | Iron sulfur acid spring bacterial and archeal communities from Banff, Canada, to study Microbial Dark Matter (Phase II) - Paint Pots PPA... ...
TGGCCGTCCATGAGCTTGACCGAGACGGACTTCTGCTTCTCCCCAAGCGCTTTGAGGAAGGCAGCCTCTTCGAAGGTGTCCTCGGGAGGAGGAGTGCGGCTGCGCTTGGCTGCATTGGGATTTGCTTGCGGAGGGCGGAACGACATGCTGGCATTGTACACAAAGCCCTCTTGCCAGGGATGCGCGATGCCGAGAACTTCCGGACAATCGGCGTTCCGAAAGGCATGTTCCCTAAAGATGTGATCGAAAAACTGAAATAGATCGAAAGCTGTCGAAGCGCCTGCGCAACGAACTGAACCCCTGAAAGCCCAGTTCATCCGGGCCTGAGCATCCGCTTTGAATCAAATGCCACCAGCTCTTCAGACTGTTGGCAAGTGGAAAAGCGACCTCCGTTGTAACAGCCGCGTTAGAAAGTAACCTTCAGCGCGAATTCCGCGACTCGCGGCGAGGCCAAGCCAAACACGCCTGTGCCGGCACCCACCCGGAAGAGGTCGCTCTGGATGTTGTTTTCACCACTTTGCAATGTCGTGTGCGTGCTATTGAGAGAACCGCTGCCGGAAGTCAGCCAGCCGCTGGTTACACCAGGAGGCTGGTTGAAGTTTGCGAAGTTAAAAATGTTGTAGAACGCAATGCTAGGTTCGATGGTGAATCTTTCCTTGAACTTATGCGGCCAAGCCACCTTGAAGTCGACTGACTTCGTCCAAGGGAAAGTCAGTTGATCCGATGGGGCCACGGCAACCTGAGGAGCGACCGCCCCGATCTGCGCCAGTTGTGCCGCAGTGAACAGGTTGTTGCTGATCAGCACCTGTCCGGCGGGTGTGGGTTGACCTGCGGTCGTTGCGTCGTATTTGCTTATGGCTTCATTCAGAGAAGTGATGCTTACCTCGTGGCCGAACGAACCGTTCTTGGTGCCCGGCAACGGCTGGCTGTAAACGCCGCCTCCGGTAAAGTCGGTTTGAAAAATCTGCCCCCCGCTTCCATTGCTTCCGACAATGGCCGGGCTGGAGAGCGGGCTGTAAAAATGAGCCATAATCCCCAGGCGGAAACCTACGGGTAAATCGAAGTTGCCGCCAAACGAGAGTTGGTGCGTCCGATCCAGCAACGATGGACCCGTGAAGCGAAGCGGGTTGTTGTTATCCGCAGCCTGAAGCACAAAGTCCTGGTCGTTCGCGCCCACCGGATTCGAGGGCGGAGTGTTCCCCGCGAAGGCTAGCGGATTCACAAAGCGAGAAAGCGAATAGGACAGGTGGAAATTCGCCGCTCTGACCCCACGCATGGGGTTGGCAACGTTTTGCACGAGCTTCATTTGCACCGCGTTGTAAACCGAACGGCTGATGGGCTGGAGAAAGTCTGCGGTTCCGTAGTTGCCGTTCTTTCCGGAAAAGGCACATGCGTATCCCAACGATGTGGTTCCTCGGCTAAGCGGATTCGGTGCATCCATACAGCTGCCGCCCGTATCTTCCGCCGAGCCCAAACCAAAAGCAGTGAAGTTGGAGATGGTTGCGCCAATATTGGGCCGGCCGGCATTCAATCCCGGACACGAACTGATCGCGCTCTGAAGGGAACTCGCTCCGCAAGCCGTAATGGTATTTTGAATGGCCTGCTGGGCGGACGAAAGATTGAAGTAGCGAGGATCGCCCACGTCGTTCGCGTCGACCCCTAGCAGTGCATGGGTCTCCACGTTACGCAAAAAGTCCACGCTCAACACCATGCCGGGGCGGATTTCGTGCTGAATGCCGATATTCATCTGCAGTGAGCGAGGGGTGCGATAGTTGGGGGCGAACAGGCCCAGAGGAAGATTGACGCCAGCATTGATGAGTCTGCCGGCATAGGTTCCATTCGGCGAGGACAAACTAAACGGATACGCTGCCTTCAGCGAATTCTCCAACGTGGCTATGTTTTGGGCTGCCTGAAAGATCGGAAGCGGAACCCCGGCGTTGTCGACACAGTTGGAGTTGGGATTGGATAGCCCGCCGTTAGGCGTAGCGATAGGCTGCGCCTCACCATTCAAACAAGCCGACGGCGCGTACAAGAAAGCTCCATTCTGCAGCCGCAGCGGCCGATCGAACAGGACATTGTTGTAGATCACATTTTCGTAGAACAACCCCGCGCCGAGACGAACTACAGTTTTTCCATTCTTCGAGGGATCCCAGGCAAGGCCCAACTGCGGAGCGAAATTCGAATTCGGCTGTCGCACCGGATTGCCGAGCCCGGGGAATGCGGCATTAATGGCGGCGATGGCGGGCAAGTCGCTATCAGTGCGGGCGGTGTCTCGTTCCCAGCGCAGTCCCGGCGTGAGGGTCACGTTTGGACGAATCTTCCAGGAATCTCCAATATATAGTCCCCAGCGGTTGTCTGGTCCCAATCCACCGGCCGGAAATCCAAGAGCTGATTTCTCACTAGAAAAGCCCTGGCCGTTGCTGATGATGGCCTGCACCATCTCGTAATCCAGAGGATTCGATGCCGTTGAGCCATCCGAAGCGAGCGGACACCTGGCTGTATTCGCGCCCGCGCAACCGGGATAAAGCTTTCCGTTGCCGAAGACGTTCGGGGTTGTTCCGTAGAAGTCGGCGAAACCGCCGCCCTGAATATGGTTCCAGCTGGCGCCAAAGCGCACAACGTGTTTTCCCATGGCTTTGCTGCCGTCATACTTCACTTGATAGTCGGACTGCAGCGTATTTTGCGGGGCCAGAAGATTTGGACCCACCGTGAAGCTGCCAAGATTGATACTCACCGGGTAGTTGGCAAAAGGAAGATTCGTACCGATTGTTCCATCCGCGATCTGGTTATGGAACTTCAGAATCGACAAGCGGATGGAGTGGCTGATGTTGCCACGATTGAAGTCGGCGCCCACCATTGCGTTCCGCGTGACGTCCCGATTGTTGTAGACCTGGAAGCCGCCAGGGAAAAATGTTGCGTAGGTGGAATTAGTGAAATAGTTGACGCGACCGAAAAGACTCGCCGTCTTGTTCAACCTATAATCCAGGCGGCCCAGAACCTGATTCTCAGTGAAGGGAGCGGGGAAAAAACCGGAGTAGGAAGAAAACGGAGCCGCTTCCAGGACTGGGGCGCGAAGATGCTGAAGTGTCCGCTCAGCATCGCCGAAGAAAAACAGCTTGTCTTTCTGAACTGGACCGCCAAGGCTCACGCCTTCCTGGTTACGCTGAAAATAAGGCGAGGACAGCGACGTGGGATGCGGCAGGCTGGCGGAGGCGATTCCGTGATCGCGGAAAAAACCGAAAGCCTCGCCGTGGTATGAATTGGTTCCCGCTTTCGTGACCACGTTAACCGCGCCCGAAGACGTCAATTCCGTGGAAAGATCAAGCATCGACTGGGCGACGGAGAATTCCTGAATGGCACTGGCGGGGATATCTTCGGTCGTCGTGCCGACAGTTTCATCGCTCACGTCAGCTCCATCGACTTCAATGCGGGCCGAGCGTCCGAAGCGACTGCCGAACGAAATGGAAGAGTAACCCACTTTCGTGGGATCGAAATTAGTTCCGTCCTGGATCTGCACGCCAGGCTCGAGCTGCGCGAGGTCCAGAAAGTTCCGGCCGTTGACCGGGAGATTCTCAATCTGATAAGCGTTCAACACGCCTTGCAAGGTGGCTTGCTCAAAGTTCACAACCCCAGTAACTCCCTGAACCTGCCCCGGACCCTGCCCCGGCTCCAGCCGCAAGTTTCTTGAAGAGACCATACCCACGTGCGCCGGCATCGCAAACTCAATAGTCTTGAAGCCGTTAGCCTCAATGCGGACGGTATACTCTCCCGGTCGCAGGGGTCCCGACAGAAAAATCCCGTCATCGGAAGTAACGACCTCAACCCCACGGTCCGTAGCCTTATCTTTGATGGTGACCTTTGCGCCGGCCAGCGCCGCGCCCGCCTGATCGCTCACGATTCCCCGGAGAGCCCCAGTGCTAAGGGTCGCCTGTGCCGGCAACCTTACGGGAAACAGCACAATCGCACAAAGAGTCACCATAACCAGCAGGTCACGTCGCCCGCTTGCGGCGCAAATAAGGTTCAGCATGTCCACCTTTCTTCCCAACGTCATCCCGACTCTCAGATAAACACATCCAGACGCTTTGTGGCAAAGCCCGCTGGACTTGTTCCATCGAAACCGCTTCAGGCTGTTAATTGTTTGCTAGCTTCAGAATTCAGACTTGACGCTGTAATAACCGGCGCGATGGCGAACATGATAGCCAGCAGCCTCCGGCACAGCAGCCACTTTCACTTCGATGCGACGGAAGTCGGAGAACGAGGTGCGCTGCGACGGATAATAAGCCAACAGATATTGGGTTCGCAGTTCGTCGCTGATTTTGCGAAACGCTTCATCGAGATCCTCAGTCGAGGTTGCGTAGTAATACTTGCCCCCAGTATCGTCAGAAAGTTGGATCAGCGCGTGCTCGCCACCGGTCTCGCGTCCGGCACTGCTCTCGATTGGAACGATGATGATCGAGTACACAATCGCTTCCGCTTCTTCCGCGGAGCGCACTGCTTGTTTGTAATCGATCCTGCTGATCGTGTCGCCTCCGTCGGTGATCAGGACGATGACTCTTCGCCCCTTGCGGTGGTCCAGGGCACGCGAAGCGAGATAAATTGCGTCGTAGAGCGCCGTGGCTGCGCCCACCCGAATATGGTCAATGCCTTCGTCAATGCGTTTTAGATCCGCCGTATATCCGCGCGTGGATTCGTTCACCACTTCGCTGAATCCGTACACGCACACTGCGTCAATCGGACGCAGGATGGCATGTGCGAATCGTTTGGCCGAAGCCTGTTCCAGCGGCAAGTCGTGCCGCGTGCTCAAACTGGTGTCAATCGAGAGCGCGATCGAAAGCGGCAGGGCGGATTCCTTGTCGAAGATCGCAATGGTCTGCTCGTGATCGTCCTCCTTGAGAACAAAGTTCTCCTTCTTAAGCCCACCGACGGGAGAGCCGTGCGAGTCGGTCACCGTGACGAACACGTTAACCAGGTTGACGTCGACCCGGAGAGTGGTTGTGGGTTCGGACTGACGTTGGGAATGAGCGGGATTTTGTGAAGTGGGATTTTGTTGGCTGGAACTTTGCCGGTTCGTCGTTTCCTGCGCCACCAGGCTGCAGAGCGGAACGAGCCAGCCAATCAGAAGCAGAATCGTAGCGAGTTTTCTCATCGACTGGTCGAATTATACCGTTGCCCAGGCTGACTCTTGGCGACTGAAGCCCCTCACCGCAGAGGGCGCAGAGAGCGGCCGCGAAGATCGCAAAAAAGATCGCGAAGCTGTTTTTCTTTGCGTGCTCTGCGGCTCTTCTCGGCGAACTCTAAGGTTAAAGATTTTGCGTTTCTCCGACCCGAAACAGCCTTAAGACTCGTGCAGTTAGATGCGGCTTGCGGTAACGGGCTGCCTGCCTCACAAATTTGCGCGCGGAATTTCCGCCGGGAACGGCTCCCCATCGGCCCAAACCGCCCCATCCTCGAAGTACTCCTTCTTCCAGATGGGAACGGTGCGCTTCAGCGTATCAATAAGCCATCGGCAGGCGTCAAAGGCGGCTGCGCGATGCACTGAGGCGACCGCGATCAACACGCTGGTCTCGCCAATTTCGAGCCGCCCGAGCCGGTGCACGATGGCCACGTCGCGAATCTGGAATCGTTCGACGGCCCGCACCGTCAACGACTCCATCTGCTCCAGCGCCATCTCCTCGTAGGCCTCGTAGTCGAGATAAAGAGTCTTGCGGCCCCGCGTCTGGTTGCGCACTACGCCCTCGAACACCAGAGCGGCGCCATCCTCTCCGCGCTTGAGGCTGGCAATCGTTTGCGATGTATTAATGACCTCACGAACGATCGAAGCGTAGAGCCGACGTTGCGCCTCCTCGGGCGCGCCCCCGCTCACTGGGGGAAGCAAGGCAATCTCGTCGTTCTCCCTCAACTTCGTATCCGGCCCGGAATATTCTTGGTTCACAGCCATGGCAAGCGAGGGCAGCGATTCTTTCAAACGCGGATTCTGTGATTCGTAGAGAGCGAGCACATCGCGCAGCGAAGCTCCGTCCGCCAAGTCGAGCAGGTCGACCGACTTCCCGATCATTTCCTTCAAAACGCCGAAGAACAGGACTCGCACTCGCATCACGCCTTCAGTTTATCCTGTGGCCTTGAGATGCCGCATTTGCCAACGTTCCCGCTATACACCAAAAAAAAGCCAGCCCCTTGCAAGGCTGGCCATCAGGCTTTCGGACTTTAGGCTTGCGTTAATACCTTATCGTGAACCGCTTCCGGTTCTTTGATGGGCTGCGTCGGATTGTAATCCTGCTTGGGATCCTTCGGCGGCGTCGAAAGTATCTTCGCAGCCGGACCCTCCGCCACCTCGGGGAGCGAGACCTGCAAAGCCTCGTCGATAGTCTTGACATAATGCACCCTAAGGTTCTGCAATTGTTCTGGCGAGAGATCCTCCTCGACGTTCATCTTATTTTCCGCCGGCAGAATCACGTCGCGCACCCCAGCCCGCTTGGCGGCGAGTACTTTCTCTTTAATCCCGCCGACCGGAAGAACATTCCCGCTCAGCGTTATTTCTCCGGTCATCGCGAGCAACGGGGTGATACGCCGCTTGGTCAGGAGCGACACGAGGGTGGTGGCCATCGTCACTCCCGCCGAAGGACCATCTTTAGGAATCGCCCCGGCCGGTACATGGATGTGCAGATCGTGATTGGCAAAAAAGTCCTCTGGAACTCCGAGCCGGTCTGCGTTGGATCGCACCCAGGTCAGCGCCGCCTGCATCGATTCCTGCATGACCTGGCCAATCTGGCCGGTCATGGTGAATCCGCCCTTGCCCTTCATGGCATTGGCTTCAACGAACAGCACGTCACCACCCGATGGAGTCCAGGCCAAGCCCACGGCCACGCCGGGCCGCTCGGTACGTTCCGCAATTTCGCCTTCGCTGCGAATCTTGATGCCGCCCAGAAACTCCTGAATGACCTCCTTGGTCACGATAAGTTTTGCTGTTTTACCCTCAGCCAATCGCCGCGCCTGTTTGCGACAAATCGTGCCGATGGTGCGTTCCAAGCTGCGCACGCCGGCTTCCCGCGTGTAGTGGCGGATCACGTATCGCACCCCGGCTTCCGGAAATTCAATCTGCTCCGCGGTGATGCCATTCTCATCAATCTGCCGCGGGATCAAGTACCTGAACGCAATGTGAACTTTTTCTTCTTCTGTATAGCCTTGCAGTTCGATGATCTCCATGCGGTCGCGCAAAGGCTCGGCAATGGGATCGAGCATGTTGGCGGTGGTGATGAACAACACCTTCGACAAGTCGAAGGTGACATCCAGATAGTTGTCGCGGAAGGTCGCATTCTGCTCCGGATCAAGCGCTTCCAGTAGCGCCGAAGCCGGATCGCCGCGGAAGTCACGCCCAACCTTGTCAATCTCGTCGAGCATGAAAACCGGATCTTTCGTCTCCGCGCGCCGGATGCCCTGAATGATCTGCCCCGGCAGCGCTCCGATATAGGTCCGGCGATGTCCCCGAATTTCGGCTTCGTCGTGCACGCCGCCCAGCGAAAGCCGCACGAACTTGCGGCCCAGGGCGCGCGCAATCGACTTACCCAGCGAGGTTTTGCCCACGCCCGGAGGTCCGACAAAGCACAGAATCGGCCCTTTCATATTCGGCTTCAGTCGCCGCACGGATAGATAGTCTAGAATGCGGTCTTTGACTTTCTCTAGATCGTAGTGGTCCGCGTCCAAAATTTCTTTTGCCTTGGGAATCTCAATTTCCTGCCCCGAAGTTTTTGCCCACGGCAAGACGGCCAGCCATTCGATATAGTTGCGCGTTAGCGAATAATCGGCCGCCATCGGCGACATCCGCGAAAGCCGGCCCAATTCTTTGAGGGCTTCTTTCTTGACTTCGTCGGGCATGCCCGCTTCTTCGATTTTCTTCTTTAGATCTTCGACATCGCGCTGCCCCTCATCCTGCTCGCCCAGTTCTTTCTGAATCGCCTTCATCTGCTCGCGCAGGTAATATTCGCGCTGGGTCTGCTGCACGCGGTCCTGCACTTCGCTCTGAATCTTGTTGCGCAGTTGCTGGACTTCGAGTTCCTTGGCCAGGTGCTGATTGATTTTCTCCAGACGTACATGGATATCGAGAGTCTCCAGCGTGTCCTGCTTGTCAGGCGTCGACAGCGATGGCAACGAGGACGCGATGAAGTCCACCAACCGGCCCGGTTCGTCGATGTTCATGGCGACGGTCGAAAGTTCGTCCGACAGCGTGGGCGATCCGGCAACAATCTGCTGAAACAGGGTCAGTACATTACGCTGCAGCGCTTCGATCTCCGAGGTCGCGATCGGTGTAGTGCCCTCAGGCAGCACGGAATAGTGCGCGTTCATGAAGGGCGCCAATTGGGTGAACTCGCCCAGTTTCACCCGCTCCAGGCCCTCGGCAAAAACGAACAAGCTCTGGTTGGGCATTTTGACGACTTTGTGCACCACGGCGGAAGTTCCTACCGTGTAGAGATCGCTGGGCTGCGGAGAATCCACCCGCGCTTCCCTCTGCGCTACCACGATGATGGTCTTGTCTTCCCCAAGGGAATTAATCAGTTGAACGGAGCTCTCCCGGCCCACCGTAAGGGGCAAAACGGCGTGCGGGAACAACACGGTGTCCCGTACCGGGAGCACCGGAAGAGCCTTTTGTTCTTTTATTTCGTTATTCTTAGGAGTGCGCTCGACTGGCGGCTGCTGACTCATTATGTCTCCTTGAGTGTAACTCGCTCAAGTTTAGATGTTACTCCACCGGGAAAGGTTTCAGAAGCACCCAAGGATTCCCGCAAGATCTCGGATTCTATTCTCGCGCGTCGCGTGTGGAACCTAAGGTGCATATCGACTAACGTGCCGAGGCTAACGCGAAGGGTGACTCTTGCCAAGCCCTAAATTGGGAACCCCGCGAGAGCAACCGCTTCCGGGATTGAATTTGCGCACTGTCCCTTTCCAGTTCTTGTCCCTGCCAGGCCGCAAGTTTCATTTTGGGGTGAATTGCGCAAGTTCGTAGATGCCAAGCTTCTTTTCGATTTCGGCAACTTCGTCGACCACTTTGAAAAAGCCTTCTTCTCCAAATTTTTCGTCTTCTTTTTTTTCAAAATCTTCGCCCAACGCTTCATACTCATGCGCTGAAACGATCTTGCGGAAGGCAGGAAACAAAACGGTATCCTCGCGAGCCTCGTGCGGGCGATACATGCGCAGAAAGTCGCGCAGGGCACTACTTAGCTTCTCGCTGTCCGAAGACACGTACTTTAGCGTGGCAGTCCCCGCCAGTTCTCGGATTTCCGCCGTCAACCTGCGCCCCGCCTTGTGCTGGGTCTCCAGCGTGTCGACCAACTTCACCAGCTTGCCGGCCTTGCGGAACCGCGGGAAAAGGAAATCCTCCTCCAGTTTCTCATGGTACTCCTCCACAAATTGACGAATGATGTCGGCGGCGCTAACCAGCACCGACCCATCAAAGGAACGCTTCGCCGCCAGAATGCGCAAGTGCTCGTCATAAATGAGCAGGAGGCGGTTGAGCAGACCGTGTTCCCGCATGAGGTCTTCCGCGGGCGACATATTCTCATCCTTCTTTTCCTTTTCCTTCTTGTCACTGTCCTCCTGCGGAGCCTGAGCCGTCGAGAAGGCGGGGAGCAAAAGGCCAGCTCCGGCAATTGAACTGTTGCGAAGAAAGTTTCGGCGAGTGGATGGTGAGTCGAGCATGAATCTCTCCTTTAGTCGAGGATCTGGTAGTCGCGGATCTGGGGATAGGAGGGCTGCATCTTTGACGGCAACGCGCCTTAAAGGGTCGCTGAATTAAGACGACGATGACAGATTCAAGCCGAAGGATAAATCCCCAGCACTTTTACGAACTCAGCCACTTCGCCCAAATGCCGCAGGGCGTTGCGGGCGGGTTCGTCGTCGGCACGCAGAAAGTCCACATAGAAAACATATTCCCATGGACGTCCCCGCATGGGCCGCGACTCGATCTTGCTCAAGCTGATATCTCGCAGAGCGAACACACTCAGCGACTTGAAGAGCGCGCCCGGCACATTCTTCACTTGGAATACGATTGAAGTCTTGTTCGCGCCACGAGGAATCAGGCGATGATAGTCCCCAGTTACCTTTTTGTTGCCGGTGCCTCGGCTTCCCGCGCCCTCGAATTTGCGAATCAAGAAGAATCGTGTGAAATTGCCCTTATCGTCTTCAATATCGGACTCGATAACGCTCCCCGAGTACTGGCGCGCAGCCTGGCGTCCGGCGATTCCCGCAGCATCTTTCAGCTGATTGGCCAGCACGTGCTTCACGCTGCCCGCAGTGTCATAGAACGGCACCGCCTCAATTTTCGGATGCCGCCGAAAAAAGTCGCGACACTGGTCGAGCGCCACCGGATGCGACAACACGCGCCGCAGCGATATAAGTCGCACACCCGGCATGGCGATCACGTTGTGCACGATTCGCAGCAGGTATTCGCCCTGAATGAAAACTCCTCGGGTCAGCATAAGATCGGCATGCTCCGCGACTGTGCCAGCCAGTGTATTCTCGATGGGGATAACCGCAGCTCCAACGGATCCTCGTTCCACACGATCGAAAACCTCCGCCGATCGTGCGCAAGGAACGACCGTGCAACGCGGCAGCATCCGCTCCGCGGCTTCGTGACTGAACGACCCCAGTTCCCCCTGGATGCCAACCTTCATGTCGTCATTTCTTTCCTGATTGAAGTTATCTGGATAATCGCGTAAGGCGCAAGCCGTAGCGCCGTCGTCCCGGCGGCTGTCGCGGGGGCGTTCTGCCCGCGCGTGGCCCTTCGCGACAGCCAGCAAGCCACCCTCGCTACAATTGTTTCCTCATCACCAGCGCGTCCACGCCATTAGAATAGTAGCGCGGCCAGATTCGAATCACGTTGTAGCCATGCCGCTTGTAGAACCCCAAGGCGGCGAGGTTGTCCACCGCGGTTTCCAGACCCACTGCGTCGCATCCCGCAGAGCGAAGACGATCCTCAGCTGCCTGCAGCAGCTGCGACCCCATGCCTGAGCGGCGGTGCGTCTTAACCACGTCGATGGTGATGACATGTCCAGTGGCGCCGCCGTGCACCACAATAAAACCGCCAGCGCTGCCTTCAGTTGGATCACTGGCGACCAGCGTGAACGAGCTTCGCCGGCCGATATAAGACTTCAGTTCCTGCCTGGAATACGCAATTCCCGGCGGAAAGCATTCCTGATCCATACGCCAAAGGGTTTCGAAGTCCTCTGGCTTGAAGTCGCGGATGACAAAGGCCACGGCGACATTGTAGCGGGCACAGCAACGCGGGGATGGCATACCGGACACCTGGTTGTGTCGCTGTTTTCCACAACCCGCCCAGGACTCTCGCGCAAGAAATATGGCTGAGGGCTCGTTGTCCCCTTGCTCGAGTCGCAACCTCGGACGTACCATCAGCATCAGAGGACTGTGTGAAGACGTGGTGGGACGCCTGCTAGTCATCGACGTCGTCGGCGCGGTTGCGGTTCTCGGGATCTGGTACTTCCTATTTGCCGCTTACAACCGTCGCAAAGGAACCGAAGCGCTACGCTGGGTACAAGCAGCGTGCGCGGGCAAAGGGCGAATCCTCGACTGGCGTTGGCTGAACAGCCACCGGCTCCATGCCCGCCTGCAGTTTCCCTCGCGCAACTTCGAAAACGCTAACGTCACCATGAAGTTCCGCCCGCGCGCTTTGCCGGTTCACTGGCTGCTGAGCTGCTGGCACAAACAGAAAGAAACCTTAACTTTCGAGGCCGATCTCGGTGGCTCGCCCAACTTCCATCTGGAAGTCGTCCGCCATCGCTGGTGCGCTCACAGCCGCGGAGTGACCGCCCTCCGCCGCGACGAACGCGAGTGGGACCTGTACGAACCCGGCCCCGTGGTGCTGACCACCCGCACTCACTGGAAAGAGGATTCCACTCCCGAACTCAATACGCTGATGACCGTGCGCCAGCAGGATGTATTGCAAGTGCGTTTCCGCCCTGAATCCCCGCAATTCTCCGCCACCATCTCGCTCGATTCGCTTTATGATCCGAAAACCGCCGCAGGTTTCCTCACAACCTTACGTGAATTGGCCGCAGGTGCGTCTGCCCATCGCAACAGCTAA
>Ga0073928_10009197_pt1 | contig 12090 bp, 13 predicted proteins | sample PaiPotPPA55metaG_FD_76969 | JGI IMG/M metagenome (GOLD analysis project Ga0073928, IMG submission 76969) | Iron sulfur acid spring bacterial and archeal communities from Banff, Canada, to study Microbial Dark Matter (Phase II) - Paint Pots PPA... ...
GATAATCGGCTCGGTCATCAGCGCGGCCACCTTCACGCCGATGTTCGCCACGTCCCACTCGAACCCGGCCTCGCCCATGCCGGCGAGCAACTTCCGGAGCCGCGGCTCGGCGAGATGGCCGGTCAGGAACAGGAGGCGCTCAGCCATGCGGGAGCGCGCGCCGCCGCTCCGCGAGCGCGGATTCCAGTTCGGTCAGCGAAAGCACCACGCGGGTCGCCTCGAAGCCGGCGAGGCGCTCCGTGTTCTCGAGATCGATGCGGCGCGGAAACACTTTCACCAAGCCGCCGGGCGCCATCGTCTCGAGTTCCGGCGCGGTGTCGCAGGCGAACACGATCGCGGGGATGCGGCACTTGCCGGCCTGCGCGAACACGTTGGTCGCCAGGTTGTCCGAGATGCCGCACACGCATTTCGCCACGGTGTTGGAGGTGGCCGGCGCCAGCACCAGCGTGTGGTAGACGCCCTCGTAAAGGAGCCCGACCGGCGCCGCGCTGGCGGTGGTGTCGCGGAAGATGCGCGCGCCCTCGGGCAAATCGAACTTGTTCTTGTACATCCGCAGCACTTCGGCGGCGGCACGGCTGACGAAGAGATCGATGCCGGTGAGCCCGCGAATGAGATCGAGGCACTCGGTGAAGAAATGCCCCGATCCGGTGAGCGCCCAGGCCCAGCGTTGCGGCTCGCCGCGCGGCATTGTCAGGCGAGCGCCTGCACGGCGGCGCCGGGAAGTCGGCGCGGATTGAGCCCCGCCATGGGCAGGTCATCAGGTCCGGCCGCGAACACCGCCCCGGCATAGCGGGCCAGAAAATCCGGGAACGCGCGATCGACCAGGCCATGTTCGACGAGCGCGGCAACTCCGGCGCGGGGGTGCGCGGTGCGCGCCTTCACCAGCAGCACCCGCGGCGCATCGAGCGCCCGCGCAAGCCACAGCGCCAGGCTGTCGGACGTGACCGCCCAGGATTGCGGCACCGCCGCGGCATCGCGCAGCATGGCGGCGGGCAACCAGACCGGGACGCGCCGAGCGGCCAGGGCTCGCGCCATCTCCGCCGTGGTTTCGGCGACCACGAAACCAGCGCCGATGCTGGCAAGCGCGATGCCGAACTGGGTCATCGCGTGAATCGCCATCGCGTGCGCGGCGCGATCGTCGAACCCCATTGCCGGCTGCGCGGCGCGCACCACGTCGGCGAACGGGCCGCCGCCCGGCACGATCACCACCTCGCCCGAGGCGGCCGCGATCGCGGCGAGCCAGGGGCGCAGCAGCGGCGAGAAGGCGTAGCTCCCGCCGAGTTTCACGACCGTCGGGCGGTTCACGACCGCGGGCCGCCTCCCGGCCCCTCCGATGCCAATGCAGCCATTTGGGGAAACAGTTGGCTGGCTCTCGCACCGGCGGTCTCGCGCGTGCGCTCGATGGCGACGCCGACGATGCCGGGCCCGGCGTTCAGCTTTTCCACCTGCACCGACACCCTCGCGACGCGCGGATGGGCGAGCACCATCGCGGCGACGCGCTCGGCCAGCGTCTCGACGAAGGAGACATGCCCCGCATCGACCAGCATGCGGATGCCGTCGCGGATCAGGTCGTAGGAGAACACGTCGCGCATGCCGAGTTCCGTGGACGGAGGCGTGGAACCTCGGCCGTCGATCGGATGCGCCGAACGCGCGACCAGCGCCTCCACGCTGAAACGGACCGGCTGCGGCGCGTCGCGCTCGCGCGCATAGGCGCCGATGCGCACCGGCAGCACGAAGTCGCGAACGAAGATGCGATCGCTCCGGGTCGGGTCGGCGGCGGCATCGACCGCGTAGCCCTGGGCCGCGAGCAGCCGGTAGTCCACTTCGCGGCCGGCTTCGGCGCCCTCCGGCGGGATCAGGGCGCGAATTGCCCGTACTGCTTCCAGTTCAATCCGGCCGGTGCGGCCGGCCTCGCCGCAGAGGGCGCCGCGAAACCCCAGCACCCCGGGCGCGAGCACAAGGACGCGCGGAACGTCCGGCGCCTCCAGCGCGCCGGCAAGGCCGGGGACCAGGCCATGCCGCCGGCACGCCAGCACGAACCGCCGCAGCCCAGGCAGATCCATGTGGTCCAGCAACCACCCGTCGGTCTTGTCGGCAGTATCCAGCATCGCCGCGTGGAACCCGGCCTGAGCCAAGAGCGAAAGCAGCGAGAGATTCGGCGCTCGGTCGGCGAACAGCACGCCGACCAGGCGCACGCGCTCGGCAAGCGGCGCCAGCGCGCGGATGCACGCTTCCGCATCGCCGCCGGGGAAGATGCCCTGCTTGACGTAATCCACCCCGGTGTCGGCGACCGATTCCGCGGCGGCGACCACCGATGCCGGCTGCATCGGCACCTCGCCGGTCACGGCGCTGATCGGGCGCCGGCCGGCAAGCGCGGCGACGGTCGCTCGCACGACCCCTGCCTCCACCGCACCCAAGGCGCCGCGCGCCGGGTCCTTGAGGTCGATGATGTCGGCCCCGCCGGCGAGCGCGATGTGCGCTTCCTCCGGCCCCGTCACGCTGGCCAGCATCAGCGTCATCGAACGGCGTCCAGCCGCATCGGCGCGGTATTTCCGCGGATCGGCACGCCGCTCAACGCGCTGCCCGTGCCGGGGAGCGCGGCTTGAGGGCGAAATCGTAGCTCAGCCGGCGCCATGGCTCGCGCATCGTCTTCCCATCCGGAGCCATGCCCGGCGGCTCGGGCGCATATTCCCGGATCAGCGCATCCTTCACGCCGAACACGGCATCGCTGTCCAGGTATGGATCGCCCGCGACGAATACGTGCGTCACCAGCGTCTCGTGCCCGTCGGCCGAGATCATGAAATGAACATGCGCCGGGCGGTAAGGATGGCGGCCGGTTGCCGCGAGCATGCGGCCGACCGGGCCATCGTTCGGAACCGGATAGGACGACGGCATGATGGACCAGAAGCGAAACCGCCCGTCCGCGTCCGTGAGGAACCGGCCGCGCAGGGCGGAGTGGTCCAGGTCCGGACGCTGCACGTCGTAATAGCCCTCGGAATCGGAGTGCCAGATGTCCACGATCGCACCCGCAAGCCGGTCGCGGCCGGCCGCCGAGGCGACGGAGCCCTCGACGTAGAGCGGCTCGCCCGCAAGTCCGCCCGATATGTCGGCGCCGAGCGCCATTTCGGGCGCGTTCGCCACGTAGAACGGGCCGAGCACTGTCGTCGGCGTCGCGCCTTCCGGCATGCGATGGTTGAGCGCATCCACCAGCATCGAGACGCCAAGCGTGTCCGAGAGCAGAATGAACTCCTGCCGCGTGTCGCTGCACATCTGGCCGGTGCGTGTCAGGAAGACGATGGCGCGGTTCCATTCCTCGAAGGTCGGCTCGACATCGCGGACGAAACCGTGCAGGTGCCGCACGAGGCTCGCCATGATCTGCTTGAGGCGCGGATCGGGCGTGTCGCGCACCTGCTCGAGCACGGCCTCGATGATGTTGTTCTCATTCAAGTCGCGCATGACCGCCCGCCCCCCTTCCGCCGTTACACCCGCTCGATCAGCGCGGCGATGCCCTGGCCGACACCGATGCACATGGTCGCGACGGCACGCCTCCCGCCGAGCGTCTCCAGCGCGTTCACGGCGGTCAGCGCGAGGCGCGCGCCGGACATGCCGAGCGGATGGCCCAGCGCAATCGCGCCGCCATGCGGGTTCACGTGCTGCGCGTCATCCGAGAGGCCGAGCTGGCGCAGCACCGCCAGCGCCTGGCTGGCGAACGCCTCGTTCAACTCGATCACGTCGATATCGGCGAGCTTGGTGCCGGTCTTCGCCAGGAGCTTGCGCGTCGCCGGGGCCGGCCCGATGCCCATGACGCGCGGCTCAACGCCCGCGGTCGCCATCGCTACCACCCGGGCGCGCGGCGTGAGCCCGTGCCGCCTGGCCGCTTCATCCGAGGCAAGGATGAGCGCGGCGGCGCCGTCGTTCACCCCCGAGGCGTTGCCCGCCGTCACCGTGCCGGGATTGCGGAACGGCGTCTTCAACTTGGCCAAACCCTCGAGTGTTGTGTCGGGACGAGGATGCTCGTCCACCTCGACGACGGTGTCGCCCTTGCGACCTTTGACCGTCACCGGCGCGATCTCGCGCCTGAAGAATCCGCTGGCTTCGGCGGACCACGTCCGCTGCTGGCTGCGGAACGCGAACGCGTCCTGATCGGCGCGGGAGACCTGGAACTCCTCGGCCACGTTCTCGCCGGTCTCCGGCATCGAATCGATGCCGTACTGCGCCTTGAGCACCGGGTTCACGAAGCGCCAGCCGATCGTCGTGTCGTAGATTTCCGCCTGGCGGGAGAAAGCCTCGGCGGCCTTGCCCATGACGAAGGGGGCGCGCGTCATGCTCTCGACGCCGCCCGCGATCACCAATTCCGCCTCGCCGCTCTTGATCGCGCGCGCCGCCGTGCCGACGGCGTCGAGCCCGGAGCCGCACAGCCGGTTGATGGTGGCGGCCGGAACCGACGCCGGAAGCCCGGCCAGCAGCACCGCCATGCGAGCGACGTCGCGATTGTCCTCGCCGGCCTGGTTGGCGCAACCGAAGTAGCAATCGTCGAGCGCCTCCCAATCGACGGATTGGTGCCGTTCCTTGAGCAGGCGGAGCGGCTGCGCGGCGAGGTCGTCAGCGCGCATGTCCTTGAGTACGCCGCCGTAGCGCCCGATCGGGGTGCGGACGAAATCGCAGATGAAGGCTTCGGGCATGGCAAGCAGCTCCAACGCGGGCCTTCGTGGTGCCGCGTCGTGCAGCCTAGCCGGATCGGCTCGCCGCGGCGAGCGCTTTGGGAGCGAAAATGGGGAGGAACGCGCTAGGCGCCCCTCCCCGATCGGGTGTCCTCAACGCGTGTTGGCGACGCCCGCGCCATTCGTGCTTGTCCCGGGGACGACATCGCTGTTGGTCGGCAAATCGGGGGTACCGATCCGCGACTGCGCAGCCATGTTCGAGCCAGGGGTGGTGTTGCCCGGCGTGCCATGCATGTTGGTGTTGGCTTGGCCACCGGCCGCTCCGCCACCGGCCGCTCCGGCTCCGCCAGCGCCCGCTCCACCGGCCGCTCCGGCTCCGCCGCCCGCCGCCTGGGCCCAGGCGGTTCCGCTGAGCGCCATCAAAGCGACCAAGGCGTAAAGGTATCGTCGCATGTTCCAGCCTCCATTTCTCGCCGGCCAGGGGGCCGGAGCCGGAACAACGGCGCATGGGCGCTGGCAGTTGCGCGGGCGGCGTTCGCGATTGGGTGTGCAGCGGCGCGAAAGTCCGCGTTTTCAGCTACGAGCGCGCGAAAGATAGGCGAAGGCGTTGTCGCGTCCGGCCTTTCGGTTCAGCGCCATGTGGATCCACAGCAGGGCGAAGGGCTCGAGCAGCCGCGCGACCGCGAGCCCGCCGGCATCGACCGCCCGGAAGCCAAGGTCGGAGACCAGCTTCAGCACGTCCGGCTTGCGCGCGGCGTCGTCCCCCGCCACGAACATGACGGGCGGCGCCGCGTAGCCGGTGGTGTCGGCCATGACCTCGTAGCCGACTTGATTCAGCGTCTTGAACACCGAGGCGCCTTTCGCCAGCGCGGCCACCTGCTCTCCGCCCGAGCGGTCGAGCCCGAGCACGAGTTCCAGCCCCGAAGCGCCCATGCGGAGCGGATTGGTGGCATCGAGCACGATGTGCCCGTTGAGATCGCCCGCGGCGCCAAGCGTGTCGGCCATGGCGCCGAACGGCACCGCCAGCACGATCGCCCCCGCCGCGCGCACGGCATCGCCGATCGGGCTCAGTTGAGCATTCGCCGCCTTGGCGACGCCCCGGTGCTTGGCGTCATTCGCATCGCGCACTCCGAAGACGATGGAATGGCCGGCACGCGCCCAGCCGCGGCCGAGCGCGCCGCCGACGTTGCCTGCCCCAGAATGGCGATGCGCATTTGCTGCATTCCCTCCCGCTCGAATTGCCCAGCCGCGAGCCGCCGATCAGGCGTGCCCGGCGACTCCCGACAAGAGCGCCGGATCGATCCTGAGCTTGGCCAGAGCGCGGCGCCATTTCGTCTCGTGCGCCGTATCGAACAGCAGCGCTTCGTCGGCGGGTCCGGACAGCCAGGCATTGCGCTGGATCTCGTCATCGAGCTGGCGCGGACCCCAGCCGACATAGCCGAGCGCGAGCAAGCCCTTGCGCGGCCCGCCGCCCGTCGCGATCGCCTTGAGCACGTCGAGGCTGGCCGTCAGCGCAAGCCGCTCGTCGACCACCAGGCTGCCCTCGCCGGTCCAGTCGGCGGTGTGGAGAACGAAGCCGCGGGCATTGTCGACCGGCCCGCCGACGCACAACCTTATGCGCCGCGCGGGCGGCAGCGGCTCGATCTGCAACTGGCGCAACAAATCGTCGAAGCTCGGTTGCGCGAGCGGACGGTTGAGCAGGATGCCCATCGCGCCATCGCCGGTATGCGCGCACATATAAATGACGCCTTGCGACAGGCGCGGATCGGCGAGTGTCGGCATAGCGATCAGCAACTGGCCGGTAAGATATGGCGTCTCCGGGTCGGACGGCTTGGCGGAGGGGCTCGACATGGCTTCGATCTGGGTTGCGCGCCCCAAGGGCGCAAGCGGCCGGGGTGACAGGCCGGCCGGCCGGCGCTAGGAACGCCAGCTTGGACTTCCCCGAGCCTCAGCACCAGAAGAAAAGCGAGCGCACCGATGACGATCAAGGTCGGCGACCCCATCCCTTCCATGAAGCTCATGACCGCCACCGCGGAAGGCCCGAAGGAGATTTCCACCGACGAGATCTTCAAGGGCAAGAAGGTCGTCATGTTCGGCGTGCCGGGCGCCTTCACGCCGACCTGCAGCGAGCGGCATCTTCCCGGCTTCATCGAGCACGCGGATGAAATCCTGGCCAAGGGGGTGGACCGGATCGTCTGCGTGGCGGTGAACGATGCGTTCGTTCTCGGCGCCTGGGCCAAGCAGCGGGAGGTCGGCGACAAGATCACGATGCTGGCGGACGGCTCGGGCGCGTTCACCAAAGCGCTCGGGCTGGAACTCGATTTGGTCGGGCGGGGGCTCGGCGTGCGCTGCCAGCGCTTCGCCCTGGTCGCCGAGAACGGCAAGGTTACGTATCTCGGCGTGGAGCAGCCGGGTGGATTCGAGGTCAGCAAGGCGGAGGCGATTCTCAACCAGCTTTGACGTTCGCGCGGCGGAACGTCATGACCCCGCGGTTCGGCGCGTCGGCAACGAGGTTCCGGCGGCCGCCTCCTGATCCGCGCCGGTCCGCCCCGGGCACGGCCGAAGACCGCAAGAGGAGAACCGCATGCGTCGCACGGGACCCCTGATCGCGATGGCGCTGGCCGTTCTGGCCATGCCGGCGGCCGCGCAGACCCGCATCGGCTCGATCAACACGAACTTCCGCTGGCTGGGGCCGGACGACAAGATCGTCATCGAGCGCTACGACGACCCCAGGATCGCCAACGTCTCGTGCTATCTGTCGCGCGCCGAGACCGGCGGGGTGGCGGGCGGCATCGGGCTGGCCGAGGATCCGAGCCGCTTCTCCCTTTCCTGCCATGCGATCGGGCCGGTTGCGCTGCCGCCCAGGCTGCCGCGGTCGGAAGTCGTCGGTTTCGCCGCGGCCTCGCCGTTCTTCAAGGCGTTCCAGATTCACCGCATGCTGGACAGCGAGAAGCGCGTGCTTGTCTACACCGTGGTCAGCACGCGGCTGATCAACGGCTCGCCGTACAACAGCATCAGCGTCGTGCCGGCCGAGCCGCGTTGACGGTCGTCGGGTCAGAGCATGGTGGAGCCCAACCTCGCTTGTGCCGGACCCGGCATTCGCCGACGATGCAACCATGGCGGGAAAAGCATCTCCACACCGTGCGGCCAAGCGCAATGCGCTCATCGACGAGGCAACGCGGGCCTACGCCGCCCAAGGCTACGTGGCGGCATCGCTGGACCGGGTGGCAGGCGGCCTGGGCAGAACGATCGGCTACCTGCGCCTCTACTTCCCGGACAAGGCGTCGCTGATACGCACCGTGGCCGAGCGGCATTTTACGCGCCTCTTTGCGGCGCTCGATCGCACCGAACCCGGGCGCGACGCGGCCGGGGCTGCGCCGGTCGCCGCGCTCGAGCGGCTCGTGCTCTCCTATCTCGGCTATCTGCTGGGCGAGGGAGCCGCCAGCCATCGCGTGGTGCAGCACCTGACCTACGATCCGGCCAGCGGCCTGCAGGCCGAGCTGTTCACCATGCGCGGCTGGCTGACGGCGTTGTTTGACGACGCGCTCGGGCAAGCGGTGCCGGGCCTCGGGGCGCGGCCGGAGTTGGCGGCAAGGCTTGCCCTCATGCTGCTGGCCATGCTCGAGTCTCTGGCCATGCCCGGTGCGGCCACCCCGGCCTGCGCAGATGCTGCGCCGGCGGCGGAGACGGCGCAACTGGCGGTCGCCTGCATCCTCTCGGCCGCGCGCGAGGCAATGCGCCAACCGGCCTCACCGTGCAGCGATGAATGCGCAAGCTGGGCAAGCCCCGTGTAGGGCGGGGCGGGCACCGTGGTCCGGGTTACGCCGATCCGATACCAGCCACCTTGCTGAATGACCGGTTTGGGTGGGGAGCGGACCCATCCTGGTCCTGCGGAGAACTTCTGGACCCGCCGTGGCAGACTCATCATGGCGGAAAGCGGACGGAGGTGGTATGGGTCACGCCCATGATAAAGCGACTGTATGTGCACAATTTTCGGTGCCTGGAAAACTTTGAGCTGGCGCTCGGCGACCTCCGGTCCGTCCTTCTGCTCGGCAGGAATGGCGCGGGCAAAACGACGGTAGGGCTGGCACTTAAAGTGTTGCAGGGAATCGCGCGGGGCACGAATCGCATAGGCGACCTTGTGAAACCAAAGGATCTTACGCACGGACGCTCGGGAGTGCCTGCACGGTTCGAAGTCGATGTGACCTTGGCGGGCCGAAACTACGCATACTCGGTGGCGTTCGAGTTCCCAACCGGGTTTCGAGAGTTGCGCGTATCCGAAGAGAAGCTCGCAGTTGATGGACATTCTATTTTTACGCGTGAGCTTGCGCAGGTCCGACTTGCTCGATCGGGACTGGCCACAGAGGCAGCCTTTCGAATCGATTGGCATCTGGTCGCTCTGCCTATTGTTCAAGAGCAGAGTAGGGATGACCCATTATCTATTTTCAAAAGGTGGCTTGCGAGTATTTTAATACTCAGGCCGGTGCCGAGCCAAGCCCGGGGAGAATCCGAACAGAATACGCCTGAGCTTAATACGCCTGATACACAGGTGACGAATGTTGGCGCTTGGTTTTCTGGCATGGTTACAGCTGCACCTTCAACCTATTCGCATGTTAGTGAATATCTTGTGCAGGTAATGCCCGATTTCCAAAAGATAACGAATCCGATTTTTGGTAAGGAGACAAGAAGCTTAGTCTTTCATTTTCTGAAAGACCATCGAAACGCAGAACTCGCTCTTGAGGATCTCTCCGACGGAGAGAAGTGTTTCGTTATATTCGCTCTTACAATTGCGGAGAACGCCGCACTAGGTCCGATACTTTGCTTTTGGGATGAGCCAGATAATTTCCTTGCACCTGATGAGGTAGGACACTCCATTACGGCTCTTCGCAAGGCTTTCCAAGACAGCGGTCAGCTTATCGTCACGTCACATAATCCTGAGGCTATACGCCGGTTCTCGGAAACAAACACGCTATACCTCTCTAGGAAAAGCCATTTGGATCCAACGATCGTTACGCCAGTTGAAGATATGCGCACTAGCGGACAATTTGAGGGAGGCTTTGTCGACGCGCTTCTTCGCGGGGACTTAGACGCATGAGCGTCAATAAGTATCAGCCCCATGTCTTAGTCCTTCCCGAAGACGACGCCAACCGGCAGTTGGCCAACGGTTTCGTACTTGAAGTCCAACATTATAGGCAAATTCAGATTTTACCCGAAGCGGGCGGGTGGACAAACGTTTGCGAGACGTTTCTTTCAGAGCATGTAAAAGGAATGCGCAAATACCCGGAGAGACATCTTGTTTTGTTGCTGGATTTTGATGATCAAAGTGAGAGATCCGACAAAGTCAAGGAGAAAATTCCGGAGGATCTCAGGGGTAGAGTTTTCTTGCTTGGTGTCCAAAGTGAACCAGAGGCGCTGAAGCAGGCCGGGCTGGGCTCATTCGAAGATATTGGCAGGAGCCTGGGGAAGGAATGTCGTGAAGGAATTGAAGAGATTTGGAGACACGATCTCTTACAACAAAATGCGAGTGAGATCAATCGCTTAGAGCGGACTGTTCGCGGTTTTCTCTTTTAGAATTTGGTCAAGGTCCCTACAAACACAATTGAAGGTCTCCGCTCCGGTCCGAAGGGGTCTTCGGATTAGGGCCGCGTCACTCCCCCGGCGTGTGCGCCGGCTCGCGCACGGGCTGCCGGCGGAAGAGGGCCTTGGCCCGCTCGCGCGCCGTCTGGAACGTCACGTAGAGCATCGGGATCAGGAAGATGCCGATCGAGCTTGCCGCGATCATGCCGCCGAACACCGCCGTGCCGACGCCGCGGCGGCTGAGCTCGGCGGCGCCGGTCGCCCAGACGAGCGGCACCAGGCCGAGGATGAACGCGACCGAGGTCATCATCACCGCGCGGAACCGCATCTGCGCGCCGAGCGCCGCGGCCTCGCGGATGCCCATGCCCTCCTCGCGCCGGTCCTTGGCGAACTCGACGATCAGGATGCCGTTCTTGGCGGCGAGCGCGATCAGCACGACGAGCCCGATCTGCGCATAGAGGTCGAGCGAAAGCCCGATGAGCAGCAGCGCCACGAACGAGCCGGCGACCCCGACCACGACGGAGAGCAGCACGGGTATCGGGATCGTCCAGCTTTCATAGAGCGCGACGAGGAACAGGTAAGCGAACAGCACCGCCAGCCCCAGAATGCCGAAGGTCTGGCCCTTGGCGAGCACTTCCTGATACGCGGTGCCGGTCCACTCGAACGTGTAGCCGGCGGGCAATGTCCGGGCCGACACCTGCTCCATCGCGGCCAGCGCATCGCCCGATGAGACGCCGGGGGCCGGGCTGCCATTGACCGTGATCGAGCGGTAGTTGTTGTAGCGCGTGATCACCTGCGGCCCCGTCACGATGCGCAGGTTGGCGATCGAGCGCAGCGGCACCATCTCGTTCTTGTTGTTGCGCACATAGATGTTCCAGATCGAGGAAATGTCGCCGCGGTCCGTCGCCTCGCCCTCGATGTTCACCTGCCAGGTGCGCCCGAACAGGTTGAAGTTGTTGACGTAGATGCCGCCCAGGGTCGCTCCGAGCGCGGTGAACACGTCGCCGATGTTGAGCCCGAGCGCCTGCGCCTTCTGCCGATCGATGTCGAGGTAGACCGAGGGGTTGGTGGCGGTGAAGGTGGAGAACACGCGCGCGAGCCGCTTGTCCTGGTTGGCCGCGCCGATCAGCCCGCCCATGACGCTGCCCATCTTCGCCGGCTCCTGGCCCTCGAGTGCCTCGAGCTGGTACTCGAAGCCGCCCGAGGTGGAGAGCCCGATGATCGGCGGCAGGTTGAACGGGAACACCATCGCCGAACGGATTTGCTGAGCTCGGCCGAACACCTGCCGGATCAGCGCCTGCGCCTTGTCGGTAGCGGCCTTCCGATCGGCAAACGGCTTGAGCCGCGCGACCAAGAGCGCGGCGTTCGGCTCCGAAGTCCCGTCGAGCAGGGAGAAGCCGATGATCGAGAGCCGGTCGGAGATTTGCGGCATGTCCTTCAGCTGGTCCTCGACCCGGCGCACCACGGCGCTGGTGCGCGCCACCGACGCGCCGTCCGGCAATTGCACGGCGATGAAGAACGCGCCCTGGTCCTCCTCCGGCAGGAAGCCCGTGGGCGTGCGCGCCGAGAGGCCATACACGGCGGCGGCGAACACCCCGATCAGCAGCACCGAGAGCGCCGCGACGCGCACCAGCCGGCGGACGACGGCGGCGTAGCCGTCGCGCACATGGTCGATGCCGCGCAGCAGCCAAGTCAAGGGGCTGCGTCTGCTGCGCCCGCCGCTGGGGCGCAGGAACAAGGCGCACAGCGCCGGCGACAGCGTCAACGCGTTCACCGCCGAAATGAGCATGGCGACACTGATGGTGACGGCGAACTGGCGGAACAGCGTGCCGGAGAGGCCAGGCATGAAGGC
>Ga0073928_10009200_pt1 | contig 12089 bp, 16 predicted proteins | sample PaiPotPPA55metaG_FD_76969 | JGI IMG/M metagenome (GOLD analysis project Ga0073928, IMG submission 76969) | Iron sulfur acid spring bacterial and archeal communities from Banff, Canada, to study Microbial Dark Matter (Phase II) - Paint Pots PPA... ...
GAGACGGCCGCTGCGACTTCGTAGAATGCCGCACGGGCCAGTTAATTCCTCAGTCACTTCCAGTCACGCGGAGACCACTCATTCCACCTCAGCCGCGTGGTGGCGCCAGCCGATTTGCACTAGGATCGCAGGCTTTGGTCATCCTTTTTTTGCAATCACTGAGCGAAGCTGCCCAGTAGGCCAGCCCGCTCACCCTTCGTCAAGAGCAAGATACTGGTTCTTTAAGGTGATATTTTGGCAACGGAGCTAGCGACGCGCAAGCACTTTTGAACACGACTAGCCCAGCGTTCGCTCGCTGTAAAATGTCTCTGATTGACAGGGTGCTAGGTTCGTTGCCTTGCAGGAACGAGGGTGCAAAAAGGCACGACGCCGAGACCCGCGGGTGATCCGGCCACGGATCCGGTTTCTGACGGAAACAGCGGAGAACTTCTAAACTAATAGCTAGCAGTCCCGTTTCTGGGACAGCTACTCTTAGAGTGCCGGCGACGACGTATTCCGCCTCCCCCCCTCGGAATTGCGTCCAGCCTTTTCTGGATCGCCGGCATACCCAAACCTGACAATCTGCTCAGACTACAACACTCCAACATGCCGGTTACCGGACACTGCTCCTAAAATTGCCCATCAGCGTTTCCACATCTGGTAATCGCGTCCTCAGGCTCAGAAGTCGTCGCGCGACAAGCCTTGGTAGAATCCTCTAGTTGGCGGCCCCGGCGCTGCTACTGTCGGCGGAATAATTTACGGGTCGTCGGCTGCGCTCGGCGTCAGCACGCCAACGGTCGATCGACTCCCGATTGAAACGCCAGTCGTGTCCGAGTTTGAATGCCGGCAATTGTTTCTTTTTGAGCAGCCGGTAAATTGTCGACGGATGTACCCGCAAGTATTCCGCCACGTTTTCGAGTGTCAGGATCGATGGCCGTTCGTTTTTTGAATCGAAAATGTACATGGTATTCCCCCATCAGGGCTATTCGTTAACAGATTGTTCATTCTATAGCAACACACTGTGGATCATCAGCCGGAATGAACAAATGCAACGCAAGATTGGCCCGCAGCGCCTGTTTAAGCCCGGTCGCGGCCAGACTGGGCACGATTGCAATGAATTCATCAGCCTGAAGCAATTAGCCACGCAGGAACCACGGATAAAATGGCTGGCTCAGCGCGGTCACTGCGCCGAACGCCGATCCGCGTTGAAACTCGGCCGTAGCCATGAGCCTCTCTCAAGAAGGATAAGTAAGCACGTCCGCCCGAGCATGGCAGCCGGTTCTGAAGAATACCTAATGAATGCGTTGTTTCGGCATGATTTCGAGCCGCCAGCGTCTTTCCTGGCCTCGCACATAGCGGGGAACCATCTTGGGCTCAATCGGGACGAATACGACTCTTGACATGGCGAGCAAATAACTTATAGCTGCGTCGGCCGCTTCCGCATCTGCGGCAGTGATTTCGAAATCTAGCGCCATATTCTGAACTGCGTGAATTTTGAATCTCGGCATCCTCCCCCCCCAACACGCGCTCCGTCGCAATGATGCGGGATTGTACCACGCTCGACTCATGGTGCCTGCGATTTTTAACGGCCGGCATCTCTCTTTAATCGGACAACGTAGTTAACCGTAGTAGTGACTCTCGTTGGGGTGGCAAGATTGGCACCCACAAATGACGGTCCCGGCTCCAAGCTAACTCAGAACAGCCGGGAAATGAGCACATCGCCTTGAGGAACTCGAAACAATTCTTCAGGCGTCTTCTTCGTTGCAGGTGTCCGCTTTAACTCGCATTTTTGGTACACGGTAACGCAGAAGCCTGTGAGGCCCGGTTTAAGTCCACATCGCCAAATTCGAGAGATACTGCGACGTGCTATGCTCATCTGCTTCACTGTTATGGTCTAGTAGTGTGGATTGGTGTCCCGAGTACATTCGCCAGACGCGCATGCAGTAAGTGATAGTGCCCTGGTTGAGCGCTTTGTCCAACCCTTATTGCCAACCGGAACGCCTATCTAATCGGGGAGGGCGCCGCGTGCGGGCGTTCGTCGCCAATCGCCGGCCGCTACTGCGCGCGGCTAAGTGATATTCAACGCGATCGGATTTGCCTTATCTCTGACTTCCAGCAGTTCGACGATATTGCCGTCAGGGTCGCGCCCGTAAGTCGCGCTAACACCACCCATGTCTTGGGGTGGGCAATGGAACGCCATCCCAGCGGTTTTGAGCCGCTCGTACTCAGCCTGGATATCGCGGACGTCGAGACAAAGGTGAGTGATTCCATGATCGCAAGCCGGCCGATTAGGCTCAACCGGCTTGGCTTGAGGGCTTGAATACTGAAAAATCTCGATACAGGCGTTACCGGCTTTAAGCATCACCAGCCTGGCCGACGAATCCTTGAGGCCGGTAATCCGGTCCGCTCTATCAGCACCTCGTTCCCATCCGGAGGTGAAGATCTCCTCGAAGCCAAGCAAATCCCGATAGAATCGCACTGAGCGTTCGAGGTCTGCGGTGGAAATTGCCATGTGATGAATCCCGCGAATCATGACGTGTCTCCTGTACGATTACGATAAACGAGCATAACCCCTCTTGAGGTGCTCGGCGCAATGATGACGACGCGGCGGGGTGGCCATGGAGTGTATCGAATCCAGTTTTCGAGCGATGACGGCCTGACGCCACCGCATCGTGCGAAAATCAAGGCGAAAATCAAGGACTGTCTGGCAGCGTCTCTGGCGCGGGTGATGGCGGTTGTGCGAGCGGGACCATCTGGGCGATATTACACTGGACCAAAGCACGCATCTTGTTATCGATCTGAAAGAATCGGGTGACGGCAACGCCTGGCAGCACTGCACGGAATTTAGGGACATAATCGTGCTGGGTTTGGAGCCGCGCCTGCTGTATAGCCAACACCTCGTCGAGTTTGTGATTGGCGCTCGCATCGGTCAGAGTTTTGTAGCTGGCGACGTAATTCTTGATTTCGCGAATATGGCGATCTTCGATTTTGTCCATCCGCCTTTCATAGGCGTCGTACAACGGCCAGAAGACCTTGGCCTGCGCATCGGTCAGATACATATTCTCGCCGACCACGGCCTTTCGCTGCGCCCTGGCCGCGGCAATATCCAGGTGCTGCTGCGAACTCGACGGCTGGGAGGCAGTATCGTTTGCTCGAGCGACGCTGACGACCAAGCTGGATGCCGTGAGCAGTAGAAGAGCGAGTCGACGCATTCTAAGTTCTCCGGGGCGTCTTCGGATGATTGCGCGCGATGCTGGCGCATCGCTTGCGCCGAGTCAAGAAATCATTCACTAAGACGATTCGACAATGCGCCGCAGAGGAGCTTCTGGGGCCGTGACGATAAGGGGGCGCACAGTGTATAAGTTAATTTCCGGCGCAGGCACTTCGAGGCCTGACCCGGAGATGCGGGTATAGGGGAGCGTTGGCAGCCATCGAACAACGCTGGACGATTCGTCCCGGTGGTTCTATAAAAGGCGCGGCTCCCATCGAAAGCTCAGACAGAGGTGCCGAAATGACTCAACTTGAGGCTGCACGTAAAGGCGTTATCACTTCGCAAATGGATGAGGTCGCAGCCGACGAAGGCCTCAGCCCCGACGAAGTTCGTGCGCTGGTGGCGACTGGCGAAGTCGTCATTCCGCACAACACCCATCATGAGTTCCGGGCGATAGGTATCGGGCGCAATCTGCGCACCAAGGTCAACGCGAACATCGGCGCATCGAACTTCCATCAACTCGTCCACGAGGAAGTCGAGAAGCTTTATACCGCGGTTCGCTTTGGCGCCGATTCGGTGATGGATCTGTCGACCGGCACCGACCTTGATCGGATTCGGGTCGAAATTTTGTCGCGATGTTCGGTCATCCTCGGAACCGTGCCGATTTATCAGGTCGCGTCGGAACGCTCGATCATGGAACTCGAAGCGCCGTTTTTCCTCGAGGTAATCGAACGCCAGGCGCGCCAGGGGGTCGACTACATGACCCTCCATTGCGGCGTTACCCGCGAAACGGTGCGGAAATTGCGCGGCCATCAGCGCATCGAGGGTATCGTTTCGCGTGGCGGCGCCCTGTTGGCTGCATGGATCGAGAGAACGGGCAACGAAAATCCGCTCTATGAACATTTCGATGAGATGTGCGCGATTCTGCGCGAGCACGATGTGACGATATCGCTCGGCGACGGACTTCGCCCTGGTGCGACCGGTGATGCTACTGACCGCGGACAGTTGGCCGAATTGCTGGTGCTCGGCGAATTGACGGAGCGCGCACGCGCCAACGGCGTGCAAGTGATGATCGAAGGTCCCGGGCATGTGCCACTGGATCAGATCGAAGCCAATGTTAAATTAGAGAAGCGGGTCTGCGCCGGCGCTCCCTTCTACGTGCTGGGGCCGCTGACCTGCGACGTTGCTCCAGGGTATGATCACATTACCGGCGCCATCGGGGGCGCGATTGCTTCTGCGGCCGGCACAGACTTTCTTTGTTATGTAACGCCTGCCGAGCATCTGCGGTTGCCTGATATCGGCGACGTAAGGGAAGGTGTGATCGCGACCCGGATCGCGGCGCATTCGGGCGACCTGGTTAAAGGCGTCCGCGCGGCCAAGGTCTGGAATGACCAGATGTCGCGTTACCGCAAGGCACTCAACTGGGATGGCATGTACGCAATGGCGATGGATCCGGACAAAGCCCGCAGTTACAAAGAAGGAAGCGAAGCTGCCGGTTCGAACGTGTGCAGCATGTGCGGCTCCCTCTGCTCGATCAATATCGACAATGCGGCCATCAAATTCAGCAAGCGGCGTGCGGTCGCCGCAGAGGCCCAGGTTCATGCCGCGGCGAGCTGAAGAAATCCGCAATGCCGGGCTGGGCGGCGCGCTGGCACTTGAACCGCTCGATCAGGGCGGACAGGTGCGGCGGCTGGCCGATTATCGGGGCACCAACGTTGTGCTCTACTTCTACCCGAGGGATGACACCCCGGGATGCACGGTCGAGGGCAAGGAATTCCGCGAACTGTACGAGCAGTTCATCGGGCTGGATTGCGCCGTGATCGGGGTCAGTACCGACTCAGTCGAATCACATCGTGGCTTTGCTGAAAAGCACGGGCTGCCTTTCCCATTGCTCGCTGATACGAGCGGCGAGTTAGCGAGTGCGTTTGGTGTGCTTGAACACGGGATGGCGCAGCGCGCCACGTTCGTCTTGGATCGCGACGGGCGGGTGGCGCGCTCCTTTCTGGAGGTTACACCGCGAGGTCACGCGCAACGGGTGTTGAACTTTGTCCGCACCCTGCTCGAATCGCATCGAATGCTGGGTGGATAGCCAGACGCTGACCGAGGGGCTACGATGAAAGCCGGACCGGCGACCGATGATGGTTACATTAGCGTAAACAGCACTGATCCGCCCTGTGCCTTGTTGTTTTCCTGGCGGGAGCGCCGGATAAGCGTGCAGTAAATCAGGGCGAAGCGGCTCGGTATTCAATATGGCCAAAACTTCGAAAAACATCCTCGACGAAGCGCGCTCGACAATCAAGCAGGTCGATATCGATGAAGCGCGCCGAATGCTGGCGCAGCCCGGCACCGTGTTGGTCGACGTGCGCGAAAGCGACGAATGGCGGCAGGGGCACATTCCGCAAGCGGTCGGGATCCCGCGCGGCTTTCTCGAACTGCGCATCGAGGAAAAAGTGCCGGATCACAAAAGCCCGGTTATCCTGCAATGTGCCTCGGGTACCCGTTCATTGTTGGCCGCGCGTTCGCTGCGCGAACTCGGCTACGAAAACGTTTACAACCTCAATGGCGGCTTCAACGCCTGGAAAGACCGAGGGCTGCCGTTCACTGCTGAGCGCGCCTTTAGCGCCGATGAAGTCACGCGCTATTCACGCCATTTCGTCATCCCGGAGGTGGGCGAGAAAGGTCAAGCGAAGCTGCTCGACTCCAAAGTGCTGATTCTTGGAACGGGGGCGCTCGGCTCGCCTTCATCGCTTTATCTTGCGGCTGCGGGTGTCGGTACCATCGGTTTGGTCGATTTCGATGTCGTCGACCTTTCCAATCTGCAGCGGCAAATAATCCACACGGTCGATCGTATCGGCACACCGAAAACCGAATCTGCGCAAAAGCAGATTAATGCGATCAATCCCGGCATCAAGGTGATACGGCACGATCTCCGGCTAAGCTCCGAGAATGCGCTGGAGGTAATCAAGGATTACGACGTGGTCGTAAACTGCGGCGATAACTTCCCGACCCGCTATCTGATCAACGACGCATGCGTGTTCGCAAAGAAGCCGCTAGTCGATGGTGCAATCTTCCGCTTCGAAGGTAATGCCACGGTCTTCTATCCAGCCGCTGGCGGTCCTTGCTATCGATGCCTTTACCCCGAGCCGGCGCCGCCCGACATGGCCCCGTCATGCGCCGAAGCGGGAGTGCTTGGTGCGCTTCCCGGCATAATCGGATCAATTGAAGCCCTCGAGGCAATTAAGCTCCTGCTTGGTGCCGGTAAGCCGCTGATCGGCAGGATGGTCTACTTTGATACGCTCTCGGCCGACTACGTGCGGGTTCTCAAGGTTCGGCGCAATCCTGATTGCCCCGTGTGCAGTGACCATCCAACGCAAACCAACCTGATTGACTATGAGGCCTTCTGCGGTCTCGCCACACCCTCGGATGGGGCGGGAGCAACGGTCAACGGTCATGCTGCCGCCCCTGCGGGTCGTTGAAACTGCGCCGCCACAACCTTGCAGCTCGATGCGACAACGGGTGCCGACTTCGGTTCCTGTTGTCGTATCGTTCTGAAGGCGCCTTGGTTTGACCGATTTCCTGAGATGATCGTTTCTGTTCTTCGAGTGGCACGGGCTGTTAGCCTGGGTGCTTTTCGGGCTTGCTGAAGACTGCGCCGTTCAAGAGCAGATGTGAGATTGGTGAAAAGATGGCATTGGGGCCCTTTTACGTGGCGCAAAAACTCAGTGAAGCCAACATCGTGCGCGGTACCGCTATCCTGATGAGACATGGTGAGACTCCCTGGAACCGCGAAGGACGTGTGATGGGCCGAAATCCGGTCGAGCTGAGTGAAAGCGGGCGCGCCCAGGTCGAAGCCGCGGCAGCCCCTGCCCGTTCACTGAAGCTCGATCTAATTGTGAGCAGTCCTTTAATACGTGCCCGTCAGACCGCGGAGATAATTGCCGGCTTGGTCGGCGGCCTCGAAATTACCGAAGACCCGGCTATCGCAGAGGTCTCCTATGGCCGATGGGAGGGGATGACCTATCATGAACTGATCGATGACCCGCATTACGCGGTATATCGCGAATCGCCGGTCGATTATCCCACACCAGGTGGAGAGACGATTCCGCACGTGCAAGCGCGGGGGGTTGCTGCCATTCACCGTGCTGTGGAAGCAAACCCCGGGCGCCGGATACTGTTCGTCTCGCACGGCGATATCATTCGCACCGTGCTTTGCTACTTCCTTGGCCTTGAACTGAAATTCTTTAACCGTGTGCGGGTCGACAACGCGGCCCTTTCGGCAATTCAAATCGCGGGAAATTTTGCCGAAGTTAAATTCATGAATTGGCTGCCGGAACCTTTACGCGCGTTTATCTCGCCGTTTTCCAGGGCTAAACCCCAACCCGATCCGAACACGAGCAAGACGAACGAATAAGCTCGAAAGGGCGACGCAAGTGCAGTCAGGAGCCGCCCCGCCTCCGCGCGCAGAGCGCTTATACAACTGATTATTTCAAGGAGTGAGCCAATGGCACTGCTCCCGTATGTAGACGAAAGCAAAATCTCCGACAAGACCCGTGAAATCCTGGGCAACACGCCGCGCAAGCTCAACGTCGCCCGGATGATCGCGAATGCGTCTGATGCGGTTTTTCAGAACTTCTCGCGGCTTGGCAACTCGCTGATGACGCGCGGCAAGCTCGACCAGAAGTTGCGCGAGATCGCGATTCTGCGCAACGCCCGGGTTTGCAACTCGGTGTACGAGTATACCCAGCATGTACCCATCGCAAAGGCGGCAGGGCTAAGCGGCGAGCAGATTGCCGGAATCGACCGGTGGGAGAGCGCGCAGTGTTTCAATGAGATCGAGCGGCTGGTGCTGCGCCTGACCGATGAGGTCGCGCGCAACGTCAAGGGCACCCATGAGACCTTGGCAGCGTTGAAGAAACATCTTGGGGCGGGCGAAATAGTCGAGTTAATTATGGCAATCGGCTTTTGGGGGATGGTCGCGCGGGTGCTGGAGACCACCGAAGTCGAACTCGAAGATTTCGCCGGCAAGATCAACCTGCTCGAACGCGCGGGCTGATGATCGCAGCCTCGGGGTAGCTCGCCATGGCTGGCCGCTGGCGCGAGAGCCTCGCTCGATTTCAATGTCAAACCGTAGTGAGGGGGGCATCAGCGCTGGCATAACTGCGGCGATCTCACAGGCCGCTATCACGGGATTTTGGAGATGCTTTGTGGTATCGATTAATCCACACTTGCATTCGAGGCAGCGGGCTCGCTTTTTCCCGCCTGGCAGGTGATTCGCCGGTAGTGACCACCAAAATCGGGCAAGCCAATCTCCATTGACGTCAGCCAGCGCAACTCCCCAAATAAACTTTAGTTCATTCGAAAGCATTTGTCCGAAATTCAGTCCATTGCGCCTTTCCTTTCCTTGGAAGACGAATGAACCGCATCGATTGGTGACCGCCAAAGCCCTACTTGGTTCTGAGACTTAGAAAAGCTGACAAATGTAGCTTATGATGTCGCCCTGGTTCCAACCAGACACAGAACCAATCACCATCGTGGTGTTGGTCGGCGTTGGACCACCGGCGAGAGACGAGAAACCTCCGGAGTCTTGCTCGATCGCTACGCAGGCGCGCAGGGCGCTGGTTGAAAATACGATCGTACATTGGCCGGTAGTGTTGTTGGGCCCCATCTTCACTTTGCCGGCGGTGTTAGTCGAGCCACTGATGATGCTAGTGCCGGGCGTACAGTTGGAGCCAAGTCTAGGTTGTGCGAAGGCCAGGGTTGGCCAAAGAAGTAACCCGGCGCAAAGTAGCTTCTTCATGGATTGATTTTCCCTTGGCGTTCACGCATTGAGCCGGTCAATGCGTAGCATACGGTACCCTATTTTTCTATCATGACCATTGCTGACCGAAACGCACTCCTGGTGCCACAGATGTTTTTGTTATGACATACTTAGCGTCGAAGTGCGTGCGCTGCCTGTCTGCGAGCGAGCAATGAGTTTATTTGGGCACCTTCTGCGCGCTCGGCGTCTTGGTCGAACCGCCAGTGCTCGCTCCACCGACGTTCGGCCTCGGTTGCTGTTTCTGATAGTCAGGCGGCACCTGAAATGACGCTGCAGGCAAACTACTTGCTCTAATTCTAGTTAGCGTTGTGCTGGTGACAAATTGATTGCGAGCCAACAATTCCTTCAACCTGGCGGCCGGCAATCCCGGAGGCACCTGCCCGAAGGTGATGGTGGTTGAAAGGGTCAAGGGCACGCCCGGTGGATTCTCGCTCGTATTCGCCATCGGGGTTCCTTTGACCTTGTCGGCCATCTCGTGCTGAAAGTTGTTGTAGTCAGTAGCGCCCGGAACAGAATCGGAGAAACACCCCGTCACGCTGGCCGTGTTTCGGCCGGCCGTTCCTGACCCGGAGTAAACGTCGCATGAATAACCGATGATGTTCTGATGGGCGCCGGTCTTCTTGAAAATGATGGTCGACGGTGCACCCTTGTCCATTGAGCCGCTCGGCCCGCTTTTCGGCGGAAACGGAACTTCGACGTAGGTTTTGCGGCTTCCGTCCATCACTGTCATAGTACCCTTGCCCAGGTCAGTGATGATGGTTCGCTTCCCGTTATAAAGAATTGACTTCTGCTTATCCCCCTCAATCATGACGGTGCGATTGCGAGTGATATTGTTGGCGCCGGGCTGGGAGATGACCTCCTGTTCATCGACCACAACGCCGGCGTGACATAACGCGGGCGCCGTCAAAATTATCATTGCCCAGAAAAGAACCGCAAAATTTCTCATTTCAATTCGCCTTTCTTGTGCGTCACCCTATTTGCGCCATCGGATCGGCCGCAAGACGCCGTAGCTGCGTTTGGAAGCGATTCGATCGGCGGCTAAACCAGTCGGACCGCCGAATGGAACCCTTAATCTAAATAGCTAACAAGTTTACCAAGTTTCGCATTGCCACGAGACAATAAAGTAGCAGGGCCGAAATTTTGTTCAGGTAAAGCTTTACAACGCGAACAATGCCTCGACAACGTTTTGCAAGCGCTGCTCCAGTACGAGAACGGCCTTATAACCAGTAACTCTTATAACAAAGCCTCGTCGCGCGCATTACCAGTGCTCTCAAAATTTGTACGCAGTGGGCTACGCTTCGGCCCTGTTGATAAATGGTAACATCAGCGCGTGCAAACCGGGCCTCGAGCATAATTCTTTCGGCTCAAGATCTGGCTATGCGGAATCAGGAGCGCTCGAGACCGAGGCCAGCAGCTCCTCTGACGGGTTTACTGACGTTGCCGACTCTGCCGGTAGTGTTTGTGGCCTGAAGGAATCATCCGTGGACGCAATGATGGGTCACCAGGTACCACTGATGGCCGCCCTACTTCTAAAGCTTGATAACGGAACATGAGTAAAACTGCCCTTCGCGTCAGGGCGAAGGGTCCGATAGGGAGGGGGTGAGCCACCACAGGCCATTCTACCTGCTGCGTCTCACCTCCGAGGGGTTGGGCTGAAAGAGGCGTTGGTAGTCCGCTCCCAGGCCCGCTCAGCCCCACTCGCTGCTAAGGCAGGTCCGAGGTGGCCGGATTTATTGTGGCAATCCGATACCGCATGGCCACCAACTGTTGCTTGCTTGATCGAGCTAAGCGTCGCCAGGCTCGGCCCCTGATTCAACTGGGTGGCGAGGTTCGCCGCCTGATGCGCGACGCTAAAATACGTTGACGGCACGCTTGCTTTTGCGCCTTGGATGACGCGACTGACGTCATTCAGGTTGGCGGTGCAGTTGAGCACCGGCACGGTGAGCGGCAAACGAAGGTTGATCCGATCCACTGAATCCTGCACCAGACGTTCGCAGTCAGCGATGCTGTAAACCACGCTGAGCGCTCGCAGGAAGAAACCCAGGTCGTTCAATACTAGTTGCTGTTGGAAGGTGCTGTGGCCGCCTTCGTAGGTATCAGCAAGGCTGGCAAGCGCGAGCGCTCCACAACCGGCGTGGCTACCATTCCCCGCACACACGCCTCCCAAGTTTCCCCTGCCGGCGGGAGCCTTGGCACTCTGTAACGCAGCGCCAGCGCCGGAATCGTCAAAGATGGTCGAGAAATAGAATTGGGCGGCGTCCTCGACGGCGCCGTGAACAAACGCACCGTTGTGAAAAAACGATGTTTTTCGGGCAGCTTCGATGATGGACTGAGTATTAAAGTCGCCCGAATTGTCAGGGAGAGAACCGATGTTACCCGGGTCAAAGGGAATTTGAACAGGACTAACAAAGGAATCAAGTGCAGGTGCCACCTGATTCGCACCGATGTCGATGGGTTGTGTTACCAAGTCCTCGGTATGGTTGCCGTGGGTGAAATTTCTCCCCGGACTGTTCAATTTCTTTGCGCCGCTACTCCAAACTTCATCCAGACAATGCCACCGTCTGACAGCTGATCCCCCAAGTTAGCGGCGTTGTCCCATACCGGTTCGCTCGCACCGGAACTGGCCGAAGTGCCGTTGGCAGTTGGGGTGGTGTCCAGAGCAAGGAAGAAAAATGGATTGTCCGTGTCAGTTTGCGGTACTACAACCGACCATCGAATGCCAGGAGGGCCGGCGGCGGTATCTCCGAGTGCTGCAAAGTAGCTAGTGTTCGCTGTCCAGGTTGTCGCCGTAGTGAATGGCGAAAGAGCATTACCCTGCGAGTCCGTGGTTTCTGGCTCGCTGAGAGCGTCGCCACCTAAGTCTTGTGCGCCACCATTGGAATGACACGCTTGGCAAAGCGCACGGCTGTCCAGAAATATCCCCTTGCCCTTCTCTGCGGTGTTGTTCGTAAGGCGCGCTCCTCCAGCGTCGTCCTTGAATGTGATGACATTCTGCAAGGGAGCTCCTGGTGGGGCGGCCTCCAGGTCCTGCAGGCTGCTTACATTCGGGGAGAAATTTGGCGTCTGAGTGCCTTCTTGCCC
>Ga0073928_10009202_pt1 | contig 12088 bp, 8 predicted proteins | sample PaiPotPPA55metaG_FD_76969 | JGI IMG/M metagenome (GOLD analysis project Ga0073928, IMG submission 76969) | Iron sulfur acid spring bacterial and archeal communities from Banff, Canada, to study Microbial Dark Matter (Phase II) - Paint Pots PPA... ...
AGATGCCAAGATCGCGCAGATTGACATCCGGGGAGAGCAGTTAGGGCGGCGTGCCAAGGTCGACTATGGATTTGTGGGCGACACGGGAGTGACACTCCGGGCTCTTCTGCCAAAACTGAAGCAGAACAATAGCGACAAACATCTGAAGGCATCGCTTGAGCGCTATCGCGTAGCGCGCAAGGATCTCGATGCGCTGGCCGTGCCGGGATCCGGCGGACAACAGATTCATCCTCAATACGTCGTCAGGACGCTCGACGAGCTTGCGTCCGATGACGCGATTATTTCTTGCGATGTGGGCACACCAACGATTTGGGCTGCGCGGTATTTGACGATGAATGGAAAGCGTCGATTGCTGGGGTCTTTTAACCATGGGTCAATGGCAAATGCGTTGCCGCAGGCCATTGGTGCACAGGTTAGTCATCCTGGCCGGCAGGTTGTGGCGCTGTCTGGCGACGGCGGCCTTGCCATGCTCATGGGCGATCTGCTTTCGCTCCGGCAATTGAAGGCTCCAGTGAAGATTGTGGTCTTCAAGAACAACTCACTGGCTTTTGTGGAGCTGGAAATGAAGGCAGCAGGCCTTGTCGACTTTGGAACCGATCTGCTGAACCCCAACTTCGCAAAAATGGCCGAGGCGGCTGGCCTCTTGGGGTTGACAGCCGAAACGCCTGATCAGATTCGGCCGATGATCGCCGCTGCCCTGGAACATGACGGACCTGCTCTCCTTGAAGTTCCCGTAAGCCGTCAAGAACTCTCGATGCCCCCGACAATAACCCTTGAACAGGTAAAGGGCTTCGGATTGTTTGCGCTGAGAGCGGTTCTCAGCGGGCACGGCGACGAGTTGGTCGATCTCGCCGATACAAATCTCTGGCGCTGAGTAAGGGGGCATCTGCGTGCTCACACGTCTCAAAGGTACGGACGAAACTAATGCTAGCGTCACTCTTTCGACCAGTAGTGGTGAGAATTCGGGCACGTACGGCGATTTCGCTTTTTTTTCTGCCCTATGCAACCTGCGCCCTCGCCCAGAATGCGCCCGTCTTGCCTAGCCGCCCGTGGCATTCAGCAGAGGAGCAAAGAGTTGAAGCCTATGCGCGCAACTTTCATGATTCCAGATTCAACATCGATCCCACCCGGACTTATTCACTAGCGGAGTTGGTCGATTTGGCTGAAGCGCAAAATCCCGAGACTCGTGTCGCATGGGAACGTGCCACTGCTCAAGCCGCGGCTTTGGGCGTCGCACGCAGTGAGTTGTATCCGACGGTGGCGGCGGCTGCTCTCTCTGAGACCGACCGCTCGAATGTTTTGTTTGGGAATGAGTTTTTCCCCCAGACCATCCAAGACTTTCAGGTCGGGCTCGATCTCAACTACACCGTCTTCGACTTCGGTGCTAGGTCTGGTCGAATTAGCGCGGCGAAGGCGAAACTTCTGGCGGCCAATTTCGCATTCAACGACACACATCGCAACATCATTTACCAAGTAGAGCAGGCTTATTATCGACTGTTACGTTCTGTAGGGCAGGAAGACGCTGCGCGCGCGAGCCTGGCCAACGCGCAAGCAGTTCAACAAGCTGCACAAGATCGCTTGGCACACGGTCTCGCAACTTTGCCCGACGTATTGGAAGCGAGGAGCGCGACGGCGCAGGCGGACTATGATCTGCAAGCTGTAATAGGAGCTGAGGAGATCGCGCGAGGAGATCTGGCAACTGCAGTGGGGACGTCCGCATCCGCTGTAATTCACGCCAAACTGCTCGATCAGGTCCCGACTCCCGAGTCAATTGGCGATACGGTCGGTCTGGCGATCAGCCGGGCACTGAAACAGCGCCCCGATCTGATGCAGCAGCTGACTGCAATAAGTTCTGCAAATGCAAGAGTCAAGGAAGCGCGCGCCGCATACTATCCTGCGCTGAGCGTCAACGCCAGCCCAACCGCGCAATCGGTATATGGCTTGCAGCAGCCAAACCCATGGTCGCACACGTCAAACTTGGTCGGCGGAGTGATCTTCAATCTCCAGTGGACCGTATTTGATGGGGGCGCAAGGCGAAACAAGCTGGCACAAGAGCGGGCCAACGTTCACGCGGCAGAGGCACAAGCGAATGTTGCCCGCTACCAAATCGCTGATGAGGTTTGGGCTGCTTATTCGAATCTGAATACCGCCTTTCGGCAGCGGCAGGCAGCGCTTGCTCTCTTAGAAGCGGCCGACCAGTCCTATAGTGCCGCGCTCGAATCGTACAACTATGGTGTACGCACTTTGCTAGACGTAACCGCGGCCCAACGGACACTTGCGCAAGCCCGCTCGGCCGACGTACTGGCGCGCACGCAGGTGCTCACCGCGCTCGCAGACTTGGCTTTCCGAACCGGGGATTCCATTCAGCCCAACAAGGCAAGGTCTCTACCATGACTGGACATGGCGACCAACGATTTGTGCGCTATGCATTCGCATTCGCTCCCTTGCTGCTTGTGGGGTGCGGACGAGCCCCCGCCGTGGATATCCTGGGTTCATTTTTTCCCGCTTGGCTCATTTGTTTGGTGGCGGCGATATTGTTTACTGCTATTGGGCGATGTGTGCTTTTGCGATTCAACCTGCAAGTCGCTTTACCCGTCATCTTCTATCCGAGCTTTACCGCTTTTTTCACATTCGCACTGTGGTTAATTTTCTTCCACTAGCCGGGAAGAGCCCCTATGACCGTTGACACGAATACGACACCCCAAAGGCTGCTGAGCCGCGGACTCAGTATCGGCTTCGCACTGGCGGCAGTGATGCTGGGCGCAGTGGCCCTTTATCGCGCCAATCACTATCCACGAACGGATGACGCGGCGATTTTTGCGAACTTTATCGGGATTGCGCCACAAGTAGATGGACCGGTCATCCGCCTGAACGTGCGGGACAACCAGTTCGTGAAAAAAGGCGAACTGCTGTACGAAATTGATGAACGCCCTTACCAATACGCGTTGGAAAGAGCCATTTCCGAGCAAGGCGCTCTCGAAGGTCAGATCTCAGACGAACGCCGAAAGATAGCGGCATTGGTCAGCGCAGTTTCTGTCTCGCAGGCCAACATTCGCAGCGCCGAGGCTGACGTGGCGAGTTCAGCGCGCGCGGTCAACCGCCAACGTGCGGAATGGACTTATGCGAGCAACAATCTGCATCGTCTTGAGCCACTGCTCACAAAGCAGTTTGTAACAGTAGATCAAGTAGATCGAGCGAAAACTTCAGAATTGGCAGAGTCCGAAGCTCTGCGGCAGGCCGAGTCCCGCCTGCAGTTTTCACAGGCAGCGTTGAACTCAGCCATCGCACAACATGAGCAAACTCAGCATGCCGTAACAACACTTGAGCCGCTAGTCAACCAACGTGGAGCAAGAGAGGCGGCGGTAAAGAATACTCAGTATAACTTGACCAACTGCCGTGTGTACGCACCGTTCGATGCCTATGTGACGAATCTCACGATTTCTGAGGGCGCCTATGCTCACGTGGGCCAGCAATTGTTCACACTGATTGACGCGCGCAGCTGGTGGGCAATCGGGAACTTTCGTGAAGGCCAGCTCAAGCGCATCACAGCTGGAATGCACGCTGACGTCTACGTGCTATCGAGGCCGGACCTGCATTTTTCGGGCGTGGTTGACAGCGTAGGTTTCGGCGTCACACCGGACCCGGATGTTGTTGGCACTTTACAGCCCGGTCTCCCGGACGTGCCGAGAACTCTGAACTGGGTCCATTTGGCTTCTAGATACCCCGTTCGTGTGCGCGTGTCCAACCCGCCTTCTGATTTGTTTCGAATTGGCGAGTCAGCCATCGTCACAATTCGCGGAGACTGAAAATGACCACTGTTGCTCAAAGCCTACACGAGTCGCCCCGCCCAGTGCCTTGGGTCCTGCAATTTCTCAAGGAGGAGCTGGCTTCGTATCCGGGGCGAGCAGGAACAGTAACACGGATGGTGCTGGCTGCGACTCTGGTCATGATTATTTGCATGACCTTTCGTATTCCCTACGCGTTCGAGGGCGCGATTTACACATTCATCGTTTCGCGAGAGAGCCCCCGGGCCACGCTGCAATCAGCTGGAGCATCATTCCTTTTTATCGGAATTGGTGCAGCCTATGTTTTGATTTCCGCGGAGTTTGTTATCACCGTTCCGATCCTGCATTTTCTCTGGGTCATTGGTTCGTTCTTTCTGACTTTTTATGCACTCGGAGCGATGACCAATTACAGCGCAGCATCTACATTCGCCATTATGATTGCTGTCGCCGTTCCGATATGGGATCGCCACCTGTCAGCGGAAACTAACGTGGAAGATACGCTTTGGCTAACGTTGGCGGTATCGGTAGGAGCGATGGTGGCGGCGGCAGTAGAGCTCACCTTTGTCCGTGGAAATCCGGGCGACGATATTGTGCTGCCCATCGCCGAACGATTGTCTGCTGTAGAAGGTTTGTTAGCTTGTTACGCAGACGACTGTCCTCCAGATGACGCAAGTAAAAACAAAATCACCAGGTTCGGCATGCTGGGAACGTCCAGCTTGCGGAGGCTCCTCCGTCGCTCTGAGTATTCGGCTCAATACAAGATGCAAATGAGTGGTGTTGTTGCACTGGTTGGAAGGCTCGTCGACATTACCGCGGCCTTGAGCGAACTTAGCTTTGAGCCCACCGACAGTGATACGAAACTATTGCGTGCTTTGGGATCGACCATAGAAATCATTCGCACCGATCTAATGAACCGACGACTTTCAAGCCCCATTCACTTTGATTCTGACCACGCCTTCTCCCATGTTCCGTTATTGATCGAAATGCAAAGTATCGTTTCCCTCCTTCCCCAAGCCTTCACGGAGTCTGAGTCAATGAAAGTGCAACTGTCGCTTTCACGCGACATGCCGCAATCGAAACTTATGCATCAGGACGCGTTCGTCAATCCCGAGCATCTTAAGTTCGCACTGAGAGGGTGTTTGGCAGCTAGTGGCTGTTACATCATTTACAACGCCATTGCCTGGCCGGCCATCGGCGCGCCCGCGATGGCCACATGCCTGCTGACGGCTGTTTCCACGGTTGGAGCGTCTCGACAAAGGCAGATCGTGCGCTTCGCTGCGTTCGTGGTCGGCGGGTTTCTTATCGGGATCGGCTCAGAGATGTTCATTCTGCCGCACCTCGATTCGATTGCTGGATTCACTATTTTCTTCATATTTGTCATAGCGCTCGCCTCTTGGTTCATGACATCAAGTCCGCGATTGTCATATTTCGGATTTCAGATCGTTGTGGTCTTCTGCCTCATCAACCTGCAGGAGTTCACGAGGCAGACATCGCTTGCTGCGGCAAGGGACCGAGTCGCTGGGGTTGGCCTCGGACTATGCATGATGTGGCTTGCATTTGATCACCTTTGGAGTACACCCGTGGCTGCGGAGATGACGGGGACATTCATTTCCACCCTGCGATTATTGGCCCAGTTCTCACGAGAGCCGCTTTCGAAAGATTTGAGAGTTGCCGCCGAACGCACTTTTTCACTGCGCGAGACGATTAACAGCACATTTGACGAGGTCAGAGCGCTCGCCGATGCAGTGCTATTAGAAACTGGCCCTTCGCGTCGGCAGGACCTTGCTTTGCGCAATCAAATCCTGCGCTGGCAGCCGCGGTTGCGGGTGCTTTTCATAACACGAGTTGCTTTGTGGAGATACCGGATCCGGATCCCCGGTTTTGAACTGCCCGCGCCGGTCGCAGCCGCGCAACAAGAATTCGACGAACATCTCGCTGACGTGCTGGATGGTATGGCCGATCGGATGTCGGGGAAAACCTCGGATAGACGCAACGGTTTCAGAAGCTCGGTCGCGGGTCTAGAAAAGACAATTCGTACCTACGATTCGGGAAACTCGCAAAGGGCGCTTCCGGCACAGCTTGGCGGATTTCTTTCGTTGTCCCGGAAAATCGCAAGTCTGACGATTTCGCTCGATAACGACATGTCAGTACACAGACAGACTTTGTAGGCTGAAATGGTCGGGCCAAGAATATTGCGGAGAGGCCTGTCGGGATGCGGGCAGAGAGAAGAAATCGAGGTGGAGCGCGGATGTGGCCACGCCGCTTGCCCCCAAACGTTGTCGGAGGGAGTTTTCCCCTTACGCTGTAAGCAATCGCCTTTGGAGCAAAACAGGTCGGAACACGCGAACTTAAAGAGCCGGGCGAGTTCACCTGCTCGCACTGTGGATTCTACATTGTAATCCCCAAGGCGAACTGGTCGTTCAGTCGGAGAACTTTCCAAGGAGCACATATTAAGGACAATAGCATAGGAGTTGTGGCAGCAATTTCAAACTGGGGCCATGATCCGTATCGAACCTTTTCAAACCCACGGAACAGAACTACAGCGCTAAATATCTAAACACTTCTTTGTACCCGGCGAAACGAGGACCCGGCCTCTGTCGCGACAAGGGCAGTGGCCTTAGATGAAAAGCATGTTTTGATTTCTCGACTAGCCATAGTCTGAGACATCGCCTTGCAACGGCGGTAGCCCAAAACGGAATCTTCCTACAAACATTGCGGCAGCCCTCCGCACGTCTATCAAACACTCGGAGATTTCTTCCTGCTCTGGTGAGGTATTGAGACGTTTTCTAACAGGTATTGTCAGGCTGAATACGCCTATATAAAAAGAGAGACACGAAATCGACTTGGTGACAGTGCAGTTTTCAGCACTCTGCAATAAGTGGTTTAAATTAGCGGAGATAGGAAAAGAAGAAACACGAAGGCAGCGTTCTAACTAACTGAACTACGTCCCCACTTGCCAAATCAACGGTATGCGTAATCGCCACTGTTTATGCGGCTTTGCGCGAATTGCGTAAATTGCCCGATCTGCTTCGGATGACCCAGATTGCTTCCATTCGGGTCAAAACCGCTAATAAACCGCCAATAAGAAGTGCAAATCGTCGTCACGGAAATATCCTAACAGCTTCTCGCGGGACACGAAAGGGCGCGAGCCAGCTATGGCGTCCTAGGATGCCGAGCTATAATCTCCTGCCCGGAGGTCCATGGCTCCAAACCTCAATCGGAAAGGGTTGGAAACCACATGCTCAACCTGCCTCAATAAAATCCGTAATTTAGACCATCCTTCTCCCCGAAAAAAATAATTAATTAATTCCGTTTGCATGTCGATTCGGCCACACCCCGTTCGACGTTTCAGCAGAGAGCAGTACGCTAGCGAGCAACAGCGATCCAAGTGCGCGCTCAATCGCTCAACCCAAAGCAGATTTCGCAATGCGATTCATGGTCATCGTCAAAGCAACCCCGGAGTCAGAAAAAGAAGGGGCCCTCCCCGATCCAGGTTTTGCTCGAGATGGGCAAGTACAACCAGGAGCTCAGCAAGGCTGGCGTCCTGCTCGCCCTCGATGGCCTCCATCCCAGCTCCAAGGGCGCACGCGTCAAATTCTCCGGCAAGTCTCGTACCGTTGTCGATGGCCCCTTTCACCGAGGCCAAGGAACTCATCGCCGGCTTCTCGATCTTGCAGGTCAAGTCCCTTGAAGAGGCCATCGAGTAGGTCAAACGTGGCCCCAACTGCGGCCCCGGCGACTACGAAGTCGAAATCCGCCAGATCTTTGAGATGGAAGACTTCGCGCCCATTCTGACTGAAGAGCAGATCCAGCACAAAGTAGCGAAACGGGCTCAGCTGCCAAATCAGACCGCCAAAAAATAGCCGCTCTTGCATCCATGGATTGAATCTGGTGTGATCGGTAGCAGTGTCCGCTACCGATCCACATCAGGTCGCCCACACAAACAAAGGGCGATCCGCGCCTGTCGAAAGTCTAGCTTTTTGGCTTGCTGCGATGTACGGCAATCGCCATCGCCCTTTTCCATCCTTTACGCAGGGCGACCACCATTCTGGTGAGCGAGAATGCACGGAAACGCGTTCACCCCCACGGGTCCGCATTCGGACAGTCCGTCGGTATTTTGACCATGGAAGTCCCGACTCTCTCGGGTTCGTCGCGGACAAACGATACAAAGTCTTGATCCTGAACGATTGACTAGAGCTCCTGCGCGTTACGCCGTTTGGAAATGCAAATGCATTCCTAAGGACGAAAGGAGGTTCATCTATGAAGTCGTTTCGCACAGCAGTTTGCACTCTGTTTTTCCTGGCCATGCTGGGAACTGCATTTGGTCAGCAGGTTAAAACCGATTTTGATCACCAAGCCAATTTCTCTCAATACAAAACGTACTCGTGGCAGGAAATCAAGCCGACGAATTCCTTGTGGGACGCCCGAATTAAGAGGGCCGTCGATGCTCAATTAACGGCCAAAGGCTGGACTCCGGTAGACAGCGGGGGCGATGTCGCTATCGTAGCGATTGCGACGACTCATACCGAGAGGACGCTTCAGACTTTCTATGACGGGATGGGCGGGGGATGGCGGTGGCGGGGATTCGGCGGAATGGGCGAGGCCACTACTACTGAGCAGGACTATAAAGAAGGAACTGTGCTTGTGGATATGTACGACGCAAAAACCAAGCAACTGATCTGGCGCGGCAGCGCCGAAGATACGGTGTCCAACAAGGCGGAAAAAAACGAAAAGAATCTGGACAAGGGCGTTGCCAAGATGTTCAAGAAATTCCCTCCGCAGGCTGTCAAAAGGGTGACAGCCCGAGGGCCCCGACAGTCGATCAACGAAAACTTCGAAGGAGATAAGAATGCAAACACGTAAACTTGGAAATTCCGACCTGCACATCACTCCCGTCGGTTACGGCGCATGGGCCATCGGCGGCTCGGGCTGGCAGTTCGCATGGGGATCGCAGAATGACGATGATTCCATCGCCGCGATTCACCGCTCGCTCGAACTTGGCGTCAACTGGATCGACACGGCCGCCGTCTATGGCCTGGGACATTCTGAAGAAGTGGTCGGTCGCGCACTCAAAAGCTGGCCGGGTCCACGGCCTTACATTTTTACCAAGTGCGCCCTGCGCTGGGACGCCAAGGGCAATGTGAGGAAAGTGCTGAACGCCGATTCGATTGAACGCGAGGTCGAAGACAGCCTGCGTCGACTTTCCGTCGATATGATCGACCTCTACCAGATCCACTGGCCGCCTGATCCCGATTCAGCTGAACTGGAGGAGGGATGGTCCATAATGGCGCAGCTGCAGCGGCAAGGGAAAGTGCGCTGGATTGGAGTTTCCAACTTCAATGTCCAGCAACTGCGCCGCGCGCAGTCCGTGGCCTCTGTCACTTCTCTGCAGCCTCCGTACTCGCTGCTGCACCGCGAGATTGAAGAGCAGGTTCTGCCGTACTGCCTGCGGGAAGGAGTTGGAGTCATCGTTTATTCTCCAATGGCTTCCGGTCTTCTTACCGGCGCCATGACGCGCGAGCGCGCGGCCAGACTGCCCAAAGACGATTGGCGTAAAAATCATCCCGACTTTACCGAACCTCGGCTCTCTCGAAACCTGGCACTGGTGGAACGCCTAGAGGAGATTGCCAGACATCACAACCGCTCAGCCGGCGAAGTCGCAATCGCCTGGACCCTACACCACCCTGCCGTCACCGGAGCCATCGTCGGCGCCCGCAATGCGCGTCAGGCCGAAGGAGTGATGCGCGCCGGCGAGTTGCGCCTCAGTGATGAAGAAGTAAACGAGATCGAAACCTTCTACGCCGAGACAGCGGCCTGAAAAAAAGGCTGTTGTGGTCAAGAGTTCGCGTATCCGAAGACAGGCGATGGTACTTCTGGAATTTAACTTAAGCTTCGATTTTCCATTCTGGCGCCGGTTCCCGGCGCCAGTTCTTTTCTTTGCGCAGACATTTGAACGAAGGTGATGTCCTTCCCCGGGACGCCACGCACCCAATCACCAGATTCGTCGAGAGCCTGGCCTCTGTCGCCCCAGCGAGTCCTGACAACAAACCTTCTAATGCCTTTCACGGCTACTACTTTCGAGTGGTGGCTCCGAATCCCGCTCCGGACGTGAATGCCGGCGGCAAAAGGACGAAAGGTTTGAAGTTGGTCGCCTACCCCGCGGAGTATCACTCCTCCGGGGTCAAGACCCGTAGTCACGCGGACGGGAATTGTGTTCGAGAAAGACCTCGGGCCCGGAACTGGGACACTCGCCTCGCTCCGCTTCGTCCTATGCGCTGGCAAAAGCATTGAATCGCATAAGTAATCGTTGCCGGCAGCGAAAGGTTTTCTTGGCGGTCCCCGCGGCCGTTCTCAGCGAACTTTACATACTGCCTTGGGATGAACTCGCTTCTCTCTGCGACCTCTTTGATTTAAGATATTCTCTGGATTTTGGATTGGAAGCGAAATAGCTGATTTGCAGCGCTCGCTTCCGGCGATCGTTCGACTGGCTAACCACGCTACTACCGCAATCATCCCACACCACCCTAGCAGTCGAACTACCGCCGCGATCTGCGTATCGTGATTCAGCACACCGAGACTCGAGAAGATGGCGTAGAAGTCGTGTTCCACGAAGTCCGGATCGCCGGTCGTCACCAGGGGAAGCACTTGCGCGCGCGCGTCGGCCATGTAAGTTGCGGTATAGAGCCAGTTCTCAAAAAAGAAAAAGAGGCAAAAGACAAAGCCTGTGGTCTGGCGCTGGGTGAAGAAGTAAGCGGCCAAAAGAAACGGAACAAGCCACTGCAGCAGCGTCCCTCCCCAGAGACAGAGCGTAGGCCCGAACCAGCTGAAGAGATTATGCCCACCTTCGTGGACCACGAGATTGGCGCTGTCAATGAAGAGAAATCCGCCATGAGCGGAAAAAGCGTATCCGAGGAACCCGACATAAAACATCAACCAGGCGACGAGCATCGGCCGTGAGACCGGCTTCCAGGGTTGGTCCAGAATCGATTGGAGCGACTCGATCATGCGCGTTTAAAGAGATTCTAGGGCAACCGATTCACGCCTGGTGGTTACCAACGTGTGGCGGTCACCGGGAGAAGTCATTTCTTGTTACAGTGACGTGGCGAAGGGCTATCTTGAAGGATGGCGTTGCTCCGCGGCGAGAGAGATGTAGCAAGCTAGGTCTCTACGAAATGGCCTTCTGAATCTTTATGAAACCTCGGCACTGGATCACCGCGATCGTGCTGCTGCTGCTGGTGGCCGCGGCCATTGTAGGAATGGTCCGGACACGGCAACGTCCCGGCACAAGCGAGGAGGTCGCCTCAGCACCCGGAACTCAGTCCACGAGCAACCCGCAGCGCGTTGGTCAGCATGCATGGGTGGATCAGCGTCCACTGCAAACCGCGCGGCGAGTTGGGACTCTGGCATACACGCAGGAGGAGAAGGATCTCGCCCTGCAAGCGGAGAAGGTCGCAGACCACGAAGTCGACCTGGCTTTCTTCGATGCCTTTCGCGCCGCGCAGGAGAGTCCTCCTGCTCTTACGCCGGCGCTCAGAAAATTGGCCGATAAGAAAAACCAGGAGCAGGCGGCGCTTAAGGAAGATCAGGACAGAGTTACAGAGCTCACGCGACGAGTCGCTGCCGCTCCGGAATCGCAGAAGGAGAACCTGCAGGACCAGCTCAATGTGGCGCAGGCGCAACTGGAACTTGACCAGGATGAACTCGACGATGCCACGGAAGCTCTACTGGAAGCTGGAGGCGACCCGCAGGCGGAAGTCCAGCGTCTAAAACAGGCTCACGACGACGAGGAGGCTCACCTGGCAACGCATGCGGGCTCAGCCGCGAATCCGGCTGAGGGCTACTACCAGGCTCATACTCTGTTAGAAGTTTTTCGCGCCTGGAGGGCATTGCGTGAAAAGAAAGTGAAGCTCCTGGAAGCGCAGCAAGATGCCACTAAGGATCAGGAGACTCTGGCCAGGCTGCACGGCGTCCTGATTGCCGAGGCGCAGCAGCACAGCGAAAGCCGAGACTCCGCCAAGCAGCAGGCGAAGGGCTTCACCACTAATAGCAAAACGTCCAGCCGCGACGAATCGAAAGCGGCGGCGCAATCTGCCTTGGACTCACTCAAACGCCATCGGCAGGATCAAAAGAATCTGGCTGATTTGGGTAGAAGAATCACGGACGAACACAAAGTCTCCGATATTTATGGCCGATGGATAGGCCTGGTTGAGGTGCGCCAGCGCGCTGCCCTTCACAACATGATCGTGATCCTGTTGTGGATCCTGATTGTCGCTCTCATCGTGTATCTGGCGAACCGGCTGATA
>Ga0073928_10009203_pt1 | contig 12088 bp, 5 predicted proteins | sample PaiPotPPA55metaG_FD_76969 | JGI IMG/M metagenome (GOLD analysis project Ga0073928, IMG submission 76969) | Iron sulfur acid spring bacterial and archeal communities from Banff, Canada, to study Microbial Dark Matter (Phase II) - Paint Pots PPA... ...
AGATTCGCGAGACGCGTCAGCGAGTCGAGATTGCCTTCGACGAGAACGCGGACATTCGCATCTACGCTTGAGACTTGGGCCGAGACCCTGCGTTTCGAATCAACCTTCATTTCGGCGCGGACGTTGCGCGAAGCTGTGATGATTTCCTGCAGCAGCGCCATTTCTTGTTCGGCGCGCGAATCAGCCCAGTGGTAATTCGGCTTGGGATAGGGTTCGAGGGCGATCGATCGGGCGTGCGGGTACTGAGGCAGCCGATGCCAGAGCTCTTCGGTGATGAAGGGCATTACGGGATGCAGCAGACGCAGAGCGGCTTCGAAGACCGCGAAAATGTTTCGCCAAGCCGCAATCGAGGTATCGCGATTTTGGTCGCATAATAGCGGCTTGACCCACTCGATGTACCAATCGCAGAAATCGCCCCAGAAGAAGTGGTAGATCGTCTGGCAGGCCTCGTGGAAACGGAAATTCTCGAGGGCGTCGTCGACTTGCGCTGTGACGGATGAGAGGCGCGAGAACATCCAGCGGTCTGCGAGCGAAACCGTTCCCGCCACGCGGTACGGCGCGTGGGCGCGGACTTCGGGCGAGGCGAGTTCGTCGACGGTAACGCCCTGAGCCTCGATCTTTTCGAGATTGACGAAGAGGAATCGCGCGGCATTCCAGATTTTGTTGGCAAAGGCGCGGGCGCCGAGGACGCGGTCCTCGGCCATGATGATGTCGGTGCCAGGGGCGGCCATGCTGGCGAGCATGTAGCGCAGCGCGTCAGTGCCATACTGTTCCGTCAAGAGCAGGGGATCGACGCCGGTGCCTTTTGCCTTCGACATCTTGGCGCCTTCGGCGGTGCGGACGAGCGAGTGCAGATAGAGCCGCTTGAACGGAATCCAGTCGGCGACGTCGCCGTACAGCAGGTGCGGGTCAGCCATTAGGTGCAGGCCCATCATGATCATGCGGGAATCCCAGAAAAATAGGATGTCATAGCCGCTGATGAGCAAGCTGGTTGGATAGAATTCCTCCAGGTCTTTCGTGTCGTCGGGCCAACCGAGTGTGGAAAACGGCCACAAGCCTGAGCTGAACCAAGTGTCGAGAACATCGGGATCCTGGACTAGTTTTGAGCTGCCGCACTTCGGGCAGACTTTGGGAACGCTGGCGGCACGCGCGTGGCCCTCGACGATTTCTACTTCGGCGTCGCGAGCCGGGACCATTTCGTTGCAATCGGCGCAATGCCAGATGGGGATGCGGTGTCCCCACCAGAGCTGGCGCGAGATGCACCAATCGCGAATGTTGTCGAACCAGTTCAGCAGAATCGTGCGCTGATTTTCGGGGACGACTTCGATCAGACCGTCGCGGACGACTTGTTGCGCAGGTTCGGCCAGCGGTTTCATCTTCATGAACCACTGCGTGGAAACCCGCGGCTCGACGATCGCTTTGCAGCGATCGCAAGTGCCGACCGCGTGCGTGTGCTCCTTGACGGATTCGATCAGGCCGACTTCCGTGAGGTCGGCGACGATGCGGCCGCGCGCGGCGAAGCGCTCGAGGCCCGCGTATTTTCCGGCGGCTTCGTTCATGTGGCCGTCGCCCGTGAGCACATCGATTTCGGGCAGGTTGTGGCGCTTACCGACTTCGAAGTCGTTCGGGTCATGCGCGGGAGTGATTTTGAGGACGCCAGTACCGAATTCGCGGTCGACGTAGGAGTCCGCGATGACCGGGATTTCGCGTTTCATCAGCGGCAACAGAACTTTCTTGCCAACGTAGCGCTGGTAGCGCTCGTCGTCAGGATGGACCGCGACCGCCGTGTCGCCGAGCATCGTTTCGGGGCGCGTGGTGGCGACAACCAGGAACTCCCGCGTGCCAACGACGGGATAGCGAATGTTCCAAATCTCTCCGACGCGCTCGTGATGGACGACTTCGAGATCACTGATGGCTGTCTGGCAGCGCGGGCACCAGTTGACCATGTAGCGGCCGCGATAGATCAGGCCTTCGCTATACATACGCAGAAAAGCGTGCAACACGGCGCGGTAGAGCGCCGGTTCGAGCGTGAAGCGCTCGCGCGTCCAATCGCAGGAAGCCCCGAGCCGGATCATCTGCTGCTTGATCATTCCGCCGCTTTCGTCTTTCCACTTCCAGATGCGGCGCTCGAATTCTTCGCGGCCAAGGTCCTGGCGCTTGATTCCTTCCTTTGCCAGCATCCGCTCGACGACGAACTGCGTCCCGATTCCGGCGTGGTCCATGCCGGGCAGCCAGAGCGTGCGGTCGCCGCGCATGCGGTGCCAGCGCACGAGCATGTCGATCTGGGTGTGTTCGAGCATATGGCCGATGTGGATCGAACCGGTGACGTTGGGCGGGGGCAGGACGATTGAAAAGCGCGGACCGTCGGCGGAGTTCTCGGCGCGGAAAAGATTGGTGTCAAACCAGGACGTCGCCCAGCGCTGCTCGATCTCTTGCGGCTCGTAGGCCTTGGGTATTTCTTTGGATATCTCTCTGGGCATTCGGTCCCTTACGCTCGGGAACTTGGTGCAGAGCTGAACTACTGAATATAAGCGGGCCGTGCGCGGGGCGTCAAATGCGAGAGATGGGGACGGGCCAGAAAAGTTCGAACCATAGAGAAAACTGAGAACGGTATGGACACGGAGAACGGTTGGCGATGGATTTGCGCGTGCGCATCCTCGCAGAGAGCGGAACCGGACTGGCAGTCGGGTGGTAATTTGGCTGAAATAGGAAGGCGGGTGCTCGAATCCTGCAATCCGCTTGCTCACTGAAAATTTGGTTGAGGGTGAGTGCTGAGCCCAAAGGTAATACCAGCGCAAACCTGGAGCGGCAATTGCTGACCTATTAATTGATTATTGTTCGTTGGATTCGTGCCATTGAGGTACTAGAACCCGCCATGAATGCCGCTCGAAGCTTGTGGGTACAAGGAATCGAGCACCGTCAAATCGGCACACCTTTTGCCATCGGCGAGACGCGGCTAACGTCTAAAACACGGAAGAACTTGCTTTGCATCGAGTTGGGTGTACGCTGCCAGGGAGTACACACGAAAAGAGAGAGACTTTGGAGCGATCCTCGAGGAGATAATAATGAGCAAGAGAAACAAGGGCTTTTCGTTAATCGAATTGCTGATCGTCGTGGCGATCATTTTGATCATCGCGGCCATCGCCATTCCGAACCTGCTTCGTTCCCGCATGGCGGCCAACGAAGCGTCCGCAGTGGGCTCAATTCGCACCGTGAACACCGCGGAGGTAACTTACAACTCGACGTATAACAATGGTTTCGCGAACGCGCTGCCAATGCTTGGGGGCGCGGTGGGCGCAGTGGCGACCTGCAACAACTCCGAAATCCTCGACCCGGTGCTGTCTGCGGCCAACCCGTCGATCAAGGCAGGGTATAACTTGCAGCTCGGTCCTGGGATGGTCGCGGTCCCAGCGGCGCCAGCGGGCTGCGCCAACGCGGGCTTTGTTGATGGCTATACGGTCATCGCGTGGCCTGTGAACGTTGGCACTACCGGACAACGCAGTTTCTGCTCGGACGCGTCGGGTGTTATTTGGTCGCTTCCGACTGGAGTCAAGCCGGCGCCGGCTCCTCCGGCGTGCCCGGCCGGCATGACCTCGCTTAGCCAGTAGTTGGAGTGATTTTTCCTGGGGAGGCTTTGCGGCCTCCCCCTTTTTTTTGCTTTGTCTGTTGAATTCATTGCCAGGCGGGGTGTGATCCCAGCGGTTTCGACTAGGCCGAAACCTTGGATCCGTTCGATTGCCACCGGTAAATTGAAAGGGCGCTTCCGAGGATTGAAATCACGATGAGCGCGATCATCACGTGCTCAAGCAGAGGCGCTTCAGCCTGCTTGATGATCCACCGGCCGTAGTGAACAGCGAGAGCAGCTTCGATCGAAAAGCGAACAAATCGCCCGACGCCGATGAAACCCAAGAGTTTGGCTCGCGGATACCGAAATGCTGCCGCTGCCGCCACAAACGGCGTAAAAGGGAAGGGCGGTGGCAGGATCGAGGCGATCACAAGCGCCCACGCCGCCCGCTTTTCCACCAGCTTCTCGATGAACCTGAGCTGCTTGCCCGGCACGATCTTTTTCAGCCCTTTCTCGCCCTTTCGGCTGATCCAGTCCGTTGCCACGCACCCGATCAGCGAACCCGCCGTGGCCATCAAAACGTAATAAAGCACGCGTTCGTGATAACGCGCACAGAGGGCCAGCACGAGCAAGTCGTTGCCGAACGGCACCACCAGGGGCGAGGAATCGAACGCGCCCAGCGTCAGCAATCCCAATCCGCCCGCGTGAAACAAAGCCCTGGCAATGGTGTGGATGAAAGGTTTCACGAGATTTGTCCCGCAGATTAAACGACGTGGCCAGCGCCGAGGTCAAGAAATCCCTGAGGAAAAACGCGCCGACGTAGCTGGAGTTGATTTCAGCGAAGGGGCGTTTGGAAAGGCTGCTGGTGAAAAACAGCTGAAGGAGTATTTCCTAAGGTGCGACGCTCTTGTTGAGGCCGACCAGTTTCTGGAATTCAGGGTCGTCGTGGAGGCAATCGAGGTCGGAGTCCCTCGCCGCCCAATTCAGGTTTCCGTAGCCGGCGGCTCTTGCTTTCTTGAAGGTATCAAGCGCCTCCGCCTTCTTACCAAGGACGCCGTAGGTGCACGCGGCGTTGTAGAGAATGTTGGGATCCCCGGGCCGCAAAGCAACGGCGGTTTGCAGGTGTCGGATGCTCTCGTCGGCGTCTTCCCGGGAATGGGCGAGGTTGGAAGACAGCAAGATTCGGGCACGCACGTCTTCCGGCACAAGCTCCAACTGTTGGCGCAACACCTTGAGGAAACGCGCTTGGAGGTGCTCCGCCTCCTTGATACGTCCCATCCGCATCTCCGCCTGATGATAGGGGATATAAGTGTTGTAGTCGTCGCCATTGAATTCAAGGGCGCGCTCCACAAGGTCCACAGCCTCTGCGAACCGTCCGGAAGAGAAATAGGCGCGGCCGAGAATGTTCCAGGCTCCATCGCAATCGGTCTTACGCTCGATGGCGCGCCATGCCAGCAGCGCCGCTTCCTCATATTTTTTCTGCGCGTAACAGAGGCGGGCGCGGGCCACCAGCACCTCCGGCAAATCCGGCGCGAGCGCCGTAGCCCGGTCGCAGGCGGCAAGCCCCCTTTCGATCCATTTCGGGTTCTGCTCGCGAACTTCGAAGATGAGGCCGCACAGGTTGGCGATCCCGCCGTGTGCCAGAGCAAAATTGGGATCGAGCTCGATGGCCTGCTCGAACATCTGCAGACCGTACTCCATATTCTCGCGCCGCGTGTAGTTCCGGCCGCGGAGGTAAAAATCATAGGCCTGCGGATTTTCGGTAGGCTTGCTGGCGATGATTTTTTCTTCCTGTGGCGTCAGTGTGATGCGCAGGGCCTGGGCGATGCTGCGGGCGATTTCCTCTTGGATGGCGAAAACATCTTCTAATTGCCGGTCGTAACGCTCGGCCCAGACGGAGTGCCTGGTGGAGGCTTCCACAAGCTGTGCAGTGATGCGCACGCGGCTGCCCGAGCGCCGAATGGAACCTTCTAGGATGTAGGAGGCGCCGAGTTGCTGGCCCACCTGTTGTGCAGTCACCGGCTTGTCGCGGAACGCAAGCATCTCGGAGCGCGGAAAGATTTGGAGTTGAGCGATCTTCGAAATCTCCGTGACGATATCTTCGGTAATCCCGTCGCGGAAATACTCGTCCTCTTTCGCGCCACTCTGGTTTTCGAAGTACAGCACCGCGACTGATTTTTGCTTGGCTGCAGGAGTCGCGTGAGCCCCAGAACCCGGGGCGGTTTTCTCGGCGGTGGGCTGGCGGCTGGACTCGATGTCCCGCTTCAAGCGTTTCAAGTCGGCGCGAAGTTCGGCAGCCGTCTGGCACCGTAGGTCGGGGTCCTTCTCGAGGGTCTTGCCGAGGATCTGTTCCAGCGCCAGGGGCGCGCGCGGGTTCAGCTCCATTACGTGGGTGGGCGTCGAATGCAGGATTCCATCGAAAATCACGGCGGACGTAGCGCCCGAAAACGGAACCGACCCGGTGGCCATCTCATAGAGCACGACGCCGAGCGAAAACAAGTCAGAACGCGCGTCCAGGTATTCGCCGCGCGCCTGTTCCGGCGACATGTATGCGACGGTGCCGATCGAGCTGCCCGGGCTAGTTAGTTGGTCGTCATGCAGCATATGCGTTTGCGTGTGCATCGACACGGGGCCGACCGATTCCGCGGCATGCACCGCGAGGGTTTGCTTCGCTAAGCCAAAATCGAGGATTTTTGCCTGCCCGCGTTCAACCAGGAAAATGTTCGCGGGTTTGATGTCGCGGTGGACGATTCCCTTGGCGTGCGCCGCGTCCAGCCCGTTGGCGATCTGAATGCCGATCTCCAGCAGAGCTGATATTTCGACGGGCTTTCCGGTAATCCGGTGCTTGAGCGTTTGGCCCTCGAGCAGCTCCATGGCGATAAACGGTCGGCCTTCGAATTCGCCGATGTCATAGATCGTGCAGATGTTCGGATGATTGAGAGCAGATGCGGCTCGGGCTTCGCGGCGGAATCGTTCGATGGCCTGCGGGTCCTGCGAAATGTCGTCGGGCAGGAATTTGAGCGCGACATTTCGGCCCAGGCGCGTGTCCCTGGCTTTGTACACCACGCCCATTCCGCCGCCGCCCAGTTTTTCGAGGACGTTGTAATGGGAAATGGTGCGGCCAACCGTAGCGGAGATATCCGTCATGGGACATGGAGTTTACCCCAGCGCGTCAAAGCAGGCAAACGGGCCGTATTGATTGTGAGAGCCTATTTTTCGCCCGCTTGCGAATGAGCGCGATCGTCTTTCAGGTCCCGCTGGTGACAAGGGCGCGTGAAAACGTTTACTTTATTCTTGACTTCGAGGGGACCGGAAAATAGATTGCGCGGGCGATCGTCGCTTTTCGGGGAGGTAGCGCATGGCCAAGAAGATTTCGCGTCGGGAACTGATCAAGAACGTGGGTTCGGCCGGCGCTGCCACACTGCTCACGGTCCCTGCCGTCGCGAAGCAGGCGCTGACGCAGCAGACCTCGCAACAAACCCCGGAGCAGGCTGCGCTGGAGCGCGTCCTATCGCAATCGTCGAAGGCGCTGCTTGCGGAGCACGAAAACTATCAGGCGGAGATAACGGCGGGCGAGATGATCGTGCAGTTCGACAAGCGCTATGGCTCGATTTCGTCAATCGCGCGCAAGGGCGACGCATTCGGCACGAACTACCTTGGGAACGAAACGAACACGCCGGGCGTCGACCCGTCGGATTCGCGATTTACGGGCGACGTGGTAACAACGGTGTGGGGACTCCTGGGCGAGCTGCAACCGCCGAAACTTGGGCAGAACGACATCTTCAAAATGTCGGGCCGGTGGAAACACGAACGGACGGGGAAGTCGGCGGAAACGCGCCACGTAAGTTTCCGGAATGATGTTTTCACGGTGAAATATGACGGGCCGGCCAGCGAGGACGAGGGCATACGAAGCTATCGGCTGAACATGTCGTACCGTGCGGCGGAGGGAAGTTCGCTGCTTTGGGACATCGAGATCGAGAATGTGACGAGCCAGGTGCTCGAGATCGGCGAACTCGCGCTGCCGCTGATGGCGAACGACGATTACTCGGAGCTCTACTACGAGCCGGGAGGCCCGGCGGCGTTGAGTGGCGGCGGCGACGTGGATTTCAACCGCACACCCGTGCGCCAGAAATTGATTCACGAGCAGAAAGTGCTGGCGCATCACTTTATCGCGGGTCACAGCTCGTACGTGCTGCTGCAGCGGCCGCTGGGGGATGCGCCGTTTTTGCTGGTGCACCCGACAATGGATACGGCTTTCGAGTGCACCTACAAAGAGCAGGAGGCAGCGTTCACTGCGCACGTGCAGGGTTGGAGGGGCCCGGATTTGCTGGCGATTCATTCGTGGGCGACGAAGAATTTGCGGCGCTGGGGAAGCAATCCGTGGGTGAACGGGCATACGTCGCTCGTATTAACGCCTGGCGAGAAGAAGGCGTACCAGGTCCGGTTCGCGCTGATTCCGAGCTACGAGGCGATCCGCGAGGAAGTCTACAACGCGGGCAATCTTGGCATTCGCGTGCTGCCGTCGATGGTGGTGCAGGAGGGAACGGACGCGCTGGTGGAGCTCAAGTCGAAATCGGACGTCGACAAAATCAACCTGCTTTCGGACAACATCACGATTGCGAAGCAGCAGCGCGCGGGCGATAAAACGCTGCTGACCCTGTCGTTCAAAGGGCGCGGGCAAAAGAGCCTGAAACTCCACTACGGGGACGGGCGCTGGACGAATCTCCATTTCTACTGTATCGAGGACATCGGGCAACTTCTGAGGGCGCGCGGGAAATTCGTCTTCGACCGTGAATTCTACAAGGATCCAGACGACCCTTATCATCGTTTCCACGGATTCTTGCCGTTCGACCACCGCATTGGCAGCACCTTTCTCGATTCCGATGAGGTGTGGGAAGTGGGCGGCAGCGACGAGTCGGGATTTTCGGAATCGCTTTTTCTCGCCGAGAAGAACGTCTACTACCCGGCGAAAGAAGAGGTGGATGCGCTGGAGGCCTACGTCGAAGATTGCCTGTTCAAGTACATCCAAAATCCGCACACGTACGAGGTGCGCGCGTCGCTGTACTGGAAGGATCGGTATCCTTCGAGCGGGTGGGGGCACTGGACGAAGGAACGCTCAGAAGCGACGTTTCGCAGCTACAACTACGTCCATCCGGCGAACATTTACCACGCGCTGTATCGGATCGGCAAAAGGTACGGTCTGGTGACGCGCAAGAAGCCCGAGGAATATCTCCGCATGTCGTATCACACGTGCATGCGATGGTTCAGCACGGGGCCGTGGCGGCACATCGGGTTGATGGAGGGATCGAACGCCATTCACATTTTGGCGGACATTCAGCGCGAGGGCTGGAAAGACGAGCACGACAAGCTGCTGCAACAGATGAAGGAATGCGCGCAGCAAATGATCGACGATCCGTATCCCTACAGCTCCGAGTTGGTGATCGACCAGACGGCGCACGAACAGGTGTATTTCTTCACGAAGTTCTTCGGCGCGACGGAAAAGAACCGCAAGACCGTGCAGGTGCTAAAGGCGCTGCGCGGAGGCAATCAGCCGGTCTGGTTTCGATACGGCAACGACAAGCGCGGCGATATCTGCTGCTGGTACAACGCGTCGCTCAACGGGCTCGCGCTGCTGGACTCGTTCGAGGATTCCGGCGATCCCGATAGTTTGATCAAGGGATACGCAGGCGTGATGAGCGTGATGCACAACGTGCTGCCCGATGGCATGGGGTTCAACCATTTCATTTGTACCGCGGGGATCTTTGACAACGAGCCTCCGCGAACGTTTGAGAGCGGGTCGGGGCTTTGGGGGTTCCTGCAGTCGGCGAAGAGCTACGTTGTCAAAGACGAGACTTTCGGATTGGTGGGATTCGGCTGCCGCGTGGAAGGTTCTGGCGATCAAATCGCCGCCGTGCCCAAGGATGGACTCAACAAACGGCTGCGGTTCGTCGATGACAAAGTCGACATAGAAGCGACCCAGGGCGAGATCCAGCGCGTGGTATGGAGCAAGGCGCGGCACTCGCTCGACCTCGATATGGACGACTCGACGGGGCTTGCGAAAACGGCCGCATTGACGATTCAAGGTCTGGAGAAGAGCGATTATAAAATTAGCTTCAGGAATTCGTCGAAGCGAGTTAGTTCGGATGGAGCTCTGACGATCGAGGCGCCGATGCGGGATGCGCGGAACATCAAGATTCAGAAGGTTTGATGGCGAAATGTCTGCGGAAGAGAACTCCGATCGGAGCTTCAAAGTTGAAGAGGGTGTCGCGCCTATGGCGCTTGGATGTGCTACTTGCCTTTTTTCTCCAGTTCCTGCTGGAGCAGGTTCTCTACCAGGGGTTTCAGCACGCTCTGTGAGAGCAACTGATGAAGTTGGGGTTCGAGCTTTTCGAGAACTCTAGCTACGGCCGCGTCCACGGAGGTCTGATTGGTCGAGCCATGATTGTCGCCCATGCTTTCGAACGGCGACGGCGGAGGCGGCATCAAGAACGGGATGTCGGCAAGGGCCTCGCGGTTCGGCGGCGGAGCCGTGGGAATGCGTTCGCTCGGCTCGGGTGGCAGCGGCGGAAGTTGAACTTCGGGAGTAGCGAAAATCGATGAGTCAAACTCCTCGTGCGTCGCCGGATCGTCTTCGGGCATCGCTTCGTTGGCTGACGGGTCGCCGGAGTTCGGAGCGAAGAACGAATGCAGCGGGGAAGGCTGCTCGACGGTTCGGCTGAACCGCGATGGTTCACTCGGTTCTTCGTGATCGTTTACCAGCAATGGCTCGGGCATCGCGCGTGCTGCCGCAGGCTCTTCCAGTTCGGGATCTCTTTGTGAGCCGCTGACATCCGCCGGAGCGGCGATCAAATTGGCGTCCAGGCCGGATGATGCAGACACAACGGGAAGAAGTCTTGAGTCAGACACCTCCCGGAGAACCGGCGGTGGCGGCGGAGCGAACCAGGATTCGGGCTGCCGCGCGTCTTCATTCTCTGCAGGCACTGCGGGAAGCGGCTCTTCGACGGCCGCGCTTCCCGACGCGATCTGCTGCTCTCTGTTCCGCTCGTTGTCCGTTGCGGCTGCGGGCGGAATTTCTTGCGCGCTCGCGGCAATGACTGGCTCTGGCTGCGTTTCGGCTGGAGTCTCCGCTGGCGCGGCGCTCTCTTGCTTATGGGCTGATTTGCTTTTGAAGATGCTGCTGAGCCAGCCGCCCTCGGAATACTCGGAAGGCGACGTCATCATATCCATCCAGCCGGCGGCGCGTTTTGGTTTCTCGGGCGCCTTCTCAGACTTTGCGGCAGGGACGGGTGCTGGTTCCTCCGGCTTTTCGCGCACGACTTCGGGCACAATTTCTGACGCGGTACCTTCTCGTGTCGCCCTGCTCTGACTCACACCGAAGGGCGTTGTCTCCGGTTCAAGCTGCGCCGGCAGGATCGCTGGAGCTTCGATCGGCAGCGAGTTCTGCGCAGCCGGCTCCAAAGTTTCCTCCTGTTCGGAGACGCGAATGTGTTTTGGGGGAACGTCGCGTTCGGAGGGGAAGGTGACCGGGTTGAAATCTTCATCGGAAGCGAAGGCGAGTTTACCGCCCGGCTCGTGCGGAACTTCGAAATCGTTCGCGCCGCGGCGCCAATCGTGCGCGGTCAAAGACGCAGCGTCGTCTTCGTCTCCAATTTCTTCCGTCTGGCGTTTTTTCGAGACTGGTTTCGCTTTGCGTTCTTCCACCGGAGTGGCTTCGTCATCGTCGGCGCGCACGCCCTTGCCGAATCCGTAGATTTGAGCGGCTTCTTCAGGTGTCGGCTCGGGGAACTCGGGCAGAGGCTTGGGCTCCATGTGAGCCGGCGCTTCCAGTACGGGAGCGAGCGGTTCTGGGGGCGGCGCGGCGGCGGCCTCTTTAGCCCTCGCCATTTCGGCGGCAACTTTGGGGTTCTTCTCGAGCGCGGACATGACCATCGCGATCAGGGGGTCGGGCGGAACGAAAGGCTTCTTCAGGACTCCGTCGGCGCCCACGCGACGCGCTTCCTTTTCATCAAGCGGATCGAAAGCTCCGACCAGCAGAATGACGGGGACGTGAGAGAAGCGGTCGTCCTTCTTGACGAACTCGCAGACTTCGTAGCCGTTGCGCACGGGCATGAAAACATCGGCGAGAACCAAGTCCGGATTCAGATCGGGAATGCGGCGAACAGCCGCTTCGCCATTGCCGACCGAAACGACGTCAATGCCGCGATCTTCGAATGCGAGCGCGACCATTTTCTGGATGTTGGTGTTGTCGTCGGCGACGAGAATTCTCGGCACTGAGTTCCCCTTTGCGTTCCAGGTTTATCCGCCACAACGGACAAACCTAAAAAGCAAGCCCTCGCGCCCACACGGCGACACGCTGGCCCCTCTTCACTACGCCTATTGCAGCACCCCCGGGGGGAGGCGTCAACAAACAGAAAGGACAGGAGTGCCTGAGATGTTAGCAGGGGGTAAACAGGACGCGATGCAAGCCCTCATCCGGTCGAGGTCGGGCCTTGCCGGAGGCGTATCTGAAGCCGCTACCAGGGG
>Ga0073928_10009204_pt1 | contig 12086 bp, 9 predicted proteins | sample PaiPotPPA55metaG_FD_76969 | JGI IMG/M metagenome (GOLD analysis project Ga0073928, IMG submission 76969) | Iron sulfur acid spring bacterial and archeal communities from Banff, Canada, to study Microbial Dark Matter (Phase II) - Paint Pots PPA... ...
CCGGCGATCACCATGTCGGCGCTGCGCACCCGCTGCCGGCGGTTGAAGCGGACCAAGGGACTGGCGCTGGTGATCGTCGATTACCTGCAACTGATGCGTCCCGCCGCCGGCACCAAGCCGGAAAGCCGGGTGCTGGAAATCAGCATGATCACCCAGGGACTGAAGGCGCTGGCCAAGGAATTGGCGGTTCCGGTGCTGGCGCTGTCGCAGTTGTCGCGTCAGGTCGAAAGCCGCGACGACAAGCGGCCGCAACTGTCGGATCTGCGTGAATCCGGCTCGATCGAGCAGGACGCCGACGCAGTGATGTTCGTCTACCGCGACGAATACTATCTCGAGCAGAAGATGCCCAAGGAGATCGCGTTCGAAGGCAGCGCCGACAAGTTCCATGCGGCGATGGACGAGTGGCAGCAGCGGATGGCGAAAGCGCACAACCGGGCCGACCTGATCATCGCCAAGCAGCGGCACGGCCCCACCGGCTCCATCCCGCTGCTGTTCGAGGGTGAGTTCACAAGGTTCGGCGATCTGGATCTCGCCCATTCCGAATATGTCTAGTGACATGGCGCAGGCCATTCTGGAAGTCGATCTGGCGGCGATCGTCGCCAACTGGCGCACGCTGAGCGAGCGCCATCCATCCGGTCCGGTGGCCGCGGTGATCAAGGGTGACGGCTACGGCCTGGGCGCCCGGCCGGTCGCCACCGCACTGTATGCCGCCGGCTGCCGCCACTTCTTTGTGGCCTATCTCAGCGAGGCCTTGGCCATCCGCGAAGCGATCCCCAACGCGATGCTGGCCGTGCTGAGCGGCCTCATCCCCGGCAACGAGGAGGCCTATCTCGCGCATGATCTGACCCCCGTGCTGGGGTCGCTGGACGAAATCGAGCGATGGCACGGACGCGAAGCGATCCTGCACGTGGACACCGGCATGTCCAGGCTGGGGCTCGACGCGCGGGAACTGGCGGTGCTGGCGCGGGACCACAGCAGACTGAACCGGCTGACGATCCGCTACGTGATGTCGCATCTGGTGTCTGCGGAACTGCCCGATGATCCGCTCAACCAGCTGCAGTGGCAACGGTTCGCGGCGGCCCGCGCATTGCTGCCGCCGGCACCAGGCAGCTTGGCAAACTCCTCCGGGATTTTTCTCGGGCCGGACTTCGGCTCAGACCTCGCACGCGCCGGCGCGGCACTCTACGGCATCAATCCAACGCCCACGCGGCCCAACCCGATGCACAGCGTGGCACGATTGTCGGCACGGGTGCTCGCGGTGCGCGACGTCCCGGCCGGCGCCGCCGTCGGCTACAACGCGACCTGGATCGCGGCTCGGCCGAGCCGGATCGCGACCGCGGCGCTGGGCTATGCGGATGGATTTCCCCGCTCGCTGTCCGGCCGTGGCACAGCGTGTTTTGACGGCACCCCCATCCCGCTGGTAGGCCGCGTCTCCATGGACCTGACCACATTCGACGTGACCGACCATCCCGCCGTGCAACCTGGCTGCTGGCTGGAGGTGCTTGGCCCGCATCTGTCGCCCGACGATGTCGCGGCGGCGTCCGGCACCAACGGATACGAGGTACTAACCTCGCTCGGCCGCCGCTTCCACCGCGTGTATCGGAACGCCTGACCATGCTGCTGGATTTTCTGAGCACCATCGGCCGGGCGGTGATCGCGCTGTGCCGTGACGCCGGGGCCCTGGCGTTGTTCGCGCTGCAGGGCCTGTCGCACCTGTTTCGCCCACCGTTCTACGGACGCCTGTTCGGGCGCGCCCTGATGGAGATCGGCTACTTCAGCCTGCCGGTGGTGGCACTGACGGCGGTGTTCACCGGGATGGTGCTGGCGTTGCAGTCCTACACCGGCTTCGCGCGATTCTCCGCTCAAGGCGCGGTGGCCAACCTGGTGGTGCTGTCAGTGACCAGGGAACTCGGGCCGGTACTGGCCGGACTGATGGTCGCCGGGCGCGTCGGCGCGGCAACGGCGGCCGAGTTGGGCACCATGCGCGTCACCGACCAGATCGACGCATTGTCGACGCTGTCCACCAACCCGATGAAGTACCTGGTCGCGCCCCGGCTTCTGGCCGGCATCATCGCGTTGCCGCTGCTGGTGGTGATTGCCGATGTGCTGGGCGTGATGGGCGGGTTTATCGTATCGACAGTGAAGTTAGGCTTCAACGTCGATACCTACGTGACAAACACGGTCAACTTCGTGCAGACCGATGACGTGGTGTCAGGCTTGGCGAAGGCCGCGGCGTTCGGGTTCCTGATCTCGCTGATGGGCTGCTACCAGGGCTACAACAGCAAGGGCGGCGCCCAGGGTGTGGGTTCGGCCACAACCCTGGCGGTGGTCAGCGCCTCGATCCTGATCCTGGCGTTCGACTACGTGCTGACCGAGATGTTCTTCGCGCAGTAGGACGGACGACGGAAAGAGCAGGCCTTCTGCGGCATGGCAGTGCCACGCTAACTGAACGTGGTTGCCTATTTGTCATTGCGAGGAGCGCAGCGACGTGGCATCCCCTCTCAGCAAGCATGGGCGGGGGCATTGCCGCGTCGCTGCGCTCCTCGCAATGACAACGAAAGGACGCGCGCCGCACGGGACAAAAAGCCCATCGATGGGCATGAAGCCCAAGGTTCAAAGTTTGAAGAAGGCCCATGCCCAAGCGCACCGACATTAAATCCATCCTGATCATCGGCGCCGGTCCGATCATTATTGGCCAGGCATGCGAGTTCGACTATTCCGGCGCACAAGCCTGCAAGGCGCTGCGTGCCGAAGGCTATCGCGTCATCCTGGTGAACTCCAACCCTGCCACCATCATGACCGACCCCGGCCTGGCGGATGCCACATATATCGAACCGATCACGCCCGAGGTCGTGGAAAAGATCATCGCGCGGGAGAAGCCTGACGCCCTGCTGCCGACCATGGGAGGCCAGACCGCGCTGAACACGGCGATGAAATTATTCAGCAGCGGCGCCCTGGACCGGCATGGCGTAGAACTGATCGGTGCCAAAGCCGACGTCATCGACCGCGCGGAGGATCGTCTGAAGTTCCGCGATGCGATGGGGGAGATCGGCATCGAATCGCCTCGCTCCGCCATCGCCCATAGCATGGAAGAAGCCCGTGCCGCGCTGGCGATGACCGGGCTGCCATCGGTGATCCGCCCAAGCTTCACATTGGGCGGCACCGGCGGCGGCGTTGCATACAACAAGGAAGAATTTGAACAGATCGTTGCCGGCGGTCTTGAAGCGTCACCCACCACGGAAGTGCTGATCGAAGAGTCGGTTCTTGGCTGGAAAGAGTACGAGATGGAGGTCGTCCGGGACACTGCGGACAACTGCATCATTGTCTGTTCGATCGAAAACGTCGACCCGATGGGCATCCACACCGGGGACTCCGTCACCGTGGCGCCGGCTTTGACGCTGACCGATAAAGAGTACCAGCGGATGCGCGACGCCTCGATCGCGTGTCTGCGCAAGATCGGCGTCGATACTGGCGGGTCGAACGTGCAGTTCGGCCTCAACCCGGCCGACGGCCGCATGGTTGTCATCGAGATGAACCCGCGGGTGTCCCGGTCCTCCGCGTTGGCCTCGAAGGCCACCGGGTTCCCGATCGCCAAAATCGCCGCCAAGCTGGCGGTAGGCTACACGCTGGATGAATTGACCAATGATATCACCAGGGTCACGCCCGCCAGTTTCGAGCCGACCATCGACTACGTCGTGGTCAAAATCCCGCGCTTCACCTTCGAGAAATTCCCCGGCACGCCGGCGCTGCTGACCACATCGATGAAATCGGTCGGTGAGGCGATGGCGATCGGCCGCTGCTTCGCTGAGGCCCTGCAGAAGGGGCTTCGCAGTATGGAAACCGGTCTGTCCGGGCTGGATGAGATCGATCCGCCCGGCGATGGCGGCCGCGACGCTTTCCGCGCCGCGCTGTCGTCCCCAACTCCGGATCGCCTGCTGATCGCCGGGCAAGCCCTGCGCGCCGGCTTGTCGGTGGAGGATATTTTTGCCGCGACCAAATTCGACCCCTGGTTCCTGCGGGAACTGGAACGAATTGTCGCCGCCGAACGGCAGGTCAAGGCCACCGGTCTGCCGCGCGAAGCCGGCGCGTTGCGGCGGCTCAAGGCGCTCGGCTTTTCTGACCGGCGGTTGGCCGAACTGACAGGCTCCACGCCGGCGAAGGTCATGCAGGCCCGGACCGCCCTTGGTGTGACCCCGGTCTACAAGCGTATTGACACCTGCGCGGCGGAATTCGTCTCCAGCACGCCGTATATGTATTCGACGTTCGAGGGCGGCTACGGCATCCCGGTTTGCGAGGCCGATCCGACCGACCGTACCAAGGTGATCATTCTCGGCGGCGGCCCGAACCGCATCGGCCAAGGGATCGAATTCGACTATTGCTGCGTCCACGCCGCCTATGCACTGAAGGACGCCGGATTCGAGACCATTATGGTCAACTGCAATCCTGAAACCGTCAGCACCGACTACGATACATCCGATCGTCTCTATTTCGAGCCGCTGACCGAGGAGGACGTCATCGCCCTGGTCCGCCGCGAGCAGCAGAACGGCACCGTTCTCGGCTGCATCGTGCAATACGGCGGTCAGACCCCGCTGAAGCTGTCCCAGGCTCTATCGCGTGAGGGGATCCCGATCCTTGGCACCTCGGCCGACGCGATCGACCTGGCGGAAGATCGAGAGCGTTTTCAACTTCTGCTGCAGCGCCTCGGTTTGCGCCAGCCGGACAACGGCATCGCACGATCAGCCGAGGAAGCCGAAAGCATCGCCGAGCGCATCGGCTACCCCGTGGTCATCCGTCCCAGCTACGTGCTGGGCGGACGCGCGATGGAAATCGTCTATGACCGCTCCGGCCTGCACCGCTACATGCGCGAGGCCGTGCGCGTGTCGGGGGAGAATCCGGTCCTGATCGACCGCTACCTGAACGACGCGATCGAGGTCGACGTGGATTGCATCTGCGACCGCGATTCCGTCTACGTCGCCGGGGTGATGGAGCACATCGAGGAGGCCGGCATCCATTCCGGCGACTCCGCGTGTTCTTTGCCGCCGTATTCCCTGTCGCCCGCCATGATCACCGAGCTGAAATCGGAAACCGAGGCGCTGGCCAAGGCCCTGCATGTCGTCGGACTGATGAACGTCCAGTACGCCATCAAGGATGACACGATCTACGTGCTGGAGGTGAACCCGCGTGCTTCCCGCACCGTGCCGTTCGTTGCCAAGGCCACCGGCGTGGCGGTCGCCAAGATCGGCGCCCGCGTCATGGCGGGGGCGAAGCTTGCCACCGACTTCAAGCTGGACGACGATTCGATCGCCCCGCATGTGGCGGTGAAGGAAGCCGTCTTCCCCTTCGCGCGTTTCCCCAACGTGGACACAATCCTGGGGCCGGAGATGAAATCCACCGGCGAGGTAATGGGCCTTGACGCCAGTTTCGAGCGCGCCTTCGCCAAGGCCCAGCTTGGGGCAGGGGTGATCCTGCCGATGCAGGGCCGAGTGTTCCTGTCGATCAAGGATGCCGACAAGAAGGGGCTGCCGGCGCTGGCCCGCCGCTTGAACGAGATGGGCTTCTCGATCCTGGCCACCCGCGGCACCGCCGCCCGCATCCGCGACGCCGGTTTCCCGGTCACCGTGGTGAACAAGGTGCTGGAAGGCCGGCCGCACTGCGTCGATGCCATACGCTCAGGCGAAGTGCAGCTGGTGATCAACACGGCATCCACGCCGCAATCGGTCGCCGACAGCTTCGCCATCCGACGAAGCGCGCTGACCCATTTCGTGCCGCACTATACAACCTTGGCGGGTGCACGGGCGGCCGTTCACGCAATCGCAGCGTTGAAAGCCGGAACGCTTGAAGTTGCGCCGCTACAGTCCTACTTTCGCGGTTCGTTTTGACCCATTGCGCCGCGGTAGGGGACGCCCCGGCCGCGGCGGTGACATGTGACCTGCGCCCCAGCCGTGATCTGGGATGAACGAGGATCGAGGGACCACGACGTGCAGAAGTTTCCGATGACGGCCCCCGGCCTGCTTCGCTTGGAGGAGGAACTGCGGACGCTGAAGTCGCAGGAGCGACCAGCGATAATCCGCTCCATCGCGGAGGCGCGATCGCACGGAGACCTCTCGGAAAACGCCGAATATCACGCCGCGCGCGAACGTCAGTCGTTTATCGAGGGCCGCATCGCGGAACTCGAAGAGATCACTTCGGGAGCCGAGGTGATCGATCCCGCCAGCCTGTCCGGCTCGCACGTCAAGTTCGGCGCCCACGTCCGCCTGGTGGATGAGGAGACCGAAAAGGAAGCGACTTATCAGATCGTCGGCGTGCATGAGGCCGACATCAAGGCGGCGCGGTTGTCGATTTCCTCGCCGCTGGCCAAAGCACTGATCGGCAAGAAAGTTGGGGATGCGGTATCGGTGCCGGCGCCCGGCGGCGACCGATCCTACGAGATTTTAGAAATTCGGTTCGGCTAGGCATCTGCCTTGCCGATGTGGACACTCCTCGCTCGCGAGCTCGGTCGGCCAGCCCCGGCAAACAGGGACCAATGCCTGGGCGGGCCGACCCGGCCATGATCGCCCTCGCCGACGTCGAGCAGGCAGCCAAACGCATAGCAGGACGGGTGTTGCGCACCCCCACGCTGCCGTGCCACGCGATTTCCCGCATCACCGGCGCGGATGTCGTGATGAAGCTCGACAATCTCCAGGTCACCGGCGCGTTCAAGGAGCGCGGCGCGGCCAATCGTCTGGCTATGCTCTCCGATGATGAACGCGCCCGCGGCGTCGTTGCGATGTCGGCGGGCAACCACGCCCAGGCAGTTGCCCGCCACGCCAATCTGCTTGGTATCGCCGCCACTATTGTGATGCCGAAGTTCACCCCCTCGACCAAGGTGACCCGCACGGCCGCATGGGGGGCGAACGTCGTGCTGATTGGCGAAACCCTGGCAGAGTCGGCGGCGCATGCGCACCAACTGGCCGCGGCGCAGTCGTTGGTGTTTATTCACCCCTACGACGATCTGGCGATCATCGCGGGGCAGGGCACGCTGGCGCTGGAGATGATGCAGGATGCGCCGGACCTCGATGCGCTGATCATCCCGGTAGGCGGCGGCGGATTGCTTGCCGGCTGCCTTGTCGCGGCCAGCGCGCTGCATCCGGGCATCGCCGTCTATGGCGCCGAAGTGGAAACCTATGCCGCGATGGCGCAGCGCCTGGCTGGACGCTCGGTATCCGTCGGGGGAGCCACCATCGCCGAGGGCATCGCGGTACGCGATGTCGGCGAAATCCCGTTCGAGATGGTCCGTCGCCGCATCGCCGGCATTCTGGTAACCCCGGAACGAGCCATCGAGGAAGCAATCGGCCTGCTCGTCGAAGCCGCCAAGACGGTAGCCGAGGGCGCCGGTGCAGCCGGTCTGGCCGCGTTGCTGGCCTATCCGGATCGGTTTCGCGGCAAGAAGGTCGGCATCGTCATCACCGGCGGCAACATCGACGCTCGCATCCTGTCGAACGTTCTGCTGCGTGATCTGTTGCGCGATGGCCGGCTGCTGCGGCTGCACCTGCAAATCCCTGACCGGCCGGGCGTTCTGGCAGATATCGCCGGCAAGATTGGCGACTCGGGCGGCAACATCATCGAGGTCTCGCACCAGCGCCTGTTCGCGTCGTCCTCGGTGCAGGCGGCGGAACTGGAGGTGATGGTCGAGGCCCGTGACAAGCTGCACGCCAACGCCATCGTTGAGGCGCTGGAGCAGAGCTACATCGTCCGGCAGGTGTGATGCGCGCGGCAAGCGAAGGGCGCAGGCATGGCGGCAACGGCCCGCTGAGACATAACTCGGACGAGTCGACCACCACCGCAGTGTCGCTATGCTCAGCGCCCGGAGTATCCGTGCCTGAACTGCCGGCCGCGGACGACACGCTGGAGGCCGCTGTCCGCGAGGCGCTCGCCTGCCGCCGCTGCGAAGCGGTCCTGCCGCTCGGCCCGCGTCCCGTGTTCCGCGTGTCCGGGACGGCCCGCGTACTGATCATCGGGCAGGCACCGGGCACAAAGGTGCACATGACAGGTGTGCCGTGGAACGATGCTTCGGGCGATCGTCTGCGCCGCTGGTTGCTGATGGACCGGGCGCTGTTCTACGACTCGGCGTGGATCGCCATCGTGCCGACCGGGCTGTGCTATCCCGGCCGCCTGGCCAACGGCGGCGACGCGCCGCCAAGGCCGGAATGTGCGCCGTTGTGGCTGGACCGATTCGCGCGGCTGATGCCTCAGTTACGTCTGACGTTGCTGGTGGGATCCTATGCGCTGCGACATCGTTTGGGATCCGGCGCAATGACCGAGCGGGTGCGGCGGTTCCGCGAACTTGGGCCGGCGGTTGTGCCGCTGCCGCATCCGTCCTGGCGGACCACCGGCTGGGAGCGACGCAATCCATGGTTCGGCGAGGAATTGCTGCCCGTGTTGCGTAGCTCGGTGGCAACCGCGCTCGAATAACGCCCGAGGATTGGCTGCCGCGATGCCTTAATCGGAACCCCCTATCCTGGCGTGGTCAAACAGCGCAGCGCCAACAGGCGGCGGGGATTGGCTTCAAACCGCGGCTGAATGCGAGACCGGCCAAGAGCCACAGCGTCACGCTGACGCAATGACCACAGAATTTTCGACCACCTAGGAAAATTATCATTGACATCGACCCTTATGTTCGATTATTGTTCCGATGCCAACGGGTGCATTGCGCCCAGGTTTTTTCCAAGCGCTGTCCGAGCTTAGTCGCGGATTCGTTTCATGCATGGCTGGCGTCAGGGTTTTCGCCACCGCAACATTATCGCACAGGATATCATAGATGCGCACGCCTGGTGGGGGAAGGCTACTTCTCGACAGCGCGCCCTCGGTCACTGACCTAACGCCGCTGTCACCGCACTGCGCAGCCAACCGATCATCCGCAATGGGCAAACGTCCGGTGCGGAGAGTTTGGCTTCGATACAAGGTTAATACCCCGATGACGCGCTTCGCCTACGCCCACCCTGCCAGAAAGTCCGTGACGTGACCTCGCGTCCCGAAAGAGCAACCGGCGGCTTCCGTTTCAATACCGAGATATCGCTCGGGTCGATTTTGCAGGCTGCAATGGTCTTCGTGGTGTCGGCCTTCTTCTACGTCACGAACGCCTCCAACAAGACAGACAACACAGCGCAGCGGCTCGTTTCCGTTGAAAACAGCGTTGCAATGCTTCGCAGCGAAGTGCTTCAGAAGATCTCCGACAACCAGACGGAGAATAAGATTCGCTTCGAGGAGTTGAGCCGACAGGTTGCCGGCCTGCCGGACCAGACCGCCGCGCTGCGCCAGTTGGACGCGCGGGTGACCCGGCTGGAAGCCAACAAGCAGGACCGCGACAAGCAGATTACCGATCTGAGCAATGTGCTCTACCAGGACCATGCCGACCTGGCGGCAATCCAGTTGGCGAACCGCCAGAAGCTTGGTGTCCGATGATCTGGGCGCTGTCTGCGGCGCTCCTGTTGGCGGGTTGTGCGGCGGCGCCTGTGAAGGCTCCGCCGGTGATCCCGCAGGAGGCGCTGTCCTGCCCTATGGGCGCCTCGGTGCCGCTGCCGCCGCCCAAGCCGCGCACCGTCGATGCGATCTCGACCTGGGGCAACCGCAACGAGCGGGCCCTGCGGTTTACGCTGGCCGTGCTAAGGGAGTGCGATCGGCGGCGTGATGAGGTCGTGCGGTTGTTGGAGAAGCACTGACGCCGACGATAAGCGATGCGCAATCGGACGGCCGCGTGTCGCTGGTGACCCGGGCGACCTCGTGCAGCCGCCTCGCTCTTCCTCTGGTCGCGCCTCCCCAGATGTGACAGCCTGCGCCGAACGCCTGACCTACGGCCAGACAGAAAGTCACGGCCCCGCACGCCCGGCGCCGGAGGGAAATCTATGTTTGAAGTCTTGGACCAGCGGCGGTCGCTGACACGCAACCAGAAGCGCATCGTCACCGCGGCGGTGCTCGGCGACATGCTGGAGTTCTTCGACTATTTCCTGATCGGCTTCGTGCTCGCCTTCGTCGTCGGGCCATGGAAGCTTACCTTCTTGCAGTCCGCGATCGTTCTGCTGTCATCGGGCATCGGCGCCATGCTCGGGGCCGCGTTCTGGGGCTGGATGGCAGACAAGATCGGCCGCCGGCCGGTGTTCAATCTGACCATCCTGAATTTCTCCCTGGCCACCGGCGCGCTCTACTTCACGCCGGACAACGGCTGGATCTTCCTGACCTTGTTCCGCGCCGTCGTCGGCTTCGGCGTCGGCGGCCTGTACTGCGTGGACCTGCCGTTGGTGCAGGAGTTCATGCCGGCCTCGAAACGCGGCTTTATCGGTGGCCTGGTCACCGCCTTCATCCCCATCGGCGTCATGATCGGCAGCCTGCTCGGCGGCTATCTGACACCCGCGATCGGCTGGCGCGGCCTGTTCGCCATCGGCGTCCTTCCTGGACTGGCGGTGCTGCTGATCCGCGTCTGGGTGCCCGAATCGCCGCGCTGGCTGCTGCGCCAAGGCCGCGTCGCCGATGCCAAGAAGTCGCTCGCCTGGGCGTTGGAGATCGACCCCAAAGACCTCCCCGACCCGACACCGCTGGAATCCGAGGCGACGCCCACCCGCTTCCTCGACCTGTTCAGCTATCCACGCAGCCTGATCGTCTCCTGGTGTGGCAACCTTGGCGCCCAGACGGGGGTCTACGGCGTGGTCCTGTGGGCACCAACCCTGTTCGTCCTGATCCTGCACGTCTCGCCGGCCGAGGCGTCCAAGGCCATGATCGCCCTGACGGTTGGGGGAATTGTCGGGCGCGTATCGTTCTCCTGGCTTTCCGAGCGAATTGGCCGCCGCCTCTCGGGCGGCTTACTCGGTTTTGGTGCGGCCTTGTTCATCGCCCTGGCGGGTATTTACCACAGCGACATGATCTTCGGCGTCTCGGCGTTCTGGCTGCTGCTGATCGTTGCCTTCTTCTTCGCCGACGGTGGCTTTGCCGTGGTCGGGCCCTATGCGGCCGAGGTCTGGCCGTCGCACCTGCGCACCTCCGGCATGGGCAGCGCCTACGGTTTCGGCGGGCTCGGCAAGATCATCGGCCCACTCGGCCTCGCATTGGTCGTGGGCAGCTCCGACGTGGTGAAACCCGAGGCCACGCTCGGCGCGATCCAGCCCGCCTTCCTGTATCTGGCAAGCTGGTTCGTGCTGGCCGGAGCGGCCTACCTGTTCCTCGGCATCGAAACAAAAGGCCGCTCGATAGAGGAGATCGACCGCACCCTAAAACCTGCCCCCGCCATCGCCGAGTAGCCGCCCCGCTCCCGCTGGCTGTCATTGCGAGCTCGGGCACCACACGAAAGCCACTCCCGTCGTCGCTGAGTGTTCGCGCTGTCCCCACAAGCGGCGGCTGTCATTGCGAGGAGCGCAGCTACGCGGCATCTCATCCCCATCCTTACGGCCCTACCCACAACCACTTGGCGATCGGACAGCGCAGAAACGATGTATATCCAGACGTGCGAGGCTGGCATCGACTTGGTCCGGACGTCGGCCGCGAAACCGTCCGCCACTGACGCCTAGATCGCCTGACCGTGGCGATTTGCCCGCATAGGTCTCGTATCCTGCTCGAATAAAGCCGAACCTCACCGCAAGACCAACGCCCCGGTCACCGTCCCGCGGCACTCCCCGAACCCGATCGAGACATACCCGGCCCGCCGCGCGGTCGCCCGGAAGATGACCTCGTCGCCATCAGCTAGATAGGTGCGCGTCTCCCCGTTCGGCAGCGACACCGGATTGCGGCCGCCGCGAGTCATCTCCAGCAGGCACCCCTCCGACCCCGGCGCCGTCCCCGAAACCGTACCGCTGCCGAATAAATCACCCGGCTGCAAGTTGCAGCCATTCGACGTGTGATGCGCCACCATCTGCGCCGCCGTCCAGTACAGCATCGCCGCGTTCGACCGCGACAGCCGATGCGGCGCCATCCCCGTCGACCGCATTTTCGGCGTCAGCAGCAACGCCTCGAAATCGATATTGAAACATCCCTGCGCCTGATCGGCGGCATCGTTCAGATGCGGCAACGGCGCCGGATCGCCCGCGGGCCGGACCGGCTGGGCCATGCGGAACGGCGCCAGC
>Ga0073928_10009206_pt1 | contig 12084 bp, 12 predicted proteins | sample PaiPotPPA55metaG_FD_76969 | JGI IMG/M metagenome (GOLD analysis project Ga0073928, IMG submission 76969) | Iron sulfur acid spring bacterial and archeal communities from Banff, Canada, to study Microbial Dark Matter (Phase II) - Paint Pots PPA... ...
GGATGCTGGCCAGCATGATGTTCATGATCCCGATGCCGCCCACCAGTAGAGAAATGGAAGCGATCGCGACCATGACGGCGTTGCATAACCGTTCCGTGCGTTTCTGTTCAGCGAGTAATTCGGCGGGTACGATGACGCTGAAATCTCCGGCCGAATGATGCGATGAATCCAAGATGGCCCGCACCACTTGCGCAACGGATGCCATATCGGCGTCGTCGCGAATATTCAAATAGATTCCGTCGATCTCATCGCGCACGTCGCTGTAGTTGTCCTCCAGCCGCAGAATCGCCGAGTTCAGTGGCACATACATAATGTTGTTGAGATCCTGCGTGGGCACGCCCGCAACTTCGGTTTGCGAACTGAGTTGTGGCGAGGCCACGCCGATCACTCGAAACCACGTTTCGTTGGCTTTTACATACTGTCCGACCGGATCGCTGGAGCCGAACAGGCTCGACCGGGCGGCCGCGCCCAGCACGGTCACCGGCGCGCCGCGGGTTTCTTCATCCTCACTGAAGAATCTTCCTTGCAGCATCTGCAGTCCCGCGATTTTCAGATAGACGGGATTGACCCCGTACACGGTCGGTGGATCTTGCTGCGATTTCGGGAGAGTCTTCGAGGGAACCATCCGCTTCCTCGGGGTGGCGGCGACAACGTCGTTCACGTCATCGCGGATCACGCGATAATCCTGCAAGGAGAGTCCCGGAGAAATCTTGCGAATCTTCTGATGCGCCTGCCACTCCGTCGTCTCTTTCGCCTCCACAATAAGGTTGTGGACTCCCATCTGCTCAATCAGCGCCATTACTTTTTGCCGGGCACCGGCGCCAATGGAGAGCATCGAGACGACCGCAGCCACGCCAAAGATCATGCCAAGCATCGTCAGTAAAGAGCGCAGCCGATGCAGTAGTAGGTTCTGTAATCCCAGTTGCAGATCGGGCAGCCACTGCTGATAGCCGTGCAACATCCGCGTGGAAGGAGTAGAGGCAACAGTCACCATTACGGAGCGCCTCCTCCGGCAGGAGATGACGACGAACTGGAGCTTGTAGCTTTCCTTGGCGCTGTGGGATCCACGAGAGCAATTTCCGTGCCCGCGCTAACGCCTTCAATGGCAGCGCGACTTTCATTTTGCGCCTGAATCTTCACTTCGCGCGGCTCAAAATTGTTGCCGTTTCGCACGTACACCATCCGTTTGTTGTCTTTCAGGAACAGCGCCTGCCGAGGGGCGTAAATCACGTTCTTTTGTGGATCGCCATTGATAAAGACTCGCGCAGTCAGGCCCGGCCTCATCTGTGCGTCGGTGGCGGCGAGCGCAATTGACACTTCGAATTTGCTGGCGGAATCGTCCTCCCAGAATCTGCGGGTGTTGTTGCCGCCAACGGTTTTCACAGTGCCGTGAAACGTGCTTCCCGGCAGGGCATCGAGATGAATCTCTACAGACTGTCCTTGCTTGATATTATTGCGTTCGAGCTCCCCAACTTTAGCTATCAGTTCCATCCCTTTGGGATCGATCACTTGGCCTACAGTCCTGCCAGGTTCGACCTGATCGCCTTCGCGGTACTCCGGCAGGGACATCCCGCTGAAAAAGAATCCGCCCGCGGCGCCCTCATTTTTTTCCAGCGCGACCAGGCCGTCCATTGGCGCCATGACGCGCATCTTGTTGATGCTGTCCTGCGCTTGGTCCATCGCCAGCTTCGCCTTGTTCCGTTTTTCTTCTGCCAGCGAGATGGTGGCCTGATTGGACGCGCTGCGGGACTTGACATCCTGCTCCAACTCCGCAAGCACTCGCTTGGCCTGTTCCAAAGCGAGATCATTCTTTCGTGCGTCAATCGTGCTTACCAGTTCGTTTTTCTGGACATCCAACTCCGCCCGCCTCACGTCGAACCGCGCCTTGAGCAGCGCGACTTTGTCCTGTGCCGCCACCACCGCCGCGTCCGCACGAGCCTTGGTGATTTCCTGATCGGCCTGCATCAGCTCGGAGCGATTCTGGTCCAGTTTGTAGTGTTGCTCGCTGGGATCGAATTCGATTACAAGATCGCCCTTCTTTACAGCAGTGCCGGTGTGCAGCAAATGCGTAATTTGCAGCGCGCCTCCGCCGATGGGAGGGGCCGTCAGCATTTCCGAATGGCTGGCGCGCAGCTCTCCGGTGACATAAACCTTCATGTCAAGATCGCCACGTTGCACTCGTCCGGTGGGAATGTCATCTTTCGTGGTTGCCGGAGTGGCGCGGCGCACCGCCGCCACCCCGCCGACCACAGCGCAGAGAACTACTGCTGCAATCGCCCACGTGATGGCGCGCCGGCTTCTCATGTTGACTGCACCTACTCCTTCGAGGTGGGATCCTTCAGCGCTACTTGCTCTCCGGGACTCACGCCTTTGGCGATCATAATTCTGTCGCCGCTTCTTCGTCGGACTTCGATGGAGCGCTCCTCAAATTGCGCGCCTCGCCACACATACGCGACATTCTGTCCCGATTTCTGAAACACGGCCTGCGCGGGCAAGGTAACGGCATTCGGCACACGCTCGACGATCACCGTTACTTGGCCAGTGATCCCGGGCTTGAAACGCGGATCCGACTGGTCAAGAACAATCTCGAGAATGAAGTTGCGGGTAATGGGCCAGCCGCTGGAAAAATCCAAACTCGCAATCGCTCCGATCTGCTCGATGTGCCCGGTGAATTGCCGATCTGGAATGGCATTCAGCTGAACAGTAACCGGCTGTTTCGCCGCCAGTCTTCCACGTTCCGTTTCATCCACGCGCGCAGAAATCCGCAGCGTCGTAGCATCCGGCAATTCCGCGATCGCAGCTCCCGGCCAAGCTCGATCGCCCGGCCGGTATGCGGTCATGTTCGACCCAGACCAGTGCTGCAACAAACTGATGGTCCCAGCGGAGGGCGCGCGCTGCGTCATTTGTGCCAGCGCGCGATTCGCGCGCTCGACGTCGTACTGGGCCTTCTTACTGGCCTGTTCCTTGCTCTCAACAGTTGCCTGGTTGAGAGTCTTATCCGATTTCTCTTTTGTTTGCGCTTCGCGCAGCTTCTGCTCGGCATCCGCCAGCTTCAGCCCTGCCTCTTCCCCCTCGATCTTGGAAACGATCTCCTGCTTGCTGGCTTCGAGTTTGGCCGATTCCACGTCATAGCCGGCTTTCAGTACCGCGGTCTTATCTTCCTCTTCAGCGAGCCGCGCCTGGGCGCGAGCTTGTCCGATTTCTGCCTCCGCGGACTTGAGGCTGGATTGAAACTGCGCCAGTTCCTGCTCCGTTTTTGTTTTATCGAACTCGACCACCATATCTCCGGGCTTCACCGCGGTACCTTCCGGAGAAACTTTGACGATCTGCAGATCGCCTGCCTCCGCCGGCGCGCTGATCGTGACCGACTTCAGCGCCTTCACCTCGCCGCGAAATTGCGTCGAGTCGAGAAATTCTTCGCGCTTCACTTCGATGGTGGGAACCGTCGGCGTTCGCTTTGCCAGACGTACCGCGCCCAACACCACGCCGCTTCCCGTCAGCAGGACGATCGCGACGATCATCCCCTTACCCTGAATCGAGAGCCGATGAAAGCGTTGAATCATCAGGAACCACTTCCCGGGCTTGGCGCGGTGCGCTCTCCCGCATTCGGCGCAGCGCCCGATCCCGCGCTTTGCTTCGCGACGTCCACATCAACGGCGGCGGAAAGATCAGGCATCAGCTTAGGATCATTTCCCTCGATCGCCACAATCACCACGAAGGCGCGAAGTTTATTTGAGAAGCTTCCGCCTTCGCCGATGGGAGCAAGTTGGTCCAGTTTGCCCGCGAACACCAGGTCGGGATAAGCATCTAGGCGTACCTTCGCCGTCTGCCCCACCTGCAAACGCGGGAAGTCTTGCTGATTCGCCATCACACGGACCTGCATGTTCGCCGGATTCACCACTTGCATAAAGGGCACACCCGGACGCACCTGGTCGCCTTCCTGCACTTCGCCCATGGTTCCTTGCTTCCAGATTGTATTGAGCACCACGACTCCATTCAGCGGCGAGCGGATCTGCATGAGGTCGGCATTGGCCTGAGCGTGCAACATGGTCTGCTGCGTGCGATCGCGCTGAATTTCCAGGATGCGAACCGCTGCCTGTGCCGCTTTGCGCTTCAGGTCAAAGGTTGCGCGGAGCTGCTCGTACGTAGCTTTGGCTTCGTCCAGATTTTCCTGATTTTTTTCCGCATCGATGCGCGAGACGATCTCCGCTTTCTGTATTTCCAGTTCCGTCTTGCGAAGATTGTCTTCTGCCGCCTTCAGTTCTGTCTCGTCCTTGGCGCGTGCCGCACTTTCCTTGGCCTGCTCCTCCGCTACCTGGTCCACCAACTTTGCATATTCCGCCTGCTTGTCAACGAAGTCCCGCATCTGCGCTTGCCGGTCAAACTCCACCAGGAGGTCTCCCTGCTTCACCCGCGTGCCCGCGGGAATCAAATGGATTATCGTGAGCGTCGGAACCTGTTGCCCGGCGAGAAGAGGCGCAAGGATGGCGCGCGATTGCACCGCCTCGGTCGTTCCCTTGAGGCGCAGCACCTGAGTTGGAATGGTCGTGGCCGATTGGACCGCTTTTGAGAGAGTATGAGTTCTTCCGCGGCTCGCAAGCAACACGACAAGGGCCACGACAGCCGCTCCTGCAGCCATGGCTACCCACTGGCGCCAACGTGTCGAGCGGGACTCACTCTGATGCGGCGGGGTGGATGGTGGTTCCGGCTGGCCGACTGAAGACTCAGCCGAGGGAATCACTTCCGCAGGGGATGCGTTCATCGCTGGAATACTCCCGCCGTAGGAATCTGACTGGACGACAAAAGTTGCCTGCCGCCAGGACGTTACTCACTTATTCGAACGAGTTCATGCTTCCTGCCTCCAAGAGGTCTGGCGCTGTTAGATCGCAGCCAGGTGTTTCTCTTGCGGCATATCTCCCAAATTTTCTTGCGATAAGGAATCACGGTAGCGGGGACAGCCGACAGTCCACTCAGCGATCCTCGCTGTCGGGTCCGGTGTGGGGAGTTCCGGTAGACGACAGAATCACAACGCTGAGAGCGAAGCGGTGCCTTCCTTAAGTGCATTAGCCTCGCACGTGCAGCGCGCAAGGATGGCGCGAGATCTTCAACTCCTGGAAAACGACGTTACTGAACTTCGTTCAGCTTTTGGTAGATCAGCATCGCTACCAGCAGCAGCAGAAATACTCCCGAGCCGATGCTGAACACTCGAACCGGAATCGTCAACCGATTGACCTTGGTCAATAGTTCCGTTTGCTCTTCCTGCATGTGCGAATTGTTGTCATCCAGAAACAGCTGATCGTCTTCGTGCATGGTGAGAGTGCTTTTGTAAATCAGGAGGACGATCAGGCCAACGGCGAAAATTCCGAATACAACCGTCACTATCGTGAGTGTCATAAGCCACCTCGGCGAATTCCATCCCAAGTGCAGCGGCTTCCACTTCGTGAGCGAGGCGCGCAGTACCCCGCAATCAGTCCCGGGGAGGCCCTAACGGCAATGATTATATCCCTGTTGGCAAGCTACGGCATCGATTGGTAGTGACAAGGTTTGATTTTCTCGCCCCTTGAATTATTCTCTTGACTATGCTTGAGCGGTCATGCATAATACTCTCATCATGAACCGCCTGAGCACAGCGAAACGAGCACAGATCGCCGGGATGATAGTGGAAGGAAACAGCGTCCGTTCCATTACCCGGATGACTGGCGTATGCCAAGAGGCTATCTTGAAACTGCTTTGCGATCTCGGCAAAGCCTGTGCCGATCACCACAATAGCACGGTACGAAACGTCCGCTCTCGCCGCGTCCAATGCGATGAGGTTTGGAGCTTCTGCTACGCCAAGGAAAAGAACGTTCCTGAAGAGAAGAAAGATTCTGGCGCGGGAAGCGTGTGGCTGTGGACCGCGATTGATGCCGACTCAAAGCTTCTGCTCTCGTATCTCTGTGGCGGTCGAGATGCGTCATGGGCCATCCAATTCATGAAGGATCTAGCATCGCGTGTTTCCAGTCGCATTCAGATCACCACAGACGGCCATCGCGCTTACGCGGAAGCCGTTGAAGGTGCCTTCGGTATGGACGTGGATTACGCGATGCTGATAAAGCTTTACGGCGCACCTTCTGACCGCCCCGATACGCGCTACAGCCCTGCGGCTTGCATTGGAACGCGCACTGGCATCCTGAGCGGCAATCCCGACCAGCAGCACATCTCTACTTCCTACGTAGAACGAATGAACCTGAACCTGCGAATGGGTCTACGACGATTCACCCGGCTGACGAACGCCTTCTCAAAGAAGTTTGAGAATCACTGCCATGCCGCCGCGATCTATTTCGCCTATTACAATTTCTGCCGCGTCCACCAGACGTTAAGGGTTACGCCTGCGATGGAGGCCGGGTTGACCGACCACATCTGGTCATTGGCAGAACTTGTGGGGTTACTGGAGACTGCGGTTTTAGCGGCTGCGGCGTAGCTGTATTGTGGTATATTTCCTGCTGGTGGAGGCGGTCGGACTCGAACCGACGGGCAGCGACTTGGTAAGGGTGCTATCCCGCGAACCTGCCGCCCCCACATCATTTTTCCGTGCGCTGGTCAAAATAGTACCATCAGCTAACTGCCATGTCCACCACAACTTCAACCCAAAGCCTCGATTTGAATGGCCTCCAAGCCCGGCCAGCCTGACTTACCTTAGCGCCAAGAGCCTAAAGGCACTTAAACCCCAGATTTATTACTGAAAAGCGGCCCCGCTAAATCATATCGACCGCCCCTCTTGATACTACTGGGGTGACCTCCTAGAAGTCTTGGCATTTATGTGGTAAGCTGTTTTTGCTCTTGAAAGGAGGGGTTATGGACAACGAACTGAGTCCGGCTGTAGCCGCCCTCCAGCGAAAACTGGACGAGCAACTACGGGCTGTTGCCGAGACCAAAAAGACAATCAATATGCTGCTAAAGATGATGGGGCAGACCGCCGCCTACGAGGATGACAGCGGCGGGAGTAGCGGCGTCATTAGGCCAGATCAATACTACGGCAAAGGTCTCGCCACCGCTGCCCAAGAATACCTGGCGTTGCGAAAGCAGGCGTGCCAACCCGAGGAGATTATGCGGGGGTTGGAAGTTGGAGGATTTGATTTCGATGTAACGGGGTGGAAAGAGAACGACAGGTTACGTAGCCTGTCGCTTTCGCTGGCCAAGAATACAGCGAAGTTTCATCGCCTGAAGAATGGAAGTTTCGGGTTGCGTAGTTGGTACGACGAGGAATTTCTTAAGAAGGCGACCTCCAGAAAAGCGACTATTCGCGCCGAAGGCATGAATGAGCCAATCGAAATCGATGTCGAGGAAGATGAAGGCGTGTACGTTCCAAAGGTTGGTGATTACGTACAGTGGGAGCCGAAGGGAATTTTGCAGTTTACCGAACCCAAACGAATCGCCAGAATCTCTGACGACGGCGCATTTGCTTTTGTCGAGGGTAATCATACTGGACTTCCGGTCGGCGAATTAACTCTGGAAGAGAAGCCCGCGCCAGTGAAGAATTCTGCTAAGACAAAAAGCCATCCGGCAGCAGACCGGACGGCTTAGAAAGGTGATGCTATGTGAGAACCGTAACGATTTCGGTTCAGATCGCGAAAGTCGTAATTACCATTTCCCGTGGCGATGAGACTGTCGTGATCGAGATTCCGATAATCGGCTAAACAGCGCCAGTACAGCCTAGTTCGGTGGCCTCATGAACCACCAGACATCGGATTATACACCCTTTTCCTTAGCCCAGCGGGCCTGCGCGGCCTGTTGGGCTATTGTCTTTCTACGTTCCGCCGTGAGCTTCTTGGCTCTAGCCTTGCCGCCTTTTAGCCCACCTCGACGGCCCAGAGCCACGGCTGCTGGGTTCTTCGTCAGCGATCCCCCTATAGCCTCTTCGACCGCCCGTAGTGCGTTTTGGAAATCGTCTCTTTTTGCGCTTGACCGCTTAGGCATGGATACATCATGGCACAGGTTGGATGCCAATTACCACGGTCACTTTCCCCAAACCTTGTCACTACCCATCGATTTAATCCCAATGTTCGGAACCTGTTACAGAAGCCGAAGAATGCGACCTCGCGGAGCAAGGCCGCATCCAATGCCTGAAAGCGGCAGGAAGGCCGTTTTTCCGAGTGAACCCAAGTTTTCTCAGAAGGCAGCGGCATCTGTTATAATCGAACAGCTTTAAAGCCAAGGAGATACGAATGGCCACCACAACTGTCCCTGAAGTTACGAAGGAAGCTACCAAGAAGGCCGCACCTGTTACCCTGACCGCAAATGCTGTCGCCAAGGTAAAAGAGATTATGGGCCAGCAAACCCCCGTTCCCTCCGGCTTGCGCATTGGAGTCGTGGGTGGCGGATGCTCCGGCTTCTCCTATTCCATGCAGTTTGAAAACGGCGCCGGAATGATGGACAAGACCTTCGACATGGACGGACTCAAGGTATTCGTCGATGCGACTTCGGTGATGTATTTGAACGGCTGCATCGTCGACTACGTCGAGACCCTTGAAGGCGCAGGCTTCAAGTTTGAAAATCCGAACGTGAAAAGCACCTGCGGCTGCGGGTCTTCCTTCAGCGTGTAAGCGCGAAGCTCGCCACGAATTCTCTGAAAAATGGATGGCCTTATCCCCTGGGATGAGGCCGTTTCTACTTCCGGCCACATCAGTAATGGGGGGGACAGTCGCCGTCGGTTGTCCGCCGTGCGGAGTGCGGCCCCCGCGTTTGATCTTACTGCTGCTGCGGCGGGGGATTGCTCGGCGGATTCGGCGTCCCGTAACCGCCGGTTGTCGGTGCATTCTGATTTCCTGAAGAGGAAGATCCGAATGTGCCGCTGCCAGTGCCAGGTCCAGTCCCGAAGCCCGTGCCGGTGGTACCGTTCTGCCCGTTCACGTTTTGAATACCTTGCTGTCCAAATCCCTGCAGTTGGGGCTGGTATGGCGTCGTGATCAAGCGTCCCTGATCTTGTGCCGGATCATAAACGAACGCCCAATCCTTATACTTGTTCTTGTGATTGAATTCGCGAATCGTCTTGTCCTTGCTGATGCTCGCAACTCCTATGATTGGCCCGCCGATGATTTGGCCGGACCCAAGCTGATTGCTTCCAGACGTGCCATTTCCCGGTCCTGACGGATTATTCGTTCCCGCCAGTTGCGCAGTCGCGCCATCCGGCGTGCCGCCTGATGTTCCGCCCGGTGTTCCGCCCGACGTGCCGCCTGAAGTTGCCTGGGAGCCCGATTGCGATGTGTCCGACCCGGTCGTCGTATTATTTAATGCCTGCTGGTTCTGTCCGAACGACGAATTGGAATTGACTCCGAATCCGCTGTTTCCGCCGAATGCGGAAGACTGCGCAAATCCTCCGGAGCTACTTGGTCCCGCGGTCAGTCCGCCGTTCGATCCGCCATTCGTCCCAACCGGGCTGGCGCCGGGAATACTCCCGCCTGAGATTCCGCTGAGCGTCATCTGGACGTCGCCGAAGTGCAGCAACTTGAAATCTGCGCACTTCGAATTCTTGCAGTTCAGCGGATCTTTGTAGCGCTTGCGCAGGAACCGCTGATTATTGGAGCTCTCGAGATCTTCAATCTTGGTGGGATAACGTCCGAACTTTTTGTAATAGGCGCGGATGGCCCGCGAATACTGTACTCCACGATGAATCATTTCTTCTTCGCGATCGCGCTTGATGTTGAACGTAATTGACGGCACGATCGCCGCCGCGAAGATCGCTAGGAGAGCCATGGCGAGGAGCAAAGTCAGCATGACCCATCCGTCCTCGCCACAAGACGCCTTGCCGCGTCGAGGCGTGCTTCGCCGTATCTGTAAATGCAAAGCCATAGAAGTGCAGGTTTCAGTGTTTCAAAGTTTCAACCGGTACCGTGAAACTTTGAAACTTTGAAACCTTGAAACCTTGAAACCTTGAAACCTTGAATTCCCTCACCCCTGGGTCAGCGGGATGTTCTGCGGTGGACCGCTGTTCACCACATCTTGAATCTCAACCGAGTTCGGAGAAATGTGAATGACTTTGTAGCGCCGGTCCACGATCTCGCCTTCGCCCGCCACGAAGACATCTTCGCCGAGCTTGAGAAATATTTTCTTCGGTTCTCCGGCACGGCTCGCGAAACCATAGAACTTCAGCGGGATCGGAGGCGCCTGCGGAGGAACAGGCGTTCGGTATCCGGGCTGCTGGTCCATCACCGGGGAAAAACCCGGACGAGGAATGACTACATCTTCCGCATGCGACACAAAAATGTTTCTTCCGTTGCCTTCGTACTTTGTGTTCTCGCTGGAGGCCAGCAAGTCCAGCCGCAGCGTCGGGTCAAGGTTCTCCACGCGTGGCTGCTTTTTCCCCATCTTTCTTCCAGGACGCGTCGTCGCTCGCTGGGAAAGGGGAGCCGCCGCTTGCGCGCTGGAATTCGGCGTCGACGATCCCGTAAAGAAGGGGATGAACTCGTACGCCACGGCGAGAAGCGCCACCACCGCCAGCACCGCCGCCCAGGTCGTCTTCTTCTTATTTTCCAAACCCAGTTGCACTAAGTTCCCGCCTTCAAATATGTCTGGACTTTCATGCTCAACTTGACCGCCCCCTGAGGCTGGCCGCCTAGGGTCACGCTGTCGATGATGAAGAACATCTCGTCCCGTTCCAGCGCGTTGATGAAACGCGCGAGCGACGTGTAGTTGCCCGCCAGATTCGCGTCAATCTCTTCCGGTTGCAGGCCGCCTGTCTCTGCTGTATCCAACTTATATTTTACCGTCTCAATCGCGACCCCATTCGCGGCAGCGACCTTGCCAAATTCGGTCACAATCTGCGAACTCTGGGAAGGGAAGCGCCTCTTATAAAAGTCGTTAATCTGATGACTCGCCAGCACAACTTTCTGAGGAAGATCCTTAAGCGGCGCTACTTGGCGCGTTTTAGTGTTCAACTCCGTCTGTAATTCATTCAATTCCATCCGGCGCGATTCCGCTGAACCTACCAGCGGCGAAAAGTACATTACCGCAGCCAAAAGATCCACGCCCGCCATAATGGCGATTGCGGTCTTCAAGTTCTTTCGGGTTCGCCGCAGGTCCGGCATCAGTGCTGACTCCCATTCGGCGCTAGCGGTCTAGGTTTCGCCGAGGTTTTCGATTTCACGTTCGTCTTGGCTTTCATTTCTGTCTTCGGCGAAGTTGCGGCCGCGGCCACTGGTTCAGGAACGTAAATCGCCACAATGTCAAATTCCTCGGTATCGCCAGTGGTGGTCTTTTCCGAGTGCTCCTGAATGATGTTGGTCTGCGCAAAGCGGCGCGACTCCTCCATGCGGCGGGCCAGTTCGATGGCGCGATCCCGCGAATCGCCCGCCACTGTCATCTTCAAGCCGAGCTGATTGTCCTCGTCCAGTTGTGGATTGATCGACATCAAGTGCACTCGCGGCGGCATTACCTTCTCGAGATTTTCCAATACCCGAGTCCACGAGAAGGCTTTGCGCTCGATCAGTTCGTTGAGAAACTGCGATTGATCGCGGGTGCTGCGGTTTTGTGGAAGGCTGAGAATTCTCTCGGCGTTGGCGCGTAGTTGGTCGCGATCGGAAATCATCGCGCGTTTTTCAGCGATCGCCGTGCGGTCCCGGCGTGCGTTCATCCAACCCGTGACATCGAGTGCCAGCAGCACCAGGGTGAGCACTGCTACCGCGCCCACCGCCGTGCCCCATCGTACCCAAAACTGCCGGGCATCTTCGTAGGGCTGGCTTGCGAGATTGATATCGAGACGCATACGTTCATTTCCGATCCGTTGCCCGGACGCGTTCGTGCAGCGTGTGCTCGCTCCTGCGGGCGGACGAATGCGTCCGCCGCTACGCGATCAGAGCCCCCACCACTCCTGCCATTCGCCAGCGCGGCACCGAACCGCCCGCGGACGCTCCCAGTTGCGAGGAAGCCACAAGCTCTTGTACTTCGGCTCCGGTCTGTGCGCGCAGAGCGGGCGCAGCGCCACCTGACTCCGGCAGTCCTGCCACATAAATTCGCTCGATGTTCGAACGGTAGGTGTCCTGAAAAAACACCACGGAAGGATAGACTTCCTCCGCCAGTTGCTCGCCCGTAATGGCCACGCCGCGTGTA
>Ga0073928_10009207_pt1 | contig 12084 bp, 10 predicted proteins | sample PaiPotPPA55metaG_FD_76969 | JGI IMG/M metagenome (GOLD analysis project Ga0073928, IMG submission 76969) | Iron sulfur acid spring bacterial and archeal communities from Banff, Canada, to study Microbial Dark Matter (Phase II) - Paint Pots PPA... ...
CAGCATCGCGGCCCATTTGCTGCGCTCGTCGTCAATCGCCTTCCACGCGGTACTCGCGGCCATGTCATCCGCTTCACGCAACAATTTGCTATGCGAGCAAGTCACGCTGACCTCGATGGCGTTCCTGTTATGTGAATAGTCGCGGCGGAAGTGCTCGTCAAACACCGTTGGAATCATGCGGTTCATGAGGACCGCAAGCGCCACATTCGGATTGGCTGCAAGTTCGACCTGGACGGCAGCGGTGCGATGGGCGGTCAGGCGACGGCACAGTTTTTCGCTGTGTACCGGTTTCGCCTTTTTCTCGGAAGTGAACGACGCCGCGCCTTCGATGCCGCTACGCTGCGCAGCGGCCTTATCTTCCGGTTTCACCAAGCCCCGCTCAATTACCACTTGCCCCGCATGGTCCAATATGAGGAACGCTCCGGCGCTCGCCATATGTTCCTGTGTCCATGATTCGAGGCGTTCGACGTACTGGTCGCACGCTGCGCTCGTGGCGTTGGCGGCTTCTTCCAATGCGTCGCGCTTGTCGTCGTCCTCCGCATCCGATTCATCATCGTAGTAAGCATTGAGGGCTGCGGCAGCTTTATCGCGAGATTTTTGCAGCTTGCCTAACTCGGCCTTTTCCTTCTTCGTCATATCACGCGAGTGCGACGACAAGCGGCCATAGGCGCTTAACTCGCTGTAGTCGCGCTTGACTCTCGTTTCGACGAACTGCCAGCCTTCGGCGGCAACATCTTGAGCCAGCACCATCAGCCGCTCGGTGGCAAGGTGTTGCAGCAGTGCCGCGTCACCGATGTATCCTTCGTTTTGCTTTTCACTGAACAGAACACGCCGAACAAAGCCCCCTGCGGCCTCGTAGGCGTCGAGCGTGACAAACGATACGAGCGGATTGTTTCGCACGTCGATTTCCTCGCTCGTGATCGCGGCTCGCAATTGATGCGGATCGCGTAACCACGATTGCGCCGCTTCGAACCAGAGCCGTTCTTGCATCGCGTGATCGTCGCTCAACGCAAGGGCGTTGACCTGCTCGGTGCTCATGCCATCATTGCGGTACAGGTCGAGTAACTTTGGCGATACGTTGGCGATTTTCAACCGGCGTTGCACGGTCAGAACGGGCACTGAGAACAACGCGGCGATGTAATCTGCACTCCTACCCTCTTCGATTAAAAGAAGGAAAGCGACCGCGAGGTCAGCGGCATGCATCGGCTCACGTGCATGGTTCTCAATAAGCGATGCGGCCAGCGCTTCGGCTTCGCTCACGACCTTGACCGGCACGAGATACGGGCCATCGATGCGGCCAGCATCGGCCAGCAGTTGAAGCGCGGCGAGACGACGCTGACCGGCACACACACCAAGCAGCGCATGCTTGCCGCGCTTGCCCTTGAGCGCGTGAGCGACCAAGTTCTGTAATAAGCCCTTCGCTGAAATACTTTCGGCCAGCCCTTCAATGCCGGTGGGCGCTTTGCGGCGCACGTTCAGCGGTGACGTGGTTAAACGCGAGAGCGCGACATATTCCACCTTGGCATCGCTGCCAAGACTGGTTTCAAGTAAGGCTGCTTGCGAATCGAGCACATCTGCGTGATCCGCTGTTGCACCAACTAAAGAACGATCATCCATTATTAACACTCCGGGTTGTCGGGCCTAGCGTTTTGCTTGGCCCTAGACTCCATTATATTTCGTATATACCGATTTGGCCTATTATTGACTTCGATTAATTGTAAACACCCGGTTACACAAATATCAACGATCAATTAATTTAATAGGCCAAATTGGTTTATAATTCTTTTCAGGCCGGGCGAATTTGCCAAGGCCGTTTCTGGAAAATAATATGTCTTTAAATTCTGATGTTGGCGCGGTCATTGCCGCGACCGTTGTTCCTGAACATTCGCGTGTTCAGTTCCTTCCGGCGCACCTTGGTCGGCACATGATGATGGGCGAGGCGTGCATTTATGGCTGGCTTAATCGTCTTTCAATTGACTACAACGGGGGATTTTGGGATTTTTATACGTTGTCAAATGGTGGGTTTTACATGGCCCCAAGCGGCGACAAGCGATTTAATATCGACGTGTCGGGAAACGGTTTTTCTGGCGAGATGAGCGCCGACGCTGCGGGTATCGTGGCTTCGCTGTTCGGGCTTTGCTATCTGGCTAACCGGTTTGGTGACGACAAATCAATCAACCAATATCATTGGCTGCGAGACTTTGCAATTGAACACGCAGAAGCGGGTTTGATTATGAGAGCCATTGATTAAAACAGGAGACCCCGGCCGTAAGGCTGGGGCATCCGCTCGCTTCAGAGTGGCCCGGTGCCCGCCCCCTTTCTTGCAGACCGGGGTCAAGCGGACCACTAAGCTAACGCGCGCACCGTCGCGCCTGGAGCGAGCGGCACGGGGACCCGCGCGGAGCGTGGGGAGAGCCGCGGACCCGAAGCGGAGCGTAGGGGCGCGACAGCTGGGCCGTGAGTGTTCCAACGGTACGGGTCGTCCAGTGGCCGAATGGGCACGGTGTATCCCCGCTTAAGCGGGGCTGGATGCCAAAAGGCATCTCGTCGGCACGGCGATTCAATCAACGATTTTTGAGGAAAGACAGCATGGATTATTCGACGACGATCAGACCTGAATGTTTGCGGCGAGCCGACGACGGCTGGGAACAACCGAGAGGCCCGGAGATCCGCGAGGTCATCCGCCGCGCTGGTCTCACAGGCAGTGAGACCGCGAAGCTCGTAGGTGTGTCGGTTCAAACAATCGGCGGCTCGCGACGGGTGCGTAAATGGATTTCAGAAGAGAGTGATATTCCCTATGCAGCATGGGCGATTCTGTGCCACGTGGCGGGGCTGGGAATGATCTGGATCGATGAGACGGAGCCTCACGCTTAAAGCAAGCGCAGGCCCGACAAGAGGGAGCCGGAAAACACTTCCGGCAGGCGGTTAGAAAAGTGCCAATTGCTCAAGCTTGCCAAAGTCGATCGCGGCCGCGTCTGTCGTCGGCGTTGCTTCTAGCTCGACCGGCACGAGCACAGCGGCCGCGTCCTCGGTTGTCTCAACTGGGGCGCCTTGTGGCGCTGCCTGGTCGCGCTCACGCGCAAGGCGGCCGCGCCATCCGCCCATGACATGCGCGGGCGTGTACCAGTGCGACCATTGCTCCATCGAAAGCGCATTGCCATGCACGACGATCGCCGGGATATGTAAAAGTGCAAGTTGCAAATATGTCATGTATACACACCTTACGTCGACGTCAACGCAGATCGCGTGCATTGAGTCTTGGTAGTTCAGACCGGCCGACTGCAACGCATCGGCGTATGCGATCACCATGCCGCCGGCACCGCACGCCGGTTCATTGAGCCGCAAAAATCCTCGTTCGCGCACGTCTGAACCGTCGCCGACCAACAGACGGGCCATCAGTTTCGATATTTCGGCCGGGGTGAAAAATTGTCCACTTCGGTCGTTGCCCAGGTCCAGCATCATGTAGATGGCGCCGAGCACATCGCTCACTGAGCCGGTCGCCGTTTCATCCTCAGAGCTCATGACCAGTTCGGCCAACATCTTGGGAAAGGCCTGTACCTCTTCCGGGGTGTATTTCGCGATGATCTCAAGATAGCGGCGCTCGCGTACTTCAAATTGCGTCTTGTCGATCGCGTTACTGATCGACAGCGCCGACAGTTCGACGAAATCAGAAAACACGTCGAGCGTATGGTGCCGATGACTCATTTGTTGGATCAGTTTGACCAGTTCTTTCGGATGGTTGCCGGCCGTCGTTTCGTGTTTGCGTTGTGCAGAATTATTTGACATTTGATTTGTTGTCCTGATTATTGTTGAGAAAGCTTTAAATAGCTGCAACGCGCACGTTCCACCACTGATGCCCGTCGTGTTCCATGTGAATGCGCGAACCATTCACCACCACGATTCGCCGGTCGCCTTTCATTGCTGCTCTTTGGTGAGCCTCGGGGGGCGCGGGGGGAACGCCCGCGGGGTCAGTGGTGTGGCTGGTGTGGGGGGATGGTGTGCTCATGATTTCGTCCTTTGTCTGTCGTTCTGTTGCACCTGCTCTTCGGAGCCGCCTCGGCGCATGGTTTGCACGGGCCGGGCGAGGTGCCAGGGCACGACCGAAGCCGCAGGCGGAGCGCAGCCGCAGGCGAGCACCGAACGGGTGACAGGCGTGGCGAAGCGAACCCTTGCACCGAGTGCGGCCCGTGCTATGCGACGGATAAGAGGCGGCTTTGAAGGGCAGATGCAACGCGTTGAGAACGGCGGACAAAGGATGGAGCTCCCGCGCCAGCCGCACCATAGCGCGGGAGCCCTTGGGCTCTCGTGCCTTTCTCGGCGCGCTAGCGCCGCTGTTGAGTGATTTGCGTTGTGAAAAAAGAGGTGTACGATACTGTATGCATGTACAGTGGTGAGCTATGTCAGCCCGTCCCCGAAACGTCGAAGATATTCATCCCGCGCTTTGGCGTGGATCTCAGCTCGCCCGTGCTGCTGGACGCACGGTGGACACTGGCTATGCGGCACTCTCGGCGCAACTTCCAGGTGGCGGCTGGCCGGTTGGTACGCTGATCGAGCTGCTGGTGGCGCACCCCGGCATCGGTGAAATGCGCCTGCTGCGCCCGGCGCTCGCCACGCCATCAAAGCGGTCGATCGCACTGGTGCAACCGCCTCACGTGCCGCATGCCCACGCATACGCCTATTTCGGCATCGACCTTGCCAGGCCGTTGTGGATCCGGACCGCCAAAACCGCCGACGCGTTGTGGTCCGCCGAGCAGATTCTGAGAACGGGCAGCTGCAGCGCGCTCGTGCTCTGGCAAAACCACATTCGCGCAGAGTCCCTGCGCCGGCTGCTGCTCGCCGCACAATCCGCCGAGACGCTGTTTTTCGTCATGCGGCCGTTAGCAAGCGCGCAGGACGCGTCGCCCGCGACATTGAGACTCGGTATCCGTTCGGTGAAGGACGGGATTTCAGTGGAGTTGGTCAAACGAAAGGGACCGGCGTCGACAGAGCCGCTGTGGATCCCGATGCTGCCCTCGCCTATCTTGTTAAGCCCGCATCGGCGCGTGCGCGAGCAGGTCGACGTGGCGCCGGCCACGCCTGAGGAACTGGCACGCGAGGCGAGCTGATTCGAGGTGTTCCGCGTCCTGGTCTCAGGGCGCCATGCGGTGCGCGTAATAGGGGTTTGAGGTGCAGTGGAACGGATAACCGGGTTAAGCACTTGTCATGAATCGCTGCATGTTGGATCACATAGCCAAGATGAGTACACGTCAATTGGCTATCTTGACGCTGCATAGCCAATAACAGCGATACCCAATGTAAATTGGCCTGCTCCTATTTGGCTATGTATCTTGGCTACCGGGATCAGCAGGAAAGCATCGTCGCAAACCGTCCAGAAGCAGACCTTCGACAATCACGCGGGAATCGTTGACAATCCGAACCGTGCGGCCGGGCTCATTGATATGCACCCGGCGCGTTCGAAAGAACACAGCGCGTCCCCCGAAAAGGGGGCGATGGAGGAGGACGGGGTGATTCGCAAAATTAAGATCCAAGGTTACCGCATCCATAAGAATCTGACGGTTGAACCGAACCGGAAATTCAACCTTATCGTCGGAGCCAACGAATCTGGCAAGTCAACACTCATGGAGGCTGTCGCGCTTGCGCTCACTGGCCGGATCAACGGCCGGAGCGTCTCCGAAGAGCTGAATCCGCATTGGTTTAACACGACCGTCGTCGAGGAGTTCATCAAGAAGAGAGCCAGCGGTGTCCCGGTCAGTTTTCCGGAGATTTTGATTGAGCTGTCTTTCGAAGACCTTCCCGAGCTGCAAAGCCTGTGCGGTGCAATTAACTCGCATGTGCCGACAGCCGCGTGCCCCGGCGTGACTATGCGGGTTTCGGCGAATCCGGAGTACGCGACAGAACTGGAGGAATGGGCCAAGTCTCCGACCTCTCTTCTGCCCGTTGAGTACTACCGCTGTGACTGGCGATCGTTTGCAGACAAGGAGCTGACGACGCGGCCGAAAGTCTTGGCTACGGCCGTCATTAACTCGCACACCGTCCGAACGTCGTCCGGGATTGACTATCACCTGCGTCAAATCCTCGGCGATCAACTGGAGCCCGCTGAGCGAGCACAGATTTCGCTCGAATACCGCCGCGTAAAGGCTTCAATGTCAGAGACAGCGTTGAACGCGGTCAATACCAGGATGAGTTCCGTGCACGCAACCTTGCACAGCCGGCCAATCGCGCTTGCAATGGACCAAAGTGCGAGAACGTCGTGGGAAGGTGTTGTCACTCCGCACGTTGATGACCTGCCGTTCAGCATGTCCGGTCAGGGGCAACAATCGGCGATCAAGATCTCGCTCGCGATGAGCCGTCATGCCGGACGCGCCAAGTTCGTCATGATCGAAGAGCCCGAGAACCATTTGACGCACACAAGCCTCGTCACTCTGTTGTCGAGAATCGAGTCACTTGCGGGTGAGCAGCAGCAACTGTTCGTCACTACACATAGCTCATTCGTTCTCAACCGCTTAGGCCTGGATGCCCTTCTCTTGATGGGCAATGATGTCGCCGCCAAGCTTTCGATTCTAGACCCGGAAACCGTCAACTACTTCAAGAGGCTTCCCGGATACGACACCCTGCGCATCGTCCTCGCGAACAAGATCGTGCTGGTCGAAGGTCCGTCCGATGAGATCGTGTTCGAACGGATCTTCCAAGACACGTACGGCAAGCGTCCGATGCAGTGCGGGATCGACGTTCTGAGTATGCGCGGGCTCTCGCTGGCACGTGGTCTGGAACTGTGTGCTGCACTCAACAAGCCGATAACCGCTCTTCGGGATAACGATGGCGTTGATCCGGCTGAACATCGTGGACTTGCAGATGCGTGGCTAAAGAAGGGCGAACGCGAACTCTTCATTGGTGAGGTTGCCCACGGCAAAACGCTTGAGCCTCAACTGATTCACCATAGCGGTGAGACCTTGCTGCGCGACATTCTCGGGATTGCTGCTCACGCAGACCTGCTGAAATGGATGAGCCGGGAAAAGACCGAGGCGGCACTTCGGATCAGCTCTGCCAGCAAAAAGATCGTTCCACCGGCGTACATGCTCGAAGCGGTCAAGTTTGCCCATGGTTAACCATTTGACGCTGGCTGTCGCAGGCTCTCGGAAGACACAAGGCCTCGTTGAGCACTGCGCGTCGCTGCCGCACGAGCGCCGTGTGCTGGTTCTGACGTATACACAGGCCAATCAGGAAGAGCTGATCAGCCGGCTGAAGCAGCACGCAGGAAATCACCATTACATCGAGGTGATGGGCTGGTTTACGTTCCTGCTTCGACATTTCGCAAGGCCTTTCCTGCCATTCAAGTTCGCAGGGCAGCGCGTCCTTGGCTTCAATTTCGACGGGCGACCCCACCGTATGGCAAAAGGTATCGGTCGATTCCTGGACTCCAACGGTGCTGCATACGGATGTGAACTTGGCCGCCTTGCCCACGAGCTGGTTGCCGAAAGCAAGGGGGCACTCCTGAGGAGGCTGGAGTGCATCTACGACGAAATCCTAATCGATGAGGTTCAGGATCTCAGCGCCCACGACTGGGAAATCATCGATGTGCTCCTGCATTCTTCGATCGACATCCGCATGGTCGGTGACATCCGACAGTCGGTGCTGGCGACAAACCCGCGTAGCTCCAAGAACGCAAAGTATTCGTACGCCGGAGCAATCAAATGGGCGCGCGAGCGTCAGTCAAAAGGACTGCTTGAGATCTTGGAGAGCGTGGCGACCTGGCGATGCCATCCCGACGTCGCGGAATTCTCCGACAGCATCTTCGACCCGTCCTGGAGGTTCCCCGAGACGAAATCCAAGAACGAAACGGTCACGGAGCACGATGGCGTGTTTCTGGTTTCGACGAAGCACGTCACCGAATACGTTCGCCTCTTCCAGCCTCAATGCCTGCGGCACAGCGTCAGTTCAGGCAAGGCCTTCGACCTTGACTATCTCAATTTCAAAGTGTCAAAGGGCATGACCTATGAACGCGTTCTGATAGTCCCGACCGCGCCGATTGCCAAATTCATCGCATCTGGCACCTATCTAGAGGCTAGCTCCGCTTCCAGCTTCTACGTCGCAGTTACGAGGGCGAGGCAGAGCGTTGCAATCGTTCTGGATAAAGCAGGCACATCTTCGTTGCCCTTCTGGATGCCAGCGGTGGTGACCGCCGAACGCATGGGACTTGAGGATTAATCTCTTCCCATCACCCCAATGTGTGACCTGCTCCACATCCGCCGTACCAATCTGGAGTAGAAGGAGTTCGCCCATCAGGAGAATGAGGACATGCGGAAGAGCAAAGTGCGCCCACATAGCAGCAAGAGGCGCATCCCACCAACGCGGTGCGCCCTCAACCAGCGAGATCAAATAACCTTCAACCGGAACTCGAGGCGAATTGCTGGTACGGCTATCGGGGTCAGATTATGTCGTCCTGGGTATGAGCCCCGGCCCGGACCTTTTCACTAACTGAGTCAGTAGTTTTTCACTTACCTGGCGCAGTTTTTACTTTCTGTGGCATTCGACAGATCCTCGTCACGCACGGTCGATGTAACGGTTAAATGCGGCTTCGTCGTCGTAAAGTGACTTCGTAAGCGTGTCGTCGGCCCAGTCGATCAGGCGCTCGATTACCGCATGCCTGGACAGGCTGAAGTGCGCAACCAGCCGCTCTAGTGCGAAAAACTGGGTGCCCTTCATCGTCAGGCGCAACCGCCGCTCGCCTGAATCGTCGTCGTCTGGACGCGGGAGCCGTCCGAGTACCTCCGCCACGTCCGAAGGATAGCGAACCGGCTGCTTGGCCCGTGATATTCCCTCAAGCCCGCGTCGCGCCTGCGCCAGTTCGCCACGCAGCCGCTCACACTCCCGTACCAGTGCGTTATGGGCATCGGCAGTCGGTTGGGTAATTTCCGTTACTGTGACATTAATTGAGGCCGCACGCAGCCGCTCCCGGTAGGCGGCCTGCCGCTGCGCCCCGGTCATTGCATCCGGCTTTCGCGGTCGTCCACGTCCACGCGTGACCTGCTCCGTATCAGGTTTGGCCGCCAGATTATTTGTCACGTTACGCATATTAGCCCCGGATCGGATCGATCGACCTATTTTACGTCACTGTGACGAATATTCAAGACCCATACGAAAAACGATCGGTTTGGTACAGGCCATAAATCCTGTACGGAAATGAGGTTTTACTTGTTTCGTACGGGGCATATGATTCGTACCCCTATTTCGTACTTAATCTCGGAGAAAGGACATGTCGCGCAACTTCATCTACGCCCGATGACCAACGCACAGCGGCAGACTGCTTATCGGCAGTGCCAGCGGGTGGCCTCAATTACCGTAACGGTGACGAAAATAGCGATTCGGCGAATCAAATGTCGGCCCTGCGCGCCGAGTTGGCGGAGGGTCGCCGCGAGCTTGCTCAGTTGCGGTTTCGAGCGAGATCGGCTATCTGCCTCGGCGGGAAACGAGAGTGCCGCGAGCTTCGAAGTTATGCTCAAGCTGCTTGCAATGGCGTGCTCTCCCACAGAACGAGCACGTCCGACTCGGATCACAGGGCGGCATCATGATCAAATTACCAACGGACAATGCGCACTGAGCGCTCCGAAATAGACCAAATTCAAAGCGGTCCATCACAATGCCTATATTTCAAGAAATCGAAGACGTTCACGAACTGGCAAAGCTCTCGGATATGCTCACCGCCAGAATTTCGCGGCAGGCGCGACACAAGAGGAGCAGGGTTGTCGGGTATCCAAGTGGCAAGGCCGAGTTTCCAGTTAACTTCGAATCAAAGAATGGATCTACCGTTCTCTGGTGGTCCAGCAAGCCATCCGATGATGGCGAGGCCATCATCAACCTGATCGGTACAGGAGATCCCGATAGCAGCAGACTCCTACTCATCGATCTGCAGTTCAATGTGCCCACACGCAAGTTCGCACGCAGGCACGGTGGTGCTTTCGTGCGTGAGCTTGAATCCGGTGCCGTCTTGCTCGCTCATCGCGGCATCGTGACGCGTGGAAAATCCCGCGTCCCAAGAGAGTCTCTCCTTGCCGAAACATCGGCAACCACGTCGGGCGTAACGAGTTCGGGCGGTCTGCTGGAGCTCTTCCTGGTCGCGTCGCTCGACTCGGACACGCTCCTGCACGACATCGCCAGCTTTTCTCAAGAGATACGCAGAGCGGCTGAGGTAGTCATGGATGGTGTGGAATCGGCAGTCGCAGTCAAACTGCCCTATTCCAACAGACCAGCTTTCGACACCGGTCTGGGCGAGTACTTCGACGAGTTCTCCGGTCAACGCACCCTCCCGTCAAGGGACGCAATGATCGTGCTGGTCCGGCATGGCAGCGTTGTCAAGCAACTAAGCGAAGCGATGAGACGGACCGGAAAGGTCTATAAGTCCACACTAGTGGATTTGGCCGTCGTTACGAAAGAGGCCGCGTACCTCTTTGAGGTAAAGACCTCAACCGATACCGCCTCCGTGTACATGGCGGTCGGCCAACTCTCTATTCACGCCATTGCGCTGGCGAAACAGTTCGTCGGCAAAACCGTGCATAAAGTGATGGTAGTTCCCGGGTCGCCGTCGCACAGCATCCGGGAGCGCCTTCAGGATGAACTCGCCATCAGGATTCTCAGCTATGACTGGAATCTCGCTGGACCGGTAACCTTTAGTTCGATCGACCTGCGTTCCATCCTCGGATAGTGCGCTCCAGAGGGTATGTGTATTCAAATCGGTACGCATAGGGAGGAGAGGCCTTATCGGACGAGGTTTTCCCGACCGCTGAAGTACGAAAAAGCCCGTATCCTGAGCGCTCGCCGAGTAGTTTGGGCGGGGAGTGCAATCAGTCATCAAAATCTTTCCCTCCCTGACCCGTACGGTACTTGATGTCATAGTTGACCACGTAATCCAGTTCTACTTCATTGAGGCCGAAGCCACACGCCAGCGCGATGTCCGCCTGAATGATTGCATCTCGCGCCCGCTTTCCATCAATCTCGTCATACTCGATCACATGCCCTTGTTTTGTATTGATCGTTTTCGACACTGCAGATTGTCGCAGGGCATCGTCTACAACGGATGACAAAGCACCCCAATCTGTCGCGGCCCAATTTGTTGGCAAAGGAAATCCCCTCACCAACGAGTCGTTAATGTGTTCGCAGTCCGACAGTGTTGAGTAATACCAATAAAAGAGCGATGAATTAATCAGGCAATTAACGAAGCCTGCGGCACGCTCATCATTGAGGTAAATGATGCGCCCGTGAGGCTGTTCAACCGCCTCGCCATTTCTTATGAATCGCGGCGAAAACGTGCTTGACTTCGCCCAGTAACGACACGCCTCCTGATAATGCACACGATACGCCGAAGCTCGCACGGTGAGCGAATCCACATTCCGTGGCCCGACAAGTCGGTTCAAAACAGATTGCGCAAGCGGGCCGTCAACCTTCGGTATGCGATGGCCGTTGTGCTCCACGCTGTGCTCAAAAAACCGTGAAACGTCAATGGCGTCAGGACGCTCCAGCGAGTAGAAGCGTCTGACCGTTGTCGTTACCAGCGATTCATTCTGTGAGGCGGTTCTAAGCCAGATGGCGGTCGGCATCTCGACCCCTTCGAATATGGATTCCGGCCTACGTGGGAATGGCAACACCAGAGTTCGCGCATTTCTTTGCATGACCTGTTGCATGACCCGCATCCGACTCGAACTCATAGACGTTAGTTGGACGATTAGCCCAACGGTACCGCCGGCGTTTGCTAGCACCAACGACCGCTCAGCGACGAGCGCATATAAATTTTTAGAACTCTCGCAGCTATATAGGGAATCTGGCCAACCGTAACGCACATCCTTGCCTGGAAACACCACGTATGGAGGATTCCCGATAACTGCATCGAATCCGCCGGCTGCCATTAGCGGGTAAAAGTCCACAAACCAATGAAACGGCTTATGGCTCTCTCGCCATGCTTCATATTTCTTAGTAGCAGTCTGGTCAACATTGTATTCTTTGGCCAAATGAAAATTCAACGACTCTTCCAATTTATACAATGTCTCGACTAGTGCCTGTTTGTCTTGCGCCGCTACATGGCCACCGCGCTCC
>Ga0073928_10009209_pt1 | contig 12081 bp, 14 predicted proteins | sample PaiPotPPA55metaG_FD_76969 | JGI IMG/M metagenome (GOLD analysis project Ga0073928, IMG submission 76969) | Iron sulfur acid spring bacterial and archeal communities from Banff, Canada, to study Microbial Dark Matter (Phase II) - Paint Pots PPA... ...
AGCCTCGATTGCAGCGATTTGTGACGGCCATAATTCAACAACAGACTTGCCGTCGTCGTTCTGAAATAACGTCTTTAGATAACCCGGGGAGAAGCGGAACCCTGGCTGAGTCAAGATACGAGAAGCGCATCTGTTTATCAGAATGTCTGTCGTTTCGTGGATCGCTTTCGCAGCGTGGAGCAACTCATGGTCGCCGCACTCCGCCGCAACGTACTCTAGAAGGGTGAGCTTCGACGTTATCGTCTGAGAATCAGACGCTGGCGTAACAGCCGAGACGATGTCCGACAGTTCTGCAAGGGCCCTCGCCAGCAATGCTGCGCACCTTCGCCCATCAATGGGTATGGATTCTGTCTCGGAGAGAATACGCAACCGGTGCGCCAGGTTGGGAAGCGCGTCTACGTCGCGACCACTGATTGCAACGTACGCAGCATGAGCCAGATGCTGGACCTGATCTCCATCGCTGTTCCGAGACGGCGTCGACCGGCCGATTTGAGTTCCGAATTCGCGTCTAAGGGCACGCGCCCGCGAAGTGTATCCTCCGCTGGCGTAGAGTGCGGCTGCAGTCTCTGCGGGAGCGATTGCTCTAACGTTTTGCGGTCCAGCGTCCAGAGAATAGGCAGCGACAAGCAGCCCAGCAAGACTCGAATAGTCTTCCGTCGAGCCCTCTGAGGAGCGAAGCCGTAGTTGCTGAACTAGGCTATAGGCGTAAGCATCTTCGGGACTCCATCCGCTGTCCGCGCTGCGACCGAATAGGTGTGCAGTGCGGGCTGACTCCGCCTTTGCCAACAGCGTCGCAAAGTCAGACGTCACGATGCACGCTCTCGAAATTTGTAGACCTGTTGAATGACGTGGGCGCCGTCGAGCGTACAGAAGATGGCCATTGCGTTATGAAGAGAATCGAGCGCTCCAGCAACTGTGACGAGATTACCGCCGTCGCTCGGCGTGGATGTCGTTGCGACGCAGCAGAAGGTAAACTTGGCGGCCTTGCGGACGAGCTCGAACAAGAAGGACGGTATCCTTCTCACGGCTGGAGCATGACCAAAGCGCTCCGTAGCGAAGTGCATATACATTTGGAGGAGCTTCTGCACCTCCTGAATATCCTGCTCGAAAGACCGCTTTGCCTTGGACAGCAAGACGTGACCCGCATCGGTGCTTGACGCCTTACTTTCAACCGCTCTAAACTGGTCCGACGGGCCGAGATAAACTTCCCCGTTGTCAGACAGGTCGATGCTGATTACCGCGACGTCGTAGCCGCTTTCCGATTTCAGGGCGCTAGGTTTGGCAAGGTTCCGAGTGAACAGCGTTTCTGGGTCAACGCCAAAATGCGCGGCCAAGGTAAGGCAGCCCAGAAGTTCGCCTAAATCGCCAAGCTGAACGTTACGAAGCTGTCTTCGGCTCGCCGTTGCTCTCGGGACGAACAGTTTATCATGAGTGAGTTCGTTTTTCTCGCATAGCAGACGGTACTCCGGGTTGTCGTCGTACCAGCGGACGCCCTCGATTCGTTCAACGCACTCGGTTACGATCTTGATTAGTTCCTCGCGATCACTTACCGTGAGCGCGAAGACTTCGGAGCCTTCGGCCACTTTCGCGATGCTTGTGCACAGCTTGAAGCCCGGAACGCCCGCTCGTAAAATGTCGCAAAGGGAACTCATCTGAGGTCGGGGATTCGTCGCTCCGTCCTCGGTTCCTCATCGCCGCGCATTGAGCCCGGCGCATACAACTCTTGCCCGAAACCTTATTTCGACGCGGTCCAGAGCACGTGGCAGGGCTCGGTTCGTGATTCGACCCTGCCGCCGCCTGACAAGCCGCAAGCAGCGATGCCGTTGAGCGGTTGCGGCCGCTTGCGCTTTACGCGGTCTTTCGGCTAATCGCCAACTCCGGTCCCATCTTAGACCCGGCGACATTCCAAGTGCGACATGTGCCGAGTCAGGCCGAGGGTTCCGTACCTCTCTAAATGCACCTACTATTCAAGAATGGTCGCTAACGCAGTTCTCGTTTTACCGGCGACCAGCAAGAGTGCGACAAATCAGCCGATTAGGACGAAAAGGCTCGCGAGCCTCGATAGACCCTCGGCGATACCCAGCAAGGTTCCGCAACAGGATCGTCGGTGAGGGTGGCAGGGCTCTCCCAATCGCCCTTATGCAATATGGTCAGGCGCAGGTGCGATTCTCATTGACTCGAAACCAGTGAGGTAGCATGAGTGTTCTCACTCCGCCCCTTGTTGCCGTTCTAACCAACGAGTTAGTTCGTATCTACAGCAGCGATGAGCTTGATCTGCACTTCATGCGTGCCGGCTCTGTTGAAGTACCAGCCGGTGGTCTGAGCAAGACGAAAAAGGTTCGATTGTGGTTCCATTACCTTGTTAGATCACTCGACGACGCTGCTTCGCAGCATTTTCTTGGCGACTTACTCCATGACTTTATGGAAAATCGCGGCGACGACTTAGGGCGACAAAGTGTTACCGCCGCGCTCGTCAAAGCAGGTCTGCGTTATGTTGGCGGCGGAAAGATTGAACCCGTGGCTGACGATGATTCCGCGTCGGTGGACTTTGAGGGTTTCGACGCTCGTCAAATCGCAATTTTGGAATATCTCGATGGCCCAGGTCGTGGAAACTATCCGCCTGGGATCACGATCGCGTTGGCGCTAGGACAGGGCATCCCTGAAATCGTCGATGACCTAGCCATCCTCATCGAGCGGCGCGTCGTCCACGGGAAAAGGCTCGCGGGGTTTCCGTTGGCCGAAGGGCGCTTCAGTCTGTTAGAGTCCGGGGAGGCGCTTCTTGCTCGCCATCGGCGACGGAGAAATCCCCTAATCCTCGCGACGGGGCCGAAAATGGATTCACCGGGGCGTCAGGAGGCGACACAAATGTCCCGCAAGGTCTTCGTGACTCATGGGCACGATCATTCGGCGCGCAACGAGGTCGCCCTATTTCTACACGAGGTCGGATTGACGCCGATCATTATGGAGAATCAAGCAAACGAAGGTCGGACGCTCATCGAAAAGTTTGAGAAGGACTCTGACGCAGCGTATGCTATCATAATAATGTCACCCGACGACCTCGGTCGGGCGAAAAATTCGGGTGACGAGAAGCTGCAGCCGCGTGCAAGACAGAACGTGGTGTTCGAACTCGGATTCTTCTTCGGGAAATCGACGCGAAAGCGCGTCGCCGTCCTCAATACAGACGCGGAACTCGAACGCCCCACAAATATCGAAGGTATCGCTTGGATTTTACTTGACGCACACGGCGGATGGAAACATATGCTGACCCGCGAGCTAAAGGCTGTCGGACTAGTCGATTAGCGGAGATGGTCAGTTGGATGTCCGAACGAATCGGCCTGTTACTCACGTCGCGAGGTTGTCTCGGGGCTTGCTATGAAAAACATCTACGTTGATCATCTCGATTCGTTCAGCTTCGACGAAATGCTCGGAGCCATGCAAGCAATTTCCCAAGAGACACACCGCCTAGATTTTAAGCGTATCGAGGTCGGTCGACCGAAACTCGCTCATCTCGCCTGCGCCTTCGCTAACGCGGACGGTGGGGTGATCGCCATTGGCTTCCATGATCCGAACGCCGAAGCGGTGGTAACGCTTGCCGATCCGGTCGATATAACGGACAAGGCTCAGACAGCACTTGCGGCGGCCATCAACGCTCGCGTCCACCCACCGCTACCCATTGAGCTCTGTGGATACGCCTCCACACAAGGGCAGCGCTTCCTCATTCTCCGGATCGATCGCAGCGACTCGGCTCCGCATGAGTACATCTACCCAGACCTTAAGCCAAACCTGCCGGTTCGGCGGGACACAAGCACTGGCTCCCTTAGTCTCGCTGAGATCGATGCGCTGCGAACCCGTGGTCAAGAAGCTCCGCCTGGCTCGCCACTTGGCCAAAAGCCCCATCCGCAAATATGGATCGGTCCAGGAAACACAACTGCTGATCTTAGCTTTGGCATCAGAGTTGCTCCGCAGGACTATGCCCGACAACGTGTGATCCTGGACCCCGAAGACGATCAAGCTCTTGCGGACATCGTTGACGAAGGTCGCGGTCAGCACCGAGCCTTCTTCCGAAATCTGCCAGGGCATACGCTCCTCGACGGCATTCACTTTTACGAAGGACCCCAGCCGTCGTGGATAGAGCAATCTACGACGGGCTCGGTCACCCGCTTCGCGCCAGAACAGGTGTCTATCGATTCCGATGGAGAGATAACTCTACGCTTCCTCCAAAACGATCAGCGGCCGCTTTTTCAATACTTGGCGGCTCTCGCAGCAGCCTACCTCATTACACAAGGGGTGTTCTTTCATTTCAAACTTGCGCCATTTGCAAATGTTTATGTCAGGCTTCAACTTGACGAGAGGAGACTGGCAGATCAGCATGGCCTCGTTCTGCCGCAATACTACGAAGACCGCTTGACTGTTGATCTGGCAGTGGAGTCATTCACGGAGGCATTTCTCCTTACGACCGTGCGAATGCTTCGAGCGACGGGGGCCACGCAGACTACCGAGTTTGTTCGTGAGCTACTCGAAAGATTCGAACGTGATAACGTGCGGGAGCTGCGGACACTGTGGAACTAGTTAGGACCGTGTATCTCCTCGGAGCCGGCGCTTCGCACGGGTATGCTCAGTCCGAAACCGGTGTTCGGCCGCCCCTCGCAACCGGACTGTTTGAGGCGTACTCGCAACTCGATATCTCAGGCGACATGGGTGTTAAAGTTGGGTGGCTTGTCAACTATGTTAGAGACATGTACGGCGTGCCGGTCGAACGATTCGGTTCGTTCAAAATGGACGCCGAAGCGTTCATGTCGAGCCTCGAATCTGAGGTGGAAAAATACGCTGACCACAAGCGCCGATGCCTCAAGTACGACAGCGACGAAGAGGAGCTGCGGGCAAGCACGCGCGTTGCTGCCTTTGACCAGACTCTGTTTCTGTTCACCCACATTTTCAATGAAATCGCGAAGGGCCCGATCTACGGTGACTACGCAACTCTGTCGTCCCGACTGGGAGCCGACGACGCTATCGTCACCTTCAACTGGGACACCCTGCTTGACCGCGCGATATTCGAAATGACTCCTTGGTCGCCGGATGATGGATATAACGTTGCCTTCCACTCGATTTTTGATGAAGGGTGGCGTGATCCGCAATCGGCAGGCCAATCCGAGGTACAGTTCCTAAAGCTCCACGGTTCGACAAACTGGCTGACGCCGTACGTCTCACGAGACCTGAGAACCGGCGACCCGTCGATCGCCGGTCGCAACCCGGGACTTAGGTCGATGGCCTTCAATGTCGAGACTGGCGATGATCTGCTAAGTCCGACGTATAAACCGACGCTTACGCAGCACACGTACACCTCACTACCATTCACCCCCGACGACCTTAGGCCCCTATGCTTTCTCAAGGGGACGAAGCGATTCGACGCCTTTCGGAACCGGTTTCGACCGGGCTACGGACCCTTCACATACTTTTACTCGCCACTCGACCCTGACTGCGGCGCTCCGACAAGTCCAATCCTCATCGCGCCGGTTCGTCATAAAACATATGAAGCGTATTCAAAGGTGCTGGAACCGATCTGGGCAAAAGCAACCAGTCTCATCGCGCAGGCGGACCGAGTTATCGTAATCGGCTTTTCATTTCCGCCAACCGACCTCCGAGCTCGTAGCCTGTTCTCGCCGAGCGAGCGGGCGCGATCGATTGAGGTAGTCGACCCATTCCCAGAAAGACCGCTCTCCGTTCTTCGTGAGCTTACTGGCACTGACGTCAGCCACGTCGCTTCATCATTTACGGAGTTCTTGGGATCACCGTAGCGCTTCAGGTGGCGAATACTACCTCGTCCCTGCGAGGCGCAATGACTCGCATACGGGCTGTCAGATACTCGAAATCCACACGGGACTTGAGTCTTGCAGGAGGCATCGACGAGCAGAGTCGAGCACAAAGAAATCGAGAGGGCGTACAAAGGACTTAATAGAGGGATCCGAAGACGCTCCGATTGTCGCTAAGGACGCGCGTCATCAGTTCTACTTCCGCGATCGACACCCAAACGAAGTGCTGTCTGTCGTCGCCTACGTAGATATCTTAGGCTATCGACGTTTAATGTCCAACGCGGATGAATCGACCCGCCTAATCGCACTAAACAGGCTGAGAGACGCCTTCGATGAGTGCATCCCCGAACTGAAGGCGCTTATTGGTTCTGAAAACAAGAACCAAGGTGTCATCAAAGTCTTTACCGATAATATCGTTATCGCTCATCCGATTATTCCCAGCGTGGCCAGCGACGCGGAGGTGGCCATCGGATCGCTCGTGACGGCTCTCGCCTATTTTCGTTTGACATGGCTCTTCGTGGTTTCTTTCTTCGCGGCGGAATTAGTGTCGGTCCATGTTATATCGACGACGATATCGTTTTCGGTTCAGCAGTCGCCGATGCTTACGATGTTGAACAGCACATTTGCGTGACCCCCGCGTTGCTTTTTCGAAAGAAGCCTTCTCCGCCTATCTAGATACGACAAACTTTTACGCCAAGTTCAATGAGACGCCGCATTATCACTTTGCCCTCAGCGACACCGATGTGGTCGCGTTCATCGATTATCTTGCGGTAGCCATCGTCGAGCCAATGGAACCACTGTTAGGCGCTTTAAGGCAACACAAGGACGGAGTCGAAGAGGCGCTCCATCAGAATCATCACAAACCTTACGTTTGGAGCAAGTACCGTTGGATTGCAGCGTATCACAATGAAATAGTACGCCGTTACAGACTTGGCCAAGGGTTGAAAGTCAGTGGTCCCTACATGCAACAGAGACCGAAGCCCATAGAGCCTCCGCCGTCGCGGGAGCGGCTGAACGCGAAGCGCGCAAAGTAATTGGGCTCACCGTTGTCCTCTCTCGATCATTTTCGTCTTAACGTCGGCTGCGGTCCCGAACTCTTTCGTTTTTCGGGCCAGCCTAATTCTCACATTCTTCTCACGGACGGGTCGAGACTGGTTGGAATCGGTTGGGAGCGGCAGGGACGGCTAATGCCGGGGAACCCTTACAGGACGAGACTTTGCGGGAATGCCAGGGATCGGCCGGGACCGCTGGCTGAGAGTTCGAATCCCGTTGGGGCTATAAAAAACCCTTATTTTACAAGGTTTTTCCCACACGCCGGTCACGATCTGGTCACACAGCCCTTCAGCAGGACTCAAAAAGGTCGGTAGAGATTCGCGTTCACGGGGCCGTGCGCGCGTTACGCTATGCCGCTCTGTCTCTTCCCGTGCCTCGCGGGACCGGACGGGACCGCTGTACGGCGGGCGTCAAACCCGTTGGGGCCATCGAAAGCTCGCGTGCGCGGTCGTAATGGAGGCAGCGTGTTCCATGACGTCGCCGGCAGGCGTTTTCGTCATTCTTGAGTTAGCGAAAAACTACGTCCTAGTGACGCCGCCATCACTAGGTTCATCTCCTCATCCACAAGCTTCGCGTCCCGCGCTGGCGATTCACCGCGGCGCTCAGCGCCGACATCGATTCGAAGCCGAGCATCTGCAGTAGGTGGAAAGCGCTTTCACCGCGGCGGAGCGCTGCGGTCAGTGGCTACGTTTTCATGCGCACACGGGCGGCACGCCGATCCTAGAACGTTGCGGAGCACAACTGCAGGCGCTGTCGTTCCCGCAGCCCTCGCACACGTTATCAAACTCATCAGCCATCACAGGGGCCACATGGCTCTTGTGCCGGCGGAATGGCGGTAAGGTGTTTGTCGAGCACCTTCGCCGTGAACGTCCACTCCCGTCGGGAGATTCTTGTACAAACTGCCCAGCGTCGCTAATATCGCCTCGTTCATCGTCGGATCGACCTTCGTCGTATGCGTTTGCAGAATCCACGTATGACCCGAGCTATCGGCGATCGCGTTTGCGAGCCGATACTCGCTGGATTGGCGACGGCTCGTACGGTTCCGGCGGCGCCGCCGACCGTGCCATTGGCGCCGTAAGGGTCAACGAACCGTCACGAGCCCCGATGGACCCCGAGACTTGCGCGAATCTCGAGCCCGGGCGTCGTCGCCAGCTTAACCATGAGATCGGCCACGCTCTTGCGAGAGACGGTCTTGGAGCTATGCTTAAAGAGCTCGCCCTTTTGCGTGGTCGCGTAATCGATCTCGTCCAGGTCGTTCAGCCAGGCCGGAGCAGTGCATCGTGATACGCAACCAGCGTTCGCGCGTCGGCCAAGCCAGCCGCAGCAAACGTCCGAGGAGAGCCGACTTCTTGGTCGTCGACTCGCCGCCGAAGCGATTGACGACGGGGCGAAGCCGCTCGACTCAGCCGGCCCTGATTTGGGTTTCGCACTCGCGCTGAGCGGCTTCGCACATCGCGCAACTCACGTCGAGGGCTCGAGCGCCTCTTTGGCCCGGTCCTTCAGCAACGCCGCCGCCGCCGCGGACGACCGCTCGTCGATTTTCATGCGGCGTATTCCCCGGGGATACTTCCCGCCTGGTTGCTTTGTGACCGATTCCTCGCATATCACCGCCAAGTACTCGAAATTCGTCCAAGTGCCAGGCCAGGATATTTCGCGCCGAATCATGATCACGGGTTCGAGCGCCTTCCACGTTCTAAAGATGATGCCGTCCCAAAGATCGCAGATGATCCTTCGGTCGACGATGCGGAGCTTTACAAACGCGCCCAGGACTTCAAAGAAGTTTCCGACGTCGCGCATTCCCCCCAATTCCTCAGGAAAAATATCAGCGCCCAATTTAGCGCGCCCCGCCGGATCGGCGATCAGTTTCGGCACCAACGTTACGAGATCGTTCCGCTTGTAGACAAAGCTCTCAGATTGAAACGTGTGTTGCAAGTCGGTGATTGCGGCGATCTGGTTGCTCGATCGGAGATGGCGCAGTTGTATGAGCGCAGCGATCGCGGTCGTCGCGATAACGAGAAACGTTCCGATCGACGCCGCGGTGCTCCAGGCTTCGAGCGACATGTTCATAGCCAGCGGCTCCTTTTCGCATCTTCCCACTCGTCCGTTTAAGCGGGATTCCCCATATGGCTCTCCTTTTCAAGCGAGCGCAGACCGATTCCGGTCGGCTTTCGGCCGGCTGGCGAGCGGGACAGCCGACTCTTCCCGAACGCGAGCGCTCAGGCGCGCCCCGTCCAAGGGTCGCCGCTCCGCGAGTGACGTAAACCCTTTCACGTACTGGACGTTGCGCGGCAAAACGAAGGACGGCGGTGTCACAACTTGGTCACGGAGCGGGTCGGAACGGCCGGAATCGGGCGGGACCGGCCGGGAGCGATTGAGTAAAAAGCCTTATACGACAGTACGTTTTGGGATTGCCAGAGATCGGCCGGGACCGCTGGCTGAGAATTCGAATCCCGTTGGGGCTACGAAAAACCTGCAATTTTGTAAAGTTTTTTTTGCTTGCTTGCCCCGAGAATTGTCATACTCGCGCCGGACCGATGCCACTTTACCTGTTACGAAATACCGTGACGCCCCCAAAAAGGCGGATTCTGCGTTGTTATCCGGTCCCGTCCGTTGACGGCCGGTACCTCGGGGACAGGATAACACTGCTATAGCCCGGTGCAAAACCCGTTACCTCACCAGCGTACGTTTTATTTTCTCGACGATGACGGTGGCGTGACGACTCTTAACAACCTACCGGTCGCCAAGCCTGACATCATGGACCCTTGATCGGCCGCACCCCGTTATACCGAGATGAAGCAACTCGGTTACGAGGAGTGGTCCTTCGCCTTCTATTCCGCGTCAAACAGTTCTAACTGCGCCATTTTATGCATCCATCGTGCATGGGGGTTCCTATGTTCAGCGAAGGCCGCCAGTTCGGCATAGGATGGCTTGTAACGGTAGGGCCCCACAGTCCGTCCTACTCTTCCCTGCGCAGTGTTCTCCCCACTCATCCGGCCCGCTGCGAAAACGAAGCACCCGAAGCAGGGCAAGCCCCAGAACGCGAACTGGCTGAACGTACCAGCCGGAATACATCGGATGGCGCACGCTTGCGTACGGCCCTGTCGTTATGACCTTTTGATCGGACGCTACCTCGACGGTCGTACCGGCGAACGTGTTTTTCCCTTAGTGCATCGCCTCGTTAGCGCTGCGCGGTTACTGCTCGCGGGCACCGTTCTGAACCGAGAGCTCCCAGCGATACCCGTCCGGATCGTGAAACCACAGGCCCATATGCGCAGAGCCCGGCGATGTAGGGCCGATCTCGTTGCCGGGATCTTCCAGTTCTACGCCGTTTTTCTTCAGCATCTCGAGCCCTTCGTGTAGCGCGCGCATACTGTCGAGGTAAAACGACATGTGGTCAATCGTGTCCGGATGTGGTGTGCCTTTGAAGAACCCGATGATAATTGCGTCGTTCGTCAATGCGATGGCCTCATCGGACCGGAACATTTCATGCAGATCGAAGCTCTTGGTCCAAAACTGCGCGCTCTTCTCCGGGTCTCTGACGGCAAGACTGAAATGCCAGACCGCGCCAAGTTGTACCTTCACGTCAATTCCTCTTCTTAACTGACATTCTCCAGATGACCGCGACTGTTCGACGCCAGAATGCAGCCTCCCGGGCCAAGATGCGGGCCCGGCGATCGGTCTTTCACGTCTTCGCCGGAATCGGCGGCGCGCGCAGGCTCGCGATCAGCCTCAAGATGTCCGCAAACAGGTGGCGCGGGATGGCAACTTCAGCCATTTGGAAGGGACCTAGCGACCGCGGCTGACGACCCTAGCGCCAGTGATGACGCCACGCCACATGCCGTAACCGCCTCAGACAAGTCCTTCGACTCAGGAAACATGGCTCAGAATGCAGCCTGGAGCCACGTGTTTGCCAAAGCAGGCACGTACCCGTACATTTGCACGTCCACGCTAACATGAAAGGCAGTATCATCGTAAGATGCAGCTCGGTTTGGCCCCAGCGTTGCCCAGCTTCGGCCGGCAGCAGCGCGCCGCTAACGCGTCGCCAAAAGCGCATGCCAAATCCGACGACGTTCCGCCTGAGCGGGGGTCATACACACCTGCCAGTTCGGATGGATCGTCCGCACGTTTCTGAGACGGCCGGTTCGTCGCTCCTGGGAATTGCTCCGCGATTCGAGCGGCGCTTCGCAGGCGCCGCGCCGTTTGAGGCATGACCGTTTGCGGTAATAGACAATTACGGGTTTGCTCCTTCGAGATTCATCACTCAACTTTTGTGGAATCACCGAGCTTTCTCGGAGCGCTCTAACGGGCGCTCAAGCGCCGGTCACGGGAGGTGGCCACCACCCCGCTCCCGTGATTCCGCGCCCGAGTACGCAAGTGCCTCGAGCGGAGAACGCCCTAACCTACAGGGATGGGCGCTTGAAATGCGGACAGAGCGGAAATGGCAGGTCCGGCGCAGCGTACGACGCACTGCGCGAGTCTAAGTCCTATCTTCGCGCCACGCTCCGATGAAGATGGGCAGAGAGCGGCTGAAATCTAAGCGTCCGTTAGATACCGTCTTGTGGGAACGTGCTGTCGTGCGCGATGATAGGAGAAACGCGCCTTTGATCGCGAGGTATTCATGGCCGCTGCAAGAGCTCCGAGACCGCATGCAGCGCATCGCCGCTGGCCTTTGGCTGAAAGGCGGCGTCTCGTCGAGCTGACACTGCGCCCGGGTGCCTCAGCGCGCGCGATCGCCGACGAGCATGGTGTCCATCAAAACACTTTGGGAGTTTGGAAACGGAGGACGTCCGTTGAAATGTGGTGTAGGTTTATTCGCTTGTTGGTCCAAGCGTGGCGGCTTTGCACGTTGGTGACCTGCGGCCCAAAGATGCTTTAGTGTTCCAGCTTGATCTTGGAGAAATCGACCTGACGCACCAGGGTAGTTCCATCGTATCCGAGGACACGCATCGGCAAGTGCGTCGTTGTCGAAATCTCGATGACCTCATGCGAGAGCCCCGTGTCGGCCGCCGGATCGACGGGAATTAGCGTCACCGCGTCTGTAAGAACGCCGTCTATCACGTCGCCGGGGCCCTCGGAGAGCCTCCCCGACCCCTGTTGCGCGTGCGCAAGGATCGCGCCGAAGCTGAGTTCATCGACGGATGAGCCGCGGATCGTCGTCACCAGCGGGTCATGCAACGCAACCGTCTTTTTCAACAGGGCCGCGAGACCCGAACCGGGG
>Ga0073928_10009211_pt1 | contig 12078 bp, 7 predicted proteins | sample PaiPotPPA55metaG_FD_76969 | JGI IMG/M metagenome (GOLD analysis project Ga0073928, IMG submission 76969) | Iron sulfur acid spring bacterial and archeal communities from Banff, Canada, to study Microbial Dark Matter (Phase II) - Paint Pots PPA... ...
CGAGCGTCGAGGCTGAGAAGGTGGGCGGTGTCGGTTTCGAGAAAAACCTTGGAGTGCCAGACGCCGACGCCGCGATTGTGGTGTTGGGAGGCGTCGTCGATGAGGCCTTCAGTGACCGGGCGCGAATAGTGCCAGATGGAGCGACCCGTCCGGGCGTCGAGAGCAAAGGCGTCGTTGGCGGAAGTGACGAACAGGATGCCGTTGACGGCGACGGGCGTGACCTCGAGACCGGTTGTGTCGCGGAGGTGAAAGATCCATTGCGCGCGGAGGTTGGCGACGTTCCCGGGCGTAATCTCCATGAGACTGCTAAAGCGCCGACCGGTGTAGTCCCCGTTGTAAGAGACCCAGTTTGCGCCGGGGGGCTGGGCAAGCAGGTCTGCGGGCTGGACGTCGATCGAAGTGGAGATGGCGGCGGCCGACTTTTCTTGTCCGCCGGAGAACCCGGAGCACACTAGAAACAATGCAGCGAGCGCGACGGATCCGCGGAGCACGCTGAGCAGAGTCACAGTGGCGATGGTGGCGACGCGGGTCACTCGTCGAGCGCTCCTAGAGGCGACCAAACTGTTTCACGGCTTCCTGAATCGATTTTAGCTTTTCAATGGTGGCGTACATGGAGTGCTCTTTGAAATCCATCTCTTGAGCGAGCTTGAGCGCAGCGCCTGCGGTTGCGCGCGGGACGACGACGACGCCATCGGCGTCGGCCACGATGATGTCAGATGCATTTACAGCGACACCGTCGCAAACGACGGGAATATTGGCGCCGGCAAAGCGGTAGTGCGTCACCGAAGTGGACGGCACGACGCCCAGCGCGTAGACGGGAAACGAGATTTTTTGCAAGTAGGCGACATCGCGCACACCACCGTCAATTACGGCGCCCGAGAAATTTCGCGAGCTCATGGCCGTGCCCATCAGACCGCCCATTCCGGCGATGTCGCCGCCGTCTTCGACGACCATTACATATACAGAATTGGCAGAGCCACCATCGATGGCTGCAAGCATGCCGTCGAGGGCCTTCGCATCATGGTTAGCCTCTTTTTTCAGGAGTACCGTTAGCGCGAAGCCCGCAAATTTCGTGGGGAAGATCGGCCTCATACGGTGGGACATATACATTTTGCGACCGGTGAGCTGTTCGAGCGCGTCAGAAACGGACGCGACCTCAACGTGGCGAAAGCCGGCGAGCAAGGAAGCGTCATCGTTCGCGGAGACGTCGGCTTGTCGGGTTCGAGCTTGAGGCGGCCCGATGAAGATGGCAATGCCGATGATTGCAACACTGGCCAGGATGGTTGCGTGAACGATCCGGCGAAAACGTCGTACGCCACGAGATGGAATCATCGGCATTCTCCGGCAGTTTGAGTGGCTGGACTGTAACATTTCTTTGCGCCTGGCACTAGTCGCCCGCGAATACTAATTCGATTCAATATTGCGCTTTTTAAAGATTTCCAGCATCACTCGAATCGACCATTATTCTTCCTCGTCGTCCGTAGGCTTGGTGCCAGCGGCCGCTTCCATCTTCACACCACGCGCGGAAAACATCAGAAAGCTGATCAGATCGTTCAGCTCATCGCGATTCAGAGCGGTACCGTAGTCTGCCGGCATGAGCGAGCCCGGTTGGCGCGAAAAGCTGGCAAGCTCGGACTTCTGGAAGAGTTGGAAACCGCCGTCGAGACCCTGCAGCTGGAGCGAAAAATTATCTTCGTTCCGCACAACTCCGGAGTACTCCTTACCATCGCGCGTTTTCAAGGTTATTTTTCCGCCCAGTCGGTTCGCACTGGTCGGCTTGATGATCGCCTGGCGAATTTCGTCTGGGGAACGATTCCCGGCAAACCCGGAGAGTTCCGAGGCGATGAAGCCTCCCGAGCCGGCGATTGAATGACATTCCGAACATCGCCCCCTCCCGTAAAATAGCTCCCGGCCTCTCTTCGCATCGCCTGGTAATCTTGCGGATTCTTTCTTGCCTTGAAGCTCGCGCAGATATGCGACGACATTATCGACGTTGCTTCCCATCGAGGCGAAAGCAGGCATTCCTGTTCCCGGCAACCCTCGCTCGACGATCCGAGAAAGCTCGCCGTCGGATCGCTGCTGTGTCTTCGCATTCGAGGCGATGTCGGGAGCCCGTTCGCCACCGCGCCCGTCCAAACCGTGGCACCCCGCACACCGGGACTCAAACGCTTGTTTGCCTTCGACGTTTGACCTATCCAAACGCTGGCCGACGTTCGTGGAACGCGGCGATTTCTGTTCCTGCGACGCGATTCTCTGCGCGAGGATCAGGGCGCAAAAAACGAGCCCCAGACTGGCCACGATGCGGGCGCCAAAAATATTTTCACGATGACTCATAGACACTCGGTTCCGGCGCTCTACGCAAAGCGCGCTGCTCGCAACGTATTGCGATCGCCAACCACGCTTCCGCCGAATCAGTGATTCGTCGGGCTACGCACAGCTATCAAGGACACTTGCTCCAAATCCGGGTATTGCCCTTGTTCATCGGCCTTTCGTTCGGCAGGCTGGATCTGCTGAACCGTCGTCTGAGCCGGCAAAACTCCGCTGAAATATTTCCGGTACACTTTCCCGAACGCCGCCGATTCCGATAAATCGTCCAAGTAGATTGTGGTTGAGACGACTTGATCGAACTTCATGCCCGCCTCTTCCAGGTTGTCGAGCTGGTTTCGCATTGTCTGGCGAACCTGGTCGGCGGTCGACGCCGCGAACACCCCGCCATTTGGCCCCGGGATGAACCCGCTCTTTGCCGAACAATAGAGCGTGTCGCCCGCGAAGACGCACGGACTTGCGGTCGGACTTGGCGGCATATTCTTGGGACGTATGGCGCGTCGCTGGTTCAGGTCGCGGACAGCCACGCCCGTATACGCGATGTGCGCGCCTTCCGGGAGACTCGACACCTCGATCGTGGCGCGTCCCGGCGTATTTCCGAATTCGAAGCGTCGCGCGTAGTGTTCATTCATAATTCGCATCGGAATTTCCGAAGTCAGGTAGGGATTCACGAAGACCATGTTGCCAAGTGTGAGCCCGGCGGCTTCCACTACCATCTTTAGACGGTCTAGCGCGAAATCAACCTGCGCGGCTGGATTCGCCGGCACCTTATCGGTTGCGGGGTCGCTGCCCAGCATCGTGGATACGAATAACCTGTCGTGCGTGAGCATTCCGAAGGAATACGCTTTGTTCGGCTTGAAGTTGGGCAACTCCACCGCTTGCTTTCCTTTGAGATCGCGAACAGCGACGGCGTTGATTTGCACCGAAGGTTCCGGAAGCCGTGCAACGCCCAAGACTCCGCGCGCAGGCGGCAGCTTCGGGAAAAACTCGGCGAAGGCCTTGTCCAATGCTTCGTAATGGCTCATGTCGTCGAGGTAGACCTGGACGTAAACCACGTGATCCATCGCCAGGCCCGCCGCTTCGACTACCGTTTTCATATTCTCGAGAGATTGACGAACCTGGTCCGCAAAATTGGTCGGAGTACTCCCGTCCGGACGAAGAGGCCCCTGCCCGGACACATACACATAATCTCCCGCGTCGATTGCAGGGGATCCCAACGCATCGCCGGCGAGCGGCGCCGGCTTCGGCAGAATTTGTTTCAACTGAGCCTGCGCGCCCTCCGCAAAGCATATCTGCCACGCGCACAGCAGGAGGATGAATCTCATGCTGGTCTCCCCTTGCGTGCTGCACCGAGAATGGTTCGCAGCCGCTGCCCGACGATCATCTCTTCTCCGGGTTGAATCGTCATGGACACCAGTTCGATGTGATCGACCTCATTCCGCTCCTTTTTGTCTGGCTTCTGAATTCCCTCGTGCACCGCCGGCACAAGGCTGGGGTTGTCCGCGCCGAGTACTTCAATGACTGGATCGCCAGCCCTCAGTTGCTGCACGCAGTCGGTGATGGTGAAACCCCAAGCCTGCTGATCCCACGAAACCTTCAGTGTGGGATAACGATTCCCATCGTCGGGAATATAGACTGATGTTGTGACGCCGGGCACGGTTTCCACAAGTTTGGCGATGCGGTCCACCCGCGCGTTCCAGTCCGCGTAGAGCTTTTTGGGATCGATTTTCAGCCATGTCTCTACGGCCGTCAGGCAGCCGACGATTTCCTCTTTCCCTACCTTCATGGCGCGGCACACGGCCCCTTCCCACGGTGCGGAATTGCGCAGGGCTGCTTCGATTAAATCCTTTCGGCCCAGCAGCACACCACTGCACTGCGGTCCTTGGAGTCCCTTGCCGCCAGAAAATGTGTACAAATCGATTTTCATCTGTGCGTAGAGCTTCAGATTATCGGCCGGAGGAATGCCTGCCGCATCATCCAGCAGCATAGGAACGTTATGATCCTTGGCAATGGCGAATTCGCGGGTGAGTTTGTCGCCGAGGTCGGTCGTGTAGATCATGGCGGTGTCGCCGGTGATGGCATTTGCAATATTTTCGGGCCCCTCGACGAGAACCAGCTTCGCTCCGGCTAACCGGATGGCGTTGTCAAAGGCGCTTCGACCTCCAACCATGATCACTTCATGCTTCATGCCAGTCGGGTCCGGGAGCTGCCATATCTTTTGGGGATCGCTGCCCGCCATGCATGCAGCTGTCGAGGCAGCCATCGCTCCGGCGGCCCCGGTAGTGATCAAGCCGGATTCGGCGCCGGTCAACTCCGCCAGTTTTCTCCCTGCCGCGCGTTGCAGGTCGACCATGTTCACGAAATAGTGTGACGCTTCGGCCTGGGCCGCGCGCACCTCTGGAAATTGCAGTGATCCGCTTAAATATGTCCAAGTTCCCCGGCAATTGATGACTGTTTTGATGCCAAGGCGGCTGTACACATTCTCCTGCGATGCCAGCCCGAGCGCGACCGTCGATTTCGCGTACAAATCTTGGGCCGCAATCTGCGCCAGTAGCGGCGAGGCAGCCAACATTTTCATGAATCCACGACGGCTCGACTCGGGTGCGACTGACATGCGATTCCTCCGGCAGACGGTTTATTGGGCGAAGATCAACGTTCCAAAGTGTTCGGGCACATGATTGGGATCACGGTTAGGGGCGCAGGTCTGCTGCCAGCACATGAAGTGACGTTGCGGATCCTCGCCGAGCCCGTCAATGCGATACAGGTTGGCGCGCCATTTGGTGCCGGGCTTGACGGGTTGTTCGCTGACGGACTTCAGCGGCACGCGTGCCGCCGCGAACCACAGATGGTTGGTTTCATCGATGCGGCCCTGACGCTGCCATCCGGAGTTCCACTCAGCGCCGTAGCTGTCGTGATCCAGGTCAATGGCTAGATCGACCCAATCGCCAGTCGGGGCAATCTCAAACTCACGGTAGTGCCGGATGTTGGTCCAATCGTCGCCCAGAAAGAACTCGACGACGTCACGGTCCCACAGCTTGAGGCGATCTTTGCTGTTATCGGCAGGCAACCATAAATTCAGCTCACTGTACGGAGAGACAAAGAGGAGGTAGAGATCAGAGTCGGTCCAAAACGCGCGAACTTCGGTCTTGAGCTTGGGATAGTCCAGCCGCGAAGTACAATCTTTCTCGATCCACGCGGAGGCTGCATGCGACCATGTCGGCGAGTGCGGATCAGTGTTGAGTTCCGGCGCCTGGGCCACATGCGGGACGCTGAACGCGGCCATTGGCGATGTAACCTCGCATACATCCACCGCAAATGCGGCGACCGGGATCAAGAGGATCAGTAGCAGGCTTCGGATGGATTTCATTGTTTATGGGTGAGGCGCGTTTCGTAACCCCGGCGAAATCTCGTAGGCCTTCTCAAACTCCGCGCGTGCCTCGTCTTCCTTTCCCTCCTGGTGTAGAGCTAATCCAAGGTTGTAGTGTGCCTCCGCATAGCCTGGCTTGAGGCGTACGGCCTCGACGAACTCCGCCCGTGCGGTCCCCGCATCGCCCTCCTGTAGCAGAGCCAAGCCGAGGTTGTTGTGCCCTTCCGGAAAATTCGGATCGCTGCGCACAATTCTCCGAAAAACATTGGCGGCGCCGGCCGGATCGTTGTTCTGGGCGAGGACCAATCCCAGTTGGATTCGCGCATCGGTGTATTTCGGATCGAGACTGATGGCTTCGCTCAGCTCACCAGCGGCTTCGTCTAGATGTTCTGTTTGGGCCAGCGCGAGACCAAGATTGTAGTGGGCTTCCGCCAGGTCCGGGTCGGACATTACCGCCTGGCGAAATTCCTCAAGCGCATGGGCGCGGTCGTTTTCGCGCCAATAGAGCAGCCCGAGGCTAGAGTGTGCCTGCGCGTAGTCAGGCTTCAGCTCAAGCGCCTTGTCGAAGGCCGCGTGTGCACGCGCTGCGTCATCTTTGCGCTCCCAGGTAACACCCAGATAGTAGTGGCTCGTTGGCAGCGTAGGACTTTGCTCGGCAGCTTTCTGAAAGAGCGACAGGGCGTCGTCGAGCCTTTTTTGTTTCAACGCATCGACGCCTTGGAGGATAAGGAGCTTCGACTGTGCCAAGCGCGCACGGAACTCGTGCAGCCCACTCAGGTCGTCCAATTCTTTCTGCGCTGCGCTCGTCTGGCCTTGAGCACGCAACGCAACGCCAAGATTGTAGTGGGCCTTTTCAAAATCAGGCTTTAGCTCGATCGCGCGCTGAAACGCCGCGATTGCACCGGCTGTGTCCCCGCCGGCCTTGAGTTCCATGCCGAGATCGGTCTGCGACTCAGGATCCTGAGGATCGAGTTCGACAGACTTGCGAAACTCCGCCAGCGCACCAACACGATCCCCCAGACGGCGGAGCGTCACACCCAGCAGCGTGTGCGCGGGTGCAAACCCAGGGTTGAGCCGAAGAGCTCGACGAAACTCCGCGGCGGCGCTGTCCAGCTTTCCCAGCTGTCCTTCGGCCAGTCCCAACTCAAAATGCAGGTCAGCCGAGGGCTTCGATGCGAGTGCCCGGCGTAACTCGGCCTCGGCGGCCAAGAAATCATTCTGCTGTGAATAAATATGAGCCAGAAGACGATGCGCCCCGGCATTCGCCGGATCGATAGCGACTGCAGTTCGCAGTTCCTCGAGCGCACCGGCCTGGTCATGCAGATCGTAGCGGGACGCGCCCAACCCGTAGTGCGCGTCCGCCCACTTCGGTCTGAGCCGTAGAGTGGCCTCGAACTCTTCCGCTGCCTGCCTGGCATCGCCTTTATATTTCAAGGCGAGCGCCAGGTTGTAGTGGGTAGCTGCGTCATTGGGCTCGAGGGCCAAGGCCTTGCGATAACTCGAAACGGCCTGATCCCACAATTTCGAACGTGAGAGTTGAAGAGCCTCTTGACGGTAGGTCTCGGCGGTTTGCGCCGGCAATGGCGCGGAGAAAAGAATGCTCAATATCAGCGGATGGACGATTCGCCGGCGAAAGGGAATGTGAGAGTGAACCAAATATCCTTCCATGCGTCATGGCCTGGCTCGGCTAAGGTTTCCGAAACATTGCGGACGTGGCTGGAAGCAGCCGCACCCGCCGTTGCGCAACGTCGGTGGCAAACTCGAGAACTGAGCTTACCAGTAGAACTTCGCGCTGATCTGCCCAATGCGGGGATCGCGGGCATTGGTGACGATTCCGAAACTTGAACCGCTGATGTTGCCGCTCGGATTCATGAATTGAGCATGGTTGAAGATGTTGAAAAATTCCAAACGGACATCGAAAGCGTAATTCTCCTTAATTACCGTCCGCTTCGAAAATCCGAAGTCGGTGTTGTTGAATCCAGGGCCGTGGAAGAAGCGTCGGTTGGCGGTGCCAAAAGTGCCCAGATCGGTGTTAACGGCGAATGCGGCGGGCAGGAAGTAACATCCCGTGCCGTCAGTAGTAGGGCAACCGGGATTCGACTTGCGGGGATTCACCGTCACGACCGGGCCGACTTGATTCGGCATATCCGTGGCCGAACTGCCGGCGAGCGAAGCATCTCCGTTGGCCTGATTCATCTGGATGGGGAAACCCGTAGAGAATCGCGTGATCCCTTCCATCTGCCAGCCTTGCGTCAAGCGCTTCGGCGCATTCCCGAAAGCCCGGTCGAACGGAATGGCCCAAATGTAACTGGCCACAAAATTGTGGGTGATGTCGCTGGACGACAGGCCGCGGCTCAACTTCGGATCTTCGAAATTCACCAAGTCGTTGAAGGCCGAAGAATCGTCTAGCCCTTTCGCAAAGGTATACGCAGCCAGGAACGTAAAATCGCTGGCCTTGCGCTCTACCGTGATTTGCGCGGAGTTGTAAATCGAATTGGCGCTCGTCAGCGTATTGGTATTGCTCGAGCCGTAGCACACCTGCGCCCCGCCGGGGCAGAAATTTGGATTTAAGATCTGCTGCCTGGTGCTGTAAACGCAGCCAGGCAGAGGTGTCGGGCTCAGCGTCGAACAGGGGACGGTAGCCGACGGAAGCTGGAAAACGTCGTTCTCATTGCCGGGTCCGCAGCCGGGAGTGCCCCCTGCGGTTACGTCTATGGCCCCTTGCGCAGTGAGTTGCTGGCATAGAGCGGCGGAGCCGGGGTTCGCGTCATTCTGTGTGATCAGGCGGTGCCCCTCGGTCCCGACGTAAGCCAGCGTGAGCACCGTTGATTTGGATAGCTCGCGCTGGATGGAGAGATTGAAGTGCTCTGCGTATGGCAGCTTGTTGTGAATGTCATAGCCTGGAAAGAAGTTGAACGGCTCATAGACTGAGAAGTCCAAGGTCTTGTTCGCTGGGGAGCCCGGAACCGGTGCGGTGAACGGGAAACGCTGGCCCAAGGACGCCCCGGTGGCCCGAATCCGGAACGGTTCGTCAAACATGACCGACACAGGTGAGGTCCAATAGAGGCCGAACGGCGCGTCCGCCACTTCGTAGAACAGGTTCAGGTCCTCGACCGAAGTGTAGTACATACCGTAAGCTGCCCGGATGCTGGTTTTGCCGGGGCCTCCAAAGATTTTGCCCAGCGCTCCCTCCGAAAATCCCGGCGAATACGCCAGACCCAATCGTGGGCCGAAGTTGTTGTATCTCGTGGGCGCCAGCGTCTTGGGGATGCCAGGGTCACCCGGGAACACCAAGCCCGAGGGAGCGAGCGGAAAGACCGTGGACTGTTCGCCTGGGGCGAAGGTCTGGATCTTTCCTTGGGTGTCATACCACGGCATGCTCACTTCCCAGCGCAAGCCGAGATTGAGCGTGAGATTCGATTTCACCTTCCAGGAGTCCTGGGCAAAGGCGCCGCCATAGCGTGTACGCGAATCCAGGAACTGTTCGGCGGCCTGGGTGTAAGGCGCGCTGGTGGTTGAGGTCGCGCCCAGGAGGAAGTCCGCAACATCGGATCCAGTCACCGTGCCATCAAAGGTGAAGCCCCCATTCGGATTGGCAAAGTTACGTTCGTTCACTTGCAGGTAGCGGAATTCCCCTCCAAACTTCCACGTATGTCTGCCCTGGGCCTTCGAAAATACATCACTTGCCGCATACGTGGTATCCGGTTGGAACGTATTGAGCGTGGGCACTCCAATATTTAAGCCGAGTTGGCCAAACATCGTCTGCGGCACATACTGAGGATATCCGGCCAGCGGGACAATGCCGAGGGTGCCGGCGCCGGTTACGAAACCAAGCGACGAAAGGCTCGCAAAACTCCCCGACGGGTTGTCCTTGTTCAGCGCGGTCCGGAAGAAGCTTATCCGGGCTTCGTTCACTGCCGTCGCTCCTAGAGTCTTCGTGTTGCTCATCACGAACTCTTGCGCTCGCGAAGGCGTAAGCGTCGGGAAGCCCGGCACAGTTGCAAAGCTGCCAGTTGCCTGATTCACGTTGGCGCTGGTCACGTTGGAATTATCTAGGTGATAATACCAGGACCAGTTTCCGGTCTTCTCGTTATTGAAGTCCACCCGCTCTCCGAATTTGTTATCGTTGGCGATGTTTCTCTGACTGTTATCCGAGTAGTTGTTCGTATCTCCCGGAAGCGTCGGCGCAGGGATGTACGAGAGGAGTGCGATGGACGGGGCTGAAAAGGCCGCTTGCGGAATCACGCCGTTCGGGAACACGCACTGCTGTGTAGTGGTGCAGCCGGCAAAGCTGTATGGCTCGTTTTGCGTGACCGCGTAACCCAAACGCTGGGAAAGTACCTGCGCCCAGTAAGGGCCATCGATGCAGTTTGTGGAGGTAGCGCAGGTTCCGTCGCTGCCGTTCGGTGCCAGTGCAGCAGGATCAAAGATGCCTTGACGCTGGTCTGCCGACGGTACCGAAACAAGGCCAGTTTCCGCGCCTTGCACCTGCCGCGTGCCTTGATAATCCGAGAACCAGAAAAGCTTATTTTTCCAGAACGGTCCGCCCGCCGCATACCCGAACTGATTGCGCCGCAATTCGGACTTGGAAGGCGCAAAGTAATTCTTGGCATCCAACTTGTCGTTGCGCAGGAACTCGAACGCGTCACCGTGAAACCCGTTGGTGCCGGACTTAGTGATGGCATTGATGACCGCGCCGCTGAATTTCCCATATTCGGCGTCGAAGCTGTTGGTGATCAGGCGGAATTCCTCAATGGAGTCCAGGTTGGGAACCAAACCTGCCCCGAGGTTACGTCCCTCGCTCACGTCTCCACCGTTCACCAGGAAGGCGTTCGCCGTTTCACGCTGACCGTTCACCGATATGTTGCCTGAACCGAGAATGCCCGATACCGGACGGTCCTGCTGAATGGTTTGCGCGCTGCCGGGCGCCACGCCCGCCTGCAAGCCCAAAAGGTCGATGTAGCTGCGCCCGTTCAGCGGGAGGGCCAGCATCTTCTTCGAGTCGATTACATCGCCAAGTTGCGTGTTTTCCGTTTGTACTTGCACGGCATTGGCTTCCACCTTGACCACTTCCTGCTGTACGGAGCCGACCTCCAGAGTTACGTCGATTTGCAGTTGATCATTCACCTTCACGACGATGCCGGTTTCGACGAAATTGCGGAATCCGCCTGCGGTAACCGTCAGTTTATAATTGCCAGCGGGCAGCGCGAGGATTCGATAGGAACCGTCCGGGCCGGTGGTCTCCTCGTATTTCAGATTCGTTTCCACATTGGTGATGGTGAGCCGCGCGCCAGCGATCGCGCCTTGAGAACGATCGCGCACCACACCTTGAATCGATCCGGTTACGTCGGCGCGTACGGCGCTCGAACCAAGAAACATTGCGAGAATGAGAAAAAATACGGATGGCAAAGACCGAAAGCGATTTCGCATTCACCCCTCCTGAAGTGGCGGTACAGTTACACGAAGCAGGCGAAGAATCAAGCGTTAGTTTCGATATACTACTTTCTGTTTCGAACTATTACTTTTCTGGTTTGGTTACATCAGGATTTCGCTTTGTGATTTAGTCGCGTCGATTCACGCGAGCGGATCCGCCGGGTGCCCCGGGTTTCGTTTTTTGTACCTGGGTCTTGAATTTACCGTTCCTCCCTGGGCGGGTGGCCCGGACTAAAATTTGTTGACATGAGGATCGCCCAGAGAACATCACTGCGATACGTCTCACGACAGTATAGAGACGCGGAGGGTGCGCCAGGTTCGTTTTTTCTTGGAACCTGGGTCTTGGGGTTGACGTTCGTTACAATTCCGGTTCCGATCCGAACGCATCGAAGACCATGTCATTCGAATAACCATTAGGTAAAATAATTCTCTTGATTTCATTCCAATTTCCTGTATAATGGTCCTGAATACGGGAGGCGTAACAGAAAGGCTCCCTCGTGCCCGCGCAACCCCCGCCCCAGTTCCCTCCCAATCGTTACTTCATTACGTCGCTACATCCTTACTTCTCTTTCTGTGTTCTCGTTTCAAGAAGCACCGGTTTGCGTCGGTTAACTCCTTTACAATCCGCACTTACAAAAAACATCCCCATAACTCGTTTAGAATCCGCAGATCCAAAAACACGACACTTAAAGTCCTTTAGAATCCGCACTTCCAAAAAAAGGCGGGGGGAGGGGGTAAGCTGTTAACCAACGCCAGGAAGAACGGTTACGCGCAGGAGGTTCAAAGTTAAAGCAGGAAATTGCGCTGGGACAAAAACTGAGGGCGCATCAGCGGTTAAGCTTTTGCGCCCTCTTTAAACTGAGCCGTAAAGTTTCTGACCTTCCCGACCCGATCTGATTGCACGACCGCCGTTAGGGGGTTGCGCACTCCAGACCGAGCCGTAAAGGCTTCGA
>Ga0073928_10009212_pt1 | contig 12076 bp, 9 predicted proteins | sample PaiPotPPA55metaG_FD_76969 | JGI IMG/M metagenome (GOLD analysis project Ga0073928, IMG submission 76969) | Iron sulfur acid spring bacterial and archeal communities from Banff, Canada, to study Microbial Dark Matter (Phase II) - Paint Pots PPA... ...
AACTGATCTATTACAGGTGGAAAAAGTAGCCGCGGGGGCTTTTTCTTATTCGGCAACGAATCGTAACAGAAATGCTGCCGAGATCTCGACCGGCACGCCCTATCGCAGATGTGCTGCCGGAAATTGTTTGGACAGCAACGCGACGCGGTCGCGTTGATTGGTTCAACCGCCGCTGGTACGACTATACCGGATGTCCGCGCCGCGATGCGGGTATTGCAGAGATGGGCAGGCGCTGGGCCGACGCCATCCACCCGGACGATCGCGCGCGTACGGTCGAACTGTGGCGCGAATCGATCTCAAGCGGCTCCGCGCTCAATAGCGAGCTGCGATTGCGAGCCGGCGACGGGACACACCGGTGGTTCAAAATTCACGCGACTCCCGCGCACGATAGAAAAGGCGGCGTGATGCGCTGGATCGGCATTTGTACGGACGTCGACGCACACCGCCGGCTGGGACAGCACTTTGCGTTCATAGCGCAAGCCGGCGAGGTTCTCGCGGAATCCCTGGATCTGCAAACGACCCTCAATCAGCTCCTTGGACTGATCGTTCCGGAGTTTGGCGATTGGGCCGCGATCGATCTTTTCGACGACGCCGATCGCCTCAAGACCGTCGCAGCCATACATGCGGTACCCCGAAAAGCCCGGCTGGTCGAGCGTCTTTGCAATCGTTACAACCACTCTCCGGAGTTCGAACGGCCGCTCGCGATGGCGCTGCGAACGCAAGGGCCGCGCATACTGCACGAGATACGGCCCGAACTCCTCGAGCGAGCCGCGGCACCGGATCTGCTCGAAGTGATTAAAGCGCTGCACCCGCGTTCGACCGTAACGATTCCGCTGCGCACACGCGGGAGGACGATCGGCTCGCTCGTCGCGTATTGGTCGGAAACGCAGCGGCGATACGAGGAAGAAGATCTGCCGCTCTTTGAAGAGCTCGCGAAACGCGCCGCCATTTCCATTGAAAACGCGCAGCTCTACGAACACGAGCATGAGGTTGCCAAAGAGTTTCAGCGTGCAGCCTTGCCGATCTCTCTTCCGCAGATTCCCGGGATCCGTTTCGACGGGATTTACGTGCCCGCGAGCCGCCGCGCGCAACTCGGCGGAGACTGGTACGACGCGCTGCAACTGGCCGACGGGCGCGTCGTCATCTCAATCGGTGACGTTGCCGGGTCGGGATTATCTTCAGCGGTGATTATGTCCTCAATGCGGCAGATTATCCGTGGCGTCGCGCAAGTCTATCCCGATCCTATTGCAATGCTCGATGCCGCTGACCGAACGCTGAAAACCGAATACCCCGATACGTTCGTGACCGCTTTCGTCGGCGTCTTCGATCCGGTCGCGCGCGTGCTGACATATGCGGTGGCCGGCCATCCGCCGCCGTTCGTGCGTAACGCAAACGGGGAAACTTCGGCGCTGCAAGGCGGCGGTTTACCGCTCGGACTTCGCATGCGCGGCGACACGCCGGCGCATGTCGTGGAAATCGGCGAGGATGCGCTGCTGGTGTTCTATACGGATGGTCTGGTCGAAGCCGAGCGAGACATCATTGCGGGGCAGAAGCGACTGGCCGCAGCGATTCGCCGGGCGCAAATCCCAAAGCATCCGAATCCCGCTCGAGCGCTGTACGACGCGATGTTGGAAGATGGCTCCGACGACGACGTCGTGGTATTAACGATGCGGCTCGATGCGCCCACCGAAGGCAGCAGCAGCATGGCGCTCAGCAGTCATACGCGGCGCTGGGTGTTTGACTCGAGCGACGCCGAAACCGCGAGCACCGCGCGTCACGCCTTTGTTCGTGCGCTCGAAGAAGGCGGAGCTGCCGGCGAAGAATTGTACGCGGGAGAACTCGTCTTCGGCGAACTGCTCGGCAACGTGGTGCGGTACGCTCCCGGGCCGATAGAGATCACGTTCGATTGGAGCGGAGCGGCACCGGTACTTCACGTTCTCGATCGTGGCTCCGGCTTTATGCTCGTGCCTCGCCTTCCGACAGACCTTCTGAGCGAACGCGGGCGCGGGTTGTTCATTGTTTGGTCGCTGAGCGAAGATTTCAACGTTACGAAACGATTCGACGGCGGTTCACACGCGCGCGCAGTATTGGCTGTACGCCGGTCCGCCAGGGCGGAGCGCTCGAGAGCCGATTTGACGCAGACGATCTAGAATGTCGAACTGGCTTGAACCGGTCGAGCTAAGCGGCGCGCACGTGAGACTGGAACCACTTTCGAGACGCGTTAGAGAAACGTTGCCTGGTCGATCGTTATCCGGATAAACTCGCCTTCTGTTTCAAAACGGTCCGTTCCGGGATAGTATCCAAATCGCATGCGAGTCGGAATGGTGTAGCCGCGAAACGTGTCCTCTTCTTCGACAATGCCTCCGAACGGCAAGTAGTGATATTCCCCGGGTCCTTCACTGCTCCACCGCAGCAGGCTAAGACGTTTGAGCTCGCCGTTATCGCCGATCCGCAAGGCCAGCTCTGCCCATTCACCCTGCGCCGCCAGGTGCGCGTGCACGCGGCGCTCGCTCAGCGCCGTCCATCGGACATTCTTGCTGCACAGGGTTGAAGGAAACCAAACAGATTCGGCTACGGCGCGGCCTGCTGCGGACCGGCTTGTCATCGGCCCGGAGCTTGCGATCACCGGGAGAAAGCCAAAGAGTTTCCATCGCGTTGCAGCCTTGCCGCCTATGAGCCGGTTGAAACCGCGAACCGGTATGCCGCTGAAATGTGTGGCAGCTCTCCAGATGAATTCATGACTGCGGTGCATGACCTGCTCGGCCGTAAAACGATGCCACCGGTTGAGCTTTATCTCGCCGTGCATCTGCAATTTGACGCTTGACGCGAGCACGGTTCCCGGAGCTATTGCATGTTCGAGATACCGCCGTGCGGCTGGCGGAAGGTCGGAGAACCGATCGGGCGCAAACCTGTCGCGCGAGTCCCAAAGATCGGCAAGAACGCCCGGCTGCGATTTCGGCGCCATGTGCGAATCCCACAGATCTGTTAGCGGACCTGGTTCTGCCATGGAGCTACAATAGGAAGAATCCGCGAACGCGTCAACATTGAAGCAACCGACCTAGCGTTCGCCTCTAAGCAAAATTCATTTAGGTTGAACGAACGCCTGAGCCGGATCGTCCGCCGAAGCTTTTCCCGCTTCGATCAGCGTTTCGCGCAGAATGTAACCGCCTGCGAGGGTGAGCGCGCCAGCGAGCAGCGTGCGCAACATCCAAGGCCGGCGGTTCTTTTCGCGGCCGAGCAGCGAGGGAAGATTGAGCAGCAACGGCGCGGCGATTCCGCCTTTTAGCGTCAGCGTGCGCAGGCGTTCGCCGCGCGACCCTTCGTACATCGGCTTTCCGGTCGAACCCGCGTATGTCCGAAAATGCAAAAGAATGCCGAGCTCCAGCAGTGCGGCGCAGGCCTCGAGCTTCTCGAGCTTATGCTGCGCCGGCCCGCCGTTGCCGTCTGCGCACAACGCCATGGCGTTGATCGCGCATGCGCCCGAGATCGCCGAAGCGACGCTCATCGCGGGAATGTGGTACTTGCCTTTACCCCACAGCGGAATTGCGGTCGCGCTGAGCAGAACGCCCGTGTAACCTGCGAGAAATGCGCCGAAGAGCGCCTGCATTCCAGTCGTTATGGGCCGCGGCGCTAAACGCGCAATCCAAGCCGGCAGCACGTTATCGCGAGCGAGCTGTGCAGCTGCGTTTAGACCGGCGAGCCCCGAGAAGCCGACCAGTCCCCAAACGCCGAGCGACATCGGTGATTTCAGCTTTACGATGCGCATCATGTGAAGGAAGCGTTCGGGCCGCCCAAGATGCGAGATCAGCAGCGCCGGACATGCGCCGGCGAGTGCCAGCGAAAGATAACGGCTGCTGCGTTCGAGCGGTGCATCGCCGGAACGCTGCGCGAGTGCCGCCAGCACGCCGCTTCCGCCGGCAATGCCGCCCAAGAACAAATACGTAATGACGTTCCATTCCCAGTGGGGCTTCTTCAAAAGGGGACGATTGAAATAGGTAACCTCGGAGGGAGGCGGCCGAAGCTGCGTTTCGCTCATGCGTGGCTCCGGAAGATCGTCAAACCGGCAATCACCAGCGCGAGTGCGGTAATCGCCGCGCTCGTGTAACTCGCCGGCTGGCGCGTCGACGGCAGCACCGGTTCGACCGGCAGATTGTAGGCCTCGGGCCGATCGGTGAGTAGGAAGAACGCGTTGAGATCTCCGACCGAGCTCTTCGAATCGACGCCGTAAAGTGAAGCATCCACGCCTCGTTCTTGCAGCGTCGTTACGCGTTTACGCGCGCGCTCTTTGAGCTCCTCGACGTCGCCGAATTGAATCGATTCCGTCGGGCATGCTTTCGCGCAAGCCGGAACGAAGCCCGCGCGCTGACGGTCGTAACACAGCGTGCACTTTCCGGCAACGCCGCCATGCCCTTGAATCGCGGTCTCGTGTTGTTCGCGCCGGTCTTCACGCAGCGTCGCGAGGCTGTAAGAATTCTGAGCGTTTAGGCTCCCAATGACGTCCACGACGCCGAAGGGGCACGACACGACGCAATACCCGCAGCCGTTGCACACGTCCGGCTGAATGTACACGTTACCGAACTCGTTTCGGATGATCGCGCCGGTCGGGCAAGCCTCCAAACATCCGGCATGCGTGCAGTGCTTGCAGACATCGCTCATCATCGACCAGCGATCGTCCACGCCCTGCGCGTCCATTTGCACCTGCTCGACGAAAGCAACGTGTCTCCACGTCGTTCCGGACAGCTCGACCGTGTTGTCGTACGACATGCCGGTGAACTCAAAGCCGTCGGACGGCAGCTCGTTCCACTGTTTGCAAGCGACCTCACACGCTTTGCATCCAATGCAAATGGTTGTATCCGTGAAGAATCCGTTAGGCATTTGAACCTCTGTCCTCCCCATGCGTCGTGGGTTGTCCTTCCGGAATCCGCTCATCGGGCGGGACCGGCAAGTCCTCAATCGTCTCTCCGCGCGGTGCGCGCCGCCCGCGCCGGATGTTGCACGTGAGCGTTTTGGCCTCGTGAATCGAGACGTTCGGATCCATCGAGAGGGGAATGACGTCGCCTGATGTGTCACCGCGCGTAAAACCGAAGTTTCCGTACAGATACGGCAAGCCGATTTGGTGCACGCGCTGGCCATCACCGATACGCAGCGGCTTCATGCGTCCACTGACGAGCGCTCGCGCTTCGATCTCGCCAACCGCGCTCGAGATCGTCACGTAATCGCCGCTGTGGATGCTTTTTTCAACGGCAAGTTCCGGATCGATCTCGCAGAACGCTTCAGGTTGCAGCTCGGCAAGCCACGGAATATAGCGCGTGTAGATACCCGAAATCTCGGTAATCCGGTACGTCGTCAGCACGTATGGATAGGCGGGATTCATCGAGCCGTTATAGGGATTGTCGCGCCGCTTGAACTCGCGCAGCGATGGATTATGCTGCTGCGTGTAGAGCTGGTTGTTGATGACGGATGCGAGCGGCTCGTAGTGCGCCGGCATCGGTCCGTCCTTCAAGCCTGCCGCAACGAAGAGCTGCCCGCGCCCGTCCAATTGCATGATGAACGGATCGGCGCCGGAATGCGCGTCCATGCCGGAACCACCCGGAACGGCAGGCGTGTCCGGCGCTTTATTCTTGATGAAGTCGGGAATGTCGTATCCGGTCCACTCACGCTTTTCCTCATCCCACCACAAGTATTTCTTGCGTTCGCTCCACGGCTTTCCATCGGGATCCGCCGACGCGCGATTGTAGAGCATGCGCCGGTTCGCAGGCCATGAGAATCCCCAATCGAGCGACGTGTAGTCGTCCGCCTTGCGGTTGCGCGCGCGGTGCGTGTGTTTATCGGGACAGACACCGGAGTATATCCATACCCCGCACGCAGTCGAGCCGTCGTCTTTGCATTCGCCGAATCCCGTGAGCTGCTCGCCGGTTACGGTGTTGAATCCGTTCATCTCTTGCATGATGCGAACTACCGAAGGCTCTCCCTTATCGCGCTCGCGCCGGCCCTCATGTTCGTAGTCCCATGTCATGTCGAGAATCGGCCGGTCTTTCGGATCGGCGGAGCCCGCGTACAGTTCCTTGAGCCGTTTGCCGAGCCGGTAAATAAACCAGGCGTCGCTCACGCTCTCACCCGCGGGCTCCACGGCTTTGTCGTGGAATTGCAGCAGGCGGTTCGTGTTGGTCATCGTGCCGTCTTTTTCAAGCACGGTAGCCGCCGGGATGAAGAAACATTCCGTTCCGATCTTCGAAGGATCCGCGCCCTCCCGTTTCCAGAACGAGGACGTTTCGTTCTCGAACGAGTCGATGTTGACGAACCATTCGAGGCGGTCCATCGCCGCCGCAATCAGCTCGGTGTTCTGCCCCGAAGTTGCCGGATTTTGCCCGATGACGAAATAGCCCTTGACCTCACCATCCTTCATAGCAAAGGTCGTGGGAATCGTCGAATGGTCTCCGGTCAGCTGCGGCAGGTACTCGAAACAAAAATCGTTTTCTTTCGTAGCGGCATCGCCATAGAACGCTTTGAGCTGCGAGATGACATACTTGGGAAAGTTTGCCCACCAGCCCGTCGGCTTTTCGTTCGTTTTTAGATAGTCGGCCAGCGTTTGCTCGTCACGCTGAATCGACGGTACCGGGATATAGCCGGGGAAAAGATCGTAAAGCGTCGCGACGTCGGTGGCACCTTGGATGTCGGCATGTCCACGTAGCGCCATGATGCCGCCGCCGGGGCGCCCGATATTGCCGAGCAAGAGTTGAAGAATCGCTGCGGTGCGGATGTATTGCACCCCGACAGTGTGCTGCGTCCATCCGACGGCATATGCGAATGCCGTCGTGCGATCGCGGCCGCTGTTCTTGGCCAGCGCCTCGCAAACGCGAAGGAACATGTTTTGCGGCGTGCCGCAGATGCGCTCCACCATCTCGGGGGTGTACCGCGAGAAGTGGCGCTTTAGAATCTGGAGAACGCAGCGCGGATGCTGCAGCTTGGGATCGCGGCGGACCATGCCGTCCTGGTCTTTTTCGAACTGCCACGTGGTCGCATCATAGCCGCCCGCGTGGAAGCCGGAGAAGAAGCCGTCGAGATCTTCGGTATCCTTGAACCTCTCGTCGACGATGCTGGTCGCATTGGTGAATGAAGCGACATACTCTTTGAAGTAGCGCTCGTTCGTTAGCACCCAATTGATGATGCCGCCGAGAAACGCAATGTCCGATCCGCTGCGAATCGGCACGTAGAAATCCGCGAGAGCGGACGTGCGGGTGAAGCGCGGGTCGACGTGGATGATCGTGGCGCCGCGCTCTTTCGCTTTGACGACGAAGCGAAAACCCACGGGGTGCGCTTCGGCAAAGTTGCTGCCCTCGATCAAAATGCAGTCCGCGTTCTGCAGATCCTGTAGGAACGTCGTTGCTCCGCCGCGTCCGAACGAGGTGCCTAGACCAGGCACCGTCGAGCTATGTCATATTCGGGCCTGGTTTTCGATCGAAACGACACCCAAGCTATGCATCAGCTTGCCGAGGATGTAGTTTTCTTCCACGCCGAATGTCGCGCCGCCGAGCGAAGCGATGCCGAGCGTATGATTCACGCGCTTGCCATGCCGTTCGCGCACGAACGTTTCTTCGCGCGTCTTTTTGGTGAGCTGCGCGATGCGTTCCATCGCCCATTCGAGCGGACGGTCTTCCCAGGTTTGGCTATACGGCGCGCGATACTTCGCCGTCGTCCAACGGCTGCTGTTGACGGTGAAGCCGAAAACCGCCGAGCCTTTCGGACAGAGGTGTCCGCCCGAGATTGGACTCTCGGGGTTCCCTTCCACGTCGAGCAGCTTGCCCTCGTCCGAAACGTACGCAAGCGTGCTGCATCCCACAGCGCAATACGGACACACGCTCGTGACGGCTTTTGCATTTTTGATGCGCGCCTGGAGGTTTTGCGTGCGCTGCGAGGAGACGTTGGGCAAAGCGCCGACGCGGGCGGCGAATTCGTCGCCCGCGCGGGTCAGCACTTGCGTTAGATCGATGGTTGGCCGAGTTTTTTGCATGGAAACTCCAGGCTATGTGGTGGCTGCCGTCACTCTCGGTTCGGGCTTCTTGATGAAGAACGGAATCGCCGCTGCAACGAGCAGCATAATCGCAACCGGAACGAGCGCGCCCTCAAACGAACCGGTACGGTCCTTGACGATTGCTGCGATCGAGGGACCAACGACGCCGGCCAGGCCCCATGCGGTAAGAATCATGCCGTAGTTTTGCCCCAGATATCGCGTGCCGAAATAATCGGCGTTGAAGGACGGCATGACGCCGAATCCTCCGCCGTAACAGAGCAGAATGATCGCGAACTCTAGCGCAACCGCGGCAAGCGAATGCGTACGCGCGAGCAATATGAAAATCACGGCTTGAATGAGATACATTACGGTGTATGTCATGTTGCGGCCGAGGCGATCGGAGACCGAGCCCCAGAAGAAACGTCCCAGACCATTGCACACGGCCACCAGTCCATAAATAGCGCCGGCGCCTGCTGCCGTCGCACCGGTGAGGTCACTGTAGATCGGCACCGCATTCGAAATAATCAGAATGCCGGCCGTGACATTCAGAAAGAGCAGCAGCCACAAACCGTAAAACTGCACCATTCCAAGCACTTCCGACGGCGTGTAGCTGGGACCGGTCGATGCCGCGGCTGCAAGAGCGCCGGGAACGGTAAATCCTTCGGGTGGATTGCGCAGCGCCAGCGCGCAGAGTCCACCGATAACGAGGAACGCGATGCCGGAAATGACGAACGTCGTCATGACGGCGTGGATCTCTGCAGGCGTAATGACGTACTGCGATGCGTTGAACACCGTCCCGGCTTTGGCTGCCGCCGACTTTGCGTCGATGTACGCGGTGGATGCTTTCGCCGCAGCGGCAAACGATGGAATCCGCGTGACGATTTGGTTGTAGATGAATGCACCTAAACCGAAGCCCATGACGACCATGCCGCTTCCCAAGCCGCGGCGGTCGGGAAACCATTTCGTGACCATCGCGACGGGCGTGACGTAAGCCATTCCGTTTCCGAAGCCGCCGATAATCCCGTAGGTAAGATACAACCACCATTTGCCCATGGCTGCCGTGCCCGCGCCGGCGAGCAGCGAGCCGGCTCCCCAAAGCAGCACGCCGACAATGGTAACCGTGCGAGGGCCAACTCGATCTTGCCAGCGTCCGCCGACGACGGCTCCGAGGCCGAGAAAGAAAATTGCAAGCTCGAACGTCAGCGTGACGTCTTGATTATTCCAGCCGAAACTGGCTTGCAGGGGGCGGGTGAAGAGGCTCCACGAGTAGACCGTGCCCAGACTGATCATGACGACCATGCCGGCAAGCGCGATGAACCAGCGATTCGCGGACGGTGCAGAAGAGGCGGTAGACAATGCAGCGCTCCTCTATGTGCCGCCGAAGCGACACGGCTATCTGGACGGATGGGTTCCTATTGTACAGCTTTGAGCGGCCTTCTGCGGCGTTGGCAACGGCACGTAGCTTGCGGTAGGATACTTATGTGGCGGTTACTTATGCCGTCCTGGCGGCCGGCGATTCAAAGCGGATGGACTTTCCCAAAGCGATCACGCCGCTTGCGGGGCTTTCGCCTTTGCAGCGGATCGCCGCGACGCTCGGCGAGCGCCGCTTTGTGATCGTCACAAGCAGCGGTCTGAGCTTGGAATGTGCGGCGCAAGTATCGGGGCGGCGGATCGTCATCAATGAAAGCCCCTGGCGCGGTATGACCTCGTCGCTGCGTTCGGCGAACGGGGTGATCGACGCGCGGCACGCCGTGGGCGTGCTGCTCGCCGACAAACCGTTCCTCTCGGAACGCACGCTGGTTCTTTGCGAGCGCGCGCTTGAATTCGCCGACTGCGACGTTCTCTACCCTGTAACCAACTCAGGACAACCGGGCCATCCGGTCTACTTCGGCCCTAACGCGCGCAAGTTGATCGAAGCACTGCCGGACGGCGACACACTGCGTACACTACGCGACGATCCCCGGCTCACGCACGCGGCGATAGCATGCGACGATGAGGGCGTGCAGCTCGATCTCGATACGCCCGATCAGTGGCACGCAGCCGCAGCGCTTTATCATGCGTGAGGTTTTCGCGACCGCTGCCGATTGGCTGACGGAACGCAGACCGTGCGCGTTGGCGACGTTGGTTGCGACACGCGGCGGCGCGCCGGTACCGATTGGCACGACCGTCGCGGTCGATTCGAACGTGCAGATCGCGGGCTCGATGGGCACCGGCTGCAATGAATCGGAAATCGTCGAAGCAGCACTGTTAACCTTGCGTGATGGAGTAACGCGCACCTTAGAGATCGATTTAGGCGGCGACGACGATCCGCTCTCGGCGGGAAATGGCTGCGGGAGCGTTTTGGAGATCGCCGTTTGGCGTCCGCAGCCGCCGGACTTGGAGATGCTGCGTAAAATCGTCGCCGGAAAAAATGATTCGGCGCTGTCAATCGATTACGAGCGGGCCGGCGAGCGCAAACATTTCGAGCAGTCGATACCTTCAAAGGCCCCGATCGTTCTCATCGGCGGTACGTCGCTTGCCGCGGAAATTGCCGCTTTCGCGGCGCGCCTGGATTTCCGAACGATCGTCGTCGATCCGCGGCCGGCGTATGCGACGCGAGCGCGCCTGGCGCACGTCGACGACATTATCTTAGAGTGGCCGGATGAGTGTTTGCCGCAATTGCTGACAGAGTGCAGCCCGGTCATTGCACTCTCGCACGATCCGAAGCTCGACGTACCGGCGTTACGATGTGCGCTGAATTCGCCCGCACCGTACATTGGTTTGCTCGGCAGCCGGAAATCGCAAGCAAATCGCCGGGACCGTTTGCGAGGTGAAGGCTTTAGCAACGAAGCACTTGAGCGAATTCACGGTCCTGTCGGATTGGACATCGGCGGCGTCACGCTCGCCGAAACCGCGCTCTCGATCATCGCGGAGATCGTCGCGAACTCGCACGCGCGTAGCGGGAATGCGCTCTCAAACTTGATCTGCGCGATACATTAGATCAGCGATCGAGCTCGAAAAGGTTAACAAGCCCAGCACAAACGCCGTCGCGCGAATCCAGGCGCGGTTCATCGCAGCCCTTTCTTCTGAAAGGGAACCGCGTCCCGCGGGCGAGGCCGCAATTTAGGCATTCATCGATAGAGCATCACGTCGTCGAAGGAGGCGCGGCATATAGCAGGGTAGTGCCGCCTCATGAAGCGTCTCATAGCCGCAGCCCTTTCCATTATTTGCTTGACCGCACCGCTTGCAGTTCACGCAGCCGGCACGAACACGCCGACGCAAAAGCTGATCGGCAAACTGCAGTGGCGCAACATCGGTCCGTTTATCGGCGGGCGCGTCGTCGCGATTGCGGGCGTTCCGAGCCAGCCGAATCTCTTCTACATGGGCGCGGTGCAAGGCGGCGTGTGGCGCAGCACCAACTACGGACTCAGCTGGGAGAATATTACCGACAATAAACTTCCAGGCGTTGCCTATAGCATCGGCGCTCTGGCCGTTGCGCCTTCAAATCAGAAAGTGATCTACGCCGGCACGGGCGAGGCGGATATTCGCGGCGACTTCGCCACCGGCGACGGCATCTACAAAACGACCGACGCGGGCAAGACGTGGCACTACGCCGGCTTGCGCGAGACCCACATGACCACCTCGCTCGTTGTCGATCCGCGCGATCCGAACGTCGTGTACGCAACGTCGATGGGCCATGTCTTCAAACCCAATCCCGAACGGGGCGTGTTCAAAAGCGCGGACGGCGGCAAGACTTGGAGCAAGGTTCTCTACGTCGACGACAACACGGGTGCCGCGCAGGTCGTAATGGATGCGCACAATCCAAATGTTCTCTATGCGTCGATGTGGCAGGCGCAGCGTACGCCGTGGGCGCTCACGAGCGGCGGTCCGGGCAGCGCATTGTATAAAACAGCCGACGCGGGCGCACATTGGATGAAGATTTCAACGCATCCAGGGTTTGCGCACGGTTTGCTCGGAAAGATGGGCATCTCGGTTTCCGCGAGCAATCCGCGCGTCGTCTATGCGATCGTGCAGGCGGGCGACGGCGGCGTGTTTCGATCGAACGATGCCGGCGCGACCTGGAAG
>Ga0073928_10009214_pt1 | contig 12075 bp, 9 predicted proteins | sample PaiPotPPA55metaG_FD_76969 | JGI IMG/M metagenome (GOLD analysis project Ga0073928, IMG submission 76969) | Iron sulfur acid spring bacterial and archeal communities from Banff, Canada, to study Microbial Dark Matter (Phase II) - Paint Pots PPA... ...
AGGTCGGATTTGTTTTCCTTATGCATGAACACCGTCTTATCCGCGCGATACAACACCACCTGCAGCGCGTGTTCACCCGCCGCAATCGGGCAATTGAAGCGCAACGTGTCGCCCGTGTGCTCAGGCTTCAACGGCGTGCTCAGCAGCAATTCATCGCCGGAGAAGACCGCCAGGGTAGTCTGCTCGGTCACCGCCGATACGATGTTGATATTCAATGTCGTCTGCTCCACAGCCGGCTTCGTCTCTACGGTTTCCACTACCGGCAGAGGGGTCAGCATGCGCGGTCCATAAACCGGGAGAATTTCTGGTAGTGCCACAACCGATTGCGTCGCCCCCCTGCGGCTTAGCCGGCGTGGCTTGGCCACCGCGGCCTCCTGGCGTTCGAAGCCTTCACTTACCACCGTCTTGGTTTTATCTTCTTGCGAGTTCACCGCCGCCTTGGCGCTTTCGCTAACGCTCTTATCGGCAGTCACAATCGCGGTATCGCCCACTGAAGACGAGCTGATGTTAATCATCGAAGCATTCGAATTAATGGGTGCCTGAGAATTAGGAGTGGATGCAGCAAGCGGAGAACTCGCACCGCCTGCCGTGGCCGCCGCTACCACCGGCTGAACATGCGCGCGATTTCGTAACGCGCGAGCCATCGGCACCAGCCCGATGAGCAGCACCGCAGCAGTCCCCGTGGCCCACAAATCTTTTCGCTGCATCGGACGATTCCACCACGCTGCATCGGAAGTGCAGATGGCGGTTATCAAAGAGGTCACGCGTCGCGATTGCTCCTGCGCTTCGGCCTTCAATGCTTTCACTGCCGTTGCAACCCACTTCTCCACGCGCGCAACAAACTCCGCAGCGGCGAATGGTTTCTCCGCAACCGCCGGCGCCATTTCCTGCGCGTGCGCGAAGGGATACAGCGACGCACCGAGCGCTTCCGCGGTCGCGTATCGATCCGCCGGGTCTTTGGCCAGGCAACGCATCACGATGCGGTCGTATGCGGCCGGCAAACTTGAGTTGTGATGGGAAGGTGGCGGCGGCATAATCGCCACAATTTGGGCGCATACCGCGCTCACCGAGCTCCCGCTGAATGGCTGCACCCCGGTGGTCATCTGATACAGAATGATTCCCAGCGAAAATAAATCCGAACGGGTGTCCTGAGCATTTCCCTGAATCTGCTCCGGAGACAAATAAGCCGGCGTGCCCATCAGCACTCCGGAATTGGACACCTGCGTCGCGAATCTCGCGATGCCAAAATCGCCAAGCTTAACCTGGCCTTCTTTAGTGACCAGGATGTTGGCCGGCTTGATATCGCCGTGAATGACTTTCGCGCGATGTGCGCGCGCGATCGCGGCAGCAAGATCCGTGGCCCACAACGCCGCCTTTTCCAGCGGCAGCGGCCCGTCATCCAGAACTTTCTCCAGCGTCTTTCCGTCCACATACTCCATTACGAAATAAGGGACTCCGTCAGCATTCGTTCCAACATCGTAAAGTCCCACGATGAAGGGATGCGCCAGCCGGCCGATGATCTGGGCTTCACGAAGGAACTGCTTCTGAACGTCTCCGGAACCGAAACCGTGAAGAAAAGTCTTCAGCGCGACGATGCGCCCAATCAGCGTGTCACGAGCTTTATCCACGCGGCTGGTTGCCCCGGTTCCCAGCGTTTCTATAAATTCGTATCGACCCTGCGGAGTGATCATAAGTTCTTCGCTTAGGCGAGCGAGCCGTCCGCCTTTGCTACAGAAACATTTTCACGCGGCGATCCTCCCGTGGGAATCACCCATTGGTTCCAGTGTGTAAACTCGCGTAACTGTTCGCGCGGGCTAAAGGAAACACCTTAGTTGAGCTCTCGCCCAATAATTCCTACGCTGAGCGCAGATATTTTCCGCTCCGCAGCCCGAACGCTTGGGCTGGTGTTTTGATCGGCCGGCTCAGGACTGGCCCGCTAACCTTACGCCTCGCCAAAGGATATAAATCGTTGGCCAGCTCCTCTCCCGAGGAATACCGCTTGTTTGGATCCTTCGACAGGCATCGCCCCACCACTTCATTAAATGCGCTGGAAAGGGACGCATTGAAATGCGAAGGGGGCAGTGGCTCGTGAGACAGTATTCGATTGGAAACGCCCTGCAGCGAGTCTGCGTCGAACGGGCGCTGCTTCGTAACCAGTTCGTACAACACGATGCCCAGCGAAAATAAATCCGATCGCCCATCCTGGGGCTTGCCCATAATTTGTTCTGGACACCAATATGCTGGCGTGCCCAAAAGAGGGCCGCTGGCTTGTTCACGCGCGGCTACCCGGGCCAAGCCGAAATCCATTAATTTCACGCGGCCATCTTCGGTGATTAAAATATTTGCTGGTTTGACATCCCCGTGAATTACGCCCTTGCGATGCGCCGCATTCAACGCGCCCGCCACTTCTGCGATCCAGGCGCAGGCGCGCATCGTGGGTACGGTGCCCTTTTGTAGAGTGCGGTCCAGCGATTGGCCGGTTAAGAATTCCATCACCAGGTACGGCGTCGAAGTGGAGTCTTCAATGCCCATATCATGCAGCGTAATGATGGACGGATGCGATAATTGCCCCAGCACCCGTGCTTCTTGTAGAAAACGGTTCCGCGCTTCTCCCTTTGCCAATTCCGGGGGCAATAACTTGATCGCTACAAGACGTCCAATCATCGGGTCATGCGCGCGCACTACGCTGCCATTTGCGCCCGTGCCGATTATTTCTAAAATTTCGTAACGTCCCACCTGCATGGGTGCCTTCCTCAGCGAAGCGCCAGCCGGCCTAATCGCCGTTGAAAATGTCGTCATCATCACAGTCTGGTCCGCAAACACATTACAACCGGGAAATCCGTTGAACGTAAGAGTACCGGCGTACTACCAACCGCACTCGCTCGAAGGACACTTAGCACTCGTCATCGCAATTCATAAACACGCGGAGGGTGGTCCAGGCTCGCTTTTTAGCCTGGGTCTTGGGTTGGCGTATGAAAAGCTCCGGCGACACAAGTCCGCTTCAGCCCAAAAGCGACGAACCTTCGAGAACGAGCCGTTTGAGTCCCTTATTTAAGGGGAGTCTTCCGGAAATCTTTAGTTGGATTTTGCGCCCGACACGATCGGAACAGGGCTCGCACCATTCTGCAACGACGCGAACGCAGGAGCCGAGGTAAGCCGCGCGGGAAAATCGCGCACAAATGCCTTCATGGCCGGATGCCAGAAGCCATTAAAGCCGAACGTGTTCATCTCTCGCAGCGCCTGCGTCACCGGCCATTTTTGTGCGCTCATGCGGTAGGTGGCCACAAACACTCCGGTGCGGTCTTCCCCCAACAGGCAATGCACAAAGATTTTCTGCTGTGAGTCGCGAAATAACGAAAGGAATTGCGCCACCTCTTCATTGGTGGGAGCCGCGAACCCCGCGATGGGAATATGCACAAATCGCATGCCCAATTTTTCGGCTTGTTGGCGCTCCCATTCGGATTTGCCGCGATCTTCGGCGCGCAGATCCACGATGGTGGTGATCCCCAGTTTTTTTAACTCTTCAAGTCCCTGCTCATTCGGCTGCGCCCCGCGGTAAAACCCATCGTTGATTTTTCCCGGATTCGGCACACCGCGGATCTTTAATTTCTCGCCATACGCGGACGACATCAGCGACGGCGTGATCGGTTGCGATAGCGATGTATCCTGGGCGAGGACCTGCGGAATTACGCACAACAGAGTTACGCAGGACATCAACAACGCGAGGGGAAATGAACGAACCTGTCCCATTGTTAATTTGATGCCCCCGAAGGGCGGAAGGATGGAAAAACCTTGCGCTCACGTTCGGTGCATGCGGACATCTAAGGTTTTGTTTTTTAAGTGTTTGAAGCCTATGGCGATACCGAAATCGTACCACTACTTATAGACAGTTTAATCACAGCTACCATAACATTTTGCGACTTTTTCCTTTTCTCCTGCTATTTTTGCTTGACAGTTATTTCGCGCGGGCCGATACTGCGAATCCAGATTCGGGGGACGTACATTCCCAAACGAGCCACCGTGGAGAGAATTTACGGCGCGTTTGGTGTTGGACGCAACCAAGCCGGGTTCAAAGCTAAAAAACCGACGCGAAGTCCCAGCTCCGCGCCGCATTTGGCGCGGTACCTGCACAATGGCTGGTGCCAATAATCAGCCGGATGGCAGAGCATTCGCGTTTAACGTCGTTTTTAGCGGATACGTCGCTTTAACCTGACTCGTACCGCCCGTTGCTGGATGCATCAAATAGTAGTTGCACCAAAATTAGAGCGTCCCCGGACAGCGAATCTTAGGCGTGGAGGAACAATGGCCACTGTGAAATCCGCATTAAATGGCAGATCACTCGATACGGAAATGGAATCGGGAAAGACTCCGGCAGCACGTGGCACAGGTTTGTTTTTCGAGCGATTTTTCACGGATGGCAAAAAGTCTCCCTTCGACCTCGTCGAATGGGAAAAGCGCACCGCGCTGATCGGCAATGAAAAAGGCGTAACCATTTTCCGCCAGGAAGGTGTCGAGGTTCCCAAGAGCTGGTCGCAGACCGCCACTAACATCGTCACCAGCAAATATTTTCACGGCAAGCCCGGCTCACCGGAGCGCGAAGGCTCCGTGCGCCAGCTCATCGCCCGCGTGGTCAAAACCATCGTGCATTGGGGTGAAGAAGGCGGCTACTTCGCTGACGCCCAGTCTCGCGATGCTTTCCGCGATGAGCTCACCCATCTGCTCGTGGAACAGAAAATGGCTTTCAACTCGCCGGTGTGGTTCAACGTCGGTGTGCAGGAAAAGCCTCAATGCTCGGCGTGCTTCATTAACTCCGTCAAAGACACCATGGAATCCATCATGGGCCTGACGCGCACGGAAGGCATGCTCTTCAAGTGGGGCTCCGGAACTGGGACGAACTTCTCCAGCTTGCGTGGCAGCAAGGAAACGCTCTCCGGAGGTGGCATCGCCTCCGGCCCGGTGAGTTTCATGAAGGGCTTCGATGCTTTCGCCGGCGTGATTAAGAGTGGTGGCAAGACGCGTCGCGCCGCGAAGATGGTGATTCTGAATATCGACCATCCCGACATCGTCGAGTTCATCGAATGCAAGCGCAAGGAAGAGCGCAAAGCTCACGTGCTCATCGAGCAGGGCTACGATTCGGCCATTGATGGTGACGCCTATAATTCCATCTTTTTCCAGAATGCCAATCACTCTGTTCGCGTCACCGACGATTTCATGCGCGCTGCGGCCGAAGACAAAGATTGGTGGACCAAGAACGTCATCGACGGTCAGCCCGCTGAAAAACTTCGCGCGCGCGAACTGTTATTCAAGATTGCCGATTCCACCTGGCACTGCGGCGATCCCGGCATGCAGTACGACACCACCGTAAACCGCTGGCACACCTCCAAGAACACCGCGCACATCAACGCCTCCAATCCTTGCAGCGAATATATGTTTTTGGACGATACCGCCTGCAATCTTGCCTCGCTTAATCTAATGAAGTTCGTTAATTCCGGCGGCCAGTTTGATGTCTCGGCCTTCAAACACGCCGTCGACGTTACCATCACCGCGCAGGAAATCTTGGTGGACAACGCCAGCTACCCCACGCCGCAAATCACCGAAAATTCTCACAATTTCCGCCCACTCGGCCTCGGCTACGCCAACCTTGGCGCGCTGCTTATGTCCATGGCGCTGCCGTATGACTCCGACGAAGGGCGTGACGTTGCAGGCGCCATCACCGCATTGATGTCCGGCGAAGCTTACGCGCAGTCTTCGCGCGTAGCCGAAGCCATGGGACCGTTCCCGGGCTACCCCGTAAATCGCGAGCCCATGCTCGACGTCATTCGTATGCACCGCGACGCCATGCGCGGAATCAAACGCGACCATGTGCAGCCTGAGCTTTACACCGCCGCGCAAGAATCCTGGGACACCGCGCTCTTACACGGTGAAAAGTTTGGCTACAAGAACGCCCAAGTCTCCGTTCTCGCTCCCACCGGCACCATTGGCTTCATGATGGATTGCGACACCACCGGCATCGAGCCGGATCTTGCACTCGTAAAATACAAAAAGCTTGTTGGCGGCGGCTTGATCAAGATCGTCAACAACACCGTTCCTGAAGCCTTGATGCGCCTCGGCTACACGCCCGAACAAATGAGTGAAATCGTTTCACATATCGATCAAAACGGCAAAATCGAAGGCGCTCCTCATCTAAAACCAGAGCATCTCCCGGTTTTCGATTGCTCCCTTGCTCCCGCTGGCGGCGGACGCTCAATCACTTGGACCGGGCACGTAAAGATGATGGCCGCCGCCCAGCCGTTCCTTTCCGGCGCCATTTCGAAAACCATCAACATGCCCGAGGAATCTACCGTCGAAGATGTGATGGACGCCTACATCGAATCGTGGAAGCTGGGACTCAAAGCCGTAGCCATCTATCGCGACAATTCCAAACGCTCGCAGCCCCTGTCCGCTGCAGGCCAGAAGAAAGACGTAAAGAAGCCCGAAGCTGCGGCCGTGGTGGAAGCCATGCAACAGGAACTATTTGCCCGCGCGCAACGCGAAAAAATGCCCGTTGAGCGCGCTTCCGTTACTCACAAATTCAGCGTTGGCGGTCACGAAGGCTACATCACCGTCGGCATGTATGAAGATGGCCGTCCTGGCGAAATCTTCATCAAAATGTCCAAGGAAGGTTCCACGCTGTCCGGCGTAATGGATGGTTTGGCCCTGACCGTTTCCATCGGCTTGCAATACGGCGTGCCGCTGAAAGTTTATGTGGACAAGCTACTGAACACCCGCTTCGAGCCCTCCGGCATCACCGCGAATCCCAAAATTCGCTTCGTTTCCAGCGTGCTTGACTACATCGCGCGCTGGCTGGGTGGCCGCTTCATCTCCGCGGATTATTTGAAGCTGAATGGCGCAGCCATGCCTGAAGCCGGTGCCAGCGGCGCAACTGCCGGTGCTTCGCCGGTAGCCGCACCCACTATGGCGTCATTGCCATCGTTGTCTGCGTCCAGCGCGTCATCGAAGCCCAGTAATGCTCATGAAGGCGCACCCACTTGCTCCGAGTGCGGCATGCTGATGGTTCCCAATGGCGCCTGCTACAAATGCGAAAACTGTGGCAACACGAGCGGCTGCAGCTAAGAGCTTTTGAACTGCCCGGAAGTAACCGGGCTTAACGGGGTCCCCGAAGAATGAGCATTCCCCCTGTGGGATGGGAGCAGAACGCAGTCGCTGCTCCCCAGCAACCGTCACCGGCACCGTGCTCCAGTCCCGTCCCTGAATCCGATTCCGTGCAGGACCAGTCAACAACCTACACCGTGCACGACCCCGCGCAGGCGGCCTTGCCGCCCGCTAGACGCGCCTTCCTCAACATTGTGCGCCACGGCGCCGGGCCGGCCGCGATTTACGTGCTGACCTACCGCAGACTCGATCCTGTCGGCTCAAATCCCAAACCCGTCCTCGCCGAAGGTGCCCGCGTGCTGATCGAAATGCTGGAGAAACTCGGCATAGACCTCGAACTAAAAGAAGTGCGTGGCGCCCTCAAAGATATTCACCGTCTGGGCTCCGCCAACATTCCAGACCTGTGGCTCACCGACGAACAAATGGCCGAACAGGGTCTGATCGAAGGCTAAATTCACATCGCAACCATGCCACCCGCGACCTACACCGCTGCAAAGTAATCTTGTAGCTAATTTAACTAAGTGGTAAAATAGGTCATGATTGCCGCCCGATCACAAGGCTCTCTGGAGCCGCAACTGCCAATATCTGCCCCGGCCCGAGTTTCCTAGCAATTCCGCAGCTAAACAATGTCTTTTCATCATCTTGTGGACTCTTGCACACTTTTTTGCAGACGCGATCCTTTGTTTTCAACACATTACAGACTCTTTCGCCAAAAGACCGGGGGGTATGAGGGGACAGGACAAGTGAACCTCGAGAAGATTACAAAAGCTACCGAGTACTACAAATGCGCGAAGGGTGCCCCGGGTTCGTATTTGAGGTATGAACCCGGGTCTTGGGGTTAATTTTTCTCACGGTACACGGAGAACTAATTTGGGTCTTTCATCACGGAGGAGAATAGAAGCGCACACGAGCCGTCTTTAGATATTGCGGTGTTCGTCGCTGAGTCAGATCGCTACGAGGTTACCGTCGGCGCATCGGCGGACGATGCGAAGTCAACGCCCGAGGACGCATACGGAATCGCGGCGCCAAAGGAGGGGGGACATTGCGCAGAAAATCTCCGCAACACGGGCAGCGCCCTTCGTGCGATGTAGCCGCCGTGGCATCCGCGCGCAACCAATGACCGCGCGCTTCGCACAATTGGTTGATGCACTGAACCGTGAATCCCGGCAGATATTGCATCGTTGCCTCCGAAAGTGCTTAGCGCTGGAGCCCGTGCATTGCGTTTCGATTACGAACAGCGGTCTGACGGGATTAAATTAGAAAATATTTTTTGAATGTCGCGATTGTGCTCTTGGGGCCAGACGGTGTCAACAAAAATCGACCACTAGGTATAGTAGTAGCCTTGCAGCTGTGGAAGTCCGTGTTTAGGGTTTTGGCGAGGGCGTAGTTGGATTCGAGTTTTGCTGTGCCGGCGCAGTCGCAGCCTTGGGGTGCTTTTTCTTCTGCAACTCTTCCAGCGCCGCCAAGCGCATTTTCAGCCGGTCTACCTCCTGCTGCTTATCGTTGATTTGTTGTTGTAGCGCGGTAAGCTTGGCTTTACCGGCAGTATCGTGTTCCCAATCGGGATTGGAGTAGAACGTGTCTTGTTGCAGTGCCAGATCCCGCCGCGCAAGATCGGCATCCTTTTCCGCATCGGCGATCAAATCCTTTAGCCTGAGGATCTGCGGGTCGTCAGAAGGCTCCGGCACCGCTGCAGGATCGTGCGGCACGGACGACTCGGTGGCTGCCTCGGACACGGCTTCAGGACTGGGCGGCTCGGTTTCCAACTTCGGCGGAGAATCCAGGGGTAGTCCCTGACTGCCGGGTTTTATATATTCCCTATCGAGATCGTCGTCGGTGATGACCTTCGATGGTTTAGTGGCGTTTTTCGCCGCATCACGCGATCTTCGCGCGGCCTCGGCAATGGATGGCTTTTGCGCGTCGGGCGATTGTTGGTCCTGCGATTGCCCGTTGGGCGAAGCAGCCGGGCGTACAGTCATCGCGGCAAACAACGCCGCCGACAGAACCATGACTAAATTGCGGAGGAACGGAGCGAAGATTCGGCCTGACATTTCGTCACCTCGTGCCAAAGCAAATACCCGAAGCTCCAAGATAACGCGATCTCTGGCCCGCCGCCAGTTCACGTGCGCCCTTACCGTGCGCATCGGTAACGCCGATCAGAGCCGGGGAAGTCACGCGGCACGGAGCGCCAAGCTTCCGTCTGGCGTTTCGCAGGCACCTTTCAGAACAATGGCGCCACGGAAACCGTACGCTTTCAACGCCGGAATCGCAGATACTTAGGAAGCCCTGACAAAACGCGGAGATATTGGTTGAAACGGTCGATCGGATTTCTAACAGTTTTGATATTTGCATGCAGTGCAAGATCGTTGTACTCGCAAGAACCATCGCCAAAGCCGGCGGCCGATATCGGCGGGCAATCAGGCCAGACGCAATCCTCAAAGACCACCATTCTGCCAATTGAACATCGTTTCTGGGATAAGGAAAACGATCTGCTATTCGCTGGAGTTGCCGCCGCCCGTACTTTAGATTATTTCTCCACGCTGAACATGCGACGCCGGGGCCGGCAGGAAATATTTCTGACCAACGAGGCCGTGGATAATCATGCCGGGTTTGCGTTCATCGAGGCGGGTGCAACCGGTGTTTCCATCGGCGCGTCGTATCTTTTTCATCGCTACGGACACCATAAACTGGAGCGCTGGACTTCCATCGTTCACATCGGACTCGCGACTGGCGGTGCGGTACGCAATTATTCCTTGAAGACTGCGCATCTATCAGCCCCGGGAGCACAACGGTAGATGAGTTCTTTGAGATTGCATATTTTTGTTCAGCGTTTCTTGGGTCTTCTTGCCTTGTTTTTTTGTTTTGCCGCGCCTCACCTCCGCGCGCGGAGCGTGCCGCGCCTTAATTCCTCCAGATCAGCTGTTAACACTTTGCAATCAGATCCAGATCCTCCCCAGAATAGCCAACAACCGCGTGCGCCCACGCGGGGCGAAACGGATCAGTACCGTCTTTCCAGGGAGCGCTATGAAAAAGCTGTCTCATATTCCCGTGCCGGCTACACTTTGTATTTCATTTCTTATTTTCTCAGCGCAGCCGTACTTCTGTTGATTCTGCGACTGGGTGTGGCCGCGAGGTTTCGTGACATCGCGGAAGCTGCCAGCGACAGGAAGTGGATCCAGTGCCTGGTTTTTGTGCCGTTACTCCTGCTGCTCACCGATTTACTTGAATTGCCGGTACGCGTTTATTGGCACGCGCTCAGTCTGCGGTACCAACAATCCATCCAGCATTGGGGCTCCTGGATTGTGGATTGGGCTAAGGAAGAAGCGCTGAGCATTGGTCTGGCGGTGTTACTGGTTTTTGTTTTGACTTTCGCGATGCGAAAAAGTCTCAGAAGCTGGTGGTTTTATTTCTGGCTCGCGGCACTGCCAATTTTGCTTTTCTTTTTCTTCATCAGCCCGTGGTTCATCGATCCGCTGTTTAATCATTTTGAGCCGCTGGCGAAGGAGCACCCGCAGTTGGTGAGCTCCATCGAAAGGCTCACGCAGCGGGCCGGCGTCCCAATTCCCCGGGATCGCATGTTTTTGATGCGGGCCAGCGAGAAAACCAATGCGATAAATGCATACGTCACTGGTATCGGCGCATCGAAACGCGTGGTTATCTGGGACACTACCATTCAAAAAACGTCTATTGACGAAACGCTGTTTATCCTCGGCCATGAACTGGGACACTACGTGCTTGGCCACATCGCAATTGGATTCACGTTTTTCGCCTTAGCACTGCTGCTCGCGTTATATGTCATGTTTCGCGCACTGCATTGGTCCCTGCAACGTTGGGGTGCTGAGTGGAAAATACATGGACCGGAGGATTTAGCAGCTATCGCGGTGCTTTTTCTGTGGCTGGAGATTCTATCATTCATTTCTTCACCAATCGCAAACGGATTTAGCCGCATGCAGGAACACGCCGCCGATGTTTATGGACTGGAAGTAATTCACGGCCTGGTGCCAAACTCTGACGAAGTAGCCGCGCACGGGTTCCAGGTCATGGGCGAAGTGGATCTCTCCGATCCAAATCCTCCGCCCTTCATTACGTTCTGGCTTTACAGCCATCCGCCGCTCGCGGAGAGGCTAGTATTCGCGCACGCTTACGACCCGTGGTCTAAAGGCCAGCCTCCGAAGTATGTGAAATAATATTGGCTGCAGCTAAAAGCTCTGGTGTGGTGATACCGGTTAGGCGCAGCCGGTGAAGCATCATCGAAGAGTTACGCATAAGTTATTCTTTGTTGATAGCGTAGTCTGCGCGCGGGTGCTTACTGGATTTGATTTGACGCGTCTGAGTGTACTGATTAAGACTCATAAGATGATTCGGTGATCATGCATGGAGCAACAAAGGCCTCTAGAAACGCCACCCAAACCAGAATTCCGCGACGCTTCTAGCACTTTCTCCCACCAGCTAAGCAGCATATTTTTAAATGCGGAAGGCCTGCGTGCCGGCTGCCGGTTCCTGTTGTACATGCTAATCGTAGTGGGATTGTTCCTGGGCGTGAAAGTGTTGTGGACGCAATTCCATCGATCCACGCCAGGGACATTTTCGTTTGAGAGCCTGTTGTTCTCGGAGATGATTGGTTTCATTTCCGCGTTCGGCGCGGCGGTAGTGATGTCCTTTATCGAACATCGTCCGGTGGGTTGTTACGGTTTACCGGTGCAGCAGGCCTTCAGAAAACTTTTCTGGCAGGGATTTCTGCTCGGCTTTCTGGAAATCAGTTTGCTTGTCGGACTGATTTATGCGTTTGGCGGATACTCCTTTGGCTCCTTGGCGTTGCACGGTGCGCAAGTGATTCATTGGGCCGTTTTATGGCTTCTCTGTCTGACGTTCGTCGGATTATTCGAGGAGTTTCTGTTTCGCGGATACAGTTTGTTTACGTTA
>Ga0073928_10009216_pt1 | contig 12073 bp, 8 predicted proteins | sample PaiPotPPA55metaG_FD_76969 | JGI IMG/M metagenome (GOLD analysis project Ga0073928, IMG submission 76969) | Iron sulfur acid spring bacterial and archeal communities from Banff, Canada, to study Microbial Dark Matter (Phase II) - Paint Pots PPA... ...
AGCTTGGCCTATGGGCCGATCCGTATTATGGGGTGCTCAACGCCGAGATTCCGAGCGATGTGCTGGCGCGCCGAGGCCAATTTGCGCTAGTCGAGGGCAAAGTGGCGTCCGTCCGCGAAAGCGGGGCCACCATCTATGTCAATTTCGGGCGGCGGCGGTCCGGTGATATTACGGTTACGGTCCTGAAACGAAACGAGCGCAGTTTTACGGCGGCGGGTCTTGATTTGAAGGCTCTGGCCGGCCGCCGCATCAGGGTCCGCGGCTGGATCGAGCAACGCGGCGAGGACCGCGCCTGGATCGAGGCCGAGCGCCCGGAGCAGATCGAGATCGGGGACTAAAGATCGGCGGCCGGGCTGCGCGGCGAGGTTACGGGATCGAGCTTGTGGCTTGGGGTGCAGCCTTGGAGTGAAGTCTTGGGGTGCAGTCTTGGGGTGCAGTCTTGGGGTGCAGTCTTGGGGTGCAGTCTTGGGGTGAAGTGGTGACACGGGGACGATTTGAGACGACCGCCTGCCGGCTTGGCGGGGCAGCAGCGCTGTTTGCCACGCTGCTTCTCGCCGCCTGCACGGCATCGTCCTCCGCCGTCGGACCGCAAGCAACGGCTTCCCTGCCCGCAAAAACCGCCGATGCGGCGATGTCGTCAGAGGTCCTGCGCGAGCACCAACGCATTCTCGCGGCCTATGGCGGCGTCTACACCGATCCGCGTTTGCAACCCCTGATCGAACGGACAGTCGAACGGCTCGTCGCCGCATCCGAACGGCCCGACCTGCATTACAAGGTCACCGTGCTCAACTCGCAGTCGGTCAACGCTTTCGCTTTACCGACCGGGCAGCTTTACGTCACGCGCGGATTAATCGCGCTGGCCAACGACGACTCCGAGCTCGCCTCGGTCTTGGCCCATGAAATGGGCCACGTCATCGCGCGGCATGCCGAACTTCGCGAAGAACATGCGCGCGAAGCCGAACTCGTCAGCCGGGTCGTTTCCGACGTCGTCACCGATCCGGCGGCCGGCGCCCTCGCGCTTGCCAAATCGAAGCTTGCCCTCGCAAGCTTCTCGCGCGCGCAGGAGTTTCAGGCCGATGCAATCGGCGTCGCGATTGCCGCGCACGCCGGTTTCGATCCTTACGGCGCGGTGCGATTCCTCACTGCGATGGAGCACAATTCGCAACTCAAGCCGGAGCAAACGGGCGCGATAAATCCCGCCGCTCCCGACTTTTTGTCGTCGCATCCGGCAACACCCGAACGCATCGCCAATGCTGTTACCACTGCCCGCCAATATCGCGCGCCGGCCGATACCGGGCAGAGTTTTGTGCAGGCCAAGGCGGCCTATCTCGCCGACATCAACGGCATCGTGTACGGCGAGGACCCGGGCGAGGGCTTTGTCCGCGGCCGACGTTTTCTGCATCCCAAACTCGGTTTTACGTTCACCGCGCCGGAAGGTTTCACCCTCGACAACACGGCCCAGGCGGTGCTCGGGATCAAGCGCGGCGGCAGCGAAGCAGTTCGGCTGGACGTGGTCCGTGTGCCGGCAGAACAGACGCTTGGCGCTTATCTGACCTCCGGCTGGCTCGAAAATATCGATCCCGCGACTGTCGAAGACATCACCATCAATGGTTTTCCGGGCGCCACCGCCGCGGCCAAAGGCGATCAGTGGGACTTTCGCCTTTACGCGATCCGGTTCGGCAGCGACGTATATCGTTTCATTTTCGCCGCCAAGCGTCGCACGGCGGAGACCGATCGCGCGTTTCGCGAATCCATCGGCAGTTTCCGGCGCATGAGCATCGCCGAAACCGAGCAAGCAAAGCCGCTGCGGCTTCGCGTTGTAACGGTCGCGCCGGGGGATACGATTGAGAAGCTGGCAGGCAAAATGGCGCTTGCCGATCGCGCGCTCGACCGTTTCCGCGCGCTCAATGGCCTGGACCCTAGCGACAGGCTGAAGCCCGGAAGTGAAGTAAAAATAGTGGTTGAATAAGGTTAAACCGACGCGACGTTCTGGTTTTTTCCTATTCTCGACCTCATTGGCCTCGGCTATCATCGCCACAAAGCCGACAAACGGCTGCCCGGGGAAACACATGGGGCGGGAAAAAACCATGGGGATTGTCAACCGAGCGACACCGGTCGCGGTGGTGCTTGCTATTGTTGCAGTGGTGACTGCAATTCTTTGGTTGTTTAGAAGCTCGACCGTCGGGCCGCAGCATCTGGTGTTTTTTTATCTGTTGCCGACAGCGGTGGTGGCCACGTTTTACGGCAGCTTGCCGGCCATGCTGTGCGCGGTCGCAGCCACGCTATGCGCGGCATTTTTCCTCTACGATCCGCTTTATAGCTTTTACGTCACCAGCCCAGTGGAAGTCGGTGAATTGATTTGCTTCGTTGGCTTGGCTCTGATCGGCGCAAAATGTGCTGCCGACCTGCTGCAGCCATTATTGTCCTGGCAGCAGCAAAATCCGGCGGCCGAGGAATAGCATCCGCGCTCTGATGCGAGGCGCTCGCAGCAGAACCTGCTGCATCGACCGGACTATGCTTTGAGCATGATCTTTTCCGAAAACCGGTATCCACTTTTCGGGATCATGCTCTAGTTTTTCAGAATTGCGCCGCGAGCTGATCGAGGCCCATCACATGGGCGAGACTGCGCACTTCTTCTTTTTGTTCAGCATTGAAGCTCATGATCAGCGGCACCGCTGCCGATTTCAGCCCTTGCACGGCTTCGGGATCGACCGCCGCTGCTTGCACGTTTCGCGCCGCACCGCGCGCAGCCACCTGTTGCGACCGCTTATAGGCCACATTGCGCAGAGCTGCTTCGACCGCCGGCCACATCGACTCCTGATCGGGCGTTAGATGTAGCCGCTGCTTGATGCTCGCGATTTGCGAATCATCGAGGATGTAGCCCGGACGGCTGGCGGCGAGTGGCCGCGTCGGCGCTGCGGGTGGCTTAGCAGCGCGGAGCGCGGGCCGCGCGTGTGCTTCCGCCGCGGCCGCAGCCGGCAGGCCATCCAGCGACGCGGTTTGGATCATGCGCGGGTCGGAGGGTGCGCTCATCTTCTCAAGCGCCGGCTGTTCCGCAATCGATTGTGGCTGCGAGGGCAGAACCATCGGCACGGGACTGAAGAATCCGGCGTCAGCCGGCAAGCTTTTCAGCGCTGCCAAGGTGACCGCAGGCGGCGCTGCGCTCCAGTCCTGCGGAAACCGCAGTGCGACCGCTTCCGCGGCGGAACCATTCCCCGCGCTGCGCAAGGCGGTGACGTGCCAAGCGCCAATCACATAGCCGATGCCGCAGGCGGCAAGCACTGGAATGAGCCGCCCGCGTTTTGACGTTCTCGTCTGCTGCCGCACGATGACGCCCCCGCTCCATCCACCCGCTATGTCCTTTCAAAGGAAGCTTAATTTATGGCTAACCATAGGTATTTTGCCGGCGAGATCATTGCCGCAGGCATGCTGCCAAACTAAAAAGGCCCGGCAATTGCCGGGCCTTTTCCTTAGTCTCGAAGTAGCTGGCGCTAAGCCGCTTCTTCCTCGACCGTTGCCTCATCGTCGGCTTCCGGCTTCGGACCGCGACGCGGCCCCTTGGCCAGCGCAGCCTCGATTTCCTTGACCGCTTCGGTCTCGGTGATCCGCTGCACCGCGGCAACCTCGCGCGACAGCCGGTCGAGCGCGGCCTCATACAACTGGCGCTCGGAATAGGACTGTTCCGGCTGCGTCTCCGAACGATAGAGATCGCGAACGACCTCAGCGATCGCGACGATGTCGCCGGAATTGATCTTCGCCTCGTATTCCTGCGCGCGCCGCGACCACATCGTGCGCTTGATCCGGGCGCGGCCTTTGAGCGTCTCAAGCGCGCGCTTGACCATCGCAGTCTCGGCAAGCTTACGCATGCCGACAGAGGCCACTTTCGAGGTCGGCACCCGCAGCGTCATCTTGTCTTTGACGAAGTTGATGACGAACAGTTCGAGCCGCACGCCGGCGACGTCCTGCTCTTCGATCGCGACAATTTGGCCGACGCCGTGCGCCGGATAAACGATGAACTCGTGGGTCTTGAAACCTTGTCGTTGTGTAGTCTTCTTCACGTTCATTCCCAAAGCTGCTGCTCCTTCCGCCTCCGGCTTGCGCCGATGCGCGGGCTTCGCCACGCTAACCCGGCTGCGGGTCATAGCTCGCGTGGAGGGTGATGGCCTCCGGCTCGCGCGGGAGGAGGTTTTTGCTGCCTTCCGGCTCATGCCGGTCGCACTCTTCTTCGGCCGATGACGAGTTTTCTCTGCCACTGCTCTCGCGTGGAGTTCACGCCTCTTTTGACGGTTCCTCGGATACCCCCGAAAAAATAAGCTCCCGGTGGGGAGCAGGCCTCGGGGTGTTGTTCATTGTGTAACGGCTATATATCACATTTTCCGCAAAAATCAAAGCCTTAAGCACCGCGCAAGGCTCGCATGAGAGCGCCGCAGAGCCAAATATTTAGCAATGGTTAAGATTGCAACCAAAGCGCGAATTAGTCACCGGTACCCGGATTGGCTGAAAAGTGTCCTTCAAACTTGTTGGCGACACCTTCCCATTGCTTGGCGTCGGCCGGCGGTGTCTTTTTGGTTGTAATATTGGGCCAAGTTTTTGCGTATTCGGCGTTGATGCCGAGCCACTTTTCGGCCCCGGGCTCGGTGTCCGGCTTGATCGCGTCAACCGGACATTCCGGCTCACACACGCCGCAATCGATGCACTCGTCCGGGTGGATGACCAGCATGTTTTCGCCCTCGTAGAAGCAATCGACGGGGCAAACCTCAACGCAGTCCATGTATTTGCATTTGATGCAATTGTCGTTGACGATATAGGTCATTTGCGCACTCTGAACGCCTTTTTTGAAGTCTTGCTCCTATCGCATGGGTCGGGGGCACGCAAGAAGGCGTTGTTTCGCCGCCATTCCACTCATTCGAGATCCTGATAGAGCGTCACCGCGCTCCGAGCAGGCCCGCGGCGCTCGGCAAACCCGGTCACCTTAAGCACCCGCACGCCACGATCGAGCGCAACCGTGATGACGTCGCCGGGTCGGACCATACGTCCCGGTGTATCGATCCGCGTCCCATTGACGCGCACATAGCCTGAGCCGGCGAGCGCGGCTGCCGCGCCGCGCGTACGCACCAGGCGAGCATGCCATAACCAGCGGTCGATACGCTGGCGCCCAAGTTCATTCGCCACTCAATGGCGCTCCATTTAACGGCGTTCTTTGGCGTCCGCCTCAAGCTGTGCCTTGAGGCTGGCGAGCTTGGCAAAGGGCGAATTGGGATCGGGCATTTTTTCTCTGCGTTCGAAACGTTTCACCGGCGGCCGCTCGCGCTGCTGGCGGTCAGTGCGATGCTCCGGCTTGCGGCGCTGCCGGAAGCGCTGCTGTTGTCTGGCGTGCGCTCCTTCGCTGGCCAAATCGGTTGTGGCCGGCAAAGCGGTTGTCTGTGTTTGCGCGGCATTGCCGTCTTGCGCGGGTTCCGGCGCAGCCGCAGATGGTTTTATGCGCGCTTGCTTGGCCCTGCTGTGTGGGCGGGCGTGAGCGCGACGCCGGCCCTCGTTGCGGCCGGGACGCCAGACCTCGATCATCTCTTGCTCGGTTGGCATCCCCTGCTCGGTTGGCGTCCCCTGCTCGGTTGGCAATGGGGCCTCACCGGAATTGGTCGCAGTTATCGGCGCGACCGCCGATGCAGGCTCTTGCGCGGCCACTGCCGGCTCTGCAGCCGATTGCAGATTGGATTCGCTGCTGCCGGATCCGGCCGGCGTTTCTTGCGCGCTCGTTTCTTGCGCGCTCGTTTCTTGCGTGCTCGCCGAAAGATCCGGCGCCAAAGGCGCATTGGCTAGGTCGGGCGGCGCATTTCCGGAATCGATCGGCACGGCAGCCTCATGAGATAAGTCCAATGCCGCGTCCAACGCGATCTCCGATGGCACCTCCGAGGCGACCGTCTCGCTCGGTGGCTGTACGGCAGCGGGTGGCGGTTCCGACGGCTTCGGCCGCCGTTCCATGCGGTAGCCGAGCGAGCGCAAGATCGAGGCAAAGTCCTCGCCGGATGCGCCGATCAGGGAGGTCATGGTATTGACGACTGTGAAGCCGCCGCCCAGGACCGCGCCCAGCGGCCGTGCTGCCGCGCCCTCGCGCCAAGCGAGCGCCGGGCGAATGAGATCGGCAAGCCGTTCCAGAATGTCGACCCGCACCGCCCGCGCGCCGCACGCGCGATAACCAGCCGTGCGATAGAGCACTGGATCTATCGCCGGATCGGCCGGGATCGAGGTGCGGCCGCTGCCGGCGAGATGCAGCAGCTGATCGAGCACTTTGCTATCCGCCCCATCGTGCCTGAGCGCCCACAATTGTGTCGCCAGCGCCCGCGGCGCCGGCTTCAGGAGCGCCGGCAAATAGATGTGATAGGCGCCAAAACGTACGCCATATTTCCGCAGGCTGGCGCGGGCCGGTTGTTCGAGGCCTTTGACATCATCTGCGACGCGCGCGCGATCAAGCACCCCGAGCGCTTCGATCAACTGAAAGGCAACGCCGCGCGCAATGCCGGTCACATCGCTTGCCGCCGCCAGTTCCGACAGCGGCCCCAGCAGTTTTTCGATATGCGATTTGAGCCACGCATTGAGCCGCGCCTCAACGGCCTCGCGCGGCGCACCGGTAAGGTATTCGTCGGCGATGATGCGAACGCGCGGCCGCAGCAGCTCTTCGCCGGCGTAAAGTTTGCCGACCGCGGCGCCGACCCAGCGCAGCGTGCCGTCGGCGGCAAGAACGAACTGTGCGTCAGGCGCCTCGGCCAAGCGCGCGGCCCGTGCGGCGATCTCGCCGGCCAGCGCTTTTTGGGCGGCGTTTTGCAGCGCCTTAGCTTCCGAACCGCCCGAAGACGCATCGGCAACAAAGACGAAGCCTTCGAGTCTGCCAATGAGATGGCCTTCGACGACGACATCGCCGGTTTGGTTGAAATTGGGCTCAAGCGCGGAGTTTTCCCGCAACCGCCGCATCAAGACGCTGGTGCGCCGATCGACGAAGCGCTCCGTTAAGCGCTCATGCAAGGCGTCGGACAGCCGGTCCTCAACGGCACGCGTCACGCCCTGCCAGTGCTCGGGGTCGGCAAGCCAATCGGGACGATTCGCTGCAAAGGTCCAGGTGCGGATATGGGCAATGCGGGTCGACAGCGTATCGATATCACCGTCGGTGCGATCCGCCAGCGCGACTTGATGCGCGAACCAGTCGGTTTTGACGGCGCCGTCACGCTGCAGAAAACCGTAAAGGGTCACGACCAGTTCGGCATGGTTGGCTGGCGCGATCTTTCGGTAATCAGGCAACTGACACACGTCCCACAATCGCTCGACATCGGCGCTTGTGCGGGTGTGGGCGCGCACGTCGTCGTCGCGCGCGGCATGATCGAGCACCAGAATGTCTTCGGCGACTGGCGCACGCGCCAGAGCGCTTTCGCTCGGCGGCGCGGCCAGAGTCGCCTGCAGGGCGCCGATTGATGAAAAATCGAGCGCGGAATTGCGCCATTGCACAAGCTTCACCGGCTCGAAACTGTGCGATTCGAGCGCCTGGACCAATTCGGTTTCGAACGGTGGACAGCGTCCGCTCGTGCCAAAAGTACCGTCGCGCATTGCGCGTCCGGCGCGACCGGCGATCTGAGCGAGTTCGGACGGACTAAGTTTGCGGAACTGATAGCCGTCGAATTTACGATCGGAAGCGAAAGCGACGTGATCGACGTCGAGATTTAACCCCATGCCGATCGCATCGGTGGCCACCAGATAGTCGACCTGGCCCGACTGATAGAGTTCGACCTGGGCGTTACGCGTTCGCGGCGACAAGGCGCCGAGCACGACGGCGGCGCCGCCGCGCTGACGGCGGATCAATTCCGCAATCGCGTAGACCTCCTCGGCTGAGAAAGCGACAATGGCCGAACGGCGGGGCAATCGCGTGAGCTTTTTTTCGCCGGAGAAACTGAGCCGCGATAAGCGCGGCCGGCTGACGATACTGGCGCCCGGCAACAACCGCTCCACGATCGGCCGCATGGTGGCGGCGCCGAGCACGAGAGTTTCCTCGCGGCCGCGCCGGTGCAGCATGCGATCGGTGAAAACATGGCCGCGTTCGAAATCGGCGGCGAGCTGGATTTCGTCGATCGCCAGGAAGGCGACGTCGAGCTCGCGCGGCATCGCCTCCACGGTCGCGACCCAGAATCGTGGATTTGCCGGCTTGATCTTCTCTTCACCGGTGACCAGCGCCACCGCCTCGGCGCCGACACGCTCGACGGCGCGGTTATAAACCTCGCGCGCCAGGAGCCGAAGCGGCAGCCCGATAATGCCCGACGAATGCGCAAGCATGCGCTCGATCGCCAGATGGGTCTTGCCGGTATTGGTCGGACCCAACACGGCGGTGACGCCGGCGCCGCGAGCGCGAAGCTCGCGGTCGGCGCTAGGGGAAAACGAAATCGACATTGAAGGCCCGGCTGGCGCGGTGGCGACCGCGATAAAGACAGTGCTTCTCTATCACAACGTTACGTTGGGAAAGCCCGTGCTTGCTGGGAAAGCCCTGTGCTTAACGTGTGGAACGAGTCTGGAACGAATCGCGGCCGAATCGGCGACTCGGTGTCTGTTCGAGTTCGTTCACTGCGATATATGGGACCATCGGCAAGCTTCCATACCAGATGGGGTGGAAACCGGCCCCGCGACGGCTTGTCTCGGCGGCACAAACCGCAACGTGGCGTGCAAACATGATTCCTCGATGAGTCAAGAGCCAATACGTTGTGGATAACGGGGAAAGTTTACTCCCGGTCGCGCGGCCGGCCGCCAAAAGACGCGCCGTTTACTGCGTTTTGGCCATCGGATGCGACGGCAGCAATGGTTGGGCAGCCGAGACGAATTCGGTCGCCCGCAATATTCCGATTCCGAGCGGCGTCGGCATCGCGAAGCGGAACGGCACCAGCACGCGTGTGCCGGCGATCGGCGCCAGCCAGACTTCGGCGTCGCGCAGCGCAACGAGATATCTGATCGCCGGCCGGTCCGGAACATAACCGGCAATCGGCGTGAAATAGACAGCGCAGACCACCGCCGGCCCCTCGTAGCCGCGGTCAGCTTTGACGGTTTCCATACGCCTGAACTCGCTGTGCAGATCGTAACGCACGCGCCCGTCGAACACCGCCACTTTACGGTTGCACGCTTCCGGCGATACCGGGTCGCCGCTGCCGCCAACGCGATTGAGCATGGAGGTCATTGGATCGAGCACGCCACGGCGATCGGCGTCGGTGACCGGGATACGATCGGGGATGGGTGGCAGCGGCGGTTCGACGGCGTAGTCCGTGACGTTCCCGGCCGCGAGCGTCATGCGCACGTCATCGATCTTGCGGTCGTAACTGAGAGTGGCGCCATAGTTCGTCGGCACCGGTTGGCCAGCGCTGAAAGTGCCGCGCGCCGCACCAGTGCCACGCCCTCCGGTAAAGAACCTTATGATGCCAGTCGTCGTGCCGCTCGCGGCAGCCGAATAGGACTCGTCCGATATTTCAATGATCCAATTGCCGCGGCCGATCGGGATGCCGGCGACGCTGACGACGTATTCGGCCTCCAGCCGGGCTTGGTTCCCGCTTTGACGGCCGCCGTCGCCGGCTATCGCGCCCTGCGACAAGGTCAAAACAAACACGAAAAACGCCGCGGCGAGTGCGGCGGCGCCAACCGGGCGGACGTGCAGTTGCGGCGGCGTAATCGGGTGCAAAGGGTCCTCAATCCCGGACAGGGAAACCGTTCACTGTCTCATTGGAGAATACGACGTTTGTGTGGTTTAGGCCGTGCCGTTTAAGCCCAGACATGGCCCCTTCCTAGACCGTGAGATCGCTGCCCATCCTGCTCCTCGCGACGCGCGCCTTGACCCCCAACAGCGTCGCCACTATAGGTCCGCGCCAACCCCAGATCGTGTGATAGGCGGCGCTCATCACGCAATGACGGGATGAGATGACGGAATTTTGGGCTTAAAGGATTTTAACGATGGCATGGCGATGCGAGCTGACCGGAAAGACGCGCCAGATCGGGCACCGGGTCAGCCATTCCAACCGCAAAACCAAGCGGCGATTTTTACCCAATCTGCTCAACGTCACCATGATCTCTGACGCGCTCGGGCGTTCGGTCCGATTGCGCGTGTCGGCAAACGCGCTCAAATCGGTCGATCATCGCGGCGGCCTTGATGCTTTCCTGCTCGCCGCGAAAGATGCCGAGTTGTCACCGCGTGTGCTCGAGCTCAAGCGCCAAGTCGTCAAGAAGCGTCAGGCGACAGCTTAGCTATCTTTTTCCCGAGCCAGTAAGTAGGACCGCAGCCGCCCGCCTGAGCGGCATTGCGCGTCACGCATGCAGCCGCCGCGGCCGCTCCCCCCGCGACCGGTCCTCAACTGCATGCTCTTCGAATAACTCGGCGAGTTTTTCCGTCATCACTCCGCCGAGCTCCTCGGCGTCCACGATCGTGACCGCGCGGCGGTAATAGCGCGTCACGTCATGGCCGATGCCGATCGCGATCAATTCGACCGGCGAACGGGTTTCAATATCTTCAATTACCCAGCGCAGGTGGCGCTCGAGATAATTGCCGGGATTGACCGATAGCGTCGAATCGTCAACCGGCGCGCCATCGGAAATCATCATCAGGATCTTTCGTGTCTCCGCTCGCGCCAAGAGCCGCTTATGCGCCCAGTCGAGCGCTTCACCGTCGATGTTCTCCTTGAGCAGGCCCTCGCGCATCATGAGCCCGAGATTCTTGCGCGCGCGGCGCCACGGCGCATCGGCCGCCTTGTAAATGATGTGCCGCAAATCGTTGAGCCGTCCGGGATTGGCCGGTTTACCGGCGGCGAGCCAGGATTCGCGCGATTGCCCGCCTTTCCATGCCCGCGTCGTGAAGCCGAGGATCTCAACCTTGACGCCGCAGCGCTCTAGCGTCCGTGCCAGGATGTCGGCGCATGTCGCGGCAACTGTGATCGGGCGGCCGCGCATCGATCCTGAATTGTCGAGCAGCAGCGTAACCACGGTATCCCTGAAATTGGTGTCCTTCTCGCGTTTGAACGACAGCGGGTGCAGCGGATCGACAATGACCCGCGATAACCGCGCAGGATCGAGCAAGCCTTCTTCAAGGTCGAATTCCCAGGCGCGGTTTTGCTGCGCCAGCAACAATCGCTGCAGCCGGTTGGCAAGCCGGGCGACCACGCCTTGCAGATGCGAAAGCTGCTTATCGAGATAGCCGCGCAAACGATCGAGCTCCTCCGGCTCGCATAATTCCTCGGCGCCGACGACCTCGTCGAAACGCGCCGTAAAGGGCCGGTAATCGGGGCCACGCGGTTCGTTGCGCGGTTGTCGCGGACGCCATGGCTCGGCCGCGGTTTCCGAATCGGCCATCTCGGCGTCGTCGGCCATTTCGGTCGCCGGCGCATCCACCGCTTCCGAGCCGCTGTCGGGCAATTCGTCCGCCGAGGCCTCGGCCTCGGCGGTCATCTGTTCGCTTTCGGCAGAATCGGAGGCCTCGCCGTCCTGGCCGGCCTCGTCCTTCTGGTTACGGTCTTCGCCCTCTTCGCCTTCGTCTTCGTCGGTGTCGCTCGAACGGTCTTCGCCCATATCGAGGCAGTCGAGCAAATCGTGCACGACGTCGCCGAAGCGGCGCTGATCGGTGAGCACGCGCTCGAGCCGATCGAGATCGCGTCCGGCGCGCTCCTCGATCAAGGGCCGCCACATGTCGACAAGTTTGCGCGCCATCGGCGGCGGTGTCTGACCGGTAAGCCGCTCGCGCACCAGCATCGCAAGCGCGTCCTCGAGAGGAGCATCGGCGCGATCGGTGATTTCGTCGAATTTGCCACGGTGAAAACGGTCGTCGAGCATGGCGGCGAGATTTTTGGCCACGCCGCCCATGCGGCGGGCCCCGATCGCCTCGACGCGAGCCTGTTCGATCGCTTCGAACACAGCGCGGGCCTGTTGGCCGCCAGGCGCCAGCTTACGATGCACCGCCGGGTCATGGCAGGCGAGCCGCAAGGCGATGGCGTCGGCATGACCGCGAACGATTGCGGCCTCGCGCTCATTAAGCCGCCGCGGCGGCTCCGGCAGGCGGGCTTTGCCGCCG
>Ga0073928_10009219_pt1 | contig 12071 bp, 10 predicted proteins | sample PaiPotPPA55metaG_FD_76969 | JGI IMG/M metagenome (GOLD analysis project Ga0073928, IMG submission 76969) | Iron sulfur acid spring bacterial and archeal communities from Banff, Canada, to study Microbial Dark Matter (Phase II) - Paint Pots PPA... ...
CCCCATGCGCCTGCCCGCGATACACCCGATAGACGTGAGTCATTGGCAGCCCCTCACCTACGTGGACTCCACAGGCAGCCTGGTCACGCAGATGTTTATGGGCGCGCAATGGTGCTTCGTGACACCTTTTGCCATGTCGTCCGGGGACGAATTTCGCGGAGCAGTACAAAGTCTGCCGCCGGCGGTTTATGGCTCGGCCGAATACGGCGAGCAGGCGGACGAACTGGTCGCAATGAGCGCCGGACTCACCGACCAGCAAAAGATAATGGTGGAGTACTGGTCGGATGGACCGGGCGATGGGCCGGACTCCGAGCAAGCCCTAGGCCGTTGGAATCTGTTCGCGCAATTCGTCTCGGCGAGGGACCATCATTCTCTCGACGATGATGTGAAAATGTTTTTTGCGCTGTCGAACGCAATGCTGGACGCCGGCATCGCCGCCGGGGATGCGATGCGAGCCTACGATTCGGTGCGGCCAATCACGGCCATACCGCTGCTATTCAAAGGCAAAAAGATTCGCGCCTGGGGCGGGCCAGGAAAAGGCACTGTCGAGATGGATGGCTCGCAGTGGATTCCATATCAGCCGGAGACCTTTCCCACGCCTCCGTCCCCGGATTTCGTCTCTGGACACAGCACATACAGCGCCGCCGCAGCTTCAATCCTGACTTCATGGACGGGAAGTGACCACTTCGGATATTCCGTAACCATTCCAGCAGGAAGCTCAAAGATCGAGCCGGGGATAACTCCAGCCCATCCGGTAGCGTTTCGCTGGGAGACTTTCTCGGACGCCGCGAACCAAGCCGGAACCTCCCGCCGCTACGGAGGAATCCATTTCCGCCGCGCCGACCTAGCTGGACGCATGCTAGGGCGCGTCGTCGCCGCCAACGCCTGGGCAAGAGCAAAGAGCTACTTCGATGGAACCGCAAAGTTGCAAGTCCATAATGAAGAGCTGATGACAGCGAACGCAATCCATTGACTTCCAAATCCCCGCCTCCTAAGATGGTCGCTCACAGGGCCACATCTCCCATTTGATCGGCGAAACCATCTCGCACTACCGCGTTATTGAACGACTTGGCGGCGGAGGTATGGGGGTGGTTTACAAAGCCGAAGACATCCGGCTGCGCCGCTTCGTTGCTCTCAAATTTCTTCCCGATGAGGTAGCCAAAGATCCCCAGACGCTGGCGCGTTTTCAGCGGGAAGCGCAGGCGGCTTCCGCTCTAAATCATCCGAATATATGCACGATTCACGATATTGGCGAGCACGATGGACGTCCGTTCATAGCCATGGAATTTCTGGACGGCCTGACGTTGAAGCACCGCATTGCGGGCCATCCGGTGGATACCGAGACCCTGCTCGCCGTCGCCATCGAAATCGCCGATGCTCTGGACGCGGCCCATACCGAAGGCATAGTTCATCGCGATATCAAACCGGCCAATATCTTCATCACTAAACGTGGGCACGCGAAGATTCTCGACTTCGGATTGGCCAAACTGACTCCCACGGGCCGGATGCTTGATGTAGTTGCGTCCGAGGCCACGGCGGCAGAGTCGGTTGAGCATCTCACCAGCCCAGGCACTGCGTTAGGCACGGTGGCTTATATGTCTCCAGAGCAGGTGCTGGGCAAGGAACTCGACGCCCGCACCGATCTCTTCTCGTTCGGAGTCGTGCTGTATGAAATGTCAACGGGCGGATTGCCATTCAGCGGCGGAACTTCCGGCGCAATCTTTGATGGCATCCTGCACAAAGCTCCGGTCGCGCCAGTGCGGCTTAATCGAGACATACCTCCTGATCTGGAACGCACTATCAATAAAGCATTAGAGAAAGACCGAAACCTGCGATACCAGCATGCTGCCGACCTCAAAGCCGACTTGCAGCGCCTGAAGCGCGATACGGAATCGGGACGTTCAGCGGTGGCAAGTGCGTCGGAAGTAGGAGCAGGTCCGAGTGGCGCGGTTGAGGCTGCTCGCCCGTCCTCGCAGGTTGAGGTTGCGCAGAGGGTCAGTTCCGCTTCCGTGCCAGCAGTATCTCAGAGCGGGCCGGCCAGCGTCGGCCTTCCGGTGTCCAATTCCTCTCGTTGGAAGATCGTCGTTCCCGCAGTGGTCGTGGTAGCGGCGCTTGTCGCGGGAGGTCTCTTTCTGCGATCGCAGAAAACGCACGCCATCACGGAAAAAGACTCGATCCTCATCGCTGACTTCGTCAACACTACGAACGAGCCGGTGTTCGATGGAACGCTCAAAAAGGCTTTGGCGGTCGATCTGGAACAGTCACCTTATCTGAACGTATTTTCCGACTCCAAGGTTCGGCACACGCTCACGTTAATGGGGAAACCCGAAGATGAGCGCATCACCGTGGAAATTGCCCGCGAGATCGCCCAGCGCAACTCCGTGAAGGCTTTGATCGCAGGCTCGATCGCCAACCTCGGAACCCAGTATGTGATCACTCTCGACGCGCTCAACGCCGCGACCGGAGACTCACTCGCACAGGTTCAAGGGCAGGCCGACAGCAAAGAGCAAGTATTAAAGACTCTGGATTCAGTGACCACCCACCTACGGGGAAAGCTAGGCGAATCGCTGGCCTCGATTCAAAAATTCGACAAGCCACTCGAAGAAGCCACGACCTCTTCGCTGGAGGCGTTGAAGAGCTTCACGCTGGGAGATGTGAAACACACCGAGGGAGATGACTACGCGGCCATTCCTTTTTACAAGCACGCGGTCGAACTTGATCCGAATTTTGCCATGTCTTACGCGCGCTTGAGCGTGCTTTACTTTAATTTCGGACAGATGGATGTATCCGAGCAATATCGGAAAAAAGCCTTTGATTTGAGAGACCGTGCAAGCGAACTGGAAAGGCTGTACATCACCGCGCATTATTATGCCGATGCCGGGGAACTGGATAAAGGAATTGAGACTTACCAGCTCTATAAACAAACATACCCTCGAGATGTGTCGCCGTATGTCAACCTAGCGGCGACTTACATTTTTAATCTTGGCGATTTTGAAAAGGGACTGGCGAACGCTAAAGAGGCCATCCGTGTGGACCCTGACGAGTCCCGCGGCTATTTCTTGTCGGGATACGGCTATCTAGGCTTGAACCGGGTAGATGAAGCTAAAGCGGTTCTGAGCACCGGGTTGCAGCGCAATCCCGCATTCTTGTATCTCCACGATGTGCTTGCGACTCTTGCTTATACACAGGGAGATCCCGCGCGCATGGAACAAGAAGAGAAATTTTTGCGAGATGTGCCGGCGTGGGAGATCGGAATACACAACCGCGATGGGGACATTGCGGCCTCTCAGGGACGGACGCAAGCCGCGCGCGATGCCTATTCGAAGGCGGGACAGACCGCTCGGCAGATACAGCTAAAGGATCCGGAGGCGCAAAGCCTGAATTACGAGGCCTGGATGTTTGTCTTGTTTGGCTACCCTAAACAGGCGATTGAGGCGGCAAACGCATCGCTTGCGGTTTCACAAGGTGTTTTACCCAGGATTGCGGCGGCGGGCAATCTCGCCATGGCAGGTGAAGGCAAGAGAGCGGTCGATCTGGCAACTGGGGTTTCTCGGGAACGTCCAGGCGATACTTTGACGCAGGACCTTTACATCCCATCAGTGCAAGCCGCTGTTGCACTGAACAGCGGTGACGGGAAGAAGGCGATTGAGCTCTTGCAGCCGGCATTGCCTTATGAGAATGGATCTCTTCTTGCTATTTACATCCGTGGGCTGGCGTACTTAAAGAGTGGGCAAGGAAATGAAGCGGCGCAGCAATTTCAAAGAATCCTGGCGCAGCGCAACTTCCAGCCCGCCGACCCTTTAATGTCAATGGCGCATCTAGGCTTGGGACGGGCCTACGCGCTCTCCGGCGACACCGCCAAAAGTCGCGCCGCTTATCAGGACTTCTTCGCGCTTTGGAATAATGCTGACCCTGACATCCCGCTCCTGAAACAGGCGAAAGCTGAATACGCAAAGCTGCAATAAAATAATTAACACTTGTCATACCTACGTGGCGGGATGGGGAACGATGCTAGCCGCACCCCGAGCCATTCACGCTCACCGTCAGTCCATCGCTCGAAATATCTACGCTTACGTCTGCCAGAGCTCGAGCAATCGCCTCCGCCTGTTTTAGCGCGGTCGCTGGAAACGTCGTCATCAAGCCCACGACTCTCATTCCGGCTGCATGCGCGGCATCTATTCCTGCGGGAGCGTCTTCGATCACTAGGCTCTCTTCAGGCTTCATCTTCAGTAGCGCGGCTCCCTTGAGATACGGCTCGGGATTCGGTTTACCATTCACCACATCATCGGCGGAAATCAAGACTTCCGGGACAGGCAAATCTCCCGCCTTTAGCCGCGACATCGCCAACCTGCGAGTGCCGGACGTGACCACGCACCATCGTTCTGGAGGAAGCGATTTCAGCAATTCCGCCGCGCCGGGCATGACCACGACGCCTTCCTCGTCTTCCATCTCGCGCTGCTCGATCTTCTTCGCCTCCGCCTCGACGTCGAGATGCGGGGCCACCAGCCGGACGCCTTCGATAGTTGGCCGTCCATGAACCAGTTCAACTTTATGTGGATCGATGTTGTTTTCCCGCGCCCACAGCGACCATTGCCGCGAGACTGACGGAGTGGAGTCCATAAGCACGCCGTCGAGATCAAAGAGGATTGCGGAGCATTTGAAAGTTGGCATTGTTGTTTAGTGATCGTACAGGATGGAACAATAAAACCTTAGGACGAGCTAACGGCGGGCAACTCAATGACCTTGGCTTGGGCGGCAAACAACCGTCTCCGAGCCTCCAGATGACGTTCGCGGAAATGTGTCCGGGCTCGCTGTCCCCACGCGCGTATAAAGTAGTAATTCAATCCCGCGCCGATCAGCGAACTGGCTATCGGAATCAACCGTCCTGCCCATTTCTCCACGACTTCTTTGCTAGCCTGCGCCGCTATGCGTTGAATTACGCGTGGAACAAATTTGTTTATGACTTCCTTTTCCAGCAGATCGCGGCTGATGTCCACGCCAGCTGCGCTCCCGGCGGCGATCCACAGCTCGGCATTTTCTTCGTCGTTGTTGAACTCAAATCCATACACCAAGCTGAGCTTTTGAATGGTTCGCAGCGTAATCAGAGCTAAAAAACTCAGGTCCGGCACCATAGTTATGAAACCACCCAGGCCCAGACCGGCCCCCTCCGCCGCCGCCACCTTCATGCCGCCACGGATGACACGTTCGGCCACGTCGTCGAGGAGACTCATGTCGACCGAATAGAGTCCCTGAAAGCTGGTGGCCGGAAGTCCATATACGGTCTGCAACTGCAACAAAAATCTTGCAGGATTAACTTTGATCGTCTCGTAAGCGCGTTGAAAGCCGCGCTGAAAGGAACTCTCAACGCGTCGACGTAGCCACGATTTGCGACTCTGTTCAATCATGGGCTCCTTGGATGCAATCCAGCCGGTTCAGGGAGTCATGTAAAACGTGACCAAATCTGAACACGTGCCAGACATGCATAATGACTATCCTACTCTCTGAAGCTCTCGCAGTGTGGCCATCCGCTTGTGCTAGGATCAATCTTCCTTAAAATGCCAACCGGAAAACTTCTCGTTATACCGCTGGGCGGCCTCGGCGAGTTCGGCATGAATTGCATGGCCGTGCGCTGGGGCGATGACATTATCGTCATCGATGCCGGCCTGATGTTCCCGGAAGCTGAGCTTCTCGGGGTGGACATTGTCGTCCCCGACATTTCTTATCTGACCGAAAACCGGCAACATGTTCGCGGGATTGTTCTCACTCACGGCCACGAAGATCACATAGGCGCGTTGCCATGGATTCTCTCCGAGCTGAACGTTCCAGTCTGGGGCACGGAGTTCACGCTTGCCTACGTCGAAGACAAACTGGACGAGCACGGCCTACTCGATGATGCCGAGTTAAACGAAATTACTCCCGGAGAACGCTTCAAGATCGGTCCTTTTACGATTCACCCGATTCAGGTCACGCATAGCCTAGTGAATTGTGTGGCGCTCGCTGTACACACTCCGCTTGGCGTGATCATCCATACGGGCGATTTCAAAGTCGATCCCACGCCGACCGACAATCGGCTTTTCGATCTGCACTCTTTCGCGGAATACGGCAAAGAAGGCGTTCTCGCGCTTTTCCAGGATTCGACCAACGTAGAGCGTAAGGGATATACGCCAAGCGAGCGCGCGGTACGCCGCAAGTTCGATGAAGTATTCGCCCATACCACGCGGCGGTTGTTCATTTCATGCTTCTCGTCTTCCATTCATCGCATCAAGCTTGCAGTCGAGATGGCTTTCGAGCACGGACGCAAGATCGCATTTGTCGGGCGCTCAATGAACAGCTCCTCGGAAATCGCTGAAGACCTGGGTTATATAGAAATTCCAGAAGGTCTACTGATTCATCCCGCGGACATGAAGAATTATCCTCCGGAAAAAGTTTGCGTCATGATCAGCGGAACGCAGGGCGAGCCGATGTCCGCATTGTCGCGCGCCGCCGTAGACAATCACAAGCACGCCAAGATTGAAAAAGGCGATACCGTGATGCTTTCCTCGCGGATCATCCCCGGCAACGAGAAGGCGATCTATCGCATGGTCGACCACTTGTTCCGGCGGGAAGCTCACGTTATTTACGACGACGGATCATCTCCGCCAGTACACGTCAGCGGTCACGGAAGTCAGGAAGAGCTCCGCCTGATCATTAACCTGGTCAAGCCGAAATATTTCATTCCCGTCCACGGAGAATATCGACAGCTAAAGCTGCATGCCGAATTGGCGGGCGTGATGCATGGATCAGTGGGAACGGTAATGCTGATAGAAAGCGGAGATATTTTAGAATTCGACGAACTGGGCGCCCGCAAAGCTGGACGCATTAATGTTGGCCGAGTCTGCATCGATTCCGGATCGCGCACGGACGTCGTCGAAGATTTGATTATCAAAGACCGCCGCCATCTAAGCGAAGATGGAATCGTGCTGCCGATCATCGCCATCAACAAGCTCACTGGGAGGGTTGAAAGCTCACCCGAAATTGTCACACGAGGGTTTTCTCCCGGGGAAGACGGTTTCATGGGCGAAGCTAGACAAATTGTCATGCAAACGTTGAATATGTCCAGCTCTGAAGAGAAAGCTGACTACGGCGTAATCAAAGAAAAAATCCGCACAGATTTGAAGCGGTACATCTCCAAACAAACTCAAAAGCGCCCGCTAATCATGCCTGTAATACTGGAGATTTAGTTACTGTATACGACCTTTCGGCTGTCATTCCCGACAATGAGCGGTTCACCAGAAGGACAAGGGGTCGCTTCAAAGGGGCAGGGAAAAATCCCAAGCGTGACACGACCGTTGAATTCCATCCCTTCCAAAACGAACCGTGAAGTACATGACATGTCACTCAAACCCGTCGCTAACCCGAAGAACAGCTTTGTCATCACACTGTTCCGGAGCTGCCGCGCCCGGGCCACTTGCCTCACTAGCTGGAGCCGCCAAGATGTCGGTTTTCGTTGTTTGGATTCTCCAGTACTCTCGCCCCGAGATAGCGGCGACGGCGAGACTAAATAAGATCAGCGCCCCAGCGGATAGCCAACTAGGGGCCCAATCAAAGTAGCCTCTGAGTCCGCTCTTGGGAGCCACGTAAGAAACGACAATCAGCGGAAAAAGAAATGAGCTGACGACAAAGAGAAGTCTTGGACCCCAGCCCCGGTACAGGCCGATCCAAGCGATCGTCACATTTTGCATGTTCCGACGGCGAAACTCAACGAGATGAAAGAGGAAATAGACCTGAACCGCGAGAACCAACAGCACGCCCCAGGAGGCGGTTGTCTCGACTGGAAAGGTGACACCAAAGGCTTGGAAGACGTCTTTCGAGCGTTCCAGTTCGCTCCCCACAATTCTTTCGATCGTCTTGAGATCCACGCTTTCGTAGTCGTGCGTGACTGCGTAGAGTTCCTCAAACGCGCGCACGTAGTATCCGTGGTGCCATCGTCCCTGATCGGCACGAATCAGTAAGGCTTGGCCGTCAACAATAGCTACAGGTATCTCGGTGACTGTCGGGATTACGATTTGTGGCATTCCTTCTTCCGAAACAAAGGCGTGCCGGAGATGGCCCCGCAGAGGCTGTGGAACCGCTACCTCGTCACTGAAATGCAATGCGCCCAGGCTTAACGCGAGTGTCTTGTACTTTGGGGAAGGGGCTATGGTATTCCACTTGAGCCACGTCTCCGAAATTCCTCCGAATGAGGATCCTTTACGAACACACGCATACGAAGAAAGCTCCCCGCCACCCCATGCCATGACGTCGGTCGCACCATCCCACAATAGGCGAAAGTCGGCCAAATTCTTCGGCGAGCTTACTTCAAGTTGAGCGCCATCAACCACGCCAGCTTCAAGCATAGTGTTTAGTGGCGGAGAAACCCAAAGAAATCCCCAGTTGCGGCCATTGAAGACGACGTTATATCTATTGCCGTTAATCTCCAGAGCCTTGGGCGGGTTGGGGAGTGAGTCGAGACTTCCGAAGGCTGGAGATTGTGTCTTCTTGAATTCATCCACTTGGGTGACGGCATCCGTTTCGAACAGGCTCGTGCGGAAGGGAGATAGGTGCCCTGCCACCTCCGTAATGTCCCGTGCCTGATCGTAGGCTGTTCGGAGTTCTGGGCGCGTGGGTTGGGTAGCGATGACGATGAGTCCTAGGCATACAATTCCGAGGGTGAAATGAACAGACCTGAGGTGCTCGGCAAAATCCTTCGTATCCGATTCAGCGGGTTTCGCCGAATTGCGCGGCGGCTCTATCATGTTCATTCCCACTCCGAGGGGTGCCCCGTCTAAGCTCTGCTTGGGCGGAGATGTGTTCTTCACAGGTACTGAGCAGCTTCGAACTATTGCACGGCTTCAACCGTCAGCTTCAACCCCACTGCTTTTGTTACCGCGACCAGGGTGGAAAGCCTGGGATTCCCACGAACCGATAGGGCCCGGTACAGGCTCTCACGCTCAATGCCCGCAGCCTTTGCTACCTTGGCAATACCGCCTCGCGCTTCGGCGATGCGGCGCAATGCAATCAGGAGGACGCTTGGCTCGTCGTCATCTTCCAACGCAGCGCGGAGGTATTCGGCGGCAAATTCCGGGTTGTCGCGCAGCTCTCGAATTGTGGCCTTATCGTGAGAGATGTCGGGCTTGCGTTTCATGGTGTCCTTTCCCTGTAGTCTTTGAGAAATTCCAACGCCCTTTTGATGTCGGCCGGCTGCTTACGTTTATCTCCGCCGCAAAGCAACAGAATGCACGTTTTGTCTAAGGCAGCGTAATAGACGCGATAACCGGGACCACAGTCGATCCGCAACTCGAATAAACCGCCACGTAATGCTTTGCAATCCCCGAAGTTCCCCGCTGACAGGCGATCGATTCGGACTAGAATCTTCGCCCTAGTTCGAACATCTTTCAATCCCGACAGCCATTCGCCGACAACATCTCTGCCGGATGCAGTCTGATAGCGGCGAATGTCCATCAGGCAATAGTGTAACTTATAGATTACAGCTATGCAACAAACTTGAACCGAGGTAGTAGCGGACTATACGACGCTCTATACTCTTACGGGAGACGCCACATCGTTACTCTAAACGACATCCGGGAAGCCCAAGCTCGCCTTCGCGGCGTTGCCGTCCGCACTCATCTGATTGAATCGGACCTTCACAAACCCAAGGCCGCCGACAACCGACAGCTCTACCTGAAGCCCGAGAATCAGCAGCCAATCGGCGCTTTCAAACTTCGCGGTGCCTACAACAAGATCGCTTCGCTAACCGATAAAGAACGAACCCTTGGAGTGATTACTTACTCAAGCGGCAACCACGGCCAAGGTGTCGCGTATGCCGCTAGGGCCCTTGGCGTGAAAGCCGTAATCGTGATGCCGAGAAATGCCCCCGCAATGAAGCGCGAGGCAACCGAAAGGCTTGGCGCTGAAATCATACTGGTTGGCCCGGGAAGCTCTGAGCGCCAGGCCAAAGCAGAGGAACTGGCGGCACAGCGCGGGTACATTGTTGTCCCTCCCTACAACGATGAGAAAATTATTGCGGGCCAGGGAACCATGGGTCTCGAGATATTGGAAGATATGCCCGATGTCGAAACAATTCTCGCCCCGGTTGGCGGTGGCGGAATGCTCAGCGGAATCGCCACGGCCGTTAAATTGAGTGGATCGGCGGCGAAAGTCATCGGTGTCGAACCTGAACTCGCAGGCGATGCCCAAGCCAGCTTTCGATCAGGAGAAATTGTCGAGTATGGGGCAGAGCAGGCTTCCAGCACCATCGCCGACGGACTTCGCACCCAAAGCATCGGCGCAATTAATTTTGAGCACATCCGCAAATATGTTGACGATATTGTGACCGTGAGCGAAAACGAAATCAAAGAAGCTATGCGGTTCCTTGCATCGAATAAGGATACGGTAGCCGAACCGAGTGGCGCGGTGGCAGTGGCGGGATTTCTCTTTCATGCCAACGAATTGCCGAAATCGAAGCTGAACGTTGCGGTAATTAGTGGCGGAAACATTGATCCAAGAACGTTGCGAGAAATGACACTTGAAATAACTGAAGAGCCGTCCGAAGTTCGCGGTCCACGCGAATGACTCCAGGCGTGAAAATTGCTGCTGCGATATTACTGCTCTGCGCTGCCGCTTCGGCGGACGTCGTGCGCGGCGCTCCGATTCGCGTGGCGTCCCTCTATCTTTCTCCGGACTCGACGTCCACAAAAATGGGCGAGTTGGATCGCGGACGCGAAGTAATAATTCTCGAGACCATCCCGAACTGGCTGCACGTCGAAGCCAACATGACGGAAGAAAAAACCATCACTGGGTGGATTCCGGATAAATACATCGTCCTGTCCTCGACTCCGAGTGGTGACAAGATACTCTTCGGGGAAGCGGTAGATTCGGAGGATCAAGCCAGTCGCAGCCATGGCCGGCACGCCGCCGCACAAGATGCCATGCGGCTCTATTATGCGGTCGCCGAATATTTTCCCACCTCGACGCTGGCCGGCGAGGCTATGTACCGCGCCGCCGACATCCGCTGGCAACTTGAAAAAGCTGACATAATGTCTCGCCCTTCCGCGAAAGAGCAAGACGCTTTCCTGCGCGAGGGCATGGACGAGCAACATATGAAAGAAGTCATGAAGAAATTTCCTGGCACGAAATGGGCCGACATGGCCGCCTTTCATTTGATTGACAACAAACTATGCGGAGATTGGCAAGGTCAGCCACGCTGCCCCGAGAAAGAGGCGGAGATTTATGAAAAGTATGCGAACGAGCATCCCCAGTCGCCCAACACTCCGCAAGCAATGTACAACATAGCGTATCGCTGGTCAGCCTTGATCGAGATCTACAAAAATGAAGACCAGCCCAAGAAAATAGAACAGGCCAAGAACCGAGCCACAGCTTACGCTCAGAAACTCGTTACTCAATTTCCCCAAACCGACTGGGGCGCGCGCGGACAGAGGCTCCTTTATTACGTCCAGCAGGGGATACCTACATACGGCAACGCGGATTAGATTCCGGGACCCGCCACCTTTGTCATTCCGGGCCCGTCTATCTGAACCGCCCTCAATGCTTGTCCTCCTGAAAACCCCTTCCCTTACAAACCAACTCGCCTTCCGAAGTCTTGTTCGAACAAGGGCTTATCCAGAGACGAAAAGACTTTCGCCGTGCCCTCGCCATCCAGGAGATCGACCCCGACGTGAGGGGGTGCGGCGTGCGCCCGGTAGACCGGCGGGGGTTCCGTTCTGAATGCGCACAATATCTGAGGCAATCCAATTCACCTGCTTTTCTTTCATGTTTTTGGATTCCTCTTTCTGCTCGTGCTCAGCCCTTCAGGAACTGCGTGACATGCTCAACAAACAGCTCGGGATATTGAAACTGCGACCCATGATTGGAGTCGGGGTAGACGATTAGCTGCGCATCCGGGATGTTCTGCTGCATGATGAACGAATTGACCGTGGGCATGATCACGTCATTACTGCCGTTCACCACGAGTGTTGGCTGCTTGATCGTCTTGAGATAGTCATAGGAGCCCTTTTTCTGGACGCCCCATTTGTCCATCGCTTCAACCTGGGCGG
>Ga0073928_10009221_pt1 | contig 12070 bp, 12 predicted proteins | sample PaiPotPPA55metaG_FD_76969 | JGI IMG/M metagenome (GOLD analysis project Ga0073928, IMG submission 76969) | Iron sulfur acid spring bacterial and archeal communities from Banff, Canada, to study Microbial Dark Matter (Phase II) - Paint Pots PPA... ...
GTCGCGGGCGGGGTCGAGGCCGGCGGCGGCGAGGGAAGCCGCAAGTGTGGGGAAGCGACGGCCGAAGTCGGCGAGGGCGGTGGCGTCCAGCCAGAGGTGGTCGACGCCGGTGGTGGCCATACGGTCGGCCATGGCGCGGCTCACGACGTCGCGGGACGCCAAGTCCTTGGCATTCGGCGCGTAGCGCTCCATGAATCGCTCTCCCGCCGCGTTGGTCAAATATCCGCCCTCGCCGCGCGAGCCTTCCGTGATCAAACAGCCGGCACCGTAGATGCCCGTGGGATGGAACTGCACGAACTCCATGTCCTGCAAGGGCAAGCCGGCGCGCAGCGCCATTCCGCCGCCGTCGCCCGTGCAAGTGTGGGCGGAGGTGCATGAGAACCAGGCACGGCCGTAACCGCCGGTCGCCACGATGACCATGTGGGCCCGAAAGCGATGCAGTGTGCCGTCGGACATGTCGAGAGCGATCACGCCGCGGCACTCGCCATTTTCCATAATCAGGTCGAGTGCGAAGTACTCGATGAAGAAGCTCGCTTCGTGCTTGAGCGATTGCTGATACAGGGTGTGCAGCATGGCGTGGCCGGTGCGGTCGGCCGCAGCACAGGTGCGCTGTGCAATGCCCTTGCCGAAATGCGTGGTCATGCCGCCAAACGGCCGCTGGTAAATGCGGCCGTCCTCGGTGCGCGAAAACGGCACGCCATAGTGCTCGAGTTCGATGACCGCCGCCGGCGCTTCCTTGCACATGAACTCGATGGCGTCCTGGTCGCCCAGCCAGTCCGATCCCTTCACGGTGTCGTACATATGCCATCGCCAATCATCGGCGCCCATGTTGCCGAGCGCCGCGGAGATGCCGCCCTGCGCCGCGACCGTATGACTGCGCGTGGGGAATACTTTGGTCAGGCAGGCGGTGGAGAGCCCCGCCTCGGCCAGGCCGAAGGTGGCGCGCAAACCCGCGCCTCCTGCGCCGACGACGACCACATCGTAGGTGTGGTCGATCAATTTGTATTCGCTCATTTCTTCTAAGATCCGAACGCGACCCGCATGATCGCAAAAATGCCCGCGCCGCCGACCAGCACGTGCGCGAATCGCAGCAACAACAGAGACAGCACCTTCATGCCGGCCGAATGCACGTAGTCCTCGATCACCTCGGTGGTTCCGAGGTAGGAGTGATACGTCAACACGGCCACCGCCAGCAGGGCTAAAAATCCACTCATGGGAAACGACAGCCACGCCCTGACCGTGGCGTAGTCGAGCGCCGGCAGCGACAGCAGCGAAAACATGAACCACAGCGTCAACGGGATGAGCGCAACCGCGCTCACCCTTTGCGCCCACCAGTGCCCGGTCCCGTCCTTGGCCGATCCCAATCCCAACACCCGGCCCAAGGGGCTTTGCAGGCTCATGATCGATGGCCCGCCCATATCAAGCCCCATACGCTCAAGGTCAAGGCAATTGAGCCGGCCACCACGAACCAGCCGCTCGCATGCCGCTGCGCGCGCTCGAAGCCGTAGCCCGCATCCCAGAACAGATGGCGCACGCCGTTCAAGAGGTGGTACAGAAAAGCAAAGGTCCAACCGACCAACCCGAAGAGTCCCACCGGACTCGCAAACAGCTTCGCCGCCTGTGCATAGGACTGCTCGCCGCCGGCCAACGATACCAGCCAATAACAAAGCGCCAGGAGACCCAACGACAGAGCAAGGCCGGTGAGCCGGTGCACAATCGACAGACTATTGCCGATCTGCCATTGATAGATTCCCAGATGAGGTGCAGTCGGGCGGCCGCGTGCTGGCATAATCGCTCCTAGCGACCAATGAATGAAGGGCAGAGCATGGCTAAAAGTCGATGCAGCGGCCACGCAGCTCCCAATCGCCGAAGCGCGTCGGCTCCGGGCCTTCGCGCCCACCGACCTCGCGTGGTTCGGGCAGGACGGGCGTCGCAACCACGGGCTGGTCCGCCGCGGCGGTTTCAGTCGGTCGAGTCTTTTGGGCCTGGTCTTCGGAATTCGGCATCACAGGCGAAAGTTTGCCAGAAATTGGGGTGACATAAGGAATCAATTCGCTCGGGGTTGACACAGGGCTCTCTGTCCCCATTTGATATGTGATGACCACCGTGGCACAACCCCAATCGGGCCGTCTGCTTCATTTAGGCGCATTGCGACTTACCGGACCTGACTCCTTGAGTTTTTTACAGGGTCAGGTGTCCAACGACACCCGCCGGCTGACCGAGGGCGCTCCGCTATTGGCAGCGTATTCCAGTCCCCAAGGCCGCGTGCTGACAGTGATGCACTTACTGCCGCATTCCACCGGCGTCGTGGCGATTCTGCCTCGCGAACTCGTGCCGCAGACATTGGAACGGCTGCGCAAATTCGTGCTTCGCGCCAAGGTGCAGATGGAAGACGCCAGCGAGCTCATTCAGGTGTCGGGCCAGCACGGCACGCAGGCACTGCACTCCGCCCATTTGGCCATTCCCCGTTCCGAAAAACCTTACGTGGAACAGGACGGCATCGGCGTCGCGCTCGTGAGCCGGGACTCGGACCGCTACTGGGTCATTGGCGCTGCGGACAAACTGGCGGAGCACGGCCTCGCCGGCGACAGCCGGTATGCCGATCGAATCGAACATGACTGGCGGCTCGCGGATATTCGCGCCGGCCTTCCGCAGATATATCTGGCCACGGGAGAGACCTTCGTGGCCCAGATGCTCAACCTCGATCTCTTGGACGCCATCAGCTTCAGCAAGGGTTGCTATACCGGCCAGGAGATCATCGCCCGCACCCAGCACCTCGGCCGCATCAAGCGGCGCCTGTATCGGCTGCAATTGCCCAGCGGCGATTGGCGCGTCGGCCAGCAGGTTCATTTGAGCGACGGCCGCGCCGGGCGCCTGGTCGAGGTAGCTCGAAGCGGCGACGGCTTCGAAGCATTGGCGGTACTCAATGTAGAGCCGGTACTCAATGTGGAGGCGGCGCTCAATGTAGAAACGAGCGGGGCCTCCCAGTCGGGGGATGGCAAATCGGCGGTCGACGCCCCGATCGCAGCCGCCGGACTGCCGCTTCCTTACGAAGTCTGATAGGCGCGCTATAAATCGATGATTTCAACCGTTTCGGCATGCAACGTCTCGCCGAGAAAAATACTCCCCACGCGCGCAAAACGCGCCGCCCCGTCGGTGGCAAGCCAGGAGACGGCGCCGCGACCGCCCGGCGCCCCGGAGTAGCGATCGAGCCCGCCCAGCACGGCGGCGGCGGTCGTTGCCGCTGAGTCGACGATGCTCACGTGCGGCGGCAGCACTGCGCGTAGGGCCTCGGCCAGGGCCGGAAAATGCGTGCATCCCAGCACCAAGGTATCGGGTGCGTCGCCCGCCTGAAAAATCGGATCGAGGTAGCGGCGCGCGACCGCCTCGGCGATCGGGCCCTCGGTCCAGCCCTCCTCCGCCATGGAAACGAACAGAGAACACGCCCTGGACGTGACTCGGGCCGATGGACTCAACCGATGAATCGCCGTTTTATAGGCACCCCCGCTGATCGTGCCTTCGGTCGCGATCACCGCAATGTGCTGCGATCGGGACGCTGCCACCGCCGCCTCCGCGCCCGGCTCGATGACGCCGATGACCGGAAGCGCGGGGTGCTGCAGACGCAGGGCGTCAAGCGCGGACGCGGACGCCGTATTGCACGCAACCACGAGAGCGCGAATGCGCCGCTTGATCAGCGCGGCAGCGCACTGCAGCGAATAGCGCACGACGGTTTCCGCGCTCTTGGTGCCGTAAGGGAGCCGCGCGGTATCGCCGAGATAGACGAAGTTTTCGGCGGGCATGGCCGACCGCAGCGCGCGCAGCACGGTCAAGCCGCCCACACCCGAGTCGAACACGCCGATCGGGATTCCCGCCTCGCCGATAGGGATTCCCGCTTCGCCGATCGGGATTCCGGCCTCGCCGCGTCGGTTCAAAACTCGGGCCGCATGTGAGGGAATAGCAGCACATCGCGAATCGAGGGCGAATTCGTGTACAGCATCACCAGCCGGTCCACGCCCAGCCCAAGTCCCGCCGCGGGCGGCATCCCGTACTCCAGCGCGCGCACATAGTCGGCATCGTAGTACATCGCTTCCTCGTCGCCCGCGTCCTTGCGCTCGACCTGGTCCTTGAACCGCTGGGCTTGATCCTCGGCGTCGTTCAGCTCCGAGAATCCGTTGGCGAGCTCGCGTCCGCCGACGAAGAATTCCCATCGGTCCGTGATGAAGGGATCCGCATCATTGCGCCGCGACAACGGCGACACTTCGGCGGGATACGCATACGCGAAAGTGGGCTGCACCAGCGTGTGCTCGCCGGTTCTCTCGAAAATCTCGATTTGCAATTTTCCGGGACCATCCCCGGCTTTGTGGGGAATCTTCATGTGATCGCATACCCGCCGCAAATACGAGGCATCGCGCAGCGACATGGGATCCAGATCGGGATTGTTCGCCAGAATGATGTCTTCGATGCTTCGGCGCGCGAAGGGCTGCGCAAGATCGATTTCAGTGCCTTGGTAAATGAGCTTGCGCGACCCCACCAAGGTGTCGGCGAGACCTTGAAACAGGGTCTCGATCATCTCCATGAGATCCGTGTAATCCGCATACGCCTGATACAGCTCCAGCATGGTGAACTCGGGGTTGTGCTGCGTCGACACCCCTTCGTTGCGGAAATTTCTGTTGATTTCGTAAACTCGGTCGAAGCCGCCGACGGTGAGCCGCTTCAGATAGAGTTCCGGCGCGATGCGCAGATACATGTCTACGTCGAGGGCGTTGTGGTGCGTCTTGAAGGGCCGCGCAGCGGCGCCGCCGGGGATGGGATGCAGCATCGGCGTCTCCACCTCCAGGAATCCGCGCGCATCGAGAAAGGCGCGCAAGTAACGCACGATGCGCGAACGCGTTTCGAACACCCGCCGGCTCTGCTCGTTCATGATCAGATCGACATAGCGGCGCCGATAACGCAATTCTGTATCGGCGATCCCGTGCCATTTATCGGGCAGCGGCCGCAGCGACTTGGTCAGCAATGCCAATTTCTGGGCTCTCACCGACAACTCGCCGGTTTTCGTGCGGAACAGGGTTCCCTCGGCGCCGACCACATCGCCGACATCCCAACCCTTGAATTCGTCGTAAGCCTCGCCGAGCGTCTGCTGCTGCATGAAAATTTGAATCGCGCCGCTCGAATCTTCGAGCTTGGCAAAACTCGCCTTGCCCATGACCCGCTTGGCGCGCATCCGGCCGGCCACTCTGACGCCAACGGCCGCCGCATCCAGCGCCTCCGCGCTCTTGGCGCCGTAAGCCGTCAAGATATCCCCGGCCAAAGCATCGCGCCGAAAGTCGTTCGGAAACGCGTTGCCGCGCTCGCGCAATTTCGCCAGCTTCGCGCGCCGCTCGGCGATCAAATGATTCTCGTCGTCGTGGCCGCTCTTCTCTTCGGTGTCGTCGCTCATAGTCGCCTAATCTACAGACCCTGCTTCAGGCTGGCTTGCATGAATTCGTCGAGCGCTCCGTCGAGCACGGCCGTGGTGTTGCCGATTTCCACCCCGGTGCGCAGGTCCTTGATGCGCGACTGATCCAGCACATAGCTGCGGATTTGATTGCCCCAGCTCACGTCGGATTTCGAGTCCTCGAGCACTTTCGCCGCCGCGTTGCGCTTGTTGAACTCGAGCTCGTAGAGCTTGGCTTTCAGCATTTTCATCGCGGTGGAGCGGTTCTTGTGCTGACTGCGCTCGCCCTGGCAGGCCACCACGATGCCGCTCGGCACGTGAGTGATGCGCACTGCGGACTCGGTCTTGTTCACATGCTGCCCGCCGGCCCCGCTGGAGCGGTAGACATCGGTGCGCAAGTCGGCCGGGTTGATCTCGATGTCGATGTCGTCGTCGACTTCCGGCGAGACGAAAACCGAAGCAAACGAGGTGTGCCGCCGATTGCCCGAATCGAACGGGGATTTGCGCACCAGACGATGCACGCCCGTCTCGGTGCGGAGCCATCCATAGGCATAGTCGCCCACCATGCTGATGGTCGCACCCTTGATTCCGGCCACTTCACCGGCGCTCTGATCGATGATCTCGGTTTTGATGCCATGCGCATCCGCCCATTTCAGATACATGCGCAACAACATGGCCGCCCAGTCCTGAGCCTCGGTGCCGCCGGCACCGGCTTGAATGTCGAGAAACGCATTGTGCGAGTCCATCTTGCCCGGAAACATGCGCTGGAATTCGAGTTGTTCGACCTCCAGGCTCAGGCGGTTGACGTCAGCCTCCACTTCCTGGGTCGCCCGGGCATCCGCCTCGTCGGCGGCTAGATCCAGGAGTTCCGATGCATCGCCCAAGGAGCGCTTGAGGCGATCCAGGCCGCCTACGACCTGTTCGAGCTTGGCGCGTTCCTTCCCCAGTTCCTGAGCGCGATCCGGGTTGTTCCAAATGCCGGGTTGCTCGAGCTCACGCTCTACTTCCTGCAGCCGCTCGTGTTTGTTGTCGTAATCAAAGATACCTCCTCAAAGAGTCGGTGCGCTCTTCGAGATCTTTGATGAATCGCTTGATTTGATTGAGTTCCATGGTATGGAATCGTAACACATCGCCGGAATTAGAGAGCCCTTGGACTGACCACGATCCCATCCTCGTCGGCGTACAAGTAATCGCCCGGCGCAAAGACCACTCCGCCGAATTCCACCGGTACATCGATTTCGCCCTCGCCGGCCTTGGCGCTCTTTCGAGGGTTTGTGCCCAGCGCCTTTATCCCCAGATCCAGCATTGCCATCGCCGCCGAGTCGCGGATGGCGCCGCGAACCACGATTCCCGCCCAGCCATTCGCCGCCGCCATGCCGGCAATGACATCGCCCACCAGCGCACAGTGCATCGAACCGTCGCCGTCAATGACGAGGACACCCCCCGTCCCGGGCTGCGACAGAACTTTCTTCACCAGCGCGTTATCGTGACGGCAGCGCACCGTGCTGATCGCGCCCGAAAAGCGCTGCCGCTCGCCGAAACTTCTGAATTGCAGATCGCAGGATTGTAACTCTTGATTTGCATCGATCAGATCGGCGGTCGTAAAGATCATGGATGTATCCTGCTGAGTCCTGCTCGATCCTGCTGAGTCCTGCTCGATCCTGCTGAATCCTGGTAAATCGAATTCTAGTAAAGCTCCAATTGGCGGCTGTCGCCGATCACACTCTCGAAGTCGAGCCCCAGAGTGGCCAACACCGGTTCCGCGACGGGTTTCACCTGCTTTAGCACGTAGTGCTCGCGATCGAGCGGGTGGCGCACATTGTCGAGCGGCTCGGCGCCGGCCGTCGTCATGACATAGCTGATCAGTCGACCGGAAGCCTGGCTGGACTTGCGCGCGGCAGCCACGTGAGGCGGCGTCGTCGCCGTGTACTCGCCGGCGTCCTTGCGCAGGTTCTTGCGATACACCAGCGAACCGTCCATATCGCCGTTGCGCACTTTCTTCACGATGTCCGCGAGATACTCGTCGACGGATTGGTCGGTGAACAGGCGCTGGTAGAGCTCGCGCTGCACCTGCTTTGCGAGCGCCGTCCAGTCGCGGCGCACGACTTCCATGCCGATGAACTCGACCTCGTCGGCATTCCCGCCGCCGAGCAAACCGACATAGCGCTTGCTCGCGCCGCGCGTGCTGTGCCGCGCGCGCGGGAGAAACAATTTCAGGTACAGCTTTTCGAACTCGAGCTCCAGGCGGCTGGCAACGCGCCAGCGCTCGCCGATGTGGCGGCCAAGCTCGCTGTTCAGCGCCGCGGCAAGTTCTCCGCCGCGCGCACGTGCCCGGGCCGGATCATCGGCGCGCGAAGCGACGAACAAGCTGTCGGTATCCCCGTACAGCACCTTGAACCCGGCGGCCTCGAACCATGCCTTCGACCACAGCAACAGCTCGCGGCCCGTGCCGGTGATGGCGTTGGCCAACGCCGGGTTGAAAAAGCGGCAAGCCGGCGTGCCGAGCACTCCGTAAAAGGAGTTCATCAGAATCTTGATTGCATTCGATGCCACGTCGTCGCCGGCTTTCTTGGCGGCGTCGCGCCGCGGAAATAGTTTGTCCAGCATCCGGGGCAGGATGGCCGGCGTGCGGGCGAACGCGCCGCCCGCGGTCCGGATGAGATCCGCATCCGGCGCCGGATGCTCCACGTACGAGAGCGGATCGATGTTGAAGGTGCGGATGATGCTCGGGTACAGGCTCTTGAAATCGAACACCCAGACGTTGCGGTGTAGACCGGTCACGGGTTCCAGCACATGACCGCCTTGCTGGGCGGCATGAACGCGCGAATCGTCGGCGCGCACGGACGGCGCAACGACGCCCCGCCGCTCGAGTTCGGTCAAGTACAGAAAATCGAAGGACGCAATGCTCGCCGCCACGCGATCGGGGGTCATACCGGTCAGTCGGCTGCGCGCCCACGCGAGCTGCACGAGATTGAGCCGTGCCACGATCTGGTAGGCGAGCCGCGCATCGGTACGCGCATAGAGCGCGAACGCTGCGAGGTCGTGCCGGTAGTTATGGATGATTTCCGAGATCCGGTCATGTACGTCGCCGGCGACGGCCTTCCCCTCGCCGAGGACCACACGCGCGACGGCGTCGAGCGAATACTCATCCATGCGCACGAAAGCTCCGCGCAGCAGGTCGATGCCATCCAGCACCAAACGGCCGGGAATCGAAGCCTGGCCGCTGCCAAAATAACCCTCCGCCTTGCGCAGGCGGATCGCACCCGGCTCTCGCCCCAAGGGAAACGGGTGGTTCAAGCGCGCAGCGACTCGCTGCAGGATGGTCAGGTCGAAATCGATTACATTCCAACCCATCAGCACATCGGGATCGAATTCCCTCACGCGGGCACAGAAAGCATCCAATGCAGCACGCTCATCGGCGCAGCGCGTGGCACGCTCCGGCATGGTGCGATTACCGTCATCGACGATCAGAACTTCGTCAACGCCCGGAGCATACAAGGAAATCGCCAGCAGACCGTCGCCCTTGCCGTCCGTTTCAATATCGAACGACAGCACACGCGGCTCGACATCGACTTCGGCCGGCCGGAGTGTCGGATTCGAATACACCCGCGCAACACCATTACCCGGCACCCACTCGCCCTCCACTTCACAGCCGCCCTTGATGCCGCGATCGATCAAGTAACGCACCGCGAAGCGCACATCAGCCTCGAATGTCTCTATGTCGGCCGCGTGCAATCGGTCGCGTACCCCGGGAACATCCTGCGGAGTTTCCGTCTCCAGCCGGCATACCGGAGCCCCCGCGAAACTGCGTTTGTCGGTGGCCTTCGGTTCCGGCGCACGCAGCGCTCGAGCCCGCTCAGCGTCGACGGCACGGATGTAGAAGTGCGGGCGCTGCCGATCGTCGCGCACCAGGAATGTATCGCCGCCCTCCAGCCGACCATGAATGTGTACGACCGGCCCGCGCTCCCCATTGGGGCCGGAGACCACGCGATAGCTCGCTTGAAGAATGAAACCACGTGCCTTCGTCATGCGGTCATTCTGCGTCAATTTCACGGCAGCGGCGACCAAGCCGGCGTTAAAATCACCCTCAGGAGAATGTATTTTTTCCTTAATTCCTAGACGGTTGCAACGTATTTGCGCGTTGGAACCGGTACTCGTTGCGGGAGCGACAAAGCTGCGTTATTCAGCTCGCGAGCGGTCCCGACCGACGGCGCTCGCGCATCGAGCGGGCGCCATCGGCGTCGACAGCATTCCGATTGCCAACACCCCCTTGTCCGCGGAAGTCTTCGCCGCGAGCTCGGTGGCGCTCGCGGGCCGCTACTTCACGGGCGCCATCAGATGCTGGTACGGCGTACCCGCCCACATGATGTACGGCACTGCGGTGTCGGGATCGGCGTCCTTCGGGTAGCCGTCGTAGAAGCTGGGGTCCGCGCCAACAATCATCACGTGCGGCCCGGTCTTGATCCAGTGGTTCGCGGCGGTCGGCTTCTGCGCGTACGGATCCGTGTTGCTCGCATCCGTGCCTCCTTCGAGCATGTACATGAACCCGACCTTGCCCACCGTCGGCGCGGTGTGGCTCGCCCAAGCATGGACCCAGTCCATGGCGTTCTTGTCCATACACATGGGATCCGGTCCCGGTGTGGCAGGGTTGTCCGGTATGCAGGTAAATCCATTGGTTCCCTTGCGCAGCGTGCGCATCTTGCCGTCGGCTTCCATCGTCACGATAGTCGCGTTCTTGCCGACATTTGCAGGAGCTGCACTCATGGCACTCTTGATCAGATCGGCATCGCTCGGCGCTGGCTTTTTTTCCTGCGCGTTTGCGATGAGACATAAGGCCAGCGCCGCGCAAGCGGCAATGCTTGCCATCACTTTGTTCTTCATAAATATTCTCCCCCGGAAAGAGCCAATCAGCGTAATTCGCGCGCAGTCTGGTTCATTGAACTCCCTGGGTCACGCCGCGACGCAGCACGACTTTCAATTGGCCTATCTCGTCACAAACGCTCGATCGTCCGGCGATCGAACTCGGACCGAAAGTATTTTTTCAAAGCGTCCAAGAAAACCTGATTGTCGCCGGTGGCATGTGCAAAAAGTGTTATCGATGATTGGAATTTTAGATAGTCCGGATAGCCGAAGATGTCCTGAATGGAGCGGCTGTCGATGGCGGTAACGAGCTGGGTACATTCTCGGAGGCTTTTTCCGAGCTCGGGGTGATTCAGGTATTCCGTCGCCTCCGCCACTGACGATATGGCGTACTTTTGCGCCATTGCACTGTGGCCGAGGCCTTCGATCTGAGGAAAGATGTACCACATCCAGTGGCTCTCCTTGCGGCCGGCGCGAAGTTCCGTCTCCACCTGGGCGTAGACGGCACGCTGAGCGTCGACGAATCGCTGTAGACCGTAGGGATCGGGAGCCGGCTTCATGCATTTCAGTTTGCGCTTGGTGCCGGCGCGTGGTCAAAACAGAGCAGTTCACTTCGTGACGGCGCTCGTCAATAATCGACCCAGGTCTCTCGTCAATAATCGGCCGGGTCTATTGTGGGGTGGCTTCATGGGAAAGCGAATTGACGTGAATGCGGTGCAAGTTTTCACCGGCTCGGGATATCCGGCGCCGTTTGAGGCGCCGTGTGCCGCGCGGGCTCGGCAGCGTTTGGGAGATGCGGCAGGACTGACGGATTTTGGCGTGAATTTGTTGCGCCTGCCCGCCGGCGCTTGGTCTAGTCAACGGCATTGGCACTCGGCCGAGGACGAGTTCGTATACGTCCTCGAGGGCGAAGCAGTGCTTGTGACCGACTCGGGCGAGGAAATTCTCCGGGCCGGCGATTGTGCCGGGTTCAAGGCGGGGCTAAGAGATGGGCACCACTTGCAGAATCGCTCGTCACGAGATGTCGTCGTTCTTGAAATCGGGTCCCGCAAGGTCGCCGATGACGAGGGGGAGTATCCGGACATCGACTTGCGTTTTCTAAAGGGCGACGCGGGATACGCCCGCAAGGACGGGACGCCTGTTAAGTGAGTCTGAAATGCTGGCAGTTCAGCTGCACGCGCTCGACACCGCGGTACTCATTCACTTCGAGCCGATAGGCGAGCTGTATTTCCGCTCCGCTGCGCAGCTCCGGGTCCTCCGCAGCGCCGCCGAGGTAGCCAAAGGCGATCGCCTCGATGGGTTCGCTGTCTGCACGATCCCTCACCTTAAGCTGCATTTTCAGATGCTTGCCGCCGACGATCCGCGCGTCGACGACCTGAAAATCCCCGTCGAACACGGGCTCCGGAAACCCCTGCCCCCAAGGGCCCGCGCCCCGCAGAACCCGGGCGGTGTCGAGTGAAAGCTCGGCGGCCATGAGCGCGCCGTCCGAGTGAATCACACCCGTCAGCGATTCGTGGTCGGCGCGCGCGGCAATCTCGGCCGCAAAGGCGGCTCTGAACTCCGCCAGGTTCTCCGCCGGCAGGCTCATCCCGGCCGCCATGGCGTGGCCGCCGAATTTGTCGATGAGGCCCGGGTGCCGCGTCGCGATGCTGTCCAGAGCGTCGCGGATATTCACGCCGGAGATGGAGCGCCCCGATCCGCGCAGAGAACCATCCTCGGCGCGCGCGAAGGCAATCACCGGACGATGCAGTCGGTCTTTGATCCTGCCGGCGACCA
>Ga0073928_10009222_pt1 | contig 12069 bp, 5 predicted proteins | sample PaiPotPPA55metaG_FD_76969 | JGI IMG/M metagenome (GOLD analysis project Ga0073928, IMG submission 76969) | Iron sulfur acid spring bacterial and archeal communities from Banff, Canada, to study Microbial Dark Matter (Phase II) - Paint Pots PPA... ...
CCAACTACCGCCGTGTTGGATCAGCCGATGGCCATTCACTTCTTCTACATGCCAACCGAAGCCATAAGGAATTTGCTTACCATCAGACAGGGTCGCCGGGGTCCGCATTTGTTCCAGGGTGCGTTTTTGTAAGATTTTTTCCGTGTAAAGAGCGGCATCCCATTTTGCGAGATCAAGGACGTTGATGTAGAGTGCGCCGTCTGCTGTCGAGTTGAATGTTGGCGAGATCCAATCCTGATTCTTAATTTCATCTTTCACCCATTGGTATCCGGAGGAGCGATTAGGAATAATGTCGGCCTCGCTTATGACCCGCGTCGCCGTCATGTTCAATGGGCGGAAAATCCGCTCCTGGAGAAAATCCCCGTAGAATTCTCCAGTGACTTTGTGGATAAGGAAACCAAGTAGGACGTAACCCGTGTTGCTGTAGGCAAACTTTTGACCAGGACGAAAACTTAGAGGAAGGGCGCACAATTTCTGAAATAACTCGTTTTCCGTATAGTCCGCTCTCAGATCAATGGCGTCACTCGGCTTGACGTTCTCATCGGATTCATAATCCAGGATTCCCGATGTGTGGGTGAGCAGGTTGCGAACAGTTATGCCTTTCCACATCTCCGGGGTTCCAGGAAGATATTTACTGATGCTGTCGTCCAGTCCGACCTTTCCTTCCTCAACCAAGATCATAATCGCTGCGGCTGTAAACTGCTTTCCGACCGAACCAGTTTGGAAAACTGTCTCTGGTTTTACTGGCACGTTGAGTTCGATATTTGCAAGTCCGTAGCCCCGAGCCTTAATCAACTGCCCATCGCGAATCACTCCGATAGCGAGGCCGGGGATTTGTTGATCGCGGCGCTGGTCTTCGACGTATGCATCGACCGCTGCGCCAATTTTCTCGTCTGGCTGACGATAATCGGACGCCCGTACTGACGCAGGTTGATCGCCCATAAGGACAATGAGTCCGTCCGCGAGAGTGCCCCGCCAACTTAGGAAATCGTGTCCGCCGTCAAACTCTTGATAGTGAACTTCATAGCCCTTAGCGAGGAGCACGTCCCGCAAATTCCGATTCGGTGCGAGGATGCCTCCACCAAGTCCTGAGAAATCGAGCTCCTCGGTGCCAGCCTCCATGTAGAAACGGAGCGGCAACTTCGGACTCGCAATGAATTCCTTTGCCACCCAATTCGGCTCAGGATTGTTACTTTTCGGTGGGGTCCAGAAGAATGCACCGGATTGTGAAAGAACGTTTCCAAAGATGTCCGAATGCCAAAGTGCTGTGCAGGCGGCGGCCAGGCCGCCAAGACTCGATCCACCCACGATAATTTCCCGGGGATCTGCGGAAACGTTATACAGTCGCCGCACCCAAGGCATTAATTCGGAGCTGAGAAAATCTGCAAAAGTCCGATTGCAGGCGAGCTCAAGAAAACGCGCGTCACCGGGTGCATTGTCGACCAGGATTGCAACCACGGGAGGAATGCGACGCTCGGCGATCAGGTTATCCAGGATCGTTGGAGTAGGTATCACGTTTTCGTCCAAGTACGGTTTTTCATCGAAAAGGACCACAACAGCGTACGGTTTCGCATCCTTTGCGTATCCAGGCGGGGTGTAAACAGCGATCTCTCTTTCATTCTTGAGCAGGTTACTTCTGAATTGCTCCTTCTCGACGACGCCTGCGGGGACCCCTTTGCGCTTTGCAAGCCAGGGCTGTAGGGGTGCATCCGGCATCTCTACCATCGAGACGCCGTTGTATCGAGCGACATCGGGACTATCCGCGGCTGCGAGCCAGTGCTTGGGATTGAGCGGATCTAGCTGCATGCCGGCCCAAAGCATCGACATCGTCTCCGCGCTGGCCAGTTCCGGATAAGGAAGTATGTGCGGTGCATTCGGTCCTAGTAGGTACGTGAATCTTTCTCGTCGATCTACCGTTAAGGTTTCATACCAAACATCGGTGCCCGCAAGCCGGTGCATCCGGTATGCCTCAGGCGATTTGAATGTGAAGGGCGGCCAATCAAGCAGAACGTTTTGGGTGTCCTCGCAGCCTTGGTAGAGAAACGTCACGAGGAAATTCTCCTGATCGTCTTTCAGCGGCTCGATCAGCGGCGCGCCTTTTGTCTTAACAGTCTTCCAGAAGTTCTCTAGAGCGTTGGGTTGGCGCATGTCCAAGGCGGCACGCAGTGCGCTAATCTGGGGGCTCTCAGTCTGATCCCCGGCAGGTGTTTTTTCTACTCTGTCTGACAGTGCGACGATTCTGGTCAGTTTGATGGTATATGGCCCCTCATCTACATTTCCGTCAGGCGCCACTTCCAACCGAAATGCACCAGCACTGTCGGCGATAAAGCCAATCTTTTGATCTGGACCAATCGGTCTGAATCCCCGGACCTTGCTACTGGAAGCGTCGTAGACGGTAATTATCAGTTTCGTTCCGTGCGTCACGACGTCGGTCTCGACGAAATCCCCACGTTTGAGGGAGAGTAGATACGAAATTGGCTTGCCAGTGCTCACCACCCCGCCCTGAGCTTTCCCCAGCTGAAGCTCTTCATCAGCTACCGATGTTGTCGCCCAGAACATCGCAAGAATCAAAAGAACTGAGAAAAATAGGCTCTTGGTCAACGAGGGGCCTCCCCTGCTTCAGGAGGGACATAGTAGCCTGGCCGATTACGAATAGAAACGTTAGGTCTTGAAACCGTAACCGTGATCGCGTGAAAAACCGGGACCGCGCTCCACATTTGGCCGGTACCCGATGACGTACTGCAGATGGAGTTCCGCGCCGATTGCGTCTACCGCGCTCTGAAGTGTAGCAATCCAAATCCCGCCATAATGAACACCTCCCGTAGCGGCAGCCGCCACCTCTAGATCATGGTTCTTGACCTTATTTCTACCCTCTTGCAGAAGAAGAATTGCTGGAGCGGCACAAAGCGCAGGAGCAGCGTCCCGAAGATCACGCGCTGCGCTGCGTGGCCCCACAGCATAGATCGCGATATGATCGGCTCAACAACACGAACAACGATATTCCACCGAAGAGCTTGAAGGATGTAGAAAACAAACTAACTGCGTATGGTGACGTGTGCTACGTCGCAGACAAAAAAGGCGATTCGGTTTTCTTCATCCACACCACACCCGCTATATATCACGGGGCACACGTCTACACTGATTCTACCTCAGCCGCAGCTGTAACTGATGGAAACGGCAACTCGGCTACCGCTGCTGCGTCTAGTTCCTCTACCACCGCTGTGCCGCACACCGTTGATTACTCCGTGTTCATTCTTGAAATCGAAGCCGAGCAGCCAGACGGTTCATTCCGGATTGTCCGGACCTTGGACCAGAAGAGCCTTACAATACTATTTATGGCATCGGTTACGGCAAGCGTAAACATCCAATCGTCAACGTAATTGACGCAGCTGCGAAGTGGTTACAGGAAAACAATCTGGGGAAATAGAGGATACGACTGTGCCGCTAATGTAATACGAAACGTCCAAGTAGGCAACGAATGCATTTCAAATTGCTTTCACAAGAGAAAAAGTGTTCTGCTAATCAGATTTTGAGCCGAAGACAAGTGGAACGCGAATTCGGTTACATTCGAGCGTCTGAACGCAAGAACCATGCTTGGCTATGAGAGAGGTGTGAAGTGAAGACCGGGCATCGCTGGATTGCGGCTTTCGCTGCGGCGCCTTCGGTCTTTTTGGCGTGCGTCATTGTGCTTAGTGCAGGAAGTCTCGGCACGGAACGAGCGCAACTCCCCAATCAGCAGGGGTCCAGCACTCAGCAAACTGATCTGAAAGTGGAAACCCGACTGGTGCAAGTGAGTGTGATAGTGCGCGACAAAAGCGGCGTTCCAGTGAAGGATTTAAAGAAGGAAGACTTTCTAGTTCTGGATGAAAAACAGCCTCAGGCTGTTCGGATATTTTCCATGGAAACGAATTTGCCGGCCACTGCGGCACCTGCGCCTCTGCCTTCCGGCACCTACACGAACCGTCTAAGAACTCGGGCAGGAGTGCCCAACAGCATTACAGTAATCCTGCTCGATGGATTGAATACCTCGATAACCGACCAGGCCTTCGCTAGACGGGGTGTGGCAAACTTCCTTGGGCAACTCCAGCCGGAGGATCGCGTGGCGGTGTACACCCTGGGGCGCGATTTAAGGATCCTGCACGATTTCACGAACGACGCTTCCAGTTTGTTACAAGCTGTTCATCAGTTTAAGGGACGAGATGCACAAGACTTGGCCACATTGTCTCCCAACGCAATCTCCAGCTCCACGCCGCAGCCGAACGAACTGGAGCTCCTCAATGTTCTATTTAAGGACGAGAATAAAACGGAAGCGGCTTTCGATATCAAGAACCGGGTTCATGAAACTGTGGAAGCGATGAAAAACATCGCCAACCATTTAGCCAGCTTGCCGGGTCGGAAAAATCTCATCTGGGTGTCTGGAAGCTTTCCCATCGCGTTCGGATTCGACAATACACAGCAAAATATTTTTGCGGAAAAGCAAAGTTTTGAGTCGGACATTGCCGATGCCGTCCGCGCCTTGAATAATGCTAGCCTCGCGATCTATCCCGTGGATGCTCGTGGACTCCTCGCGCCGGGATTAGGGGATAGTGCGACTACTTCGTTGGCAGACCAGAGGAGCCAGATGCAACACTTGTCAATCACGCAACAGTCGATTTCCTTTCAGGAACTCCCGGTTGACTCTAATTTGACAATGGAGGAATTGGCTCACGGGACTGGCGGAAGGGCCTTTTACAATACCAATGACATTTTTGGGTCGATTCGCCAGGCGATTGCGGATTCACAGATTACCTATACTCTCAGCTACTACCCGTCCGGTATCAAATGGGACGGCAAATACCACAATATTAAAGTAGAGGTAAAACGTCCGGGGGTGAAGGTTCAGAGCCGCAAGGGCTACTTCGCGTTGCCGGAGCCAAAGCTGACTCCAAGGGCCCGCCAAGCTATCATCGCAGAGGTGGCGCGGAATCCGTTAGACTCCACCGGGATTGGAATCACCGCGGTGGCACATCAGGTGGGCACCACGCGAGCGCTAAAAGTATCTGTAGTATTCGACCTGCACGACATAAGGATGGAAGAAAAAGGCAGCGCCACAGGAGCCGTCGACATTGTGATGTTCAATCTAAACGATCAGAACAAAATTCTCGGCGCCTTGGATCAGACATTTCAGTTGAAGCTGCCGCCTGATTTGTATGCGAAGTTTTTGAAAGACGGTATGTCGGTGACCAAGGAGTTGCCGATTGCCCCCGATGCCGTGCAGTTTCGCGTGGTGGTTCGCGATGCGAATACTGGCACGATGGGAACCGTCAGAATTCCAATAGCCGACTACTTTCCGGTGAAGACGGTTACAAACTAATCAGATTTATGGTAATGGCGGGAGTGTTCAAGAGTCAACGCAGGGCGATCGGCTGATCCGATAATGCATCACCTATCAGAAACGATCAAGTGGGTCCTAGTTTTCCCATCCAGCCGCAAGTGCTATAAAACGAATTACAACGAAATCCTGCATGATCGTGTTGCGCCGACCTATTGAACTGACAGCGTTTATCGGGTACTAGCTCTATCCTTTAATCAAAATCACATTGCCTGCAGGTCCCGGACATACCTTTTCGAGGCAATCGGGCGACTGGATTAAGAATTTCACCGTTTCGAACATGCTCGCTTAGGTTAGCATGGTCTCAAATGAGCGAGTCGGAATCTATGTGCTTTCTACCGGGAGTCTGAGATTGCCCATAGAACCCTTTGGTGTAGCGGTCACTGAACAGGTCCTCTCTGATCTTAAGGCACGCATTCGGAATACACGTTGGCCTGGTAGTGCACCTGGCGCTCCGTGGTCGCAGGGGACTGATCTCGAATGGCTACGGAATCTGCTGGATTATTGGGTCGACGAATTCGACTGGCGCGCTCAGGAGCGAAGGCTGGGGGAACACGCCCAGTTTCGCATCGAGATAGATGGCATTCGCATCCACTTCGTCCATGAACGAGCGCGAAGCGGTCGCGGGATTCCGCTGATACTAACTCACGGTTGGCCGAGCGCATTCGTCGAGTACCTCCCGCTCGTGCCACTGCTCACGGATCAGGTCCGACACGGCATCGACGGCCCCGCATTCGACCTTGTCATCCCATCGCTACCAGGCTACGGTTTCTCGGAGCGCCCGGAGCGTGTTGGCGTGAATTATCGATATGTGTCGGCACTTTGGCACCGGCTCATGACCGCACTCGGATACAAGCGTTATGGGTCCGGCGGCGGCGACTTTGGCGCCGGCGTTGCCACGCTGATGGCACTCGACAGGCCGGATCCAGTAATCGGAATTCACCTTACTAACCTGGAGCTTGCTCCCTACACTGGCCCCGGATCACGCACGTTGTCGCCCGCGGAATTGGCGTATATCGAGATTTCCGACCGGTGGTGGCAATCTGAAGGCGGTTACAAGGTGGTCCAGTCGACAAGACCGCAGACACTCGGATATTCTCTCAACGACTCTCCGGCCGGACTCGCCGCATGGATCGCTGAGAAGTGGAGATCTTGGAGTGATTGCCACGGCGACCTCGACGCGCGCATTCCACGTGATTTTTTGTTGACGCTCGTCACTCTGTACTGGGTCACTGGAACAATTACGAGTTCTATGCGCGACTATTTCGATAACCGCTGGCACGGGGTTACGCTTGGGCCGGAAGACTTCGTGCGCTCACCCACTGCCATTGCCAACTTCACATCTCAATACGCCTTTGAAGGAGGTGCGCCGCGCGAATGGGCTGAGCGCCTGTATAACATCCAACGGTGGACACCGATGGAGCGCGGTGGGCATTTTGCACCCACCGAAGAACCAATGGCTCTCGCCCGCGACATAGCAGCATTTTTCGAAGGCCTCGAACAAAATTGAAATTGCACTCGACGGGACTAAGTTTGCAAGCATTGAACTCACCGGGGCACACGCCAATTCGTTGATGCGGAATACGCGCGATGGGTTATCGCACCCATGCGCACGTATTGCGAATGACGCCCCGGTGCGTAGCCCTAGGGGCTTCTCCGATGCATGGCAGAAATCATAACTTTAGCAAGCACTGCCGGTAGCGGATCGTCGCACAGCTTGTGCGCTTCGTATCACGCTTGCGCGTCCCGCTGGTCTCCTCAATTTTATTTTCCGGGCTATCGAAGTGTCGAATTATTCGTTAGGTTTTATCTAACTTCTTCCGCGCAAAATAGAAGAGCGAAGCTGCAAGCAGGATGAACATAAAAAGTCCGAAGAGGTTGCTGGTAGCCAACGGACCGAGAATCTTCGGCCCAAACGCAAATAGATCCGCGCGCCACGGCAGATGAAACACACTGGTAACCCATTGCGGCACGTGCGTCGAAATTTCCGGATCTTGCAAAAGATTAATGACAATGCCGAGTAAGCCGAATACTCCTCCGGCTGCGATTAAGCCGCTCGAATAGAGCGCACCAGGGCTCGCTTCGCCCTCTTCCGTTTTTTTGGACGTAGTTTCCACCAGCCAGCGCACCAGTCCGCCCGCAAACATCGTGGCCGTCGTCCCGATCGAAAGATAAGCGCCCACCGCAAATGCCAAAGAACGCACGCCCAAAATTTCCACAGCCAGCACCAGCGCGACCCCCATTAACACCAGCCGCCACGGCAAACGCTGATTGAGAATTCCATTAATCACCGTGGCCATCAGACGCGCCTGCGGCGCGGGTGCCTTGTCGCTGCCGATGCCTTGCACCCACTGAATCTCAATTTCCTTGGTGGCTGGATCGTAGAGATATTCACCGTCAGGGACCTGCGCCGATCCCAACGCGTTGATCAGTACGTAATTTTTCCCCTGATACGTAATCGTACTCCGCTCCACCTTCACGCCGGTCGCCAACGCTTCCACGTTCACCGGAATTTTTACCGGCAAATATTTCTCCAGCCCCGTGTTCATCAAATTCAACGTAGCGCCGATCGCAATCGTCGACACGGTGACGCCAATCCGCAAAGCCATTTGCTGTTTGAACGGCGTCGAACCCACCAGGTAGCCGGTTTTCAGGTCCTGCGAAGTGGCTCCAGCAATGGCCGCCGCCGTGCAAACCACGCCTCCGATCACCAGCGCAAGAACTGCGTAGTTCGGCGCAGTCCAGCCAGCCACAAAAAATATCGCGCACGTGGCCATCAGAGTTGCGATGCTCATGCCGCTGACCGGGTTCGAAGAATTGCCGAGCAATCCGCTGATACGCGACGCCACGGTGACAAACAAAAATCCGAAAACCACCACGAAGAGTCCCGCCAGCAGATTCTGGTACCAAGTTGTGCTCGCACCCTTGATCGGATCAAACGTGAGCATCACCCACATCATCGCGATGATCACGATCGATCCAATAATCACCGTGCGAATGGAAACATCGTCGTCGAGCCGGTTCTTCGCGTGTCCCTCGCCAGCTCGCTCGGAGCGAACATCTTTCAGTCCCGCGCGCAACGCCGAAATAATTGTTGGCAAAGTACGCAGCAGCGTGATCAGTCCCGCGGCCGCCACCGCGCCCGCTCCCATCGGACGGATGTATTGCCGCCACATGTCGTCTGGCGTCATTTGCGGAATAGGAATCGTGGACGGATAAATCGGCGTGTTGCCGGCAAGCTGTCCGAAAAATTGGATCGCGGGCATCACCAGCAGCCACGAAATCACGCCGCCGGCAAAAAGAATCCCGGACACTTTGGGCCCGATGATGTAACCCACTCCTAGATATTCCGAAGTAATCGTGGCGCGAAATGACGAACCAGGAAACCAATGCGGGCGCCCCTCAGGCTGCGAGTTCCAGGCCTGTATGGTGTTCATGAAAAAAGTGTAAACGCCGCCGAGCCCCAGCCCCCAGAACACGCGTCCCGCAAACGACCCGCCGCGCTCGCCAGCGACCAGCACGTCCGCGCAAGCGGTACCCTCGGGGAAGGTGAGATTGCCATGCTCTTTCACGATAAGCTGGCGCCGCAGCGGAATCATGAACAGCACGCCGAGCCACCCGCCCAGCAACGCCAGCGGAAAAATTCGCCAGAAAGTAAATTCCGTGCCAAACCCCAGATAGATCAGCGCCGGAATCGTGAACATCACTCCGGCAGCCAGCGACTCCCCAGCCGACCCGGTAGTTTGCACGATGTTGTTTTCCAGAATGGTCGAGCGGCCAAATGCGCGCAGGATGCTGATCGAAAGCACGGCAATCGGAATCGAGGCGGAAACCGTCAGCCCCGCGCGAAGCCCGACGTACACTGTGACCGCGCCGAAAAGCAGTCCAAATAGTGAACCCAGCACCACCGCACGCAGTGTAAACTCCGCGATGCCTTCCTCGGCCGGAATATAAGGATGGAACTCGCCAGGCGGGGCAGTAGAACTCCATTGTTTCTTCGCCTTCGCCATCCTGATCACCTCCCGGGCGCTTTTGGCGTCGTGTCGCCATTCAATTCCGCGCCAGCCCAAATTGGCCGCCGCGAAGCGGGCAAGGTAGCACCTGTTGCAGACCCAAGCAAGCCGCTTTCCCACTTGCATGCGGCTCAAATACAGGACTTGCAGCGAAATCGTGCTTTGACCACCACGACCTGACGACTGACAGGACCATTGACATGTCTGCAAACTCAGAGTAGCTTAGCCAACACTTTACTGCTTGGGAATCAGACCGCCCCATGCCGTCGAATTCGATCTAGCGGCGCCTTGACTCAAGAGCCCGCCGACCGGTTTAACGAGGAGAAACCGCCGTGAATCGAGCCCAGCGATTCTGGTATGGCTTCATTCTTCTGGCGTCCCTGTGCATGGCGCCGGCCACCGCTATATCAGCTGGGGATGTCTGGCTTCCCGTTCTTCCCGCAGACATGGCGCTAAAAGACAATCCCGAACAACCGGGAACCCACGCCATGATTCTTTACCGTGAAAGCAATGTGAATTCGACACAATCTTCGGTAAGCGAATACGTCCGCATCAAGATTTTCACCCAGGAAGGGACCAAGGAGGGTGACGTCGAAATTCCTTTTTTGAAGGGAAATACGGACATCAAAGATATCCGCGGACGCACCATCCAACCCGGTGGAAAAATCACCAACTTCGACGGCAAAGCATTCGAGAAAACGATAGTGAAAGCCAGCGGTTATAAGTTTCTTGCAAAGACTTTCACTCTTCCGGACGTCCATCCAGGCTGCATTATTGAATACAAATTCCGCGAACAAGGTGACCCGCTCTTCTACCGCAACGAATCCTGGGTCGTGTCGCAAGAGCTTTTCACACGCGACGCGCGATTCTCAGTTGCGCCCTTCGCCGGCAGGCTGGCCCTGTTCTACCGCCAGTACGGGTTGCCCACCGGTGTTGCTCCTCAAAGGCAATCGGATGGCTCGTTTGTTATGGAGATCCACAAGATTATGGGCATCCGGGAAGAACAGATGATGCCACCGGAGGCCAGCCTCCAAGTGCGCGTGGAATTCTTCTACGTTCCTGCAGATACACCGAATCAGGAAACCGACGATCACTACTGGAACCGGATGGGAAAGAAATGGTCAGAGGAACTCGACGCATTTGTAAATAAGAAAGGCGCACTCGCAAAAGACTTGTCTCAAACGGTCAGCGCCAATGATCCCCCGGAGGCCCGGCTTCAGAAGATCTACTCGCGGGTGCAGAAGCTTCGTAATCTTTCCATGGAGGACTCAAAAACCGAGAAGGAAGGCAAACAGGAACAATTGAAGCCCAACATGACCGTTGAGGACGTCCTGAAACACGGTTATGCCACTGGATTGCAGATGAACTACACTTTCGTCGGTCTCGCGCGCGCCGCCGGATTCACCGCCGCGGAGGTATTTGTCGCTCCGCGCAACCACAATTTCTTCTACCCCAACATGCGAGACCCCGACGAACTACGGGCGAATATTGTGTGGGTCCGCGCCGGGACAAAGGAATATTATCTGGACCCTGCGGCTAGTTTCTTCCCCTTCGCCTTACTGCCATGGTATGAGACGCACACAAAAGGTGTGCGCGTAACAAAAGAAGGCGCCGAAATACTCTCGATCCCGCCGTCCGCCACAACCGATGCGACCATCGTACGCCGCGCCTCTCTGCAACTCGACGAAGACGGACTCGCATCCGGGAAACTTGAATTGGAGTTCACCGGACAATCAGCCGCGCTTTGGCGCGAGGAGGATCGTCGCGAAGATGAAACGGGAAGAAAGAAGGCGTTTGAAGACAAAGTTAAGGAATGGTTGCCGGCTGGATCCTCGGTAGATGTGGTGAGCGTCAAAAACTGGGAAGACAACACTCTGCCTATACACGTGGAAGTTTCTGCCAAAATCCCAAACTTCGGGACGCCCGCCGGCCACCGCATGCTCGTCGCCGTTTCCGCCTTTCAAGATACCCGAGCATCCGCATTTCGTTCCCAGGAACGAGTCAACCCTATCTATTTTTCCTACCCCAGCGAAGAGACCGACGATGTAAAGCTTCAATCGCCTGCGTACAAAATCGAGACAGTCCCGCCTGCGTACAAGCTCGGCCCGGGTCCAATTTCCTACGAAATTTCGACCACCTCGCAAGGCAATTCGGCGGAGGTAAAGCGGCATCTCGTTTTGGATGGAATGATTTATCCGGTCACGTCCTATCCGGCTTTGCGCTCATTCTTCAGTTCGGTGAAATCAAAAGATGATGCCCAGGTTGTTTTTCAACATGACCAGTCGACCAAAAACAATTAGCGCTCTTGCGCTGATGATATCCGCGATAGTCGCAAGCCTTTTGTGGATGCCTCATCAGGTGCAAGCGGATAACACCCCGGATTGGCTCCGCGTTGCGGCTCAGGATAAATTACCGGACTATCCGAAAGACACTGTGGCAGTCATCCTTCTGGACGAGCAGCAAACAATCGTGAAAGACAATGGCGAGATCGAGACCCGCTACCGGCGCGCTTACAAGCTGCTGCGTCCCGAAGCTCGAAAGGATTATGGAACCGCCACCGTTTATTTTGACAACCAAAGGAAGGTCACATTTTTCAAGGCCTGGACGATTATGCCGGACGGTCGCCAGATGGAGGTGAAGGAAAAAGATGCGGCCGAAGTTGCCATGGGTGACGATCTCTATAGC
>Ga0073928_10009223_pt1 | contig 12068 bp, 13 predicted proteins | sample PaiPotPPA55metaG_FD_76969 | JGI IMG/M metagenome (GOLD analysis project Ga0073928, IMG submission 76969) | Iron sulfur acid spring bacterial and archeal communities from Banff, Canada, to study Microbial Dark Matter (Phase II) - Paint Pots PPA... ...
CTGAGAGAATCCAAAGGAGCGTCACGAAAAGCGCTAGGGGCAATCCAGCAGGCGCCATGAGAATATGAACCAGAACGATGTTCACGATGACGGGACCGAGGATCGTCAGCGCCAATGCAACATACCGGTTCGCCAATAGCAGGAGGCCGGCCACAAGTTGAATTACAAAAACGACAGTCATGTAGTGGGATTGAACGAGCGCGCCCAGGAATTGGGCCGCGAGCGCAGGCAATGGCCCCGCCGCCGGGATAAAGTGCAGGAACCCATTCAGGCCGAAGACCGTAAATATGATTCCAAGCAAATAGCGCGCGACGGTCGAAACGATTCTCATAGAGTTGGTCATAAAAGTTCTGGTTTTATCCTTGTCATGTCCGATGTGATGTCCGATTACGCAGGCTCGAACCCGGCGCGTATCGCGTCGATGTGCGGCGCAAGAAATACTTGACGATCGACTTTACCCGAGGCGACCGCGGCGGCGCCTCCCGCATTGTGAAATGTGGTGTTCGTCACGCCGATGAATCCGAAGATGGTGCGCAGATATGGTTGAACAAAGTCAAACGACGCGCGGGGCGAGCCAGGATCGTATACTCCACCCGATGCGGTGAAAAAGTGCGCCTTCTTGTTTTTCAAAAGCCCGGCGGGTGCGCCATCGACATAGGCAAAGGTCCTCCCGGCGCGCACCACCTGATCCAGCCAAAGCCTGAAAACCGCGGGTATCGTGAAGTTGTGCATCGGGACGCCAAAAACCCACTCGTCGGCCCGCTCGAGTTCCATAACAAGAGTGTTGGAGAGCGCGAGAATCTCGCGCTGGGCCGGCGTGAGAGAATCCTCGGGGGTGTACACGGCCCGCACCCACTGGGCATCAATCCCTGCGAAGTTCATCGCGCCAAGATCTCGCCTGATGACCTCACCGTCCGGATTGGCTTTTATCCAGTTCTGAACGAATTCTCCCGAGAGACGCCGCGTTATCGAGGCTTCGCCAATGGGGCTGGAATCGACATGAAGAAGAGTGGGCATTTCGTTTGCTCCTACCACAATTGATGCTTAAACTACGAGTGTCGCTTCAGAAAAACAACAGGTGTAGTAAACTGGGAGCAAATGGCGGAAACGGTTCAGACCTGTGAGGAAACGGTTGATCCACGCATCCGCCGTACCCGCGAACTCCTCTGCCAAGGGCTAGAGAAGCTGCTGCGAGAAAAGGACTTCGACAAGATTTCAGTACAGGATATTGCCGAAGCCGCAACCGTGAACCGGGTGACCTTCTACGATCATTACGCGGACAAATTCGCGCTTCTCCAGTGCGTGGTGGGAAGCCGCTTCCAGGAACTCCTTACGGACCGCGGCATTAAGTTCGATGGCGCGTGTTCATCAGCCCTGAAGGCCATCGTGCTCAGCGTCTGTGATTATCTGAGTGCAACCCTCGGGACAGATGCGGATCGTCAGCGACAACTGGAGCCGCATCTCGAATCGGCGGTGATAGCAGTCATCCGCCGGATGATCTTAGGGGGGCTACAGCAGCATCCGGGACAAACTCCTATCGCGCCGGAGCTAATTGCTACAACTTTGAGCTGGGCGATCTATGGTGCAGCCCAAGAATGGGCGCGAACATCAAACCGGTCTTCGTCGGAGGAGGCTGTCGAAGCTATCGTGATGCTGGTCTCGCCCATTCTCGATCGAATGACTCCCTAATCCTGAGCTTTCAGCTTCGACCGGTTCTTCGTTCCAGGCGCGCGGCCACTTTTTTTCAGCTCTGACTCGCTGTCCCCTTCGCTCATCCACGAGGGCGGGCGACCACGCCGCTTTTCGCCAGGGTCGAGACGAGACAGCGCGATGATCGCCTCCTCCACCAGCTCGCGTTCCGCCTTCAGCTCCGTCAACATTTTATGAATGTTCATTTCGGCGGAGTTGACGTTTTTATTCCTCGTCCATTTGAAACTCGAAGTCCCCCCCCATTACTTCACCTTTCAAGTCAGTGCCAAGGCCCCCCAGCCCGAGGACGACCTCGTCGACTTTACCAACACACTTGATTTCAGGGGCAACATACGTATCTTGAGTTGTCATGATCTTGATTCCTTTCACTTACAGCGTCCGTGCTCTTCCACGGTAATATCGAAGCTCGGAATCGAGAATCCCCAACCCTGTGCAGATGGATGGAACCGTTTGCCGGGAGCGCGAGCCGCCTTGAAATGGGCACGGGCCTCCCCCTTTGTGGTTCGGCTTTCTTTAAAATGTATGAATCGAAAATGAGAGAATCAGAGCTACGCGAATTGTGAACCGATCTCAAGCCATGACAAGGTGTGCTTTGTCCCTGCTTGTTTGCGCCCAGCTCATGGCGCTACAGCCGGGCCGCAACATCGAACAGTACGCCCACACTCGCTGGCGAATCCAGGACGGGCAACTACCGGGAATGCTCTATGCCGTCGCGCAGACCCGGAATGGCAATCTCTGGATCGGCACCGAATTCGGACTGCGGCGGTTTGATGGTACCCGATTCCTACCTTGGCAGCCTCCTCAAGGTCGGCACCTTCCGGACGAGTACATTAACTCGCTCGCCGCAGCTCACGATGGAAGCTTGTGGATCGGCACTCGAACTGGGGTCTCACATTGGACGGCCGACGCACTGGAGAGCTACAAGACCAGCAAGGGTCCAACCGGACCAGGCGTTGCGGCAATCCTCGAGGACCGCTCACGAACGGTCTGGATCGGCACAGTCGGGTATAAATCCGGAGAGCTTTGCCGTGTCGAATCCCATGCGCTTCATTGTTATGGCCCAGCGAATGGGCAGCCCGCACCCGGGGTGGTGTCTATTTTCGAGAGCCCATCCGGAGAGCTATGGGCCGGTGGAGCGGGCGGCGTGTCCTGTCTCAGACGAGGCGTGCTGGAGTTTGTTCCAACCTCGTCCGGCGGGACCGTGGAATCCTTTGCGGAAGACGACGCGGGCCATCATCTGGTGTCTACAGGCAAACGGGACGGGCTCAACCAGATGGTCGACGGCAGGCTCGTCCCATTTTCGTTGCCTCCCGGAAACGAAGTGGTGGGTCCGCGACAGCTTCTTCGTGACCGGGATGGAGGTCTTTGGATAGGAACCTGGGCACAGGGACTGTTCCACTTATACCAAGGCCGTGTGGACCGCTTTACGCAGGCCGAGGGTCTGTCCGGCGATGATGTGCACTCGCTATTTGAGGACCGTGAAGGAAACATCTGGGTAGCAACAGGCGGCGGTCTGGACCGGTTCAGAGATTATGCGGTCACGACGGTCTCGAAGCACGAGGGGCTATCTTCGAATGTCGTGGGCTCGGTCGCTGCTTCCAAAACCGGGGCCGTGTGGATCGGCACGCAAAGCGGGTTGAACCGTATCCAAGACAACCAGATTCGTGTTTTCAGTCAACGTGATGGGCTGCCCTCGAACAGCATTATGGCTATATTTGAGGATCGCTCCGGGCGCTTATGGGTAGACACCTACAGAGGCCTGGCGTATTTCAACGGTACGCGATTCGACAGGCCTGTTCCTCTAGCGCAAAGCATGGGTCGAATCGGGGCGGCGGCCGAGGATCGTGATGGCGCCATTTGGTTCAGCTCGGAGCACGGTCTGATCGCCATTCAACACGATCGCGTAGCTCACTCCGTTCCATGGTCGCAATTCGCGGGACAACATGCCTGGGCAATGGAACCCGACATTTCCCGCGGAGGCATCTGGCTCGGATTTCCCGACGGCCGACTCGCCCACTACGGTCCGGCACAAACCATTGAATGGTACGGCGGCGCGGAAGGGCTGGGCCACGGCCTGATTTCAGATCTGCATGCGGGCCGGGATCAAACACTTTGGATTGCGACCGAAAAAGGACTGGGGCGGCTTCGTGATGGGGCCATCCATACGCTTACGATTGCGAGCGATCCGCCGTGCAACCGCATTCACGCGATCGTGGAAGATCGAAGCGCGGCGCTATGGTTAGACACGCCGTGCGGCCTGGTGGTCTTTAGTGCCTCGGATCTGACGCGCTGGTCTCAAAATCCGCGCATAAAGGTGCAGCCGAGAATCTACAATAACCAGGACGGTATGCTGTCACACCCCACTGCGAGCGGATATTTTCGGCTGGCAGCACGCTCCAACGATGGCCGCCTCTGGTTCGCCGTGTTGAACGGGGTCGCCGTAGTGGATCCCGAACGGATTCCTGCGAATCCGTTGCCCCCACCGGTGGAGATCGAGGAGATCAGGGCGGATCGCAAGGCATTCCCGCTGAACTCGGGTTTGACGCTTCCGGCTTTGACTAGAGAACTGGAAATCGATTACGCCGCGTTGAGCTTCGTGGCGCCCGAAAAGGTATTATTTCGATACCGGCTGGAAGGATTTGATCGTGACTGGGAAGATGTCGGCGCCCGGCGGCAGGCGATTTATACCAATCTGAGACCACAACATTATCGATTTAGGGTAATTGCCTGCAATAATGATGGCATTTGGAACAGCGAAGGCACCTCACTTGATTTCATAATCGCGCCGGCATTTTATCAAACCGGCTGGTTCTTTGCGCTGTGCTGCGGGTGTCTTTTCTTACTGTCTTACACCGGATACCGGCTCCGCGTGGGCTACGTGGAGAACAACCTGAAAATGACGTTCGACGCTACCCTGGCGGAACGAACGCGTATCGCGCGCGAGCTGCACGACACGCTGCTTCAGAACATCACCGGATTCGCGCTCCACCTGGACGGACTAATGAAGACTGTCGTGAAAGATCCTCACTCCGCGATCGGCATTCTCCGCGACCTGAGAAAGCAGGCCGAAGAGTGGCTGCGGGAAACGCGAGAATCCGTTTGGGACCTCCGCGCGAACGAATCAGAGGTTCCGGACATCGTTGCCGCCCTGAGTGCGGCAGGCAAGCAAATCGTCGGGGAAAGCCCTGTCGGGTTTCGGATCGGCGCCGCGGGAAGACAGCAGGCCGTTCCGTCAGTTCTACAGGAGCAGTTGGTACGAATTGAACAGGAAGCCGTGCGTAACGCCCTCCGCCATGGAGGTCCGGCAGAGATTCGTGTTCAGGTTGCCTTTGTGCGTGGGAAGCGAATCCGAATGCTGATTCGCGACGATGGCTGTGGTTTCGACCTCGAACAGGCGTGGCAAAAGAACGGCCACTACGGCTTGGCGACGATGCGGGAGCGAGCTCAACAGATTGGCGGGGAGTTCAGGGTCAGCTCGCAGCCTGGCAGGGGAACGGAAATTGAGGTGAACGCGCCGATCGCGAATCACCGGAAGCAAAGACATTAATCACACGGAGCGGCAATCACATGGACCAGCGCATTCGAATTCTGATCGTCGACGATCACGGGATGGTGCGGAAGGGCTTGGCGTCTACAATCGCCGCGGAGCCGGACATGGAAGTGGTAGGCTCAGTGGCGAACGGCAGGGAGGCAATAACCCAGTTCCGTGAGCAGAGGCCGGATCTTACGATCATGGACATCACCCTTACGCCGGAAATGAACGGGATCCAGGCGATTGAAGCCATCCGCAGCGAATCGCCCGACGCACGTGTCATCGTGTTATCCGCTTACAAAGGGGACCAGGATATCTATCGCGCCTTGCGGGCCGGGGCGGCTACGTACCTTCTGAAGGAGACGCTGGGGGACGACCTGATCCCTATCATCCGCGAGGTGCACGCCGGCGGCGGACCGATTCCGCCGCAAGTGGCCAGGAAACTCGCCGACCGTGTAAGGAAGCCCGTTTTAACTCCGCGTGAGGTCGAACTTTTGAACTTGATTGCGGAAGGGCTCCGGAACAAAGAGATATCGGCACGCCTCGACATCAGCGAGCAGACTGTGCAGGGCCATATCAAGAACATCCTCGCAAAACTCGACGTGCACGACCGCACCGAGGCCGTGACCGTGGCGTTGCGCCGCGGCATTATACACCTGGATATTTAAGGCGCCTCGCTGCCTGATTTCAGTCGAATAAGGACCACCACCGCTGGGGATTGAACCGGCATTGCGATCAATATTATTCTAAGCGGGGATCCAGTATGGTTGGTTCAATCCGCATAATTTCCATGATTCAGAATCGAATTCTGCGTAAAGGCATCGCTGTTCTTATCGAAGCGCAGCCCGACATGCAGTTCGCGGGTTCCGCCGAGGATTTGGACGCCGTACTCCATCTCTTCGAAGCGAGCCGGGCCGACCTGGTCTTGATCGACCTGGATGTGCGCGCGGACAAGGGGCTGGACGCCATCAGACGCATAAGAAGCATGCAGGGCAACGCCTGGATTATAGGCCTCGCAACCCACGACGGCGAAGAAGATTGCGATCTGGCGATCAAGGCGGGCGCGGTGACGGTGATACCCAAAGATTTGATTGGGAGAATGCTGGTGCCGTTGATTCGCGCAGGCCGCCCGGACCACGCCGAATCCTACCAGCGCCCCGAAGTCGTCGAAGTGACGTCCCCCGAACTTTGATCGCCCCCCCCCATTTTCAGGGGCGGCGTAATACCCGTTTATTGGCAGCCTATTTCCGGAGTTCAGGGGCTGCGCAAGGGCAGAACTCTGGGTATGGAACGCTCTTCACGTTTTCGATATCGTCGATACGAATGCGGAACCCTAAAAGAAAACCCTTTATGGCGCACTGGATGAAGCGCCTCGGCTTGGGGTTCGATGGCGCGGCGGAGTCTTCCACGGGGAGTGCCATAACAGCGTCGCCCGATGTCCGCGTATCCGCTCATGGCGACGGCCTGGCGCTCCTTCACGTCCCAAGTGGGCGCGTTTACGTCTGCAATTCAACGGCTTGCCGGATTTGGAAAGGCCTGCTCCGGGGCCGGAGTCCGGAGGCCGTGTCGGAAGAAATCAGCCGGGATTTCGGGGTCGTGGAGGATTTGGCACGACACGATACGGTTGCGTTCGTGTCGGAACTCGAGAGATATGGGTTCCTCGTTCGAGCCTGAGGCCACCGAATGAGCCGCTATAGTCTCTTAACGCTGCGGGCATTGTGGGAATTGCTGCGCTACGACATTGTGTACTCGATCTTTGGATTTTCACGGATTCATCGTGAAATGGACGCTCTGAGGGTCCGCTCACAATCGACCGATTCGGAGATTGCCACCAGCATCTGTGACGCAGTTTCGCTGGCGGCATGCTTCTACTGGAAACCGGCGCTCTGCCTTCAGAGGTCGGTTGCCGCCGCTCGCATGCTGCGCAAATACGGCGTTGACGGCCGCCTGGTGATCGGATACCGGCCATCTCCCTTTCTCTCGCACGCATGGGTGGAGGTCGGCGATCGCGTTGTAAACGATTCGCAAAGCTACAAGCGGCGCTTGCTGGTGCTCTGTAGGACGTAGCTGAACCTGTGGACCTAGCGGGCGTCTTCTATTTCGACCAGCGGAACGTTGCGCTCGACCGCATCGCTTTCGACGGCAGGCTGAACAACCGCGACGACCTGCTGCTCCGTTTAGGATCCGGCCTCCGCGAGAACAGAAGCGACGCCGCTTTGGCGCGTGCCGCGTACACTCGATGGGGAGCCGCGGGATTGGTGCATCTGATCGGCGACTGGAGTCTCGTTCTATGGGACGATGCTCAGAAAGCGGTCCTGCTGGCCAGCGATTTTGCCGGTGTACGTCCGCTGTATTACTCCGTCGAGCCGCATCGCCTGTGCTGGGCGACACGTCTTCAATCGCTGCTTGAATGGACACACAGCAGCGAGCTCGATGACGAATACGTTGCCGGATTGCTCACTGACGGTGGCTGCGCGAACCGGACTCCGTACAAGGGCGTTCTCTCGGTCCCACCGGGGCACTGCGTGACCGTGACGACCTCTAACGTTTCTGTTCGTCCGTTCTGGACGCTCCCGCTGGGAAACACGGTTCGATATCGGCGCGAATCCGAATACGACGAGCACTTGCGTGCGTTGTTCCGGTCCGCCGTCCAATGCCGCCTTCCGAAAGATGCGCCCGCAATTGCCGAGCTCAGCGGTGGCCTCGATTCATCTTCCATCGTGTGCATGGCGCACCGGTTGAAGGAGAGCAACGAATCGCCGGCATCACGATTGATGACGCTGACTGTTTGTCATGACGATTCATTGGACACACGATTCTCATCCGCCGTGGAGCGTTTCTGCAACTTCGAACCCATCCACGTTGCCTCGTCGGATTTTCGCTTTCTGGGCGAGGATTGCGCGGGGCTGACCGCGCCCGCGTTCTGGCAGGACCTTCACACGCACATCGCCGGCCTATGCCGCGAACGCGGCGCGAAAACATACTTGACCGGGCAACTGGGCGACCTCGTCATGGGCAACCGCTGGGACGATAGCCTGCAAGTCTGCAGCCTGATTCGCGGAGGGCGGATTCCGTCCGCGCTGAAAGCCTCACTCGCCTGGAGCAAGGTGCTGCGCATCCCGATCTATTGGGTGTTGTGGCGCGGCATGCTGGGAAATCTCCCGCCGCGGTTCGCGCCGGCGCGCCTGTACGAAGGTAAAGACGGTTCATATGCGCCCGGCAACACAGAAGATTCGATCGCCCCGGAGTTCCGCCAGCGATCTTCGGGCACACCGGCGACGGGCGGCTCCAGGATGTGGCTCGATGCCGCGCCCGAGCGCAGAAAACAATGCCGTGAACTGTTGCAGATTCTGCAATTCCGCAGCCTTCAGCCGCCGGAGCCCTTGCAGCACCTCGACTACACGCATCCATACGCGCATCGGCCGCTCGTTGAATTCATGCTGTCCATACCGGCGGACGTGATCTGCGGGCCAGGAGAGCCGCGGCGTCTGATGCGGAGGGCGTTTCAGGATCTCTGGCCTCCGGACCTGCGGACGAGGCGATCCAAGGACTCGTTTGGCGGCGTGATGATGGATGGCTTACGGCCGCTCGCTAAAAAGATGGCAGCGGCAATGCCAAAGCTGGAGGTCGTCGAACGGGGATACGTGGACGCCAAAAGCCTTGCTCGCAGGCTCAATCAACTGGAGCTTTCCCTCGAGTGCAACGAACCGCAGTTGCGCCAGATCATAGCGCTGGAGTTCTGGCTGCGAAGCCGCACCCCCTGGAACCAGGGGTCTGGCTCCCCCTCGATTCAGGCAGGTTGTCTCGCCAGAATGTAGGGATGTCAGTGCAACGGGAAAGGCGTCTAAGCTAAGAGACGGATGCCAAGATGAGCGAGCAACTAGATCTGTTGTTAGCGGAGTTGAGGCAATTCAGGGGAATTGTTCAGCGCCTGGTCGATGATGTGATTGAACAACAGACACACACGAAAGCCTTTCAAGAGGTTCTGCTGAAGAAGGGACTAATCACTCCGGACGAGTTGGCCCAGGCGAGTCTCGATGCCACCCGACAGCTTAAGCAGGCTGCCGGTGATCGGCCCGGGCACCGCCGGCGTGCGATCAGAGTAGTTCGCAAGACTACACCGGCGTGATCGGATACACTTCAACTGCCTCTCCCCTACCAAAGGAAAGCGATCGCGTTCTCGGATGGCTGGCCCGTTACTCGGTTTTCCTCTGTGCAGCCCAGCGCCTCTTTTGGGCTTCCGCCATTTTTCTTCGCGTTTCAGCGCTGAAACGACGTTTTTTGGGCGCTTCCGTTAGTCCAACGACACCATCTGTCGCTTCAATTTCCCGCGCCATCCAGGCAGGCTTCCTTCCCCTCCGGGGTCCGCCAAGACGTTCCAGCACAAGCAGCGCCTCCTCAATTGCCGCTCGTTCCGCGCGCAGGTCCGCAATGATTTTGGTTAAGTCCATTTTGCTGAAACTTTAACACACTCAGCGCTGCATAGTACACGTATTCCAGTACTGTCAGTACTCTTTTGGTTCTCATACGAACTTGTACACGCCTGGCACGGGCAACGGCATGGGGTCCATCCGCAGCTTGTAATCGAACTCTTTTGGCTGCAGATCCTGCTGTGACGCCATGATCATGTCCCACGTAATCTTCAGGCCGGAGTAGGCCGATTCACGCGCCATGATCGCCGTCATGGTGCTTTCGGCCACCCTCATCGCCTGATTCACGTAGGGGCCTGTACCGGTGATGCTGCGAATCATGTCGATGTGCTCCTGGACATATGGGTTGATCCCTTTGGCGCCCATATCCATACCGTTGCTCCGGCCCTTGGCGCCGACGATCAGGTCGCTGACGTTGCGGTACAGGCCATTCGGATACTGCCGGCAGAAACTCGACAGGCGCGCGCCGCTGGGATAAACGAACTCCGAGGTCATGTGGTCGTAAATGTTGCCGTAAAGCGGTTCGCGGGGGCGCCATGCAGCGCCGCCGGACGCGACCACCTCCGTAGGATGCGCATCCATCACCCAATTCATGAAATCGATATTGTGGAAGTGCTGCTCGACAATCTGGTCGCCGCAGATCCAGATGAAGGAATACCAGTTGCGGTGCTCCCATTCCATGTCGCCCCACTTTGGATCGCGCGCCTTGGCGTGGAAGACCGGCCCGCTTAGGTAATACGAGTTCAAGGCGACAATATCGCCGACTGCGCCGTTGTGGATTTTTTCGACGGTCTCCATATACTCACGATGCGCGTGTCGTTGGGCGCCGGACATGACGGTGAGTTTTTTCTCTTCGGCCTTCTTGGCAGCGGCCATGAATCGCCGCACGCCGACGGGATCGGTCGCGATCGGCTTCTCGGTGAAGACGTGTTTGCCGGCATTAATGGCAGCCTCGAAATGCTGTGGCCGGTACCCGGGCGGCGTAGCCAGCATCACGATGTCGACGTCGGAACGAATCAGCTTGTCGAAAGCGTCGAAGCCGACGAAGTGGTGTTCGGGGTCGACCTTGATACGCGACTGGATCGATTTGACCAGATCGTCCGGGGACATTTGCATGTCCGCGGCATCGTGAGGAACGTACTTCGCGTCGGTGCGAAGTTTGTTGAGCGAACCTTCGAGGGCGTCTTCGAAAACGTCCGCCATCGCGACAAGATCGACGTTCGGGTTACCCGTGAGGAGGTTGACGGCGGCTTGAGTACCGCGTCCGCCGCAGCCGATCAGGCCGGCTTTGAGCCGGTCTTTAGAAGATGCAGCATGCGCCAGGGCGGCAGTGGATGCGGAAGCCAGAAAGGTACGGCGGCTGAGAGGTTTTTGTAACATTACGGGAGCATCATATCACTGTGGAGATGTTGCACCGATGTGCTGCAATTAATCAAGTGATGGAGGTCCGCGTATTAACCAGAGCAGACGCGAAGCTGTTCTTCGAACGCCGTCTGGAAGCCCTCGAACATGAGCCGCGTGCGTTCGGCGCTTCGGTGGAAGAGGATCGCGCGTTGCCGCTGGAGACAGTCGCGACTCGCCTGGAGGCGAAGCCGGATGGCGCCTTCGTGGTAGGAGCGTTTGTAGACGGCGCCCTTGCCGGCATGGCCGGGTTCTATCGCGAGGAGCGGCTCAAGACGCGCCACAAGGGATTTATATGGGGCGTCTATGTGGCGCCGCATTATCGCCGCCAGGGAATCGCGAGGAGGATGCTGGCCGTGGTTATCGAACGCTTGCGAACGTATCTCGATCTCGACCACGTCGTCCTGCACGTCTCGACGGATCGGGACGCCCCCCGCCGCCTGTATGCCTCGCTCGGTTTTGAAACGATCGGGTGTGAGCGGCGCGCATTCAAGATTGACGATGAATATGTCGACCAGGAGCAAATGGTTCTGTGGCTTTCATAGTGAGGATGCGGGCACTTCTGCTGTGCGCGCTTGCAACGGTCTTGAGCGGGCAGGAGACGGCGGAGCCTGGAGGTGTGCCGGACCCGCAGCGATGGAATCTTTTCTACCAAGCCACGTCCATCGGACAATATCACGGACGGTTTCACGCACCGTACGAAGGCGTAAACAGTCTCGCAAATTACCCGGAGCGGGATGTTTCGATCACTACCACTCTGTTCCTTGGCCTGCAACTGGAACGGAACACGCAGCTTTACTTCGATCCTGAAATCGCGGGCGGACGCGGGTTTAGCGCGGTGACAGGCATCGCGCACTTCACCAACGGCGAGCTGCCTCGCGTGGCGAGCGCCACGCCGAAGCCGTATATTGCCCGCCTTTACATCGTCCACGATTTCGGGTTCGGGGATGCGATGGAAACGGTGGAGGCCGAAGCCAACCAGCTCGCCGGCCAGC
>Ga0073928_10009224_pt1 | contig 12068 bp, 9 predicted proteins | sample PaiPotPPA55metaG_FD_76969 | JGI IMG/M metagenome (GOLD analysis project Ga0073928, IMG submission 76969) | Iron sulfur acid spring bacterial and archeal communities from Banff, Canada, to study Microbial Dark Matter (Phase II) - Paint Pots PPA... ...
CCCGCGCCCATCGTTGCAGAAACACAAGCATGCCAAGACCATCGCCTCCAATTGCACTCACCTCCGAGAGTTCAAGGACAACAATCCGGGCGTCGGTTTGCGAGGTCACACCTTCGCGCAACTGATCTGCGGATTCTCTTTCCACAATTCTTCCCTCGCACCCAAGAACCGCTAATTCACCTATGTTTGCAACGGTTACCTTCAGCATAAACCTCCTCCCAGCGTTGGTTCTATCGAACACTGTTTGGCCTACACTGGAGCACGGGCCGTGCCATTCCTTTATTTGGTGCAAGATGAGTCATTGCTTTCCTGGCGGCACTGGAATTCCGGAATTCCTAGACGAAACGAGCACATTTAGCCTACAGCATCGGCAAAATCTCCACTGCGTCATTCGATCCCCCCTGCCAAAGCGATTTAGCCCTGCGGACGGTGGTCGCGACGTAAGAGATAATGCCGACATGTTCAGGACCAGATTCAAACATCAAATTGTCGCGGAATTCGTCCCGCCATCGCGGCCCCGCAAAGCTCAAAAGCTGATCATCTTGTGCGACGGCATGCCATCGATTCCGCGCAAGCAGCCGCTAGCGGAATTTCTCGCTGCTAAGGGGTTTTGGGTCATCTATCCGCGCTATCGGGGAGCTTGGGAAAGCGATGGGCGCTTTCTGGAGAAGTCGCCACATGAAGATATCCTCGACATCATCGATGATCTGCCAAGGGGAATGGAAGAAATTGCATTCGGTCGGCGCTTCCGGCTGTCGCCGGATCAAACCTTCGTCATCGGAGGAAGCTTTGGCGGGGCGGCGGCGATTCTCTTGTCGCTTGATCCGCGGGTTAACAGGGTGATCGCAAGTTGCCCGGTTGTGGACTGGGGGATTCTGGATCGCTCCGAGAAGATGGAAACCACCAAAGAAACCTACGCAGAGTATATTCGCGAAGCGTTTGGGAACGGGTATCGCCTCGCTGACGCGGATTGGGACAAGCTGCGGAACGGTACGTTCTACAACCCGTGGCACCACAGAAACGAAATCGACGGTTCCAAGATATATATGTTTCACGCAAAAGATGATCCCAATGTGCCGTATGAGCGAACTCGGAGATTTGCCGAGATCACGGGCTCAAAACTCAAGACGCTCAAGCGCGGTGGGCACATCAGCACAGATTACGTGGTCAGGAAGTACTGGCAGCAGATCAAGAGGTTCTTCGATTCCGCTCGAAACACTAATGGTGCCGGAGTCTTTCCGCCCATGACTGACGACCAAACACGTACGATCCGCCAAAGCTACGACCAGATCGCCGACGAATACGCCCGGAGGATTTATCACGAGCTTGAAGGCAAGCCGTTCGACCGCGAGCTGCTCAGCCGTTTCGCGAAGGCGGTCGGAGGCTCTGGCGAACTCTGCGATATGGGGTGCGGCCCCGGACACGTGGCGCGATACCTCCAGAGCCTCGGCGCAAAGGTCCTCGGACTGGATATTTCTCCCGCCATGGTGGAGCAGGCACGCCGACTCAATCCCGCCATCCGTTTTCAGGTGGGCGACATGCTGGCGCTCGACCGCGCAAACGGCACGCTCGCTGGGATTGTGGCGTTCTACGCGATTGTGAACATCCCGAAGCGGTCTCTACTCACCATATTTCGGGAGATGTTTCGGGTGCTGCAAGCTGGCGGTCTGCTCCTACTCGCTTTTCACATCGGAGATGAAGCGGTGCACTATGACGAGTTGTGGGATCGCCCGATCTGTATGGACTTTTTCCATTTTCAACCAGCCGAGATTCGGGGTTACTTAGAGGCCGCGGGATTCGCAATCGAAGAAGTCAACGAACGGGAGCCGTATGCGCCGGAAGTGGACCACCAGAGCCGCAGGGCATACATTTGGGCGCGGAAGCCTTAGCCAGCCAAGGTGACCTCAGAACGATTCCCGTGTTTCTTGCCCGAATCGAGCAGTCGTCCCCAAACATCGATAGAAATTGATGAGGTTTGGGCGATGAATAGTCTGAAGAAGCTGGAAGAGGAAGTCGGATCGTGGGCGAATATCTCGGTTCACCCTCACCGCTTTGGCGGTCGGGAGTTCTTGTTTGGTGCGGCAGAAGTCGGACATGTTCCGTTTGCCAGAAAGAAGTTGTCGTAATCGGTTGTAACGTTGTAACTTTCCTCATGCCGAGTTGGAACCAGCAGCGAACTCGCGCCATTGATCGTGTTCCGCTAAAGTATCACGGATGAAATTCTCCTTATGCGCCATCTTTGTCCTTTTCACCATGACTGCCGCCGCCGAAAGTACAGGTCAGTTCGATATCAACACGGCTGAACGGTTCGCCAATCTTGCACTCGCGTGCGTCCACAAAGAGTATCCAAATCACATTAGCCACACCTTGAATAGCGATGCAGACGCGGCACCACCACGGAAACTGACGCCTGCCTTTTATGGTTGCTACGACTGGCATTCTTCTGTGCACGGGCATTGGCTTCTCGTTCGCTTGGTCAGGACGTTTCCGGACGCCCCGTTTGTTTCGGCAGCTCGCGAAGCATTGCGGCAAAGTCTCATTGCAGAAAACATCACGCAGGAGGCTGCATATCTCCGAGGAGAGGGACGGGCCAGTTTTGAGCGCCCGTATGGGCTGGCATGGGTCCTTCAACTGGTTGCGGAATTACGCGAGTGGGACGATCCGCAAGCTAGAGAGATGGCGGCTCATCTGCATCCGCTGGAGAAGGTTGTGCTGGAACGGCTAAACAACTGGCTGCCGAAGCTCTCCCATCCCGTGCGGATCGGCGAACACGACCAGACCGCTTTCGCGCTCGGTCTGATGCTCGATTATGCGCACGGCAATAGCGATCAGAAATTCGCAGAGTTAGTTGTGTCCAAAGCCAAGCAGTTCTACCTCAGTGACAAGGACTGCCCGCTTGCGTATGAGCCTTCGGGCGAGGACTTCCTGTCACCGTGCCTCGGCGAAGCGGACTTGATGCGTCGTGTGCTGCTGAGCCAAGAGTTTGCACGCTGGCTCCGAACATTCATGCCCCAAATCTCCGCGGTGGGCAACCTTAAATGGTTGCAGCCGGTTGTGTCGCCCGATCCAAGCGATCCGAAGCTGGCGCACCTGGATGGGCTCAATCTCAGCCGAGCATGGATGTTGCAGGGTGTCGCTGCTGGTTTACCGAAGAACGACAATCGGCTGCCGTCGATCATGGCGGCTGCCGAGGCACACAGGCGGGCTGGTTTGGCGGCTGTGACAGGCGAGCATTACGAAGGCGGTCATTGGCTGGGGAGCTTTGCGGTTTATCTTGTCACCCGGCGAGGCATTCCGCAGCAGTGAGGGGTGGCAGGCCTTACATGGCGGTGGTTGACTGGGATGGTTCCGAGGCGGCGTGCATGTTGAAGGGTCGGCCGATACGTACCACCCCTATCCCACGATCATGATGCTGGAATCTCTACGGAATTGAGAATTGAAGCCTTCTCATTTTCTCCACCCAGCCCATAAAGACGAGCACGAGTCGGTATCGGCCAGCGTTCCTTACGTAGAAGTCGATAGGGGCTATGCCACCGTGATCTCCGTACCAGAGGGATACGTAATCATCGATTGCTGCCATCCCTGTTCGGTGGAAGTTGAGAAACCCGCCTCGCCTCCCGCTGCAAAACCGTTCTGTCGCTTCGCTATGGTCTGAGCCACGCCGAGGGTGAAGACGCAGAGTCACCTCACCTTCAACAAGAAAGAGATTGGGGAGAAAGATAGGAGCAACCCCGACCCATCGAATCGCGCAAGGAGGGGCGGGACGCGCTAGAATGCTAAGAGTTTGCCTGCCACTTTCGTCGTTCCAGAAACAGGGGTGTCGCATGACTCCAGAAACGCAACAGTCCGAATCCCCATACTGCGTCAGGATCGAGACCGAAACCGGCCAGTCCTCTACTGTTCCCATTGCGGTCTTGACACCGAAGCAGTTGGAAGTCTTTCTTCAGAGTGAGTTCAAGAGGTTGGCGCAAGAAGCGGGCGTAAAGGGTGCTCGTATTCATGTGGAGCGGGCGATAGCCGCTGACTACGAGCAGGTCCTCCGTGAGGTAGCGGCATGCCTGTTCTCTGCGAAGGCACGCGCGGCATGACTTCGGCAGCGATTGTACAAGTGAGCGGAAGGAAAACTACTTTGACTCCCGGTTGATGAGGCGATTTGTCGCCAACGAACCAGAGGCAATCGGCAGGCTGTTCACATGTCGAGGGTCTTGCTGCGACCAAAAGCCTTGAGCAACAACCACGCAACCACGAAGTAAAAGACGAAATTGGCAATATCAGTTACCCACAAATCGATGTCGTGGACGCAACCGAACGCTGCGATAAGGCCTACAACAGCGCCCGCGATTTGACTCGATAGTTGGTTGCGCGCTTTGGCAACCAACGTAAATAGAAAACCGTGCCCGGCGGATAGTCCAGCTTGGGGTTGACTTCGACCCCATGTGCGTCAGCCCCAACAACAGGTCGGGTGAACAGCTTCACTACGACGTTTGACATCTTGTCTCTGCTGAGGCTGAGATTCCGAGGCATCGGAGAACCGGTGAATTCTGTGACCAAATAACAGTGACCTGCTGTTAAGTCCTTTGAAATGAGTAGAGCCTTTGTGACCACCTCTTGGTCAATCCCAAACAGTCCACCGGACGGGCCCGCAAGTTCAATAGCTTGCGGGGCCTTTGCTGCCTGCGGCAGCCTCTGCGGTTTAAGGAGTTCGTGCGTAGTCGGAATCTAGCTGAGCGCCAGGGCTTCATGACCGAGGTTGGCAAGCAAAGGAGTCTGCACTCCCGGTTGCTCCAGTCGGTACAGAACGCCCAGAGGGCACAGCCTACATGGCTCGAACCTTTCCCCTTCAACGTGGACGGCCCGTTCCAACAGCTTGTGGGGGGTAGAATGCAAAGCGGAGTATGAACCAGACGTCGGCACAACATCACCGCTTTTGAATGTGTTGAAAAAAGCCATAAAGTCCTCTGGGCCAAGAACTCTTACTACAATATCTTCATCTTCGGCTCCAGGGGGCCGGGTCGCAATAGGGGTTTCGCCGGAAGGCGCGGTGCGGTGGGCTTGAGGCGTATGATTCGCTTCACTGTAGGGAAGCGAATCCCTTTCGCAAGCGAGCTTCGATTCAGCGGAACTGATAGCCAGGTTTCAGTTCGCAGCGATAATTCTTGGATTGGTCACGGTCGACTACTACATGGCAATCCGCCCACCGCAAAAAGAGATCAGGGCCCAAAGGGAACACAATAGGATCCCCCTGGATCTCAGCTTCAATGCTCGGGCCTTCCGCTGCGGGAGGCAGGCTGAAGTTCAGCGCACGCCCGAAAATTACCGGGTAAGTCTCTCGCACCATGTCGCTGGTCATGGGATGAACAACTTCAGCCTCCACCAGGAATGTGACGGTGTCTGACCAGTTGAGGACAGAAACATTGAAGCGTCGCCGATCAGAGGAAAAGCCTTCCTGATCGATCTTCGTGAAGGGGCACGGTCCTGCAATGCAGGAAACTCTTGCGTTGCGAAATTCATTCCCTTCTCCGGCGTCCAAGGACAGGGAACCTAGCGTTGCCTTCCACTTGCCGCCGGGGGCGCATGGAGGATGATTGCTGCACGGCGTATTTCCCGTATTGACTATCTGGAAAGTTTTTACCGCGCTGCCAATGTTCGCCTCCGTCGTAGCCTTTACGGAATATCGTATCCGTGTATTCGAGACCGCGGACCCGGAGCGCGTTTCGGCATTGGTATCCTGATGAAGGGGCACCATTCGGACAACGTAAATTTTGTCTCCGATGAAATCATTCAAGTCCAGTGGTCGATAACCCTCATGGCGGAAACTGAGAACCACCGACTGCCGGCGCCGAAGGCCTCTAGGCAGCGTTAGGGAAAAGAAGCCCGAGGAATCCGATTTGGAGGTACCGCTACCTAAAGCATTGATCGCGGCGATCTGGACATCCGCCAATGGCAATTGCCGGTTTGGGTCGAGGTCCTCTCGTAAGACCGCACCCCGCAGCGTCACCGGTTGACGGTGACGCAGCAGCGCAATGACCGCCACTGCCGCCATAATGGCAAGAATCGAGACTGTCCAAATTGCGATGGTCTTGCGTCTAGTCATTGCTGTACTTTAATGTTTTAACATTCCAGGCCGTATTTTTTGTAGGGCAAGTTTCTGCCGCGAATGGAGTGGAGCGCCCGGCAGGAGTTTGTTTGTGCAAGTGGAGGCATCGTAATCTAGTTAATGCGTATGCAAGTGAAAGACTTTATTACAAACCGCCTTTCGCGAAGAGATCTGCTCTTTCAAATAGGAGGCGTGGGTCTGTTGGGAGTTCTCAACCCCCGCCAGGTCTTTTCTTCGGTCTCGGAAGCGCAGCCTCCGCAGGCCTCCCAGGCGTCGCCAACACCGAGCGCTCTCTCGCAGGAGGACGACGATTTTCTGCAGGAAATGGAGAAGCGAAACTTCCAATACTTCTGGGATCAGGCGGGGGTGCAGACTGGTTTGATCAGGGATCGATGCAATGTCCTGAAAGATGACAATTCCATCGTGGCCAGTATTGCGGCCACAGGATTTGGCCTGACCGCTCTTTGCATCGGTCAACAAAGGGAATTTATTTCTCCTTCCGATGCTCGGGACCGGGTGTTGGCTACTCTGCGCTTTCTGTGGAAGAAGATGCCCACACATCGAGGTTTTTTCTACCATTTCGCCGACATTAACACGGGAGAAAGAGTTTGGGATTCCGAAGTCTCTTCCGTGGATACCGCCATCCTGCTGTGCGGCCTTCTCACCTGCCGGAGACATTTCGAGGGACATTCGGAAATCAGTTTATTGGCTTACGAAATATTTAACCGCGTCGATTGGAGCTGGCTGTCCGAGGATACCTCGCTATTGCCGCACGGGTGGACTCCCGAGTTCGGCTTCCTACCGTATCGATGGGACTATTACAGCGAGATGATGATGATCTATCTGCTCGGATTGGGATCGCTTCCGCATCCCTTGCCCAGCGATGTCTGGAATGCGTGGAAGCGCACTAAGTTTGAGTATGATGGCATCCGTTATATCGGTTCATTCGCGCCATTGTTTGTGCATCAATATTCGCAGGCGTGGTTTGATTTTCGGGGGAAGCGCGATCAGTATGCCGATTACTTTGAGAACTCGATGCTGGCAACGGACGCCCACCGGCATTTTTGTCTGGAACTGGGCAAGCAATTCCCCGATTACAGCGACGATCTGTGGGGTATTTCCGCTTCCGATTCACAGAAGGGCTACGTGATCTGGGGGGGGCCGCCGACAATGGGGCCGATTGATGGCACAATTGTGCCCAGCGCCGCGGCCGGTTCCTTGCCTTTCATGACGCAGCCGGTGATGCGCGTTCTCAGAAACATAAAAGATCATTACGGACGCGCGTGGACTCGTTACGGATTTTTGAATGCCTTCAATCCTCTCAAGAATTGGTACGACAGCGACGCCATCGGGATTGATCTAGGTATCTCCATGCTGATGGCGGAAAATGTTCGCACCGGTTTCGTGTGGAATACTTTCATGAAAAATCAGGAGGCACAGCGCGGCATGGAGCGTGCCGGACTTAAGAAGTACCAGCCTTGATCAGGCGACGAAAGGGTTGGCAACCTTTTACTTCAGCTCGATCACCGCAAGCCCATGGCTGGGCAGCGTGATAGTGATCTCGCCGTGGTCGAGACGATCGGTTTCGGGGGCAGGGAGATCCGCAGCCCGTCGAAGTTCCTGTATCTCTTTCTGCGTCGGATAACGTGGGCCTCCCATTTTTTCGTAAACATGGTGAACATCCCCGTGTTCGGCGTCCACCCGCGAAATATACGCACGCTTTGCGTTTGTATTCTTGAGTTGCAAGGTAACGGTTCTTGGGGAGCCGGATTGTTCGGGTGGAGCGTAGTTCCAGACCGCCAGCACTAACGTTCCCTCGGCTCGACGGGTGAGGAGGGCGGAGTCAGAATCGAGCTGGAGTCGTTGGTCCCCCAGTTGGTGCAGCAGTTTGAAGGCATTGAATGCCGGCTTGGGAATGTCGTCTTCCGCGACCAGACCGTAGCCGCCGTAGAACGGTGTTTTCACCACCCCCTGTTCCTCGAAGACATCGGAGAAGCTCCAGTAGGACATGATGTCAACTAAACCATCGCACTGGCGGATAGTATCTGCCATCCATGGGCCCATATAAATCGAGTCGGTAACTTCGGGCTCGTTCTTGTAGCTGGCATTAAACTCGCTCCAGATCAGCGGAAGATTTGGCATGCGCGACGACTTGATCTGGCTGTGCACTTTGTCCACCGCGCGGCAGACCATCCGATCGCGCGGAATGTTTTCCTGGGTTCCGAAGATGTCTTGTGCGGTGTCGTTGGCATAGACGTGAGTGGACACATAGTCGAGCGGGATTTGTTTCTCGGCACAGTGCTTTATGAATGCGTCGACCCACGCGGCCTGCGCGGTTGCAGGTCCACCGACCCGCAGTCGCGGATTTACCTTTTTAATTGTGGCCGCAGTTTGGTCATAGAGTTCCCAATAGGTTTCCTGCTTTGGCTGCCCTGCCCAGAAATCAAGATTGGGTTCATTCCAGACTTCGAAATACCATTGCGCGACTTCATCCAGGCCGTAGCGCTCGATAAGGTGCTGAGCGAACGCACGGACCAGATCATCCCAACCGCTCCAATCCTTCGGAGGAGCGACATTCGGCCGGTACCAGAAAGGGTGAAGAGTATGCGTGGCTGCCAATTGATTGGGCATAAAACTGATCTCGACGAAAGGACGCACTCCGATTGCCAGCAAACCATCATAGATATGGTCGATGTAGGAGAAGTTATAAACGGCGTGCCCTTGACTATCTTCGCTGTATACACCAACTTCGTCATTGAAAATGCCGTGAAAACGAACGTAGGTGAAATCCGTGATTTGTTTAACCGCACGCAAGTCGCTGCGGTAGTCTTCACGAAGGCTGAGTATCGCGCGCCCTGATCCAAACATTTTTTCCCAAAAGTGGGGAAAGGGATGCGAAGGCGCGTTGGCATCGATGACGATTAATTCCGTCTGCGAAGCCGCGGCCTGAGCATACAGTGGTGAGGCGATTGGCAAGAACGTAAAGAGAATTGCAAGAGTGACAACATGAGAACGTCGCATAGATGTAGACGCGGATACTCGCGTCAAATGATGAGCCTCGAGGTTCTGAGTGCCTTCGAGTCGGTTCACGCCGCATTACTGCGCGGTCCGGGTGAAGTGACACCACCAGTCGGCTTTTCTTGCAGCAACAGTTCGGTGGCCTGGACCCGCGGATGGCTATGAAACCAGTTTTTTATGACTTCGTCGCGCAGGAAGTTTGCCATCGCGAGCAGGCTCATGCCTTGATGGTGGGCCATCCAGCAACGTACAACTTCGAATCCGCGAGACCGGGACCCGGCCCGCGACGGACTGAAGTCCAACGACTCATAGTAGCCGTAGGCACCCACGCCTCGTTTGCGTCGCAAGTTACGCAAATTCCGAATTGCGGCGTCGGGATCCGTATCCAGAGCTAGGAAAGTCGAATATGGCGAGATGACCGGTCCGTCCTGCTCGGGTTTGTGGATCGCCAACTGAGGCACTCCAAAAGCGAAATAGAAATAGTTGCCGGATGAATCCATTTGGCTGGAGGCCGACTCGGAAATGCCCCATGGGACTTTCTTATGGGAGGCATATGCTCGTTGGGAGCGCACAGCAGTTTCCGCCGCCCGTTCCAGCAGCGTATTGGGATACAAGTGCGTCCAAAGGGCCGGCATTAGATATTCGAACATGGTGCCGGTCCACGAAAGTAAACCGGGCGTTCCTTGATCGCTCATTGGCGGACGACCGAGCTGAAACCAGCTGTCCTGCGGAATGTCGTCTTTGGCGATGGCCACAAAATAAGCAATGCGCGCCTCGCTCGCCAGAAGATCGTAACAAGCTGGATGGTTATTCTCGTTCCCAACCTCGTAAGCCACCGACAGTAGATTGCGGCCCGGATTAAGCAGAAATCCAAAATCCATTTCGTCTACCTGTTTGCTTGACTGGTCCGCGATTTTCTTCAGATCTTCGATAAGACGTACAGTGCGGGAGCGCGACTCGGGAAGCAGTTCGAGGAGTTCACCGCAGAGCTTACTCAGTTCTCCGGGGACAGCAGAATCAAGCGCCGCACGAAGTTGAATCGCAAGACGATCGACGAAGCTGGGCATTTGTTCGAGCACGACATCGTCGCCGAGAATCGCAAGATCGTTCTTCAGACCGCTATATTCAGGAAGCAACCACGGCGCATACAGTTGGGCTACGCGGCAGACCTGCCTGATCCGCTCTTTGGCATGCTCTAGCAGCCAGAGTGCGTCCGAGCTCTTCGAACTCGCAGGCGAAGGTTGAAGGTCCTTGAGCACCGCTTCGGGAATATCTAGAAGGTAATGCAGGCTGTCGCGCCGATGAAGCGCAGTCTCCATAGCGGAGAGTTTTCGGCGGGGCAGAGCGCCAAGGCTGGTCAAGACGTAGAGATGATCTACGAGGCCTTCCGCCAACTCCCGCGGAAACAGTGGCCGTCTGAGAAGATCATGCGATCCTTGCTCGAGAGTCCAAAGTGAAGCCACCAAATTGCCGCTATCGACACTCGAAACGACGGCCGGGGCGAGCGGAATTAACGATCTTGTGTCATACCAGTTGAGCAAATGGCCCCGGTGTCGCTGCATCTGCGCCATGGTTGCGAAGGTTCGCAACGTAAGCTGCGCAAATTCCGGTACCGTAAGATATCCGAATTCGCAAGCCACCTGGCGCGCGTTGAGAAGAAAGCCCAAATTGGTGGGCGAGATGCGAGGCGCGACTTTGGTGTTTTCTTCCTGAACATTGTCGGGAACCAGCCAGTGGTGCTCTTCCGTGCTGAACTCGTCGAAGTAGCGCCAGGTTCGAAGCGCAGATTCGCGGAGCAACCATCGATCGCGATCGGATGTCTCTTTGCGCGGAGCCTGTGGGGGGCGGTCTAGCCACACTGAAACCGGTTTGCCGAAGGCCCACAAGAGAAGAATAGGAAGTGCCGCGAAAACAGCCTCAGGACGCACAAGCCATACCAGCAGAAACAATCCCAGCGCGAGCGCGGGAGTCCAATTCAGGTAAATATCCAGCGTTGTGCGCTTGTCGCCTGCGAGCTCCGCTTCGGCCGCCGTTTCCCATTGCAATAGTCTTTGCCGCGTGATCAAACGGCGAACCATGGTCCGCACCACAGCATCCATGGACAACAGCGCCTGATGAGCCAGGAATGTAATCGTCAACCAGTTCGCGATGCTGGCGTTCAAAAATCCATTCCCGGCGTCGACCACAATCGATTGTTTCCCCAAGATCGCGGCATTTACCAGATCGAAACCGAGCTGGCAGAGCGCCGGCACGAACAGAATGGCGACCGTTGCTGCAGTCCAGGCCGCTGGCCCGCCGGGAAGGCACAACCATCCCAACAAGAACAGGAGAAAGATCGCAGGCTCCACTAAACTTCGCCGCAGGTTATCGAGAATCTTCCATCTTGAAATCACGGACAGGGGATTGGGCACCCGCTGTCCCGATTCCTCGGGCACTAGGGGCAGCAGCCATCCCGCAATTTGCCAATCGCCCCTCATCCAACGATGTTTTCGGCGATTGTGCGCGCTATAGTGCGAGGGATAGTCCTCAATGATTTCGATGTCGCTGACTAATCCCGCTCGTGCATATGCCCCTTCTACCAGGTCATGACTCAGCAAAGCGTTCCGTGGGAATCGCCGATCGAGAACGCGGTGTAACGCGTCCACCTCGTAGATTCCTTTGCCCACAAAAATGCCCTCGCCGTAGAGGTCCTGATACACATCGGAAGTTGCGTGCGTGTAGATATCAAAGCCGGTCTGTCCCGAGTAAATGCTTGCCAGCCGCGACCGTGCCGAGCTTTGTACGCTGACCCCAACGCGAGGCTGCAGAATGCCGTAACCGGCAACAACGATGCCCTTATCCGGGTCGATGATTGCCTGATTCAAAGGGTGAGCTAAAGTCCCCGCCATGCGACTGGCTGATCCTCGCGGGAGTTCGGTGTCGGAATCGAGAGTGATCACGAAGCGAATGCCAG
>Ga0073928_10009225_pt1 | contig 12067 bp, 14 predicted proteins | sample PaiPotPPA55metaG_FD_76969 | JGI IMG/M metagenome (GOLD analysis project Ga0073928, IMG submission 76969) | Iron sulfur acid spring bacterial and archeal communities from Banff, Canada, to study Microbial Dark Matter (Phase II) - Paint Pots PPA... ...
ACGTGAGTGCGATTTTTGAAAGAATTCATCCGGAGGATAGGGAAAAGGTCTCCCGCGAGGCCGCCGAAGCCATTAGCAACGGGATTCATGCCAAGTCGGAACATCGACTTGTGCTTCCCAGTGGTGAAGTGCGCTTCATCCTGGGTCTTGGAACAGTAAAGAGAGATGCATCGGGGAAAGCCTATGAGATGTTCGGGACCGGTCAGGACATCACCGAGCGAAAACTAGCAGAACAGGCTCTGCGACAAAGCCAGTTTTATCTGAGCGAAGGGGAACGCCTTGCCCACATCGGGAGTTGGGCGTCGACAGATTTGGGAATTCGTTGGTCAGAAGATTTAAATATCTACTGGTCTGACGAGGTCTACAAGATTTTCGGGTTCGATCCCAAAAATGGAACTCCGAGTCTTCAGCAGTTCTTGAGTGCGGTTCATCCCCAGGACCAAGCCTCGTTGACAGCAACAATGAAGAAGTTGCATGAGGAGCACTGCGGCTGCGATGTTACGAACCGGATACTTCGTCCCGATGGCGAGATTCGATACGTCAGGTGCGTCGGCATTCCAGTCGTAGAAGATGGAGTGTTTAAGGGATACCGCGGCACCACGATGGACGTCACTGAGCAGGAGTTACTGACGCAAGAGTTGCGACGCGAAAAAGCATATCTCGCCGAAGCGCAAAGCCTCACTCACATCGGTAGTTGGGCTACCAATTTCCACACAAAGCAAATGTTCCACTTGTCGGACGAAGTTTATCGTCTGCATGGTTTTAAGCCAGACCAGGGACATTTAGTACTCGACCGTTTTTGGGACACCGTTCACCCGGAAGATGCGCCGTTCGTGAAGGCAACGCTTGAGGATGCGATACGCGAGAGAGCGGACTACGACATTCCCGAGTTCCGGGTTTGTCATTCCGACGGAAGCGTGCGATTTCTGCGCACCATCGGACACCACACTTCTGGAGAAATGGGCTACTACGTTGGTATTACGATGGACGTAACCGACCGAAAGCGCGCCGAGGAGGAGCGAGAAAGGTTACGCCAGTTAGAGGCCGATCTCTCGCATATCAATCGTGTGAACATGATGGGAGAGCTGGCCGCTGCACTAGCGCATGAAATTAAACAGCCTATCGCCGCGGCGGCGGCCAATGCGGGTGCTTGTCTGGGATTTCTCAATGGGGAACATCCCGATATCTTAGAGGCCCGTGAAGCTGCTTCTGGCACCATTGGATGTGCGAGGCGTGCGGCGGAAATCATCGACCATGTCCGCTCACTGTTCAAGAAGAGTTTCCCACAGCGTGAAGCTGTTAATGTAAACGAACTCATTCGAGAAATCTCTCTTCTATTGAAGAACGACATCAGGCGCAACTCCGTGAGAGTCCGGCTCGAACTGGCAGAAAACCTTCCAGAAATCGCGGGAGATCGAGTGCAATTGGAACAGGTGTTGATGAACCTTATGCTGAATGCCATTGAGGCAATGCACGATGCAACGGGAGACCTGACGATAAGCTCGGAATCCACCGATGATGGGCCCCTGTCAATTTCCGTGAGTGATACTGGAGTCGGCATCCCAGCTGACAAAATTGACCAGATTTTCGATACCTTTTTTACCACGAAGCCCCAGGGGACCGGCATGGGTCTGGCAATCAGCCGTTCAATTGTTGAATCACATGGGGGCCGCCTGTGGGCAACTTCCAACTCTGGACGTGGTTCTACCTTCCATTTCACATTGCCGCACAAGCTGTAAGTAGAAACATGACTACTCCATCTTCCCCAATTGTCTTCATCGTGGATGACGAAGAGGACATGCGCCTTGCGATGCAGCGCATTCTGAAGACGGTCAATTTGCGGGCAGAATTGTTCGCCACAGCGCAGGATTTTCTGCAGAGGCAAATTCCAGATGTTCCGAGTTGCCTGGTGTTGGATGTGCGCCTTCCTGGTATGGGCGGACTAGAGGTCCAGCAGAAGCTGATTGAAACCGGGATCAATATCCCCATCATTTTTATCACTGCGCACGGGGATATTCCCATGACCGTAAAGGCCATGAAGTCGGGCGCCTTTGAGTTCCTGACGAAACCATTCCGTCATCAAGAGTTTCTGGACGCGATTCAGCAGGCATTGCAGCGCGACCAACTGTCGCGCCGTCAGCGGAATGCGATAGCCGAATTGCAGGAAAGGTACAAAGCTCTGACTGCGCGCGAGCGTAAAGTGATGGACCTCGTAGTTTCTGGTATGCAGACTAAGCAGATCGCCTCAGTGCTCGGGACGAGCGAAATCACCGCTGCTGTCCATCGGGGACGCGTAATGCATAAGATGCACGCGGGTTCTCCCGCTGAATTGGGCAGCATGGCGGAAAGACTGAAACCTTCCGCAACTAGATAAGGCTTGTACCTCCACCGCGGCACTAGCTCCTCTAGGCACGAAATCCTGCCTCGCGGCTATACGTATCCCAATATATAGCAGGACTATATGAAATCATAATTGCGTTTTTTGAAGACGGAGATAGATTCGTGTCAGATATGAGCAGCGTCAAGAGAACGAACCTGGTTGCCGTCGTCGACGACGATGACTTGCTCCGGGTTGCACTACGACGCTTGCTCAAAGCCTCCGGGTTGGCGGCAATCTCATTCGAATCGGCGGCGCAGTTACTGAACTCCGGCCGACTTTCGGAGATTGCTTGCTTGATCGCAGACGTTCGCATGCCGGGCATATCCGGTCTTGAGCTGCAAGCGAGGCTTAAAACTGAGCGATGCGCGATCCCGATCATTTTCATTACGGCTCATGGCGACGCCAAGATGCGGATTCAAGCAATGCGCGATGGGGCAGTGGAGTTTTTGACTAAACCTTTCGACAACGCAGTTCTAATAGAGATGGTCCGTTCCGCGCTGGAAGATTAGCTCGCGAAGGCTTTGGGAGTCGAACGAATGAGAGTGGTTGATCAAGACCGTCGGGGCCGCCGATTTGAGCAGATCATTGGGAGCAGCTCGGCCTTAAAAGTCGTTTTGGAGCAAGTGGAGCGCGTCGCAGCGGCGGATACCACCGTGCTCGTTCACGGAGAGACCGGAACTGGCAAAGAGCTCATCGCTCACGCAATCCACAAAGCCAGCTCCCGCAGCGGCCAACCTCTGATTAAGCTGAATTGCGCTGCAATTCCTTTTGACTTGCTCGAAAGTGAGCTGTTTGGCCATGAGCGCGGGGCTTTCACGGGCGCTATTGCACAAAAAATTGGCCGCTTTGAATTGGCCGATAAAGGGACGCTATTCCTTGATGAGGTCGGAGACATACCACTCGCCTTACAGCCCAAGCTCCTGCGTGTTCTACAAGAGCAGGAATTTGAACGCCTAGGGAGCGGCCGAACTCATTGCGTTGATGTGCGGCTCGTAGCAGCGACCCACCGCGACCTTGAGCTAATGGTGAAGCGTGATCAATTTCGCAGCGATCTGTACTATCGCCTGAACGTATTTCCCATTATGCTGCCTCCACTTCGCGACCGAGTCGACGATATCGGTCCCATGGTCGAACATTACGTGGAGGTTTTTGCCCGCCGAGTTGGGAAGCACATAGGAAACATTCCAGTCGAATTCATTAACGCATTCAAGTCATATTCGTGGCCAGGGAACATTCGGGAGCTGCAGAACATGATCGAACGAGCGGTAGTGCTTTCCGATGAAGGTGTGCTTCCGAATCTTCTACGTTCAACGCGTGTCGCATCTGTTATCGGCTTTCCCGCGAGCACAACTCTTTGCGACTCCGAGCGCGAAATGATTATGAGAGCTTTAGAAACCTCGGGATGGGTGGTCGGCGGGCCTTACGGTGCAGCCGCAAAATTGGGCTTGAAGCGTACTACACTTGTCGCGCGGATGAAAAAGCACGGGATCTTCCGTCCGGTCGAAGAAAGTATTCATGACCAGCCCCTCACCGGTAATGTGCCCAGCAATCGAATCTGTTAGGCCATCCGCAGAGCAATCGGCTATCGTGGACATCGTTGCGAGTTGCGTTAGCCCCCGAAAACTACCCACTCACACATCAATAGCGCCCACCTTCCATTGACCTGATATCTCTGATCGCGTTGATCAGGTGCAGATGCGTTTGCGGATCCACAATACTCAGTGTCCAACTACAGACGGACAGCTTTCACTGCGAGTGCGGCTGGCGTAGAGCACCACGTGTCAGGATTTTGCCACTGTTGAGAACTGGTCTCGCCTGGGACCCATATGTTGGTGGCTTCTGTAGGCTCACAGTGATTTTCCCGATCGAATGGTATGGCAGAAGAATTGCGAAACTACGATGTGCAAGTCAGCTTGAGGAAGAAATGACCGTGGCGACCAAAATCGGCGACTCAACGAAGTTGCTGGAAGGGCGCGTCTGCAGAGTCTATCGACGCGGCCATTTCGCGCTTCACTCTTTCGTCGTTCTTATTCTCCTGCTTTCAACCTTGTCATTGGGAACAGCCTGCGGAAGAACGACCGCCGCTCCCGCAATTCCGAATCCTGAAGTAGAAGTCGCCACGGTCTTGCAGAAGGACGTCCCCATCGTCAGCGAATGGGTGGCGAGGCTCGACGGCTACATAAACGCGCAGATACAACCCCAGGTAACGGGATACATCATTCAGCAAACGTACAAAGAAGGGTCATTCGTCCGCAAAGGGCAAGCGCAGTTCGAAATCGATCCGCGCCAGGTCGTGTGTTCTTTTCCCAATTCCCAAAGTTACCTTCTCCCCGGCCAGTTTGGAAGGCTGCGGGCGGCGCGGCTGACATTAGACCCGGCGCGTTGCTCGTACCGCAGAAAGCCGTGAGTGAACTGCAAGGAAGCTACCAAGTTACAGTCGTCGGCCTGGACAACAAGGTGAGCATCCGAGATGTGAAAGTCGGTAACCGTGTCGGGCCGATGTGGATCGTCGAAAGCGGAGTCGAACCGGGTGAACTGGTGATTATCGAGCGACTTCAGAGAGTTAAAAGCGGCGCGACAGTGAAGATCAAACAACTACAGGCAAAGGGCGATTGACGATGTCCAAGTTTTTTATAAATCGGCCGATCGTTGCGCTCGTTATCTCGATCATTATGGTGATTGTCGGAGCCGCGACCATCGCCACGCTTCCCGTGGCCCAGGTCCCCAACATCGTTCCACCTGAGGTTCAGGTTCTCGCAACGTACGTGGGGGCGGACGCCCACATGCGCTATTCCGGCGGCGTCACTGGCTACTTAGAAGTCCTGACAAACGAGACGAACGCTTTCTCGGCAGAACTCGCCGTCGTACAGGCTCGCCAGAATGAATTGCTCGCCCTTGTGCAATTGTACGAAGCACATGGGGGAGGATGGCAGCGATAAGGGAATCAGGACGCCGGGCACCGGCTACCGAGGTTACCGCTTGAAGCGAGTTGCAGATAGTTCGACCAGCAACATCGAGATTGAGGTGGAAAACGGCGAAGACACCGTTGTCCATTTGAAGGGACGCATTGACGTGGATTCCTCTCCAGATGTTCGGGATCGCCTGCGGGCCACTCTCTTGAAAGATCCACTTCCGCATTCGGTCTCGGTGGATCTAGCTTGCGTGACATCAATTGAAGCATCGGGGATTGCGACGTTGGTTGAATCGCTCAAAGTGGCAAGGGATCGCGGGATTCGATTCCATTTGCAGGGGCATGGCTCTGTACTGCAGTTGTTCGAGTCCGCTGGATTACTGGCATTGTTCGACAAGAAATCGGGAGTAAAGGGAGCGTCTTGATGGCGAACATTCTCGAAAGCGTGGGCGAGCGAACAATCGAACAGCTCGACTATGTTGGAAGTTTAAACATTCAGTGGTGGGCCACTGTTCGGGCAATGGCGCAGTCACTTCCGTTCGTCGGGAACCGTTATCGCTGGAAAACCACGGTGAGGCAAATGCTGGAAATCGGAGTGGATGCGATTCCGATGGTCTCGTTGATGGCTATTTGCACCGGCTTCATCTTCGCCATGCAAGGCGCGTCGGAACTCTGCCGTTTTGGGGCACTCCGTTACGTCGTGGACTTGGTCGCGGTCGGCTTCACGCGCGAACTAGGCCCGCTGATGACGGCGATTGCAGTAAGTGGGCGATCCGGCTCCGCCTTTGCGGCAGAGATTGGGACCATGAAGGTTACCGAGGAACTTGATTCTCTGCGTGTCATGGCGCTTGAGCCGATTGAGTTTGTTCTCGCGCCGAAGTATCTGGCAGCTTTGATTTCGGTCCCTTGCTTAAGCGTCATTTCAAATCTGTGCGGCATCTTGGCCGGCGGATTGTTCATGTTTTTCAGCATTCACCTCACGCCCGGTCTTTACCTCCGCTATGTGTTCAATTCAATCGAACTGCGCGACGTGATCATGGGGATGATTAAGAGCATCGTTTTCGGAACCATCATTGCCCAGGTTGGGTGCCTTGAAGGAATGCGTGTACACGGAGGGCCTGATTCCGTTGGTCGCTCGACAACCAGCGCGGTCGTTAAGTCAACGTTCTTGGTCATCATTGCGGACGCACTTTTCACAGCGCTTTTCTATCTCACGGCAAAACGATGACACCGATCATTTCAGTTCGCGATCTCGTGGTTGAATACGACGGCCGCCGAGTGCTCAATGGCCTCAATCTCGACATTGAGCACGGAGAAACCATGGTGCTATTGGGCGGAAGCGGTTGTGGAAAGAGCACTCTGTTGCGCCAAATCATCGGGTTGGAGAAGCCGAAATCCGGCAGTGTCTTCGTGAAAGAAGTTGATATCACGCGTTGTTCAAAGCCCGAGCTTAAGAAGATACGCAAATCGATAGGGGTAGCCTTCCAAAGTGCTGCATTGTTCAATTCGCTGAATATAGAAGAGAACGTCGCCTTACCCCTGCGTGAACATACACGTCTCGCCCCTTCCATCATTGAACTCGTCGTCTGGATGAAGCTGGCGGCAGTTGGCCTCGCGGACCGTGGGAAGTTGCTTCCTTCGGAGCTTTCCGGAGGGATGAAGAAGCGTGCAGCAGTCGCACGCGCGATCGCGCTCGGTCCCGAAATCCTGGTTCTCGACGAACCATCGGCAGGGCTTGATCCAATCGTTGCCGCGGAACTCGACGAACTGATTTTGCTCCTCAAGCATACCTTCCACATGACCATCATTGTGGTTACCCACGAATTGCCAAGCGCATTTCTGATCGCGGATCGCATTGCCATGCTCTATCAGGGTTCCTTCAGCTCAGTCGGTACCAAAGACCAACTCAAGGCGAGCCAGGATCCGCGTGTTCGCCAGTTCCTTGACCGAGTTCCCGAGGACATAGCGAGAACTCCAGTCACCGAGCATTTCGCCAAATACCTGAACGCGTCGGAGGCACATCAGTGAGCACAGAATCCAAAGTGGGAGCGTTTGTCTTGGGATCGGTCGCGGTCTTCGCATTTGCGATCATTCGCCTGCTAGGCGCGCAACTGAGCGGGCATGTCGTTCCGTACCACACTTACCTTCAATATGCGGGCGGTCTGGAGCCGGGCGCGGCGGTCCTGTTCGGTGGAATCAGTGTGGGAAGAGTAACGGCAGTGCGCCCAGCTGCCGCGGACCCTACCAAGATCGAGATTCAACTTGATGTGAAGGAGAACACTCCGCTGAACGAGAAATCCGTAGCCAAGCTCGGATTCATCAGTGTCATGAGTGGCGCAGCGTTGTCTGTAACAACTGGGAGCAACGATGCGAAACGTCTTCCGGCCGGATCGGAAATTCCATCGCAGGAAGCCGCAAGTCTGGATGCGATCACCGCCAAAATGGCGGGCATCGCGGATAACGCCAACGGATTGATCACAGAAGTGCGAAGCGAGCTGCAAGGAGTCAGCGGCGATGCGCATACGTTACTGGCAAATCTAAACACCGTCACCGGCAAAGATAATCAACGGAAAGTTCAGGGCGCGCTGGACAATGTTAACGCGATCCTTGCAACTGAGCGGCCCAAGATTGACCGCCTTACCGATCAGTTGAACGCCCTGAGTTTGCACGCCGACGAAACCGTTCAAAACGTCAACGGCACAGTCAGCGACATGCGCCAGCCAATCCGCGAAGATCTTGCTGAACTCCAGAAAACTCTGCTCCAAACCAAGGCTCTGTTGGGCGACATGCAGGTGATGGTTCGGGCGAATGACCACAAGATTAACGACACAATCGAAAACCTGCGCATGGCAACGGACAATTTGGGCCAGTTGACGGATTCGGTGAAGCAACAGCCTTGGAGCTTGATTCGGATCAAGCAGCCCATCGACCGGCAGGTACCGAAATAGATTGTCCGAGTTAAGAGACGCGAGCATTTCTCAACGGAGCGTAACTATGAAGCGAATACACATCACGGTCGGATTACTATTGTCGAGTCTGATTATTCTTGCCGGTTGCTCAGGCAAAATGCGCTACCCAAGCTACTACACACTCAATCTTCCGGCGCCTCCTGATCCACCAGCAGCTGAAGACGCCAAAGCGACAGTGGCGATCCGCGAGTTTGGTGCTCCTGCCTACCTTCGCCGTGGAGCGATCGTGTTCAAGACATCCCCGGAATTGGTCGGTTTCTACCAGTATCAACGCTGGGCTGTCGATCCTTGCGACTTCGTGACCGACACCATCAGGGATCGACTCAGCGCGACGGGTCTCTTTGCGCACGTAAAGCGTTACGACGGGCGACCCGATGCCGAATATTTGGTGACTGGGCGTTTAGAGAAACTCGAAGAAATCGACTACGACGGTGGCGTGAAGGTCGTGGTGGCGATTTCGGCCCAAATGATCAAGTTTGATACCGGCGCGACAGTCTGGACGAAAGCTGTCACGAAAGTTGGGAATGTTGAGAAGAGAGATGTACCTGCCGTGGTGTCAGCCATGAGCAACACCATGGATGGAGCCATGCAGGAGTTATTAACGCCGTTGCCGGCTGAGATGTCTCGTGCCGCTGCGCTTAAACGGAACTAACACGGAGTTCGGTTGAACGATTTTTGCCGCGCCAAGATGTGGCAGGAATGAAAACAAACATTAAGGAGAATCCAGATGGCGACGATCGCTGAGAAAGAAACGATCAAGACTCTTACAACCCACTACATCGACGGAGAATTCGTGGAATCCCATGGCCGGGAGGTTATGGACATCATCAAGCCGACGAATGGAAAACTGATTGCCCGCGTCACCCTTGGAGATGAAACGGACACGCAACAAGCCATTGCCGCCGCCAAGAGGGCATTCGCAACATACGGACGTTCGGCGAAGGAAGAGCGCTTACATCATCTACAGCAATTACACAAGGCGGTTTCGGCCCGCGTCGATGATTTGACTGCTGTGATGATCGAGGAATACGGGGGGGTGGCGAGGTTCGCTCGGCTTATTGTCGAGTCAGGCATTAGTGCCTTCGCCGCGGCGGAGAAGGCTCTTCGCGAGATGCCGATGAAAGAAAGTTGGGGCAAAACAACGGTCACAATGGAGCCGGTTGGCGTCGCTGGGCTCATCACAGCGTGGAACGCGAACGCACTGTTCATTTGCTTGAAGCTTGCATCGGCCGTCGCAGCGGGTTGCACGGTTGTCCTCAAACCGAGCGAGATGAGCGCGCTGCAAACCCGAACGATGGTCGACGCGATAGCTGCGGCCGGGTTACCCAAGGGTGTCTTTAACGTCGTGACCGGACTCGGCACGGTAGTCGGTGCTGAGATGGTCCGCAATCGCGATGTCGCAAAAATATCCTTCACGGGCTCAGTGACAGTAGGTGAAGCCATCATGCGTGATGGCGCGGCAACGATGAAGCGGGTGACACTTGAACTCGGCGGAAAATCACCAACGATCGTGATGGACGACGCCGATTTCGCAAAAGCGATTCCATCAGCTCTTATTTTGGCTTTCTTAAACAGCGGTCAAGCGTGCGCTGCCGGGACCCGCCTTTTCGTACCCAAGAGCCGGCTCGACGAAGCGAAGCGCGCTATCAAGGACGAGATGCGGAACTACACGGTAGGGGATCCAGCCGATCCCAAAATTACGGTCGGGCCGATGGTATCGCAAAAGCAATATGAGCGCGTGGAATCTTACATCCGTAAAGGCATCGAAGAAGGCGCCGACGTGTTGGTCGGTGGAGAGGGACGTCCACAGGGTCTTGAAGCCGGCTTTTTCGTGAAGCCCACAGTGTTTGTCAACGTGAAGAACAGCATGGCCATCGCGCAGGAAGAGATTTTTGGGCCCGTGCTCAGTGTAATTGCCTACGACTCCGAGGAGGAAGCAGTCCGACTTGCTAACGACTCCAACTACGGTCTTCATTCGGCGGTCATGGGGACTGACATGGAGCGCGCACGCCGCGTGGCCTCTCAACTGCGTGCTGGTCGGGTCGTGATCAACAACATGGCCGATGATCCGCAGGCCCCTTGGGGTGGATTCAAATTCTCCGGTGTTGGTCGCGAATACGGCAAGTATGGAATCGAGGCGTTTCTGGAGCCAAAGGCAGTCCTGGAGTAAAACGTTATTGCCGAACAAAATGAAAGGTTGGGCTTATGAGTAAACACGTAGCTATCTCCCCCGGCGAAGCCGCCGACCGAATCGCTATTCGGGAGCTTGTGGAGGCCTATGCACATTGTGCCGACCGCCGCGATGCCAATGGCCAGATGGCACTCTTTACCGCAGACACACACTTTGTGGTCTATATGAACGTGAAGGATCGCACGCCTTCACAAGAGCTGCACTCGCGCGCCGCGCTGGCTCCTGTGTTTGCCGATCTCAATAAGTACGACATGACGATGCACTTCGTCGGACAGAGCACAATTCTGAACCTGACACCTGACAAAGGAACTGGCGAAACCTATTGCCTCGCTCATCACCTCACCGTCGCAGGCGAGAAGCGTCGACTCATGATTGCGGCACTCCGTTACTACGATACGTTCGTAAAGGAGGACACAGAATGGCTGTTCGCGGAGCGGTTACTGTATGTCGACTGGATTGAGGACCGCGTTCTGTCATGACAGCGACGAACAAAGCGGCGCTGACCTCAGCTGCGGGTGTTTTCACGGCTGGTAGGAATCTCCGGGCGGTCATCACAGAGTGCACATTACGAAGATTGCTATTCCCAGTGCCTTGAGAGACGAATGGCTCTGCTTGTAACGGCGTGCGATCAATATTTTCAGAAAGAGCACAGGCACAAGGACGAGCACAAGCACAATATGCAAAACAAGGTGCGTAGGCAGATGACCGGTTATTCCCACACCCACAAGTCTCTGACTCATGCTGTAGGCCATGATGCAGAGCAGAATCACAAACAAATACCCACCCAACCGGTGAGCAGCGATCAAACGGTTTCTCGTAGCTGCGCTGCGCGAAGGCTGGGAAACCTCTAGCATCGCCACCACGTTGGCGGCGGCGAGTGTGACAAAAACAATGCCGGCCACAATAGTGGAAATATTTAACATAGACGTTTATCCCTTTGAGCCGACGCTCAATCCTGATGTTCTTTCTAGTCTCCGACTCAGTGAGCCTTCAACGTGCGCCCAGTTCTTGTACTCTCCTCTTACCGTAGTGCGATTTGCTTTGAAGGTTGGCTTTCGTAGGCGATATCGCGGTAACGGCCTTCCGGGACGGTCAGTTCAGCTACGACGCCGAAGACCTGCTTCGCAACCTCGCGCCCACAGTCGCTTTCACGGCTGACTCCTCGTAGAGCCGCAACAATCGAACCAATGATGGGAAGAAGCGACGACTAACATCAGAGCACCCATAACAACCCGAACAGCAACTCGCCAATACTTTCTACCATTCGCACGTCACTCCATCCCCCAGTGGCGTGCGCCTGACGCTTGTGTATTCAAAGAATGTGAAACACGATGTTTTCATGATTTGTACTTATTAAAAAGTTTCTGAATGTCACTATTGATAACGGTGCTCGCGCGGTTTTATTCCGTATGTGTCTCTTGATCTATTTGCACGTGTGCAGGGGATAGTTGGTCGCCGTCATATTTATTCTGGATGGCGGGCCCCCCACAGTCGGTGAGGCAAAAGGTACGTGAAGCCCGCAAACCTCTGCCAGTGCGTCGAGGAAGAGGTAAGGCCATAATCGAATCCGGCATCCAGTACAAGATTTTTCCTGACCGGATACGAAACGGCCCACA
>Ga0073928_10009227_pt1 | contig 12064 bp, 9 predicted proteins | sample PaiPotPPA55metaG_FD_76969 | JGI IMG/M metagenome (GOLD analysis project Ga0073928, IMG submission 76969) | Iron sulfur acid spring bacterial and archeal communities from Banff, Canada, to study Microbial Dark Matter (Phase II) - Paint Pots PPA... ...
AGACCGCAACCACCCACGTGGCCGGGCCGGCATGGCCGAATCCGCCGGTGTATCCGGCTAGCAGGATCGCGGTGGGGGCGAGCAGGAGCAGCTGGGCGAGCAACGCGCCGCGCAGGTAGCCAGCCACTACGAGGAATGGAATCGCCCACACGACGTAGTTGCCGAGCCAGTTGATGCCGAAGGCATAGACGCCCAGCCACAGCATCACGGCTGCGAGCTCCGCGGGGACCCTGCGCAGCCGCAGAAATGCCGCGAGCGCCCCAAGTGCCAGCAGCGTCAGGACGGTGCCGTGATGTACGAGTGTCGCGCTGAGGCCGCTCAACCGTCGGGCCGGTGAGAGCTCGATCGCGTTGCGCGCCAGCCGCGGCTCGACCAGCATCGAGATCCCGCCGGCTCCGGGGCCGCCGTGGTAGCGAAGGGGTGCAACTGCTCCGTGCGTGTCGGCGATCAGGAACGGAGCGCTGAGTAGCAGCGGGACGCTGACGGCGCTGGCAATCAGCGCCGCCGCTTCGCGTCGCGTGGCGACGGTCGGGAGCAGCGCGAACAGCATCAGCCCCGGCACCGTCTTGAACGATGCGCCGACACCAATTAAAAGGCCGCACACGAGTGCGCGGTTGCCGCTTTCGAGCCGATCCCACAGCACCACCGCCAGCAGGCAGGGAAGGATCGCCACCGCGTCGATCTGGCCCCAGTAGGCCGACCATGCGAAATACGATGGACCGAGCACGATCAGGGCAGCGCCCGCAAGCCATTTGCGGTCGGACGCGCCGGCGGCGCGGAGATGAGACGCAGCGATCCCCGCAAGTGCCACGACCGCGAGCACATTCACGACCCGGATCAAATGGCCGAAGGCGAGGTGGAGGATGTCCGCCAGTGCGCCGACGGTAAGGATTACCGGCAGGTAGCCACCCGGATAGGGCCAGTTCGGGAAATGCATGCCGTTGACAAGCGTGTAGACGTGCAACGGGTGGCTGCGCAGCGCATGCAGGACGATCTCGATCGAGACGACGTCGTTCCGTGATGGGGTGGCCAGCGCGACGGCGAGCTCGGCCGCGAAGCCAAGCCCGAGCGTGACAGCGAGGATCGGGGCGAACCTATGCCTCACAGCCCGCAGGCTAGTCGAGCACAATTGGCGCCAATGCGAAGGGCGAGAGCGTTCGTGGCGGAGGTGCCGCGCAATGAACTTTGGATGGTGGGTGGGGCGATCGCTGTTGGGCTGCTGCTACGGCTGATCTACCTGTACTCGATCCGTCACGTTCGGCTGGGCGGCGATGAGCTCGAGTACAACCTCGAGGGACGGCTTGCAGCAAGTGGCCACTGGCTCTGGTCGACAACGCCGTACGGCAATCCGCATCCAACCCTGCAGAAAGCGCCTCTGTATCCCGCGTGGGTCGGACTGTGGTACTCGATTCTGGGGGTCCACCCGGATCGAGTCGAGGCGGTTCAAACACTGTTCGGCCCGGTGAACATCGTCCTCAGTTGGCTGTTGGCGCGGCGCCTCTTCGGCGCGCGCGCGGGCCTCGTCGCTGCGTGGATCGTCGCCCTAGATCCGCCAATGTTCCAGTGGGAGACAAGGCTCTACTCCGAATCGATCGCAACTCCGCTGATCGTGCTGTTTCTCGTTGTCGTTCTGGAGCGCAGGCCGACCCCGCGCCGCGCCGCAGCGGCTGGGGTAATCCTTGGACTGAACCTGCTCGATCGCCCCATGTCGGTATTCCTGGTAGTCGGGCTCGCGGCGGCCTGGTGGCTCGGTGCGGGGCTCCGCCGGGGATCTGCATTTCTCGCGCTTAGCCTGGGCGTCGGGGCGCTCGTCGTCGCCCCGTGGACGATCCGCAACTACGTGATCGATGGCCGGTTTGTGCCGATCTCTGCACAGGACGCCGTTGCGCTAGCGGGAACGTTCAACTCGCAGTCGGCGCACAACCCGAAATACCCCTACGGCTGGGAGCCATTGCCAAGTTCGCTGCACAACATCTACTTTCGCAGTCATCCGGTCAACGATGCAGAGTTCCGTTCGTTGCTGCTGAGCCGCGGTCGGCACTACATCGAAGCGCATCCGCTGTCCTTATTCGCCGCGTTCTGGTTCAACGGAATCACGAGGCTGTGGGAAATCCGCTCTCCGGGCCAGGCGCTCGACGAGATCAAGCCGGTGCCGGGGCGCACGTATGTCCCGACGCTAATCGGGCTCTGCATCTACTACGTGATCTTCGCGCTGGCGCTCGTCAGCCTGTGGCGCCACCGCCACCGGCGCGCACTCGTGACCCCAGTGCTCGCGCTGGCGCTCGGACTGTCGCTCGCCGTCACGCCCGACTCGGGCACGCGTTACCGAATCACGCTCGAGCCTCTGATCGCGGTACTGGCGTGCGGTGCCGTGCCGTCGTTGACGACCGCGCCACTCCGCGCCAAGGGCAGGCTCGGCGCCCCACGCTTGGCGGCGCGCAGCTGACTCCCAGACCCTCGCCGCGATCGTGATGACTGCGCCGGACTTCATCCTCGGGTTGCTGTACTTCGGCCTGACGCTGACTGCGGTAGGGGTCGCCGCGGTCGTGGTGGTGCGCCGCCGGCTGGCGCATCTGAGGGGCTCTCTGCGAGTCCTCGCCTATGGCGTGTTGGTCACTACGGGCCTAACGTTCGTCAACGGCCTGCCCGCGGTGCTGGGGCTGCTCGGCCGGGCGTCGGTGCTGCTCGTCGCTGGTGTGCTCCTCTGGATCGTCGCCCTGTTAGTGCGTGAGCACAAGTCGGTCGAGGCCACGAAGGCGAGGTCTGGCGACGAGGGGTCTCGCAACCGCAGCGTCGCCCGGGCGATAGCGGCCGCCGCGACGCTGATCGTCGCGGCGCTAGGGGTTGCGGAGCTGGTGCACACGATCGCCTGGCCGCTGCAATCGCCGGACCTCCTTTCGTATGACCTTCCGACAGTCGCTCGCTGGGTCCAGGCCCGGTCGCTGTGGCCGATCACGGAGCTCTTCCCCCTACAGACACACGGCACGTACCCACAGAACGGCGACCTGATCCTGTTGGCGCTGATCCTCCCATGGCGCAACGATGCCTTCGTACGGCTCGTCGAAGCGGCGTACCTCCCGCTCGCGTCACTGTCCGTCTACGTCCTGGCACGCGAACTCCGCGCACCGCGCGCGAGCGCCGTCACTTTCGCGGCGCTGTTTGCATCGATTCCGGTTGCGATCACCACCATCGACATCGTTCTACCGGACATGCTGATGGTCGCGATGTTCGGTGCCGGCACCGTGTTCCTGGTCCGCGGCACCCGGGCCGGCCGGGCTGACGAGCTCCTGCTCGCGGGGCTCGGACTCGCGTTTGCTCTGGGAGCCAAGTGGTACGGCCTCTCGGCTGTGCTCGCGGTGCTTGTCGTCTGGGCGATCAGCGCGAGTCTGTCGCCGCACGTGCGTGCAGGCTTGGCCCGTCACGCCGCCCTGGTCGTGGCCGTAACGGCGATCGGCGGGTTCTGGCTGCTCCGCAACTGGGTGCAGGCGGGGGATCCGCTGTACCCGCAGCGGGTGAGCTTGTTTGGAGCGACGATCTTCGGCGCTCCGCCCGACGTCTACCGGCAGCTCGCCGGCTTCAGTCTGGCCCACTACCTGGGCATGCGGGGAGTCTGGCGTCAATATCTGCTGCCGGCGTTCGGCTCGACGCTGGCGGCGCCCGGGCTCGTGGCCTTGGTCGCTGTCCCGGCCTCGGCGTTGAGGGGACTGTTTGCCATCAGACATCGGCGCCGCGAAAGCGACGTGGTTGCAACGGCGGTTGCTGTTGCGGCGCTGCTGATCGTCGCCGCGTACATGGTTACCCCTTACAGCGCTTTTGGCCTGGCCGGCCATCCCACGCTCACCAGCTTCAACGTCCGCTATGTGATGCCGGCGTTGCTGCTCGGAGCTGCGCTTGGCGCCCGGGTGGTGGGCGACGCGGGCTGGCTCCGTATCCCGCTGGAGGCGACTGCGCTCGCGGCGATAGTGCAGGGGATCCACGATGGTGTTCACCCACCTGCGGTGTTGGTCGTCGCGTGCGCCGTGGTCCTGCTCGGGGCGGGGCTGCTCGTCTGGCTGCTGCGTGACCGGAGCGTTCCAATCGGGGCCCTGGCAGCGATTGCGCTTTTGATCTGCGTGGGCGGGTACTTCCTCCAGCGACGCTTCAACGATCATCGCTACCTCGGTATCGATCCCACGTACGACTACGTTTTGACGCACGCGGGACCCGGGACGCGGATCGCGCTGACGGGGTCGCTCGGCTTCAGTGGGCTCTCGCCCGCCTGGCCTCTATATGGCTCGCGCCTGCAGAACCAGGTGTTCTATCTCGGCCCGCTGAGCGGCGATCATCGGACCGAATATCAGAGCAATTCCGCCTGGACGGCGGCGCTGCGGGCGGGCCACTACGGCATGGTGCTGGTCGCGCGGGGGAAGCCGATTGTGCCGTCGGCCGCCGATGAGGCTGCGTGGGCGGTGCGTGATGGGCTCACGGCGGTCGCCTCCAGCCCGCGGTTTGTGCTGTATCGGTTGTCAGGATGTCGATGTCGCTGAGCACCTTCCTGCTCGGAGCGGGTGACTTCGCTGCGGTCATCGGGGGGTGTGGTCTGATGGCAGTGCTGATCGTGCGCCGCCGGCTGGCCTGGCTCGATGGTCCGGCGCGCGCGCTTGCCCTGGTGGTCCTCACGACACTCTCGGTCATCACGGTGCACGTCCTGCCGCTCGCGCTTGGAGTGATGACGCGAGCGACGGTGCTCGCGACGACGGCGCTGGGTGTTCTGGTGTGCTGGCGGTTCCTACGGCCGGGGTCTGGAATCCCAGGTGGCCCGGTCGCCGATGGGCGCTCGGGCCCCCTCGGTCGAGGCTCAGCCATGCTCACCTGCGCCCTCCTCGGCGCCGTCACGCTCGCGTTCGCGCTTCGGCACGCGCGGGACGCGAGCGTCGGGGTTGACATGACGCAGATCCACCTGCCCGGCATCGCGCGCTGGATCCAGACGGGCAGCCTGTGGCAGATAAACCAGTTCATTCCGCAGCTGGCGCACGGCTACTACCCGAACAACGGCGACGTGGTCCTGCTGGCGTCGATCCTCCCCTGGCGGAACGACTTCCTCACGAGACTGGCGATGCTGCCGTTCTATGTCATCACCGGGGTGGGCGTTTACGCGGCGGCCCGGGAGCTGGGGGCACGCCGCCCCGCCGCGACGATGTCAGCGTGTGTGCTGCTCTCGGTCCCAGTCGTCGCCCAGAGCGCGGTCCGTGACGCGCTGCCCGACCCGGTCATGTGGGCGATGCTCGCGGCCGGCGGGTACTTCCTGCTGCGGCACCGGCGTACACAACTGCGCGGCGAGCTGGTACTTGCCGGGTTGGGTCTCGGGCTCGCGTTCGGCACGAAGTGGTACGGGGTTTCGACCGTCGCGCTCGTGCTGGCGATCTGGGCGGTCGCCTCGCTCGCTCGCGACGGGATGGCGAACGCCGCGCGTCAGTTCGGAGTGCTGTGCGGATTGGTCCTCCTGGCAGGGGGGATCTGGCTGCTGCGGAACTGGATTCTGTCCGGTGATCCGTTTTTCCCGGTGCGCGTACGCGTCGCCGGCCTGACTATTTTCTCTGCGCCGCCCGATCCAATTCGCCAGCAGCAGGGCTTCACGATCGCTCGCTACTTGGGAAGCCCCCACGTGTGGCGCGCGTATCTGATCCCGATCTACCGGCAGTTCCTCGCAGCCCCCGCGGCGGTCCTGGCGCTTGGGTTCCTCGGCGCCAGCGCTCGCTTGATCTGGCGCCGGGGTGGGAGAACGCCACTTCGTGAGCGGCGCATCGCGGTGCTCGCTGTCTGCTGTCTGGTGTTGACGGTTGTATACGTGCTCACCCCTTACTCGGCGCAGGGGGCGAAGAACCTGCCGCTGTTCGCAGGGCCGAACACCCGCTATCTGGTCCCCGCGCTGATGGCTGCGACGCCCCTGCTGGCGCTGCTGGCCAGCAAGTTGCGAGGGGGCGTTGCGGTCGGGCTGCTCGCGTTCGCGGTGGTCGTCGCCGGGCTTCATCACGCGTTCCGAATCGACGTCGGCACCAGCATCCTGGTCGCGGCGTCGGTCCCGGTTGTGGCCGTCGTTGCCGGCGTCACGCGGCGCCGAGGTCCTGTTCCGATTGCGCTCGCCTGCGCACTCGCCGGGATTGGGGTGCTGGCCGTCGGCCGGCATGATGAGCAGCGCTTCAACGTCGCCAGGTACCGGGGACTGGACCCTGCGATCGACTGGATGCTCGCGCACGAGCGAGCAGGTGGGAGGGTGGCGCTCGCAGGCGACTTCAGCATCTCCGGGCTTTCGCCCGTCTTTCCAGCCTTTGGCCCGCGCCTTGAGAATTACGTCGCCTACAACGGCCCTGTCGTGCAGGGGATGCTGCAGCGCTACTCGAACCGGACCGCCTTCCTGAACGGGCTTCGCCGCGGTCGTTACGACCTACTTGTCGTCGGCAGAGGCTTTCTCGCTTCTCCGCTTCATCCGCCCGCCCAGCCCGAGCCCCCGGAGGTGTGGGTGTCGTCGACGGCGGGCGTCCGGCTCGTGGCGCGGAGCAACCGGGTCAGCGTGTATCGGCTGGACGGCGGGATCTGATGACGAGCGTGAGCGTGATCGTCCCGGCGCGGAACGCCGGCAACACCCTGGGGGCAACGCTTGCGGGCCTCGCGCGGCAGCAGACGCCACATCCGCTCGAGGTAGTGGTGGTCGACGACGGATCAACCGACGAAACAGCGCTGATCGCGCGCCGGTCGTCCGCCGTGAGCGACGTGGTCGAAGCAGGCGGGATCGGCCCAGCCCGGGCGCGCAACGCCGGCGTCGCCGCCTCGTCGGGGGCGGCGCTTGCGTTTCTCGATGCTGACTGCAGACCCGCCCACGGTTGGCTGGCGGCGGGACTGAGAGCGCTTGAGCACGCCGATCTCGTCCAGGGCAGGGTGCTCCCCGATCCGAACTGCCCCCGTGGGCCCTTTGACAGGACGCTGTTCGTGACCCGCGCCTGGGGACTGTTCGAGAGTGCGAACCTGTTCGTCCGCCGGGAGCTGTTCGACCGGATCGGCGGCTTCGAGAGCTGGCTCGTGCCCAGGCAAGGCATCGAGCTGGGAGAGGACGTGCTGTTCGGATGGAGCGCCCGCCGGATCGGCGCACGTACGGCTTTCGCCGACGAGGCCCTTGCATACCACGCCGTGTTCCCGCGAAGCGCCCTCGAGTACGTTCGTGAGTTCGAGCGCCTGCGCTTCTTTCCCGCGATGGCGGCACGCATCCCTGAGCTGCGACGCGAGTTCTTCTATCGCCGCTTTTTTCTTTCAGAACGCAGCGCCGCGTTTGACGCGGCGCTGCTTGGTGTTTTGACCGCGCTCACCTCGCGTCGTCCGCTGGCCCTGCTCGCCGCGGGCCCGTACCTCGAGTTGGTAAGGCGAAATCGCGAGTCGCCCTCGGTCGCCTCCGTCCGAGCCGCCGGTGACCTCGTCGGGCTGATCGCGCTTCTGCGCGGAAGCACGACGGCGCGGTCGCTGGTGATCTGAGCCCGGTTTCGTCAGTCGTCGGCCAGGAAGGCCGCTACGTTCCGTGCGGCGACCGCCATGATCGTGCCCTGCGGGTTGACGCCGGGTCCGTCCGGGAGCAGCGAGGCGTCGTTGACGTGCAGGTTGGCAGTGCCGTGGACGCGGCCAAAGGAGTCGACCGCGCACCGGCCGCGATCCTCGCCCATCGGTGCGGTGGAGAACAGGTGCACCGTCATGACACTGAGGTTGTGCCGGTTGACGGCGCGGACTAAGTCGTCGACCTTAGAGACCGAGTCGAGGGCCGGAACAGATTGCACACTCGGGTACACGGCCGTGGCGCCGCCGGCAAACAGCAGCCTGACGAGACGCCCCAGCGCTTCGGCCAGAACGTGTACGTCGCGGTCGCTGAGATCGAAGCGGACGAGCGGCTCGGTAAAACGCCGCAAGGGGTAGACCCGGCCGTGGCCCTCCGGCCGTGCCGACGCGTAGTAGAGCGCCAGCTGTTCCCATTGCTCTGCGACCTTGCGGTTCTGCGGCCAGTTGTCGGCGAGCGCCAGGGCGACGAGGCCCGGACGTGAGGCCGAGCCGCCAAACGACAGCTCGGTGCCCGAGGGCTTTACCTGATGGACTGGCACCTCAAAGCCAGGGTTGATCGGCTCGTCGAAGCGGGCCGCCGCCTTTACCATCGGATGGAGCCGAAGGGTCGCGCCGACGTTGCGCCTGATGCCACTCCGTCTCAGCAGCGCCGAGGTTCCGATCGCACCCGCGCACACCCAGACGTGCTCCGCGTCGATCTTCCCCTGTGTGGTGAGAACCCCGAGCGCACGGTTGCCTCGCATCGCAACCCGCCTCACGCGCGTCTCGCACTGCACGCGGGCACCGGACGCAATCGCTGCCGGCAGATACGTCTCGGTCATCGACTGTTTGACTGGCTCGGCGCCGCTGTAATCGTAGGCACGCGGGACCTCCATCGCCGGCCATCCGAGCGCCTGCGCTCCGTCTGCCAGCACGCGCGAAGCGGGAAAGTCCGGGTCGGGAAGGAGTTGGACCGACAGTGCCCGTTCAATCTCGCGTGCGTGCGGCGCGAGCGTCTCGGAGTCCAGCGCGATGACCTGATGGCTCTTGCGCCAGCGTGCAAGGGTTGTCTCGGACGCGAGGTGATAGAGACCCACGTTGATCTCGGTGCTGCCGCCGGCGCAGCACCCCTCGGCATAGGCGATTGGGGGCCGCCCGAGTGTTGCCGAGAGCCCTCCGCTCCGGTACTGGGCCGCGAACTGTGAGAGCGAGAATGGCTCGACCTCGGTGCGAGCGACCCACCGCCCTTCCTCAAGGACGGTGACGTCCCGCCCAGCCTGAGCAAGCATCGAGGCGGTTAGCGCACCTCCGGCCCCCGAACCGATCACAAGGTGCTCGCACGCAGTCACGAGCGTCCTCGGCCCGTAACACGTTCCTGCGATGCTTTGGCGGGCTTGAGCGCGCGTGCCTCGAACACATATGCGACAGCGAGCGATCGGACCACGCGCGTGTATTCGCTTGCCAGTGGTAGCCGAGTCCTCCCGAGGCGAGCGGCGATCTTCAGACGCCGCGTCGCGGGCAGGCGGTCGTAGGCACGTGCGGTGGCGACCCGTACAGCGGTCGCAAGCACCATCCCAACCGCCGTCAGGCCGAACCGGGTGAAGTCGCCAGCACCAGCGACGCGCTCCACCACCCACTCTCGGGTCCCGCGCGCAAGCTCAGGCTCGAGCGGGCCGAGCTCGAGTTCGACGAGATCGTCGGTGAGGGCTCCAAGGAACCGTTCAGCGGCACGCATCTACGATCCCCGCAAGGCTCGCGCTACTGCCCCTCGCAGGGGTCGCACATGGGCGCCAGCTCCGGCTGCGGCTGGCTCCCGCAGATAATGCTCGTAGGCGCCAATCAGGGCTTCCGCATTGGAGCGTCGCGGTGCCCACTCCAGGGTTTGCACGGTGTCGCCGATCTCGAAATAGAACGATTCCGGGGCCGAGCGCCAGTGCCATTCGGTGAACGGCGAGCGTCCGATCAGGGCCAACGGCCGCAGCGCCATGGTCACGAGCCATGTGGGTACCGTTGTCAAGACCGCCCCCGAGCCCGCATGGTCGATCAGCGCAGTCAGGTCATCCCTGACGGTCGCGTACTCGGCGGCGCCGACATTGAAGTTGCCGTTGGCGCGCATCCGGGTGGCGGCAAGCGCTGCTGAGCAGAAGTCGGCAACGTCGCACATCTGCACGACGTTGCTGCCATCACCGAAGATCGGCACGCGGCGGCCTGTCCTGACCCTCGCGAAAATAGGGTCGAAGATCCCCAGGCGCCCGGGGCCGAGGAGCGTTCGCGGACGGAGGCTCGCGACCTGCAGGCCGTCTCTCCGTTGGGCCTCGACCACCTGCTCCGCGGCGGCCTTGCTGGCTCCGTACGGCTCAAATGGCTCCATTGGAGTCGAGGCCGTCACGGGGAGCTCGCGCGGGACACCGTAGATCGCGCTGGACGAGATGTGCAGGGCGTAGGCGTCCACGTCGCGCGCTGCCGCCAGCGTCACTCGGCAGCCCTCGACATTGACCGATTGATAGTCCTCAGGGCCCGCCCGCGTCACCGGAACAAGCGCAGCATTGTCAATCACCAGATCGCAGCCGTCGGCAGCAGCGGTCACCGCCGCCTGATCGCGAACATCCGCGTGCACGAACTCGTATTCCGTCGAGCGAGTCGGTTTCTGCAGATCGAGCAACCGTACGCTCCAACCTTCCCGGCCGAACGCTTCCGCCAGGTGTCCGCCGAGGAATCCGGCGCCGCCCGTGATGAGCGCCCGCGCCACGACTACTGCCTCAAACCGGGATGCCCCAGAGCGGGAACCAGCGCTGGAGTTCCTGCTCGACGGGCAGCTCGTTGCCGACCTGGGCCTTTAGGACGAGCTCCCGCTCGGTGTCTCGTTGTTGCTCTCCGGGAGCGGGGACAAACGGATAGAACGAACCACGCTTGTAGTTGTAGATCCAGTACAGCGGGCGCTTGTGCTCGTCCTCGAATGCGAACACGGCGCACAGCACGCGGTCGCCGTAACCCCCGGTCTGCAGGGCGTCACTGACGGCGTTGATGCCGACGACCAGGTCGTCGAAGTCTGTGCCTCGCAGGACCAACCAGCGGAATCCGTACGTGTCATCCGAGCTATCGACGGCGGTGCCGCTGTCTTTGGCAGTCGCGCGGACCACCGCCTCCATATCGCGCACAATCGACTCGAAATCTGTCGTCGCGAGCGGCTGGAACACGATCGCTGCTGCGCCCCTCGAGCTGATCCCGAGTTGGCTCTGAAACAACACGTAGGCCGTGCTGATTGCGAACAGGCGGTCGGGAGCAGGACCGGCGAGCTTTCGCTTACCGGTGAGGACGTCGAGAAACCCCATCTGCGGCCTATGTTGTCAGACGGGATCGTGCGTACGATGGGTCGATGTTCCAGCGGCTGGTTCGACGCCCGCGAGCCGGCGAGCCGGTCCGTCACGTGTACGACGGGCCGATCGGGCTACGAGATCTCGATGCCCGTGACCGCGAGATCGTCAACCAGGCGATGCCGCACACGCTCACCGGAGTCGCCCGGATCGTCGCGTTGATCGACGCCGTGCGCTACTGCGTGCGCAACCAGCTGCCCGGTGGGTTTGCCGAGTGCGGCGTTTGGCGTGGGGGATCGGTTCTGGCGATGGTCATGGCGCTTCAGGACCTTGGCCGCGATGATCGTGACTTCTATCTGTTCGACACCTTTACCGGGCCGACCGAACCAACCGAGGAGGATGTCTCCGCCCGTCAAGAGCCCGCAGTGAAGACCTGGCGTCGTTATCAGGAGCGAAACGTCACGCCCTGGGGGGAAGCGTTTCACCCGACGATCTTCAACGAAGAGATCGTGCGGACGACTGTCGGCTCGACGGGCTATCCCGCGGAGCGCCTGCATTTCGTCGCCGGCCGAGTCGAGGAGACCGTGCCGGACCGTGCCCCAGAGCAACTTGCGGTTCTTCGCCTAGACACGGACTTCTACGTCTCGACCCGGCACGAGATGGTTCATCTGTATCCCCGGCTCGTCAGCGGGGGCGTGTTGATCGTCGACGACTACGGCCACTGGCAGGGAGCTCGGCGGGCGGTCGACGAATATCTGGCGGCGCAGCCGAAGGGCCCGCTGCTGACGTGGATTGACTACACGGCGAAGATCGGGGTCAAGCCTTAGCGCGACGACTTTTGCTCCGGCCCGCCCGATCGCGCGCGAGCCGGGGAAGCTGCTCGACCACGAGCTTGGCGAGCGACCGTGGAGCGGTTTGGAGCGGCCCGATCCGGAACATGCCACGCGCTCTGTCGTACCGGCGCTGGGCGGCTGCGATGCTCGGTAGCTGCTGCACCGAGAATTCAAGCTCAGGACGGTGGGCAGCCACGGCGAAGACCCACTGGGGATGCGCGGGGTCCCCGAATCCCGCGACCGAGACGGATTCGAACCCGGCAAGCATCGAGCTAAAGGCGGCGGGCGTGAACCGGAAGTAGTCAGACGGGTACGCGTGGATCCCGAGGAGCATTGGTGCCGAAGCGATCAGGATTCCGC
>Ga0073928_10009229_pt1 | contig 12063 bp, 12 predicted proteins | sample PaiPotPPA55metaG_FD_76969 | JGI IMG/M metagenome (GOLD analysis project Ga0073928, IMG submission 76969) | Iron sulfur acid spring bacterial and archeal communities from Banff, Canada, to study Microbial Dark Matter (Phase II) - Paint Pots PPA... ...
GAGGGCCAGAGCGTCACGCAGGGTCAACCCATCGCGGAAATGGGCGACACCGACACGAATCGTGTGATGCTGCACTTCGAATTGCGCTACAAAGGCAGTTCAATCGATCCATCGCGCTATCTGCCGGCACGGTAACGCACCGCTCAATGAAAGGCGAGCGCACTTAATCAAACACAGGGAAGAATCAATGAAGTTGCAAGTTTGCGTCACGACGCTTGGCAAGGTAGCCGCGACGGCCGCTGTAATGACGGCTGCGCTGGCACTCGCGGGCTGCGCCAACTCGGCGAAGATGACCTATCTGCCGTCCGGCGACACCGGTTTTGCGATCAATTGCAGCGGCGGCGACGCGAGTACGAGCTGGGCCGAATGTTACAAGAAGGCGGGCGAGATGTGCGGCTCGTACGGCTACGACGTGGTGTCGAAAGATGTCGACAACGGTGCGACGTCGGGCGGAACGGTGGCGGGAATTTTCGGCGCGAACGTCAAGAACCGATCGATGGTGATTCGCTGCAAGCAATAGCAATAGCGCTAGCGTATTTCTTGATCGAGGCGCCAAGGCGCGCAACCCGATCGCCCGCCGCCTGGTTTGCTCGCGGCCCCAGTGAGCCGAGCAACTGTGCGCCGCGCCAGCGACCGGACAATGGGTCGATATGCGAGGCGAACACGAGCAACGAACCCAGCGCGATCGGACAAATGGAGAGGAAAATCCACAACGAGGTCATTATCGGAAATCGGCTTCAAGGAGGTCTGATGATACCTTTTCAGCAAGAAACTCGCATAACACGCTGTCATATCTGCTCTTCGACCGTAGTAATTACGTGCTGCGGCCTTCGTTGACCAGGCAGGCTTAAGCGCTGGAAACGCCCGTGCACATTGGGTTACGCGTTGATACAAGTGATCACAGTCAGCCCGGTTGATGCACTCTAGAATGGGTTCAGCCTGCGATTCTCTGCGCGAACAGTCCTCGCGGGTCAGAAACCCCGATGTGCCCGCATCGGGGTTTCGCCTCGCTTGAGCCGTCAGTTTTGGCGTCAGCGCGCGGCTCCTGATTTCTGCGCAGGACACTACGCCTGAGCCTGCGGAACCGGCAAAGCGGCGTTCCAAGCCATCCAGGAATACAAAAATACAAAAGGCCGTTTCGGACTGATGTCGGAAACGGCCTTTTTGCGCGAGCTGCGCTTTTATACGGTGTGCGCGGAGCTCAGTGAGACGCGTGGTCGTGGTCGTGGTCGTGCTTATGCGCGCTGGGGTCTTCAGCGGCCTGACATGCAGGACATATACCCTTCAATTCGATGTCGTCGCCGGCCAGCCTATACCCGCTCGCCTCGACCTGCGACATCAGGCTCTGGCGTAACTGCTTTTGCTGCGGCAACTCGGTCACGCGGCCACATTGCTGGCAAACAATCAGCACGCCGTGCTGGCAATGGGTGAGATCGTGGCAGACGGTGAACGCATTGATTGATTCGATCCGATGTATCAGCCCCGCCGACAGCAGGAAATCCAGCGCCCGGTACACCGTGGGCGGCGACGCGTTCGGATGCATTGCCCGCATTTCGTCGAGCAGCGTATAGGCCTTGGTCGCGCGGCCCGAGGCCAGCAGCAACTCGAGCACGGTGCGGCGGATGGGCGTGAGTTTCTGACCACGCTCGCGACAATAGTCGTCGGCCATTGTGACGGCCGCCTGGAGCGCGTCGGCGGACGAGTCGGTGTGAGACTGGGCGTCGTTGGCGGGCGTGTTCATAAGCGGATTATACGCTGCGGCATAAGGGTCAGGCTTCGGGCGCGCAGCGTCACGGCTGTCATTCGGGCTGCTCGGGCTTGGCCGGCGCGATGATCATGACGGGCGGCGTGGTATCGGTGGGCACGCCCTTGTAGTCGGGCGGGTCTTGCGGCGGCGTATGGTGAGGCACGGTAGCGTCGGCACACGCGGACAGGATCAGGGAGCAGATAAACAAAGCGGCGAAACGCGGCATGGACGGCCCGGAAATGAAGTTCAGATACGAATACGAAGGGTGAACGCAGAAGATTAAACGAAATTGAGGATTTGCGAGAGAACGGAAACGCCGGGCGGCTGTGGCTGCAAGCGCCGTGTGAATGGAACAGCGCCACAATGGCAAAGGGGTCGCGAGTTAAACTCGTGACCCCTTCATTTGTAACGTGGTCGGAGCGAAAGGATTCGAACCTTCGACCCTCTGATCCCAAATCAGATGCGCTACCAGGCTGCGCTACGCTCCGACAAGAACGAGATGATAGCGTTTTACCGATACCCGCGCAATCGAAACTATCTGGCCTGAGTTGAGCCCGACGCCGTAGCACGTTCACGGCCTTTGCCGGTCCAAATTGCAAACCGCGTGAAAACCGGTGAAAACCTCGCACACCACCAAAGGAGACATTCGATGAACCTCATTCTCTGGCGCCACGCGGAAGCAGAAGACCAGGCAGCGAGCGATCTCGTACGCCAACTAACGCCGCGCGGCGTAAAGCAGGCTCAGGGAGCGGCGAAGTGGCTGAAGAGCCGGTTAGACGACGATACGGTGTTCCTCGTCAGTCCGGCCACGCGCACGATCCAGACAATGGAAGCGTTTGGCGACCGGTATAGCGTCATGAAGGAGCTGGCGCCGGGCGCCAGCGCCCAAGCCGTGCTCGACGCTGTGCAATGGCCGCGCGGCATTGCGGAGACAGTCGTGGTGGTGGGACACCAGCCGACGCTCGGGCGCGTCGCAGCTTCGCTGATGACCGGCCACGAAGCCGAATGGACCCTGAAGAAAGGCGGTATCTGGTGGTTCCAGCAACGCTCCCGCGCCGGCGACGACCAGGTCGTGCTGCGCGCGGTCACCAGTCCTGATTTACTGTAGCAAAAGACTGCGGCAAGAGACAAAACGCCCCCAAGGCGGCAAAACTGTGGCTTCGCGGTGACGCTTCATTGAATCGTCATGCTCACGCCATGCGAGCGTCATTCGGAATACTTACATTGGCTAACATTATTACGTCAGCCAAATCCACTTGGGGGTTGCCAATGCAGAAATCGACGACGCTCGCCCTATTGGGCACATCGAATGGACTGAGCGGGTCTGGTGGCTCAAACGTTACCGAATTCCGCCGGCGCTTGCCAAATGCAGCAGAGACCGTGGCGGGGCAACATCGGCTGCGCGTATCGTGGGCGCATTCCGAAGTGGAGTTGCGCGAAGCACAGCGCCTTCGCTACCGCGTGTTCGCCGACGAGATGGGCGCACAACTGAAGGGCCCGGCGGGCCTGGACGTAGATGCATTCGATGCCTTTTGCGACCATTTGCTGGTCCGCGACCTGAACACGTTGAAGGTGGTGGGAACGTATCGTGTGCTGCCTCCTCATCAGGCGGCCCGAGCCGGACGCCTGTATGCCGAGAGCGAATTCGATGTGTCCCGTCTCGCGCATCTGCGCCCGAAGCTGGTGGAACTCGGCCGCTCGTGCGTGCATGCGGACTATCGCAGCGGTGGCGTGATCATGTCGTTGTGGGGTGGCCTGGCGGCGTACATGAAACAGAACGGCTATGAAACCATGCTGGGCTGCGCGAGCGTTGCGATGGCTGACGGTGGCCACTACGCCGCGGACCTGTACGAGGGGCTGGAGAAGGAAGCGCTGACGTCGCCGGAATACCGGGCGTTTGCGCATACGCCGTTGCCGGTGCAGGAACTGCGAACGGGTGCCACGGTAGCACCGCCGCCCTTGTTGAAGGGCTATTTGCGTCTGGGGGCGAAAATCTGCGGCGCGCCGGCGTGGGACCCCGATTTCAATACGGCTGACTTCCTGACGTTGCTGCGTATATCGGAGATAGGTGAGCGTTACGCGCGGCACTTCATGGCCGACTGAAGACGCTACCGAGCAATAGAAAAGCGAAAGAGACACAGCGCGCCGGCAATAACGATCAGACCAACACCGCTGGCGCGACAAACTGCGATGCACCGTGACGCCGCATCAACAATGCGCGAAGGGCATTCTGTTCAAGCGCAAGTATAAGTTCGAAGTCCGTACTAATTTCGTATCGCGGAAGAGTGAGCGAGGAAGGGAGCGAGGAGCGAGGCCTGCGCGAAGCCACGCCTCCTTCGGCAATGCTCAAACGCCCGTATAAACCACCCGATACGGCTTGCCGATCTTCTCCCACTCAGCCGCTTCCTGAACGAGGCTGTAGTCGGTAAGCGGATTGAGCGCCACCCAGTCGTTGGGCAAACGCACGTCGAACCCGCCGTTGGCCAGAGCGACCTGAATGGCCGGAAGCCCGACATCCGCCCGCCTCCGGCAAAGCAGCGCCGCAAGCCGGAGACAGAACAGCAGGGTCCAGTCGACATCCCGAGCCTGCGAAAGCTTGCCCAACTTCCCGACGTGTCCAAGCACCAGGCCGGCTAACCGGGCCTGATCGGTCCTCGAGAACCCGGGCATATCCGCATGACTCGCGATATACGCAGAATGCTTGTGATAAGCGCTATGCGAGATGGACAGCCCGATCTCGTGCAATGCAGCCGCCCACCCCAGGAACATTTGATTTTCAATCCGCCGCTCGGCATCGACATCGCGGGCTTCCAGCTGTTCATAAAAGCTGATTGCCAGCCCGGCAATGCGGTCCGACTGCTCCCCGTCCACCGAATAGCGCCGCTTGAAGCCTTCCACCGTCACCGTGCGCATGTCCTGGTGCTGCGTGCGTCCCAACAGGTCATAAAGCACGCCCAGCCGCAACGCGCCATCGGTGGTATCGACGTATTCAATGCCCAGTTCCTCGAACACGCCAAGCATGATCGACAAGCCGCCCGCAAGCACCGGAATCCGGTCGGCCTTCAGCGCGATCAGCTTCAGCCGGTTCACATTCTCGGCCTTGATCAGCGCCCTCTTCAGCCGCTCCAGCCCGCCGCGCGAAATGCCGTGAGTGATGCCGGGGTCGTTGAAACCGTTTGCTTCGATCAGCTCGGCCAGCGCCCGCGCCGTACCCGATGACCCAATTGCCTGATCCCAGCCCGTCTGTTTGTATTCGCTCGAGATAATCTCGATTTCGCGCTTGGCGGCGAGTTCGGCTTGCCGCATTGAATAGTCATCGACATTACCGGCGGCAAAAAACTGCCGGCTATGACTCACGCAGCCTATATACAGGCTCTCCATATGAATAGGCGTATAGTGCGAGCCGATAATAAATTCCGTCGATCCTCCACCAATATCCACCACCAGCCGTTTTCCCGCGCTGGCCGGGACCGAATGCGCCGCGCCCGCATAAATCAGGCGCGCTTCTTCCCGCCCGGCAATCACTTCAATGGGAAAGCCGAGTGCGTTCTGCGCTTCAGCGAGGAATTCGTCGGCGTTTTTAGCCACGCGCAACGTGTTGGTCGCGACCGCGCGCACGTGATCGGGATGAAAGTCCCGCAGCCTCTCGCCGAACCGCTTCAATGCGTCCCAACCACGCAGTTGCGAAGCGCGGTCGAGAAATTTGTCCCGTGACAGACCCGCCGCAAGCCGCACGGGTTCACGCAGCGCGTCGACCTGATAGATCGGGCTGCCGGAAGGCGTCTCCTCGACGCGTCCGACGATCAGCCTGAAGCTGTTCGATCCGAGATCTACGGCTGCCAAAAGATGAGGGGGGTTGACCATCGATTTTCCAGGTTCCGTAGGGTTGTGCCCGCTAGCGCCTTACAGACAGCTCCAAGCGGTGCGGGCAGCATTTGAACACGCTGAGCCGCAGCAGCGCGCCAATTTTAAGTCCAAGCGGACGACTGTGCTGGTCTGGCAAATAATCCAATGCAGCAAAGTGCGCCGATGATCCGATTATTAGACGGAACAGGGCGAATCTTGCCAGAATCAACCTTACCGGAGGCCTGCGTTAGATTTATGACACTATGATTTCACAAAAACGTCATCATATTGTGGTGCATTCCGAGCGATCCTTGCACATTCTGTTTTTTTTGACTGCCAATACTATCGATGTCCTTACGCTATCCCCTTCTCAATCGCGAACTGGGCATTCTGGGTTTTAACGAACGTGTATTGTCGCAAGCCGCCGATACCGCCGTTCCGCTGCTCGAACGGCTCCGCTTCATCTGTATTACCAGCAGCAACCTGGACGAATTTTTTGAAGTCCGCATGGCCGGCATGCAGGAACAAATGCGCGACAACCCGGGCTCGCTCTCGCCCGACGGCATGTCGCTGCAACATGTGTACGACCTCGTGGTCGAACGCGCGCATCGGCTGGTCCATCAGCAATACGCCATGCTTCAGAACACCGTGTTTCCCGCGCTGGAAAGCGAAGGAATCTACTTTCACGGCGTGGAATCGTGGAGCGAAGCGCAGACAGATTGGGCCCGCGATTATTTCCAGAACGAGTTGCTGCCGGTGCTGACGCCAATCGGCCTTGATCCCGCGCATCCGTTTCCGCGCGTGCTGAACAAGAGCCTGAATTTCGTGGTCGAGCTGGAAGGCAAGGACGCGTTCGGCCGCCAGGCGATGATGGGCATTGTGCAGGCACCACGTGCACTGCCGCGGCTCGTGCGCATGCCCGAGGCGCTGTCAGGATATCCGCATGGCTTTGTGCTGCTGAGCTCGCTGATGCAGCGTTTTGTCGACGCGCTGTTTCCGCATCTGGTCGTGCGCAGTTGCAACCAGTTCCGCATCACCCGCAACAGCGAATTGTTCGTCGATGAAGACGAAATCACCAACCTGCGCGTGGCGCTGCAGGGCGAACTGCCCGCGCGGCACCTGGGCAACGCGGTACGCCTGGAAGTGTCTGCCGAGACGCCACCGCACATGATCCGGCGCCTGCTTGACGAGAGCGAACTGAACGACCGCGATTGTTATCGCGTGGACGGGCCGGTCAATCTCGTGCGCCTGATGCAGTTGCCCGAGATGGTCGACCGGCCGGACCTGAAGTTCGTGCCGCATATTCCGGCGGTGCCGAAGGCTATTGCTGCTGCATCGAATATGTTCGATGCCATCGATCAGGGCGACATCCTCCTTCACCATCCGTACGAGAGTTTTCAACCGGTGCTCGAGTTGCTGCTGCAGGCAGCCAAGGACCCGCAGGTGGTGGCGATCAAGCAGACGATCTATCGGACCGGTACCGACTCGCCGCTGATGGACGCGCTGATGCAAGCCGCGCGCAACGGCAAGGAAGTCACCGTGGTGGTGGAGCTGCTCGCGCGCTTCGACGAAGAGACGAATATCAACTGGGCGTCGCAGCTCGAGGCCGTCGGTGCTCACGTGGTGTACGGCGTGGTCGGCCATAAATGCCACGCGAAAATGATGCTGATCGTGCGGCGGGTTTCGAAGAACGGCAAGATGATGCTCAGGCGTTATGTGCATCTGGGCACGGGTAACTATCACCCGCGTACCGCGCGGCTATATACCGATTTCGCGGTGATGACGTCGGATCAGGAAGTCTGTGAAGATGTGCATCACGTGTTTCAGCAGCTCACCGGTATTGGTGGTGAACTGCGCCTGCATCAGCTCTGGCAAGCACCTTTTACACTGTGCCCGAATCTGATCGAAGCCATTCGTGCTGAAGCCGACAATGCGCGCTCGGGAAAGAAAGCGCGAATTGTCGCCAAGATGAATGCGTTGCTCGAACCGACCGTCATCATCGCGTTGTATGAGGCGTCGCAGGCAGGCGTGAAAATCGACCTGATCGTGCGCGGCGTCTGCGCGCTGAAACCCGGCGTGGAAGACCTGTCCGAGAACATCACGGTGCGCTCCATCGTCGGACGTTTTCTCGAACATCACCGCATCTTTTATTTTTATGCGGGCGGAGAAGAGAAGGTGTACTTATCGAGCGCGGACTGGATGGACCGCAACTTCTTCCGGCGCGTGGAAGTGGCGTTTCCCGTGAATGACCGTCGCCTGAAACGGCGCGTGATTGCCGAAGGACTGTCAGTGTTTCTCGGTGATAACCGGTCGGCATGGCTCATGCAAAGCGACGGGCATTACAAGCGGCGGCGCCCGGGCAAATCGACGCGCAATGCGCAACTGGGTCTGCTCGCGAAGTTCTGCTCTTGATGTCTCGACGGCTTGAGGATGCGCTGTTTCCAGGCACTTCAAGCCGCTTTAGATCCCGCGTCACGTCCCGCTTCAGATCCGCTCATCAAGCGGCGATCGACTTTCTCAACACCGTACGGGCGGCCGAAAACTTGACCGAGAAGGTGCTTCCCCGCCCTTCCTCGCTCTTGACTTCAAGGTCGGCCAGATGCCGTTGCAATACATGCTTCACGATCGCGAGCCCAAGGCCCGTGCCGCCGGTATCGCGCGAGCGGCTTCGGTCCACACGATAAAACCGCTCGGTCAGACGCGGAATATGTTCCGCCGGAATGCCGAGCCCGCTATCGCGCACTGAAAACACCGCCCGGTCGCGAATGCGCTGCCAGGATACGTCGATGGTTCCGCCATCCGGCGTATAGCGAATCGCATTCGTCACCAGATTCGCGAGCGCACTGACAATCTCCGTTTCCGATCCGGACACCGTCAACGCTTCATCAGCATCGAACGTAATTTTATGTCGGCCATTCGAAAGATTATCGGCGTCCTCTTCAAGATGGCGCAGCACCGCGCGCATATCGAGAACGTCGTCGCTGGGTGGTTTGACATCGCCTTCCAGATTCGCGAGCACGAGCAGATCGCGAACGATGTTCTGCATCCGCGACGACTGCTGCTCCATCATCTCCAGATAACGCGCGCGGTCGGATTCATTCAGCGGCAACTCGCGCATGGTTTCAAGAAAACCCGACAGCACGGTCAACGGCGTCTTCAACTCGTGCGAAACGTTCGCGACAAAATCGCGGCGCATGGAATCGGTTCTTTCCAGTTCCGTTATGTCCTGGGTCAGAATCAGTTTCCGGTTTTCACCGTAGGGGAATATTTGCACCGACAACACATGCTGCCGGTTCAGCCCCATTCCGCGCATCACCAGCACCGACTCGTAATGCTGTGAAGCGAGATAACGCACGAAGTCCGGCTGACGCACGAGATGCGTGATGTGCTGGCGCAGATCGCGTTTGGCGTCCAGCCCGAAATGGGTTTCAGCAATAGCGTTGCACCACTCTATCTGGTCGCTGTCGTCGAGCATGGCCACGCCATTCGGCGACGCCTGGATACCCTGGATAAACCGTGAATGCTGTTGCTCGACCTGACGCACCTGGGCATGCCAGCGTTTTGCAAGCTTATGCAGCCGATAGTAAATCTCGCCCCACACGCCCGGCGCGCTCGGCACTTCGCCATACACGGGCGCGTCGAGCAAACGCCAGAGGCGTTGCGTATGAAAGGTAGTGAAAAAAGTTTGCAGGACCAGCATGAAGAGCGCAAAACAGAGTGCGACGCGCACTCCGAACAGCGCGCCGACGATCCCGCTCAATACCGCGAGCAACGCGAGGGACACGAGGGAACGCGTCCAGATGATATTCATGAATTAGCGGATCGAGATTATTGCCACGTGACCACGATTGGTCCCGGGCTTCATTCGCTCTTATCAAGCACTCTTGGCTAGCCGGTACCCACTGCCACGAACCGTTTCAATCATAGCATCACACCCAGCCGGCTTTAATGCTGCGCGCAGACGCTTGATATGCACGTCCACCGTCCGCTCTTCCACAAATACATGATCGCCCCACACCTGATCCAGCAATTGCGTGCGGCTATGCACGCGTTCAGGGTGCGTCATGAAAAAATGCAGCAAGCGGAACTCGGTCGGTCCGAGATCGAGCTTGATATCGTCGGCATGGCCGTTCGAATGCGCCGCCACCCTATGGGTCGCCGGATCGAGACGCAAGCCATTGATGGCGACCACGTCTTCGGTCAGTTGCGGCGCGCGCCGGCGCAATACCGCCTTGATCCGCGCCATCAACTCCTTGGGCGAAAACGGCTTCGTCACATAGTCGTCCGCACCAATTTCAAGTCCGAGCACCTTGTCCTGCTCGTCGCCGCGGGCGGTGAGCATGATGATCGGAATATGTTTCGTGCGTTCATTGCCGCGTAATTCCCGCGCAAAGGCGATGCCGGATTTACCCGGCAGCATCCAGTCGAGAAGCACCAGGTCGGGCAAGACGTCGCTGATCAGGTTTTGCGCCTGTTCCGCGTTATAAGCACGAATGGGGCAATGGCCCGCGTGTTGCAGATTCACCGAAATCAATTCGGAGATCGCGGGTTCGTCTTCTATAACGAGAATGCTGCTGGGCATCGGCACCTCTGTAACCTTCTTCGCGTAAGTTAAATAACCAACATCTGGATCACAAAAGAATCAGCTCAGTGCTTCACGTTCGAGTTGATCGCGCGACACATGACGGACATCCGTTCCCTTCACAATGTAAATAATGAATTCGGCAATGTTCTTCGCATGATCGCCAATCCGTTCGACCGCCTTGGCGATGAACAGGTAGTCGAGACCTGCTGAAATCATGCGCGGGTCTTCCATCATGTACGTGACCAGCTTGCGCACGAACGCGCGGAATTCTTCGTCGATGGCTTTGTCGTCGCGAACAATTTGCGCGGCGGCGACCGTATCCAGGCGCGCGAATGCATCTAGCGCGCGGCGCAGGATAGTGACCGCCATCTCGCCGGACAACTTGATTTCCGCGATGTTGACGTTACGGCCCATGCCATCTTCGTTGATGCGCTTCACACGCTTGGCGATCTTTTCGGCTTCGTCGCCGGCGCGCTCGAGATTCGTGATCGTTTTCGAGATTGCCATCAACAAACGCAGGTCACGCGCGGCGGGCTGACGGCGCGCGATGATGTTGCTGCACTCCTCGTCGATCTCGACTTCCATGGTGTTGAGGCGCGTCTCGGCTTGAATCACGGCCTCGACAATCTCCATGTCGAACGTATTGAGCGCCTGCATGGCGTTGATGATCTGGGACTCGACCAGACCGCCCATTTCCAGCACCTTCGACGACACCGCATTCAGATCGGCGTCGAACTGGCTCGACAAATGTTTATCGGACATATGTGCTCCTGAAGTCCTTTTTTAGCCCGTATGACCTGGCGACAGGCTCAGCCCGCGCCACTCAACCAAACCGGCCGGTAATGTAGTCTTCCGTTTCCTTGCGGGACGGCTTGATGAAGATCTTTTCCGTATCGCCGAATTCAATCAATTCGCCCAGATACATATAAGCAGTGTAGTCCGAACAACGCGCCGCCTGCTGCATGTTGTGCGTGACGATCACCACCGTGTAATCATCCTTCAGTTCGGCGATCAATTCTTCAATGCGGCCCGTCGAAATCGGGTCGAGCGCGGAACACGGTTCGTCGAGCAGCAGCACTTCCGGGCGAATTGCAATGCCGCGTGCAATGCACAGGCGCTGCTGTTGTCCACCCGACAGGCCATAGCCGCTTTGCTGCAGCTTGTCCTTCACTTCGTTCCAGAGCGCCGCTTTCGTCAGCGCCCATTCCACGCGGTCGTCCATCTCCGAGCGCGACAGTTGCTCGAACATCTTTACGCCGAACGCAATGTTGTCGTAGATCGACATCGGGAACGGCGTCGGCTTCTGGAACACCATGCCCACACGCGCGCGCAGCAGCGAGATATCGCGGCGGGTATCGAGCAGGTTGTTGCCGTCCATCAGGATCTCGCCTTCCGCACGTTGCTCCGGATACAGCGCGTACATCTTGTTGAACGTGCGCAGCAGCGTGGACTTCCCACATCCCGACGGACCGATGAACGCCGTCACCTTATGTTCAGGAATCCGCAGGTTAATGTTCTTCAGCGCATGAAACTTGTTGTAGAAGAAGTTGAGGTTGTTCACCTCGATCTTCGGTTTCATGGAGCCGGCCGGCGGCGCGTGATGGGTCGGCTTGAAGCTGCCGGGCGCGGCACCGCGCTCGACCGGGGAGGTGTCACCGCCGGCGGCCGGATTAGCGCTCCGGGCGCTCACATCGCTTGCGACTGTGTTCATGGAATGATTCCGCCTTATTTTTTCGAGAAGATCGTGCGTGCAAGGATGTTCAGGCCGAGCACGCCCAGCGTGATCAGGAACACGCCAGCCCACGCGAGCGCTTGCCATTGTGGGAACGGGCTCATCGCGAACTTGTAGATCGTGACGGGCAGGTTGGCCACTGGCTGATTCATA
>Ga0073928_10009231_pt1 | contig 12063 bp, 8 predicted proteins | sample PaiPotPPA55metaG_FD_76969 | JGI IMG/M metagenome (GOLD analysis project Ga0073928, IMG submission 76969) | Iron sulfur acid spring bacterial and archeal communities from Banff, Canada, to study Microbial Dark Matter (Phase II) - Paint Pots PPA... ...
ATCGCTTGAAAGCGTCGTTTCTCTAAGGCTTCAAAATCGCGAGGCACTCCAGCAGGATTTCCCATGTCCAATTAGACGCAGGATATCCGAAAAAGGTTCGCTATATTATGCGAGACTCAATAACATCAGCAATCTTTCTTTTGCAAAAGCTCTACGCTAAATCTCCGCGCCACGAGCGCTACCGATGCTCTTCACACTTCTTCGTCCGTTCGCCCGGCGTAACCTGAACTAGCTACCTGGCTAAAGTAATCAGATCTGTGGTTAAGTCTTTGTTCAAGAACATTAGCTTGTGCGATTTCAATGTTCCGGCGTCGAAAATCTCAAGCGATGATCCCGAGCCATAGAGATAGAGCTTCTTGCCATCGCTGCTCAGTCCAAAATTGAAAGTGGGACGAGACTCAAAGGGCTCCTTCTGGATAACTTGATGAGTTTCGAGATTCCACACCCACCACTCGGTCCGTCGATTTCCACCTGCACCGGTGTACATCACGGAATAACCTTTCTTGCGATCCGGCGACAGCATGAACCCCATCATGGGAAGCGCAGGCCCGATGGGGCTGTATTGGACTTCGCGCGTCAGGAGATTCAGTGACGCGAGGCCCAATGTTCCCTTGTGGACGATAGGGTCCACCGATATGAAAATCGACGTGACCGTCGTCTTGTCGACGTATGGGTCTTGCGTCACCGTCAAGCGGTAGGGCGAAGCTCCAGGGTATGGAGGTTTAGCAAGCGGAATTCGGTCCACGACGTTCAGTGTGCTTAGATCAAGAACCACGACGTCCGTATCAAAAACGTAGAGGAGTTTTCCATCCGGCGATACTTTGTAGGTGGCCATGAAGCCGAAACCTTGGTCGAAGCCCTTTGGAAATTCAAACGTTTTCGCAATAATCTTTTTGTCCAGATCGATCGCAACGAACTTCGGAGGCTCCAACCGGTACTGGTCGATATCCTTCGTAACGATACGCAACGTTGTGTACAGGTAGTGCCCAGTCGGATCGACGGCTAAGCCAGAGAAGCGGGACCAGTGGTCCACAACACCCCCTGCAAGCCAGTCCCGAGAGGAGGTTGAAACTCGTGGGTGACTTCGGTCGTCGGCGAGATTAATCATACCCACGACTTTGCGTAAGGCCAGATCCACAATCTCAATTGCCATTTGTGTATTGATGACATATAGCTGTTTTTGATCCGCGGAGAGCATTGTGGTGCGGGCGATGCCGGTGAGGGGGATCTCCCCAATGACCTCCTCTTTATCCTCATCGATCACCAAGAGTTTATGGTCGAGCGTGCCAATGTACATGAGGCCGCCCTGACTCGCCGCCGACTCTGGTGCGCCGAGGGCTCCGGGCGCACGGAACGCGAGGAAAACGGCTAAAAACACAAACCACCCTTTGCGGTAACGATACGTCATGGCCAATGTCCTCTCCTTGTTTCTTTTTTTAAGAGCTCGTGAAAATATTCCACAAATCACGGGAATACGATATCTACCTTGCGCCAATCGTTTACCGCCGACGCACACTTGTCCGTCCAATCCGGTGCGTTGTTGAGATGATCGGGGACCTGTGCAGGCCAACCGCAACCGAGGTAGCAATCGAAGAGATCTCGCTCAATCGGCTGGCAAAGTCCGGCCGTACCTCCGGAGATGTCAACTTCCCAGCCGGGCGTAAAGTTCAACGTACATCCCATGGGATGGTAGACTTTACCAGGCCCCTTGGGCTGGACCGTTTGTAGGGCTCGTAGATCTCCCCTCTCGGCCACGGTAATTTCTTCCACTTTCTTTGCTTTGCGATTTATCGCTCGCACCGAATTCATATCCAACTCCGTCCTTTCTGTCTCTTCCTTGGTTCGAGAATGTTTATCATGGTTTCTGCGAACTTCACCGAGCCTCGCACCTGCGTTAGTTCTCTCCGAAGCGATTCAGAAATTCAGGGTTACGGGTCGCAATTTCGCCATAAACCCTGAGACACACATCGTTCCACCCGCGAATCCAATCGCAGTAATGGAGGTTCGCCGCACTCGTACTGCCGTGATGAATGAACGCCTCGTGGTAGCAACCTCCCGCACAGACAGGTCGCGCCCAGCACGCGTGGCAGTCGTAACGTGCACCGATGTGGTGTGTCGTCAGAAATTCCCGGCGTGCTTTCCGGTCGATGCCGCCCTGCCTGACATTGCCCATTTGGCCGACCGGTGCGTCTACGAACCGGTGACACAATCCAACATTGCCCTCTGTGCCCACACCTAACATTCCCAGCCCAGCGCCGCATGCGTAGGCCTTGCTGATTCCGCTGTGGAGTTCCTTGAGTGTATCGCTTACATTTGTAAAGCCATGCTGTTTGTTCTGTAGTGCGTAGTCGCGGTACTCGAAGGCGAGCTCGGCAAATTGTTCCAAAACATTGTCCATTTTTTGGGGACCAATGGCATACAAGCGGTTCGGATTTGCCGTAGCCGGAGAAAACCCAGCAGCATTAAAACCGATTTCTTCGATGAGGTGGCGGTAAATGCGGCGTACGTCGCTCACCCCGGCGGTAAGCGTTACGCGGGCGCCGATTGAGTTCGTGCGATGACGTTTTAACAAGTCCTTGATTTTCGGAACGATGACGTCATAACTTCCCTTGCCATTGTGAAAAACACGCTGGCTATCGTGTAGCTCCCGGTCACCATCAATGCTCACGGTCACACCAATGCGATTCTCCGACAGAAACTCAATCTTCTCTTCGTCAAGAAGCGTTGCGTTCGTCGTTAGGCTGAATTCGATTTCCTTTCCCGTTTCTGCCGCCTTCCGCTTTGCATATTCCACCGTCGAGCGCATGACTGGGAAGTTCAGAAGGGTCTCGCCGCCGAAAAAAGTGACGTGTATCCCGCGGCGATGTCCGGATTCACGGAAGAGCATGTCGACGGAAGCCTCTGCCACGTCCGTACTCATAAACTTTTGCCGCCCGGCCGTTTGCGCTATGCGATCCTCGCTATATTCGTAGCAGTAAGTGCATGCTAGATTGCACTGATTTGTGACGTTGAGAACCACGCGCTGAAGAGGAAACTCTTGCAAGGGAACGGCAAACTCCTCTTCCCGCGGCGTCCCACAATCGATTGCGTCGATCTCCGTAAGTTCCTGAAGAGTAGCCTCCACCTCTGCAAGCGCATACCCCATTTCGAGCACTCTATCGATAAGGGCGTCACGTTGAAGTTCGCCAGCGGCCAGAAGCTGCATCACTCGCTTCCCCACGCCTTCCAGCGCAAAGATGGAACCACTCGGAACCATATACAGAAACTCAACACCCGCTGCGGAGAAACTGTGATATTCGCCGGACCGGTACATTTGGGCTTGGGCTTCGGTTACGGGGCTCACTGAGACACCTCCGGCTGATCGTAGCGGATATAGGAAGGCACTGTAACCACAAGATAGGAACGCGCCTTCAGCACTTGGCCGCTGGGTGATTTATAAGCTGCGTCCACCCATACGTCGCCCCAATTCTCCGTCGGGAAATTGTTCGACTGTTTTTGCCGCTTCGGATTCGGACCTTCAATCGATGGCGTGAAGAGCCCCCCACCGTTGATGGCACCGACGAACTTCACGTCGTCATCGTCCGGTGTGGAAAGAAACTCTTCCAGCGACCAGTCCGCTGGCACGGGGCCCAGCGAGACGTCATCGGCGGTCCCGGAGAGTCCGTCCGGGCCGTTAGCGAATGCCACGGCCTCAAACTGTGCGTATTGCTTCGCAGCAATGGTGCCGCCCAAACGCGCGAGGCTAGCATCGGGCGTCACTGCGATATAATCCACCTTGTCGTAGACAGCAAACGACTTTACCGCTGTCGTGCCGTGAACGGACAGGTCGTGAAGCGAAGCAGGTAAACCCGGAGCCACGGCAATTCGCAAGGTCGCTTCAATGGGCGTTGTTCGGACAACCTTGGTCACTTGAACTCCGGCACCGAGATCGAAATCGGAGGGTTTAGCAGAAGCCGGCAGATTGCCTCCGTACACATGGATCTCCCCAGACGAGGGTGACTGGACCGCGAAGCGGTCCGTGCCGAGTACCACGGTGTCGCTTCCGAGCCGAATTAGCTCGATGTCTAGGCCAAATTCTTGGTACCCCCCCCAAAACCAACGTCCTTCCATAGTGCTGCCGTCGCGCGAGATGAACAGAGCCTCGCGCGTCTCTGCAGGGGAGAAGTTCGGATCGCCTGAACTCTCACCTTGTGTCGCCCTAGAACGCCCACGCCAGCTGTAACCTGTATAGACGATTCCCTTGCCTGTTCTCGTTACAACTTGGCCTCCCGCGTAGTGCAGGTCAATCTTCGTAGCAAACTCATCCGGGGAAGAAGTGGCCTCCACAGTCATCTTTCCGAAGACGCGTCCTTTCCCCTTTTGGTAACCATTTACGAGCCAGGTCCCGCCCAGCTTCGGCGGACGCATCACGGCTTTCCACGCAGTCCAATCCGGTGTGATCAACGGTTGGGTGGTCGACAAGTAATCCAGTGCGATGTCGATTGGGTACTTCGTTGAAGCCGTGGCCGGCGCGGAAGGATAGGCCAACTCGGGTCCGTATCCTCCTCCGGTATTTTCCGCGAGCCTTACCGGGACATCTTCTAGGTTGGCTGGTATCTGGCTAGGGTGGAACACTCCCAAATCAGCCCCGGGGAACAATGCCATGTGCATGTTGGCTAGCTTTTCATAGTCCGACCGGGTACGACGCTGGCCGAGTACGCGGCCCAGCGTGTGACACGTATTGCACGTGGCTGCCAGCGGCTGCGGAACGCCGCTCTTTTCCTCCTCCTGATCGCGAAATAGACGATGTTCGGCTTCCCAGAAAATCGGTTTGGCTTCTTCAGGCGCTAGTCCGTTGTTGCTACTCAGATAGCGGACGATCTGGCTCGCTTCCGCGGGCGTCACGCTTACTCCGTTGAGGCGGATCATACGCTTGATGGCCTGCTCCCAAACTTCGGGTGTCGTGCGCATGTAGGACATGCGCCGCATCATGCCGCTGCTGTTACGTACGTGACAGCCAGCACATTTCGAAATGGTTAAGGGATCGCTAATGGGAATTCCATCTTGTTCCGCGGTGCTTTGCGCGCGCAGAGGACGCGCGGAAGCAACCAGGAAGATAATCAGATGCGTGACAATTACCGACATTCGCTTGATCGTCATGCGTTTTTGACGCTCCTCATCTCTCTGCTCCTTCACGCCTTAGAAACTAACGCGAGCTGTGAGTTGGATGGCACGCGGGCCTGAACCTTCGGCCGATTGAAGGTTGCCGATTTGTCCAAAGCCGGTACCCGCCTGCTGTCCGGTGAAATTGGTGTTCGGGACATCGTAGTTCCGATGATTGAATGTGTTCGAGATTTCCGCACCAAACTGCAGGCGTATACTCTCCGTGAACTGCACCGTCTTGATCAGTGAGAGCGCTACCGCTTGCGTCCCCGGCCCGACCAGGCTACCCACGGAAGCAGTGCCATAGCGGCCGATGTTGTCTGCTGGAACGCTCAACGCGCTGTAGTTGAACCAAGCGTTCACGGAGCGTTGGCCGGACGACAAATTGCCCGAGACTCCAGGCACGGCGTCAGGTCTGCCCGCGCAACCACAGAGATTAACGAAGTTCGTGCCGGATGGATCGGCGCTGGGTGTCGTCGCGGTTAGGAACGGGCCACTTTGAAAGAGCGCGACGCCTGCGAGTTCCCAGCCACCCACGATTCTGTCGGTGAAGGCGTTTGCTCCTTTTAAGAACAAGCCCTTGCGGCCAAACGGCAGCTCGTAGAGAAACGTCGTCAAGAAGCGGTTTCGCCGTGTAAAGGCCACGTTGCCATAATCCAAGCCGAGGTCGAAGCGGTTGCTCGCTATCCCCCCCTGCTCGACGGCGAACCCCGTCGGCGCGACACCGGCAACGTTCGACAAATTCCTAGCAAATACGTAGCTGGTTTGGAACTGAAGGCCGTGCGAAAAGCGCTTGTTCGCCGACAGGGACAACGCGTTGTAGTTACTCCAGGCGCCATTGATCAGCGTTTGTATCCTTCCCCACAGCGGAAATGGCCGGGTTGGACCAGCAATAGCGTATCCGGCGGTGTTCGGTGCTACCTGGTCCAAGTCGACGGTCGCCCCTAGCTTGCTTCCGTGGTTCCCGATGTAGGACACGCGAAGTCCCGTTCCAAATCCCAGATCGCGCTCTACGGTTAACTGCCACTGGTGAACGTAGGGATCGGCGTAGTGCAAATCCTGGCCCTGCAAGAAGAACTGCGTGCCGATCTGAGCGGCGGGATTGCTCTGGAATGGCGACGGAAACTGCAGCGCCGGCACTCCGTTGCTATCGATTGTCTGATTGAAGATCTGGTAGTTCGTCGTGTGTACGGCCCATTGGGCATTCACAATGCCGCCCAGCAAACTAACCATGTACCTGCCATAACCACCGCGAAGTACGGTTTTGTCATTGCCAAAAGGCCGCCAAGCGAATCCAAATCTCGGCGCGAAATCCGTCTTCTGACTGTAACGGAGGCTCGATGGTATCCCCGCCTGTTGAGCCGTCAGTACGGGCGTGGGGAAAATGGACTGAATAAAGCCCGGCTCCGCCATGTTGAGGGACGCTTGGTTCGGAACCACCACTGCTCCGCGAACCGTTGCGCCGTTGATCACGGAATAATAGTCAGGCAGGAAGTTGGTCACGTTGACCAGGTGATCTTGAAACATGGGGTGATATTCCCAGCGAAGCCCTATGTTCAACGTAAGCTTTGGCGTCACCTTCCAGTCGTCTTGTCCAAAAACCGAATAGTGCCCGGCGTAAGCTGCCAATCGGTCATTGTTATTGGCGCCGACTTGCGTTTGATCGGGTATGCCTAGCAGGAAAGCGGCGAATGTGTTGCCAATATAAGGGTGGCTGCTGCCTGTGAGAGGCTGGCTCGTGACCGAACCATTAAAGTTGTAGATACCGTCTTCAAGGTTCAAGAAAGCGCCTGCCTGCGTGCTGTTCAGGTAGCGATAATCCCCGCCGAACTTCATGGTGTGCTTGCTTTTCGTCCAGGTAATATTGTCAAGAACTTGAATCGTTCGGTCGGCCATCGAAAAATCTGCGACGCCCCCGGTTGGCTGGTAATTGCCGATGGCAAAGTTCGGCACCACTGACCCCGAACCGGATAGAGGAGGCAATCCGGTAATTCCTATTCGGTTGATGATGTCAGGATTGACGCCGAATACGTTCTTCGAGTGCACCCCGCTAAAACCCATCCGCACCTCATTCACCAGCGATGGTGTAAGAACGTAGTTGTGGGCTACCGTCAGGCCGTAGTCGATTTCAGGCTGCTGGATCCCACCAATCAGCGCCGTGCCAACGAGTTGATTGCCGGCGCCGTTCTGTCCGTTAGACGATGTCGGCGCGGATACCACTGCCCGCCTCTTATAGGTGAACCGCGCGAAGACTGTTTGTTTAGAGTTGATATTCTGGTCGAGCCGCAGGTCCCCCTGATTGCTGCTGATTGGCTCCGGGAAATTCTGGACGTAGTTGAACGTCTGGGCGTTGGCGGCTCCTGCATTCGCAACGGGGAATAACAATTGGAGCGCTCGCGCCGAAATGGGATTCACAGGGATCTGGTTGTTCGGGAAGGGTTGCCCTGTAGCCGGATTGTAGATAGGCGTAGAAACACTTGAGAGATCGCCCTGGCGGAATGCCGCCGAAGGCACATTCTCCGTAAGCACGACTTGCCTCGGCAGGCGCAGGCCTTCGTAGCTCAGAAAGAAAAATGTCCGGTTACGTCCGTTGTAAAGCTTCGGAATGGAGATGGGCCCGCCGAGGAACCCGCCGAAGTCATTCATGATCAGCTTGGGTTTCGTTGCGCTGAAGGGATTGCCAGCATCCAGTGCCGCGTTTTGGTGATTTTCGAAGACACCTCCATGGAAGCTGTTTGTGCCGCTCTTCGAGACTGTCGTAATGTCGCTGATGCCTCCAAACTCGGCGCTGTTGTTCGCCTCGCTGATTCTTATTTCGGCGATCGAGTTGAACGATGGGAATAGCTCGGCTATAGGCGCGCTGTTTGAAACGCCCATGCTGCTGATGCCGTCGATATTAATGGACAACATAACCGGCGAGGTACCTGCGATAGAGATGTTGCCGGTACTGTCGGTCTGCACGCCCGGCTGAGTTGTAAGCGTCGAGAAGGGGCTTGTCGATCCGGTACCCCGCGACGCAATCGCGACAGGCAGATCGATGAGTTCTCGCCCGGTTTTGTTTTCTGCCAGATTCGACACATCCGTCGTCACCACCGCTCCGGCGGTTTCTTCCACCGTGACCGTTTGCGTCGCTGTCGCTACCTTCAAATTGAGATCGATTCGCTTTGTTTCGCGCGATTGCAACTCCAGCGAGGTAAAGTCGATCTTCTGAAACCCCGGTACCGTGACAACCAACTCGTAGTTGCTCGGCTCCACATTTTGAAAAGAGTACGATCCAATGTCATCGGTAGTCAGTGTCCGCAGAGCCGAAGTACCCTTATTGACGAGCGAAACCTGGGCGTTAGGAACAACATTGCCGGACGGATCTTTCACGGTGCCCAAAATGGTTCCGAATGTGGATTGTCCCAGAGCCGGTGCGGTGGACACGTGAGCGGAAAGCAAGGCAAGAAACGCGGCGAGCCACACTCTTCCGCTTGCGAATCGAGTCTGTGAAATAAGTTGCCAACAACAGCGCAAAGAATGAATCACAACCACACCTCCAAGCACTTTTCGCGGTCGAACTGCGGGGCCGGCGCGTGTGTTGTATGTGAGCGAAGCCAAACTGTCGACACGCCTCGGGCACACACATCCGTAACGCGGACCTGGGAAAGCGTGTGGGACAAGAGCCAAAGCTCACGCCCATCTTTCCGAGGGTTTAATTCAGCTCTGCTTGGAGCGATTACAATCAACGAACGGACACCGCGTAGTGTCCAGAGGAAAACACGAAATTAAAAGTGGCCGGTGTCAGCTCCCGTTCAGCTAGGAAATCGGAAACTGCGTCGTCAACCCACTGCAATTGTGGAACGCACTGTGCCAAATTTTACGGCAGTGTGACAAGCGCAAAGTTTCGATGGAGATGATTGCAAATTCTTCTTGGGGAGTACTGCGCGGCATTATCCCGATACATAATATATATGTGCGTCTCGACAGCGACTAATTATTGGTATCGAGCTTGTCGGAAGGACAGCATCGATCGACCCAAATGAGACGCTAAACCGAAGTGGGGATGAGATATGCTTAAGCATGGCGGGGCGGTTCACTCTCATTCGGGGCAACGGGATTGCTGCTTGTTGCTGCGCGCGGTTGCTACAACAACAAGGATGTTTCGCGGTAGTTGCTGACACGAAGCGAACGAAGTTGCCGGCGATCCTCCTAAGTGAAAGCACGCAAAACCTTCTCGCAGACGTGTTCCAAACCACGGATCTGTTCGAAGGACTACCCAAGACCCGGAAGCGTATCGTAACGTGGGGCGGCGCCGAGCCTATGGTGCTCCCTCACTCCGCAGTGGTCGCATCCGAGGAGGCGCTTCTGGAGCGCTTATGGGCTCACGTCGGCCATGTGAGCGACGGCGCGCCCCCAGATCCAGCTTGGACCGTCATGACGGCAAGGCCAGCAGATGATTTGATTCCTCAAATGCATTTCGGCTCGCGGACGGCGTTTGTCATGGAGGTTGAACTCACGGACGAAGCGGAGCGGGACGCGTGTTGGGTCGAGTCGGTCAAAAATGGCTGGCTCTTTCTGCTCGCCTTGGGGAATGGTAAGGGATCGCTGATTTCTGTCGGTGGTCGGACTGAAGAGTTGCTCCAGGAAAGCCGGCTCGTCGGGCCACAAGTACGAGAACTGGAGGATACGTTCTTTGAATTTCGCGCGTACCCGCGCATCCTCTCGAGTCTATGCGGGAAAGGCTGGCTGGCTTGCGGCACAGCGGCGATGTCCTTCGATCCTTTATGCGGCGAAGGCGCGGGGAACGCTGTTCGGGAAGCCATCCTGGCCTCCGCGGTCGTGCAATCGGTCCTCGCCGGACACGCAGTGGAAGAGATTCTCGAGGAGTATTCGTTAAGGCTGATGCTTGGGTTTTTGCGCCACCTGGAACATTGCCGTGAGTTTTATCGCAAAGGTTGTTCCACTGCGTCTTGGTCGTCGGAACTCGCGTTGATCGAGCAAGGGATTGCATGGACCAAAAGCCAGGTCTCCGACGCGCCCCATCCCCGCTTTCGATTAATCGGTTTCGCCCTGGAGCGAATCGATTCCCTAGGGAAGACCTAATCCTGTGCTTATATGCGGGAGGATCGAACAAGATCAACAATTCTGATCGGCGTCGATTCTGGCACGCCACGCTGTCAAGAAATCTTACTTCGGTGGCGCCATTCCCTCCACGAGCAGAACGGCCTCGGCCAGTTCATGGATCGGTCGCCGCGATCTGCGGCTTTCATTCCTCAATCGCACGTACGCCTGCTCCTCGGTCAGCTTGAATCGCTCTTGCAATACTCCCTTTGCCCGCTCGAGAACTTTCCGCTCTTCGAGGCGCTTCTTGATTTCCTCTGTTTCGGCTTTCAGACGGGCGTTTTCAACTGCCAATTGCGACAGCGCGATCGCGCTAGCCATTTGTTGCCCGACAAACGTAATCAAAACGATCTCGTCCGTTGTGTGTTCATGCGGCTCTCGGTGATGGACATTGAGAACCCCCATCACCTCTCCCCGGCTAATTAGCGGCACCGACAGCAGCGCCTGACACTTTTCTTCCAGCAACAATGCGAATTGCTTGAACCGCGAGTCCGAAGACGCGTCTCGAGACAGCAGCACGATCTTTCGATGTTCCGCGGCCCATCCGGTCACGCCCTCCCCCAGTTTGAGTCGCACGTATTCGATCTTATTTGGATGTGCTAGCTGAGACGCTCTCAGAACTACGTCTCCGTTGACAGGATCGCCGAGGTACACGAGGCATGCGTCGCACCTCGCTACTTCCACGGCAATCCGCATTAACTCCTGAACGATGTGATCTCGACTCGCGCGTGAATTAACAATTTCACTGATGCGATCAGACAATGCCGCTCGCGGACCGTTCAAAAGGCTTGGATCAGAATAATCCATCTCACCTGGCCACACAGTTTTCTCGAGGGGACCGTTTGGTTATGCGAGCCTAGTGAGAAACGCAAAACAAATCCAATGAAAACTTTCGATTCTAAGTATGCCCTGCACCAATTTCAAGCCTCTAGGCGCGGATCGAGAACCGCGTAGCCGATTGCGAAATGGTAGACAACTTGCCCTAGCTCAGGGACCACGCTCAGATATTGATTCACTTCCTCATCAAAAAACGCTCCGATGCCTGTTGCTCGCAGGCCAAGCGCCTCGGAAGCAAGATACATTCGTTGACCGATAGCACCCGCCTCGAAATGCACGTATCGATATCCACGATTGCCGTAACTGCGGGCGGCATTCTCAAAGTCGCCGATCATGGAGAATGCTAGGCAAGCGTTACCCGCCAGGTCTTGTCCCAAACTGAGAGCGGCCGCTGCTAGGCGTTGGTCCCCTTCCTTAATTTTCTCCAGCTCTGCGTGCTCCGGCCAGTAGCGGTAAACACCCGGCGCCAAGCCTTCGACGCGGTGGACGTAAAGATACAGGTGGACGAAACGAGCTGTAGCGAAATCCGCGAAGAGCGGCTCCTTCGTGCTGGAGAGGAGAGCCGCAAGTTGCGAGAGTAAGATCGACTCGCCTCCACCCCTGAAGTCAAGAGCGGAGCGCCGGGTACGAACGACGTCGCCGAAGCTGCGGCTTGTGGAGACAGGAAGCGGCAGGGTGATTTCGCCGCGGCCAGAGGACTTCGGCTGGCCAAGAGAAGGGGTGGTGGATTCAGTGTTGAGCTTCGTAGCGGCGTGGATTCTCTCAATCAGTGGGTAAGGTACTTGCTCCTCCGACAGCCGGTTGGGCTGACCACCAAACAAAATCGTCTCCACAGGATCCAGGCTCCTCACGGGAATGGATGGGCCGTGAAGCCCGATGATCAACATGGGCCACTCATCCTGACTGAGGAGACACGATTCTGACACCCTGTCATCTAAGAAATGGCCAAGCGCGAAGCTTTCGCATCCGATGGATCGAGCA